>Ga0209061_1000532_pt1 | contig 91959 bp, 94 predicted proteins | sample Coa_R1_10_FD_187157 | JGI IMG/M metagenome (GOLD analysis project Ga0209061, IMG submission 187157) | Surface soil microbial communities from Centralia Pennsylvania, which are recovering from an underground coalmine fire - Coalmine... | ecosystem: Environmental > Terrestrial > Soil >...
ACGAACTGTCTCATCGCGATGAACAACGCACCCGACGTTCCGCGCGACCGCTTCTTCGCAATGACCTCGCTCGACGAGCTGCGGGCACGCTCGCAACTCGCCAAGAAAGCCGGGGTCGACGTCACGCGGGTCACCCAGATGACGATCTGGGGGAACCACTCGACGACGCAATATCCCGACTTCAAGCACGCCAAGATCGACGGCAAGCCCGTCACCGAGGTCATCAAAGACACGAACTGGCTCGAGAACGATTTTATTACGACGGTGCAAAACCGCGGTGCGGCGGTGATCAAGGCACGCGGCGCCTCGTCGGCGGCGTCGGCGGCCAACGCCGCCGTCGTCGGCGTCTACAATCTCGTCCACGATACGCCGCCGGAAGAGACATACTCGGTCGCGCGCTGTTCGCACGGCGAGTACGGCGTCGATGAAGGGTTGATCTTTTCCTATCCGTCCCGAACCGAAGCGGGAGTTTCGAAAATCGTCACCGGGATCACGCACGACGCGTTCGGGCAGGCGAAGTTGAACCTGTCGCTCGAGGAGCTGCGCAAGGAGCGCGACGCGGTCAAAGCGCTCGAGCTGATACGCTAGCGTGAGCGACGCGGAACAGCCCTATAAGTTCGATCCGAGCAATGCCGCGCGACTGGAGAATCCCGAACGCCTCAAGTGGCTCCCGCCGCAGCGACTTGCGAGCTTGCTCGACATCCCGCGGGGCGCGACGGTCCTGGACTTCGGGACGGGGACCGGCGCCCTGATCATCCCGATCGCGAAATCGCATCTCGATTCGACCTTCTACGCGCTCGACGAGCAACCGACGATGCTCGAGATCTTGCGCGGGAAGCTCGCCGCCGATCCGCTCTCCAACGTCGTCCCGATCGATCCTCCGCAGGCACGGGGGCTCGTCGGGACGATCGACCGGGTCCTCGCCGTGAACGTCCTGCACGAGTTGACCGACGAGGAGCTCGGGTTCTTGCGCAGTCTCGTCAAACCCGACGGCTTCGCACTGGTCGTCGATTGGAACGCCCTCGTCGAACGGCCCGCCGGTCCACCCGCGGAGAAGTGCTACACGCCCGAAGCAGCGGGCGAGCGGCTGTCTCTGTTAGGATTCAAAGTCCAGCCTGTCGGAGAGTTCACGTACCATCACGCCTTCGTCGCACGACCCGTCTGAGGGGAGTCCAGGGCGGCCCGAGAGAAGCGACGGGCGAATGGTCCACGTCAGCATCGCTTCACCCGCCGGCGGCTATACGGTCGCGAATCCCGCCTTTTTCCGCTACGTGCTCCGCTTGAACGAAGTCGGCCTCCCCTTGAAACCTGCCGACGCGCGTGCGTTGGACGTTTTGGCCGCGGTCCCGCATGCGTTCGACGATGACGACAGCCTCTCCGGCGACGGATGGCGCGTCGTCCCGCCCGCCTCGCTCGAAGATTGGGCGGTTTTGGAGACGACGCCGCAACGGCTGCGCGCGGCGCTCCAAACCGCGCGTCGGGTCCTGTGGCAAAACGCTGCGCCTGCGGGGATCAGTGCCGGTGAGGTCGTCGACGTCGACACGGAGATCGACAACGTCCTGGGCGTGCTGCAGCGCGCCGAGGCCGCAGGCTGCAGCGTCAACATCAGCTACGTTTCCTGACGTCGGTATACCGGACGCTCTAGTGCGGCGCTTTCGCGCGCTCGGGAGTGATGACACGGATCGGCGCACCCTTCAAAAACGCTTCGATATTCTCGACCATTTGCGGATAAAACATCCGGTACTGCTGCAACGAGACGTAGCCCAAGTGCGGCGTGAGGACGGTGTTTTCCAGCGAGAGGAGGGGATGGTCGGGAGGGAGCGGCTCGCGGTCGTAGACGTCGAGCGCGGCACCCGCGATCCGCTTTTCGCGTAGCGCCGTGATCAGCGCCGCCTCATCGACGAGCGGACCGCGCGAGGTATTGATCAGGTAGGCGGTCGGTTTGAGCAACGAGAGTTCCCGCGCGCCGATCAAGCCCCGGGAGCGCTCGTTCAGCTGCACGTGAATCGTCACGATGTCGGCCCGTTGCAACAAATCGTCGAGGCCGGCGGCGAGTTCCGCCCCATGCTCGGCCGCCCGTTCTTTCGTTAGGCTCGGATTCCAGGCTAGGATCTTCATCCCGAAGGCGCGCCCGATCCGCGCGACGGCCGATCCGATCCGGGCTAATCCGATGATCCCGAGGGTTTTGCCGGAAACTTCCTCGCCGAGCGTCACTTGCCAGCGTCCGGCGCGGGTCGCACGATCTTCGATCGGGATGCGCCGCAGGAGTGCGAAGATGAGCCCCCAGGTGAGCTCCATCGTCGAGTTCCCGGGCGACTCGGTCCCGCAGACGACGATACCTCGTTCGTTCGCCGCCTCGACGTCGACCGCGAGGTTGCGCATCCCGCTGGTCGTGAGCAATTTGAGATTCGGAAGCTTCTCGAAAAGCGAGCGCGGAAACGGCGTCCGCTCGCGCATGATCGCGACGACGTCGAACGGACGCAACCGGGCCGCGATCGCGTCCTCGTCCGAGAGATGATCGTGGAAGAAGACGACCTCGGCGTCGAGCCGCTTCCAATCGGCAAGACCTTCGGCGACGTGCTGGTAATCGTCGAGAACGGCAACTTTCATGCGCGCGTGTTCCCCCAGACGCCGACGGCCCCCTCGCCTCCGGCGATAGTACGGCGTCTATTGACGGTTTCCGAAGAGCTGGTTGATGACGCCGCCGAGATTGCTCGTCCCGCCGGGTTGCTGGGCGCCCTCGTAGGTCGGCGCGTGGTAGGTCATCGACTGCAATCCGATGCGGCCGGGTCCGAAGAAGCGGTTCATCTGCAGCGCAGCCCCGCCGACGAACGCGCCGAGCGCACCCATCAATCCGCCGCCCCCGCCGGTTTGTAGGACGGAGACGGTCTGCATCTGGACCGAGGCATCCTTCCAAAGCCACGCTCCGGGCTCGACGTCGAGCATCTCCCCGGGAGCAAGCGTCTTCTCGAAGACGTTCCCGTAGCCGTGGAGTAAAACGATCCCCTCACCCTGCCGGGCGCTGAAGCGATCGACGAACAAGCCGGTGCGCGAGAAGAGCACGTTCGCGAGGCCCTGCTGCCAGTAAAAATCGTAATCGATCGTGCTCGTCGCCAGCAAAAACTGGTGTTCGCGCACGTCGATCGCTTGGCCGGGCTGCAGCCGCAAGGCGACGACCTGCCCCGGCGCCTCGCGAGAGACGGCGAGGTTTCCCGGCCCTTGTGCGGTCGAAATGAAAATTTGTAAGCCGGCGAAGAAACGCTTCGCGGCGTTCTGCAGACCCATGAAGCCCAGTGTTACCTGGGGCTGTTTCCAAAGCAGGATGTGGTGCTCGAAGTAGACGGTCTGCCGGCGCCCAAGCTCGATATCGACGACCGGGACGAGCTCGCCTTCGACCTTGATCGTCATGTCGTCGAGGACGATCGGCTCCTTCGGATTATCCGTCTCGGGTACCGGTTCGGTATAGCCGCCGACGGAGGCCGCTTGCGGAACGGGCGCACCGCAGCTCGGGCAGAAGCGCGCGTTTGGCGGGATCGGACTCTGGCAGCTCGGACAGTTCATCGGCGTCCCTCCCTCGGCGGTCGGTACGATCGCCTCTACGCGTACTCGAGGGGAAGGCCGACGTAGTTCTCGGCGAAGCTCTCCGAACCCGCGCGCGAGCTCGTCACGTAATCGAGCTCCGCCAACTGGAGCCGTTTTTCGAACGGCGAGGTGTCGTCGAACTGATGGAGCATCGTCGTCATCCACCAGGAGAAGCGCTCCGCCTTCCACACGCGCCGCAAGCAAATATCCGAGTAGCGATCGAGCAACTCGGTCTTCCCCGCGGTGTAGTATTCGGCGATTGCTCGGGCGAGGACGCAGACGTCGGCGATCGCGAGGTTCATCCCCTTCGCACCGGTCGGCGGGACGATGTGCGTCGCATCGCCGGCCAGGAAGAGCCGACCGTAGCGCATCGGCTCGCTTACCCAACTCCGCATTTGGGTAACGTCCTTCGCTCGCAGCGATGGCCCGCGTTGCGGCTTGGGGGCGTCGACTCCTTCCAAACGCCGGTCGAGCTCTTCCCAAAAACGGTCATCGGACCATTCATCGGGATCCTCGTCGAGCGCGCATTGGAGGTAAATACGCGAGACCTCCCTCGAGCGCATCGAAAGGAGCGCGAAGCCGCGCGGATGGTTGACGTAGATCAACTCGTCCGAGACGGGCGGGGCGGCCGCCAGCATACCGAGCCAGCCGAACCGATAGCGCCGCTCGTAGGCGGTCAAGACCCCGGGCGGGATGCTGCGCCGGCAAACCCCGTGGTAGCCGTCGCAGCCGGCGATGAAATCGCAAACGACTTCCTGCGGGTTCCCCGCCGCATCGGTATAGCGGATCTTCGGACGGTTCGAGTCGATATCGTGGATGCTCACGTCGGGGATCTCGAACTCGATTCGGCCGCCCTGGGCGAGCCGCGCGGCGATCATGTCCTTGACGATCTCCTGTTGACCATAGACGGTAATCCCTTTTCCGCCCGTCAAGGCCGCGAAGTCGATTCGATGGCTGCGGCCGCCGAAGCGTAGCGCGACGCCGTAGTGGATGAGACCTTCGCGTTTCATCCGCTCACCCAGCCCGCTCTCGATCAGGACGTCACGCGAGCCTTGCTCGATGACGCCCGCACGGACACGGTTCTCACAGTACGTCCGGCTTTGACGCTCGAGCACGAGCGTCTCTATACCGGCACGATCGAGCAGATGCGAGAGCAACAAGCCGGCCGGCCCTGCACCGACGATCCCCACCTGAACCTTCATGGAAGGACATGTTGGGCCGCGATCTCCTCGTAGCCTTCGTGCGCTATCCGTACCGTTCCAGGAGAGGCCGCGCCAGGCGCGCGACTTCGGCGAATTCGCGAGTCACGATCGTTAGATGGTCGCCGCGGACGCGATGCATCGTGAGATTCGAGACGACGCTTCCCCATCCCATCGTCGGGTCTCCGGCGAGGATCGGTGCGTCGTCGTACGCCCAGAAATGATGAAGCTCTCCGTCGTAGCGCTTGGGGAAATAGCGCTCCATCGCCGCACCCATCCGTTTGTAGGCGTCGGAGCGCTCGATCTGGGTCGGCTCCTTCAACGGCTCGAGCCAGCCGAAACGACGCATGATCCGGCAGCCTTGCTCGAGCAGGAACGAGCCATACGCCGAGATCGAGGCGCCGTTGAGCGAGGCCACGGTCACGGCGCGCTCGCGCAGCCGCCGATACCACCGGTGTTCGCGTTCCTGCGACCAGCGGAGGATCCGGCCGAGGCTCCGTACGATCGAGCGAAGGACCGTGAACGGTCCGTTCGCAGCGGTAGCGGCGATGAGCAGGAGCGGCCCGACCTCGAAACCCCGAGCGCGCAGCAAGCGGGCTATCTCGTATGCGACGACCCCGCCGTTACAGTAGCCGCCGATGAGGTACGGTCCCTGTGGGAACGCGGTTTGGATCACGGCGGCATACTCGAGGGCCATCGCTTCGATCGTCTCGCGCCAGGGGATCCCGTTGGTTCCGTGCGGCGGGAGAGCGTACACGGTTCGCTCCCGGTCGAGCTCGCGTGCGAGATGACGCATGTAGACACTCCCGCCGTCGAGGTCGCCGGTGAGGAAGAAGAGCGGGACGGCTTTGCTCCCCGTCTGCACGCGGATCAGCGGCGTCGCCGTGCGGGGGAGGGCCGCGGCGATTCGGCGCGCGAGCGCTCTGGGCGTCGGCGCGCTGAACAAGCTCTCGAGGCTCACGTCTTCGCCGCAGCGGGTACGGATGCCGGCGATGAGGCGGGCGGCCCTCAGCGAATCTCCCCCGCAGAGAAAAAAATCGTCGTCGACGCGGATACCTTCGAGGCCCAGTACCTCCGCGAAAATCTCGACGAGCTGCGCTTCGAGGAGCGTTACCGCGGAGCCGTCGGCTCGGACGTCGCCGGGGCGCTCGTGCGTGAGGAGTCCCTGCAGCTTGTGACGCTGCACTTTGCCGGTCGGTGTGCGCGGAAATTCGGAGAGGAAGAAGATTCGTTTGGGGACCTTGACGTCGGCGAGGTGCTCGGCGGTGAAGCGGCGCAATTCGCTCTCCGTCCGCGCCGCGTTCGGCCGGAGGATCACCGCGGCAGCGACCTCCTCGCCGAGCGTCGGATGAGGCGCGGCGAAGGCCGCTGCCTCGGCGACGGCGTCGTCCGCCCGTAAGACCTCTTCGATCTCGTTTGGAAAGATTTTCTGCCCGCCGCGGTTGATCAGTTCTTTCCGCCGACCCAGGAGATAGAGGTAACCGTCCTCATCGAAGCGCCCGACGTCGCCGGTTCGAAACCAGCCGTCGGCCGTCACGTTCGGTCCGCGGACGACGACCTCGCCGGCGACCTGCGGACCGACGGCTTCGCCCGCATCATCGAGGATCGCGACCTCGCACCCGTACGGCACACCGACCGAATCGAGCTTGCGCGGCGCGGGCGGGAGCGGATTCGACGAGATGAACGGTGCCTCGGTCATCCCGTAGCTTTGCAGGAGCGGCGCGCCGAAGGCGTCTTCGACGACGGACGCGACCTCGGGTTGCAGGGCGGCCGAGCCGACCCGCAGGAAGCGCAGCCCTGCGCTGCGCATCCGCCCGCGGTGGTGCGGAAGGTACTCGAGCATCTCTCGATACGTGGCGGGCGGAGCCGAAAGCCACGTATGACCCGGTACATCGAGCGCCGCCAGGATGGCCTCGATCCCGAAATCCTCCAGGCAGACGATGCTCGAGCCAGAGAGCAGGACGGCGCCGATCCTGACATGCGCGGCGGAATGAAACACCGACTGGCTCAGCAGACAGCGATCTCCGCGCTCGAGCGCGAACGCCTCGGCGCAGGCCGCCGCCGCGGCGATGATATGGCGGCCGTAGACCGTGACGACCTTCGGCGAGCCGGTCGTCCCCGAGGTGCGGGCCAGAAAAGCGATCTTCGGCTCGGCGCCGACGTCGGAAACCCGGCCGCCCCGCGGCTCGCAGCGGAGCTCGAACGACCCGGCCGGTCGATCGCGTTCGACGATCAGCTCGATCACCGGGAGGCCGAGGGCCTGCGCCGCCCGCCGCGCCGCGGGAGCGCTCTCCTGCCCCACGACCACCCCTGTCACCCCGAGCTCGGCAAACGACCGTTCCAGCTCGGTCGCCTTGCTAGCCGGGCTATGCGGGCACAGCGCAGCGACCCCGCCGAGTGCGACCGTCGCCGCGGCCGCCACGGGCCCATTCGGGACGACCAGCGCCAAGCGATCGGTAGCCCCATATCCGGCGTCCCGCAGATCCTCACGAACCCGCTGCGCGAGCGCAAGCCAAGCGCCATACGTCAACGCCTCACGGTCGGCGGAGACGAGCGCCGGAGCCGTTGGATCGCGAAGCGCCTGCCGCTCTAAAGCGGCGTAGAAGCTGCTGACCGCCGTGCCGAATTCCATAGATACCGTCAGCAGCTATCGTACCGTTGCAGGCGAGCGATCCCGCGGGACTATCGGGATGGGAAGGTACGGACAAACGGGCGGCCGCCGACGGGGCGGCCGGATCCCTATCGGCGCCCGGCGGCGCCGCGGAGGAGAGCGGGCGGCCTGGAAGCAATTGACGTAAATTAGGATTATCATCAAACAAAGAAGACTGGAGGAGCCCGATGCCCAGTCCCGGACGCTGGCCTGATCGCGCGGCGGTCGACGATCCACTGATCGCGTCGTTTGCGGCGTTTTTGCAGCTCGAGCGTCATCACTCGCCGCGCACGGTCACGGCCTATCGCCGAGACGTCGCGGATTTCGGACGATTCCTCCTGCGGCGCGCGGGGATGTCGCAAGCCGAGGCGCTGAGGGCTTCGACGTTCCCCGCGCTCGAGAGCGCGACCGAGAGCGATGTTCGCCGCTACGTGATGGAGTGTTCGGGCGAGCGGAAGTTCGCCGCCGTCTCGGTCCTGCGAAAGGTCTCGAGCCTACGGCAGTTCTTCGCGTTCTTGCGGCGGGAGCGTATTCGGACCGATAACCCGGCCGCCGATTTGCCGCGGCTGAAAAAGCCCAAATCCCTCCCCAAGGTCCTCAACGTCGATGAGGTCGAGCGGTTACTCGAGACGAGCGTTGCGGGGAAGAACGATTTCCTGCGCCTGCGCGATCGGGCCATCAAGGAGTGCCTCTACGGGAGCGGGATCCGGCGCTTCGAGCTCGTCGGTCTGAATCTGCAGGACGTCGATCTCGAGCGCCGGATGATGCGCGTCACCTACGGGAAGGGGAACAAACAGCGTCTGGTCCTCCTCTCGGATGCGGCGGCGGATGCGATGCGGATGTATCTGGGGGTGCGGCCGCGTACGACCGACGAAGCGTTCTTCCTGAGCAGCCGGAAAAAGCGGATCAGCGAGAGCACGGTCTATCACGTCTTCAAAACGCACCTCAAGCTCTCGGGGCTCAGACAAGACGCCACACCCCACACGATGCGTCATTCGTTCGGGACCCATCTCGTCGAGGGCGGCGCCGATCTCATGACGGTGAAGGAGCTGATGGGTCACGAAAGCACCGCGACCACGCAGATCTACACGCACCTCTCGGTCGAGCACATGCGCAAGACGTTCGAGCGCGCCCACCCCAGGAGCCGGCGGACCCGCCGATCGTCTTGACGATCGTCGCCGGCAGGCGCCGAGGCGGCGCGCGCGCCCCGTTCGGCGAGGAGGTCGTCTCTCTTTTTTGGAGGAGATCCTACGCTTGGGTCACCATCTCTGGGCACTCGAGGGGATCGAGCGTGCACGTCCGCAGCGGGATTCCCGGGGAAGGCTCCGCCTCGCTCGTTATCTTTGACGGAAAAAGGAATGGACACAAAAGAGTCTACGGTCGCAAAAACGGGAGTCACCGAAGTCGATACGGTCCCGGTAACGGTCGCCTACGGCGACGGTATCGGGCCCGAAATCATGGAGGCTTCCCTGAAGATCCTGCGCAGCGCCGGCGCGCGATTGGCGCTGGAAAAGATCGAGATCGGCGAAAAAGTCTATTTGAACGGCCATACGGCCGGGATCACCGCCGATGCCTGGGAAAGCCTGCGCCGGACCAAGGTGTTCTACAAAGCGCCGATCACCACGCCGCAAGGCGGAGGCTACAAGAGCCTCAACGTGACGGTCCGCAAGGCCCTGGGTCTGTTCGCCAATGTTCGGCCGTGTGTCGCCTACGCCCCGTTCATCCAAACCAGACATCCCGGTATGGACGTCGTCGTGATCCGGGAGAACGAGGAAGACCTTTACGCCGGCATCGAGCACCGGCAGACGGATGAAGTCGTTCAGTGCCTCAAACTCATCTCTCGGCCCGGCTGCGAAAAGATCATCCGCTATGCTTTCGAGTATGCCCGGGCACACGGGCGCCGTAAGGTCACCTGCTTCACCAAAGACAACATCATGAAGCTGACCGACGGTCTGTTCCACAAAGTATTCGACGAGATTTCAAGCGACTACCGCGATATCGAGAGTGAGCATTGGATCGTCGATATCGGTGCGGCGAAGTTAGCCGATACTCCGGAGGCGTTCGACGTCATCGTCATGCCCAATCTCTACGGCGATGTGCTCTCCGACGTCGCCGCCCAAATCGCCGGCTCGGTCGGGCTCGCCCCTTCGGCGAATATCGGAGCACAATGTGCGATGTTCGAGGCGATCCACGGTTCGGCACCGCGGCGCGCGGGACAGGATCTCGCCAATCCCTCCGGCTTGCTGCTCGCCGGTGTCATGATGCTGGTCCATATCGGTCAGCCGGATGTCGCCGAACGCGTCCACAACGCCTGGCTCAAGACGATAGAGGACGGCGTTCACACCTACGACATCTACAAAGAAGGGATCTCACGGCAAAAGGTAGGTACGGCGGCGTTCGCCGACGCCGTCATCGAGCGCCTGGGGCAAAGACCCTCGAAACTTTCCGCGGTTTCCTACGGCAATGCGGCGCATCCGATCGTCATCCCGGAAGTCGAGCGGAAGCGGCGGGCCAAGAAAGAGCTCGTCGGCGTCGACGTTTTCGTCGACTCCCTCTTGCCGGCCGATCACCTGGCGCAAAAGCTCGAAGCGGCGGGGAAAGGCTTGGCCGAGCTCGTGATGATTACGAACAGAGGGGTCAAGGTCTGGCCGGACGGCTTACCAGAGACCTTCTGCACCGACCACTGGCGTTGCCGCTTTCAGGTCGCGCCCGGGAAAGAGTTCAGCAAGGCGACGATCGTCGATCTCCTCCGCAAGCTGACGGACGCCGAGATCGATTTCATCAAGACCGAACAGCTCTACACCTTCGACGGTGAACCGGGTTACTCGTTGGGTCAGGGGCAGTGAGCCGGCCGGCAACCGTCCGAGGCGAGGGCCCTTAGAGCAGCGAGACCTTCCCCGTCGCGAAGTCGACGTAGGCGGGGACGATCTTCAGCCTCTTCTTCTCGATGAGGTCTTTCAAGATCGCGCTCCCCCGGAGGTTGGCGGCGGCTATCACGGCGTTCGCCTTGGTCGCATTGACGAGCATATTGCCCTTCATCCCCTTCGCCCGGTCGACCGCGGGACGAATCGCATCGGTCAGCCGGCTCAGGTCTTCGCTCGGCGGCGGTTGGCCGTTGGCGGCGTCGATCGCGGCTTGGACCGCGCCGCAGCCGGAATGCCCCAAAACGAGGATGAGCTGTGATCCCAGGACCGCGGAACCGAACTGCAAGCTTGCCGTCTCGAGCGGGGTCGCCACGTTCCCTGCGACGCGACAGACGAAAATGTCGCCGAGGCCGGTGTTGAACAAGATCTCCGGCGTCGCTCGAGAATCGGCGCAGGTCAAGATCGACGCCCATGGCGCCTGGCCCTTACTGAGGGAAGCCCGCTCCTCGAGCGTATTGATGCGAGCGCCGGCCATCTCGTGAACGAAGGCCGCGTTCCCGCGCATCAGGCGCGCCAGCGCTTCGTCGGGGGGAACACCGGCCCCGGCGTACGCGGCCGCGAGCGCGGGTGCCGGTCGGAAGTCGGTGACCAACGTCGTCGCTATCGAGCCGCAAGCCCCGGCGAGGAAAGACGCGCGCGACCACCGCAGGTGAGAGTGCGACATGAGTTCCTCCTTCAGCGTATTCCTTCTCGGCGTGATCGGCGAATCGCCGGGTCTCCCTTAGTCGACCCGTCCGCCGTCGACCCCCTCTAATAATAGTAGCGGAAGCGCCGGCCCGAGGGTTTTCTGATCCGGAAAAATCCGATGAGGATCACCCCGGCGAGGAAGCCGCCGATGTGGGCGAAATAGGCGATTCCCCCCTCCGCCTCCGCAGCACGCTCCGAGATCGCCCCGAACCCATTGATGAATTGGGTGAGCGCCCACAATCCGATGACGAGGATCGCGGGGAGGCGCAGGAAGAGCGGGAAGCAGCCGACCGGGACGATCGTGTTGATGCTGCGCGTCGGGAAATTGACCAGATAAGCCCCGAGCACTCCGGCGATCGCGCCCGATGCGCCGATCGCCGGCACGTGGCTGTCCGGACCGACCGCGACTTGGGCGAACCCTCCCAGCAGACCGCAGACGAGATAGAAGATCAGATACCGGACGTGCCCGCACAAATACTCGATCTCGGGTCCGAAGACCGCAAGGAAGAGCATATTAAAGAAGATGTGCAGCAGACCCCCATGCAGGAACATCGAGGAGAGCAGCGTGAGCCCCGGGATCGGCGGGCTCGGCGGCGGGAGGACGATGTCGTGCGTGATATCGTAGGGGATCGCCGCGAACGCGTTGATGAACGCATCGGTGTCCGGTGCGGAGAACTCCTGAAAAAAGACGTAGACGTTCGCTGCGATGATCGCGTAGGTCACGATCGGGAAGATCGGCGCACGCGACCCTTCACCGATCGGAATCATCGCCTAGAAATTCAGCTGCAGGCCGAAAACCGTCCGCCGCCCGTTGTGCAAGATATCGCGCTCGCCGCCGAAGATCGAGGTCTTGGGCGAGAGCTGCAATGTCCCATAGGCGTCGAGCGTCGGAAACTGCGGATCGTACGCGTAGCCGAGGAATCCGATGCGGTGGTTGGGCGGCGTGTACTGAGTCATCAGGCCGAGTCGTGAGTAGAGGACGCCTCCCCCGGCGCGCAGCCCCGGTCCGACCGTGCTCAACAAGGCGAAGTTGTAGGTCGTCAAACCGCCGTTCGGCGTAGGGCCTAAGTTGTTCGCCCCCGTGAAGAGGCTCAACTGGCTGTACGGGAAGAGGGTCATATTGAAATCGCTTTGCGGTCCGCGGTTGGTCCCCAGGATCGGCGACCCGATCGTCCCGGCGCGACCGGGATCGAGCTCGTTCAAACGGACTTGGAAGCGGGCGATGTTCCGCACGAATTTTTGCAACGCGACGCGCGGACCGGCGGCCGCAAAGGGTGCGGCGGCGCTCGAAACCGGCGCGGGCAAGGACGTCGCTCGCCCTCCCGAGGGAGCCGGGACCGGCGTCGCCCCGGCATCGACGCCGTAAACGTTCGAGGTCCCGCCGAGCGCGGCCAACAGCGAGTTCGCCTTCTGCATCACCGCGTCGAGGTTGGCGACCGAGTCGCGCAACTGTTCCTGCGCGGTCGGATCGGAAGCGAGTTCCCGTGCGCTCGCCGCCGCCTGCGCGAGCGAGGCCGACGCCTGTGCGATGTTCTCCGTCGCCGCGATCAGATTGGCGTGCAGGTGCGGATCACTCGCGAGCTGCTTCATCGAATCGACGGCACCATTGAGGGAGACGGCGGTCGAATTGAGGCGGGTGAGCAACGAGCCGAGCTGGTCGCGACTCCCGTGCGCACCGGCGCGCAGCTCCTGGGTCATCGCGATGATATTCCCGCCGGCCCGGTCGAGATAGTCCTGCAAGCTGCCGGTGAGCCTGTCCAGACGCGTCGAGAGGCGCTGGGTGAGCTCGTTGCCGTGGATCGCCATCGCGTTGGCGTTGTTGATCGCCGATTGCATGCCGTCCAAGAGCTGCGGCAACCGATGTTGGAGCTCTTTGAGCGTGTCCCCGCCTTGCGCCACGACATCCTGGAACGACGCCGACGGCGAGCCGCTGGGTTGCTGGTCGAGCGGGAGGATCTCGTGCGGCCATGCCCCTGCGCCGGCGACGTGCTCGGGCGGCGGCGGGATGATCACGACCGCCGATTCTCCCGTCAGCGGCGCCTGGATGATGAACCGAGAGCCCTTCGGGATGTCGTAGCCGTTGGGCGGTGCCGAGCCGGGGAGAAAGCTCAAGATCGGGAGGCTCCCTTTGATCGCGAGGATCACGTCGACCGTGTAGTCGGGCGCCAACACGATGCGGTCGACGGTCCCGATCGAGAGGCCGCTGAGGAGGACCTGCGATCCCGTTCGCAGGCCCGCCGCGGCGGGGAAGCGCACGGCGATACGATACCCGCCCAGCTTCGATCCCTGATTCGAGATAAACCAAAAGATCACGAAGAGCCCGAGGATCGAGAGGATCGCGAAGAAACCGACGACGGCCTGTCTGCTCATCGGCTATCCGACCGGGATGGGGCCGACTTCACTCCCCTGCAAGAACTGCTGGACGATCGGGTTCGTCGATTTCCTCAGCTCCCCGACGGTCCCGTACGCGATGATCGCCCCTTCGAACAACATCCCTATGTAGTCGCCCATGCGATAGATGCTTTCCAAATCGTGTGAGACGACCACGGCCGTTCCCTTTAAGCGGTCGCGCAACCGGATGATCGTGTCGGTGAGCACATGCGTGATGATCGGATCGAGGCCGGTGGTCGGTTCGTCATAGAGGACCAGCTTCGGGTTCGTGATGACGGCGCGGGCGAACCCGGCCCGTTTGAGCATCCCGCCCGAGAGCTCGGCCGGGAGGCGGTCCTCGACGTCGGCTAATCCGACGCCCTCGAGCGCCGCGCGCACTCGCTTGCGGATCTCTTCTTCGGGGAGACGAGTATGCTCGCGCAGCGGCAAGGCGACGTTCTCGAAGATGGTCAGGCTGTCGAACAGCGCCGCGAACTGAAACGAAAAGCCGATCGAGCGGCGGAACTCGATCAACTCCCGCGGCGAGAGCGTACCGATGTCGATCCCGTCGACGATCACTCGTCCGCTGTCGGGCTTGCGCAGGCCGTTGAGCAAGCGCAAGATCGTCGACTTCCCCGCCCCGGAGAGGCCGATGATGCAGGTGATCGCATCTTCGACGATGTCGAGCGAACAGTGCCGCAGCACGACCTTCGAGCCGTAGCTGAGGCTCACGTCTTCGAGACGGGCGAAAACGCGGTTATGCTGCACCGAAAAGCACGAACGAGAGCATGAAGTTGAACAGGAAGATGAGGATGATCGCGGTGACGACCGCCGAGGTCGTCGATCGCCCGACGCCCGCCGCACCTCCGCGCGTGCGAAAGCCCTGATAGGTCCCGATCATCGCGATGACGACGGCGAAGACGATCGTCTTGATGAGCCCTTTGAAGACGTCGCCGATTTCGATTTGGCGGGCCGAGTCGAGGAACGACTCGAAAGTGATGTGCGCGGTACCGTAGGCGACCCACATCCCGGCGATGATCGCCGAGATCTCGGCGAAAATCGTGAGCATCGGGAGCGTCAGTATCAGCGCGAGCAATCGCGGGACGACGAGCATTCGAGTCGGGGAAAGACCCAGCGCCTCGAGCGCCTCGATCTGTTCGGTGACGACCATCGAGCCGAGTTCGGCTGCGATCGCGGCTCCGGCGCGTCCCGCGACGACGACGGCGGTGAGCATCGGGCCGAGCTCGCGAACCGTACCGTAGGCGACCGCGCTTCCGACGAACGCCGAAAAGCCGTAGCGGACGGCCTGTACCGCGGACTCGAGCGAGATGACGGCACCGGTGAAGAGCGCGGTCAACAATACGATCGTCCACGAATTCACCCCGAGCAGGTACGCTTGGTCGATCGTCTCCTTTCCCCGAATCGCAAGGCGCCCGGCGAAGTGCAAGGCTTCACCGAAGAGTTCCGTAACGCCGCCGGCGTACTCGAAAAAGCCGATCGTCTCGCGGCCTGCTTCTTCGAAGAGCTTCATCTATCGTCGAGTTCCTCGATCGACGAGAGGACGCCTTGCGTCGCCTCGACGCGTCGCTGCGCCACGCCGCGTTCCGCGGTTAGATTGAACTGCAGCTGATAGAGCTTTTCGAGCTCCTTGTCGACGTGCTTGAGGTGGGCGCGTGCTTCGCGTTCGAAGCCGGTAAAATAGCGCCGCGCGCAGGCCAGATATGCGCGCGCTTCGGCCTCGGTGGGCGTACGGTCGGCGAGAATCTGCTCCATCTTCTTCTGCTCGCGCAACAAGGCTCGATCTTTGATGTAAAACGACCCGATCGTAGCGACGAGTGCGCGCATCCGTTGCGGATCAAACACGCGCGGTTACGGGAAAGCCCTGCTCGCCGAGCGTGAGCTGCTGTACTTCGAGGAGCCGGGCGATTCCGCTTTGCGCCAGCCCGAGGAGCGAGTCGAGTTCCTCGCGCGAGAAAGCCCGGCCTTCGGCCGTCCCTTGCACTTCGACGAAGCTCCCGGCGTCGGTCATCGCGACGTTCATATCGACTTCGGCGCGGCTGTCCTCGTCATACGCGAGATCGAGCAGCGCAACGCCTTCTACGACGCCGACGCTCGTCGCTGCGACGGCGCCCGTCAGCGGCCAACTCTCCGGTGAGGCGGGGTCGAAGGCGGTCCGCAGCGCCAATGCCAGCGCGACGTAGGCACCGGTGATCGCGGCGGTCCGCGTCCCACCGTCGGCCTGCAAAACGTCGCAATCGACCAGGACGCTGCGCTCGCCGAGCTTTTTCATGTCGGTGACGGCCCGTAACGCTCGGCCGATCAGACGCTGAATTTCGTGGGTCCGTCCCCCGACTCGACCGCGGTTCGCCTCCCGCTGCGTGCGCTCTTGGGTTGCACGGGGGAGCATCGCGTACTCGGCGGTGACCCAGCCGGTCCCGCGGCCCTTGAGCCACTGCGGGACGCGCTCTTCGATCGTCGCCGCACACAGGACCTGCGTGCGGCCGAGCTTGATCAGCGCGCTGCCTTCGGCAAAGGCAAGGTAGTTCGGCTCGATGGTCACCGGACGCAGTTCGTCGCGGTCGCGCCCGTCGGATCGTGTTCCCAGCACGAGACGCACTTCGGCGAAGATCGGCGCCCGCCTTGATTCCCTCTACCGACGCTCGCCTACCGCTGGCGCGAACGCGCCGCAAGCTCCCTCGGACCGATGTGTACGGTGATGACCGGTGCTCGGGATCACTCGGGGGGAAAAACCGCGTCACGGGGCTTGCTTTTTCGGCCCCGATATGTTACCAAATAGTCACATATGACCGAGCCCGGGTTCGACGCCGTCTGGAAGGCGCTCGCCGACCCGACCCGCCGCCGAATCCTCGACCTCCTCAAAGACCGCCCCCGCACGACGGGGGATCTCTGTACCGCCTTCTCGCTTTCGCGCTTCGCGGTGATGAAGCACCTGGGCGTCCTCGAAGACGCCGGACTCGTCGTCGTTCGCCGCAATGGGCGCGAGCGCTGGAACCACCTCAACGCCGTCCCGCTCCGCCGGATCTACGAGCACTACATCGATCCGGTCAGCGACCATCTCGCAACCTCCCTCCTCCGTCTCGCCGACGCAACGCAACGAAAGGACCCGAACAGCATGAGCCCCACGGCCGAACTCAGCATCCGCACGATGTCGATCGAACAAGAGATTACGCTCTCCGCTCCGGCGCCGCGCGTCTTCCGCGCGATCACCGAAGAGATGGACAGTTGGTGGAGCCCGCGCATCTACCACGCACCGACGAAGGTCGTCCTCGAGCCGCAGGTCGGCGGGCGCGTCTTCGAAACGCATGAGCGGGACACGACCCTATGGGCGACCGTCACCTGCCTCGAACCGAACAAGAAGCTCGTCCTCGACGGCCGGTTCGGGGTCAAGCGGCCGGTCGTCGGGATCGTGACGTTCGAACTCGAGGAGCGAGACGGAAAGACGACGCTCCGGCTCTCGCATCGCGCGGTGGGCGAGATCAGCGAGGAGCAAATCGCCGGCTACCGACGCGGCTGGGGCCGCCTCATCCAACAGGATCTCCCCGCCTGGGTCGAGCGCGGCGAGCGGTACAAAGAGCTCGGCGACGACGAGCGCTGCGGATGATGTTCACGATCAGGAGGAGTGGGCGATATGTGCTCCCGTGAAATCTGGCATGAGGTCCTGATCAACGCGGCGCCGCGCGACGTCTATGAGGCCGTAACCGACGTAGAAAAGCTCGCCCATTGGTGGACGACCGAGACCCGAGGGCGATCCGAAGTGGGCGAGACGCTCGAATTCTGGTTTTCCAGGCCTCGTCCGTCCGCCGTCATGGAGGTGACGGCGCTCAAACCGTACGAGCTGGTCCGATGGCGTGTGATCGGCGGAGGTGCTACGGAGTGGATCGGGACCGAACTGGAATTCAAGATATTCCGAGATGAGGGAAGGACTCTGCTGCACTTCCGGCATTCGAAGTGGGACCCGAATGCGACGATGTTCCCGGAATGCTCTATGACGTGGGCGCTCTTCCTGCTCAGCCTCAAGGAATTCGTCGAAACCGGGAAAGGCCGCCCATATCCGTACGACCTGCCCGTGAACACGATCCGGCCGCCGACCTCGGTTTCGAGTACGGTCGCACGCTCACCCTAAGGCCTGGTCGAGGGAGTACCGCGTATCGGGAGCGTTCGCCGTCCGCGCCGTCGTTTACTCGACCGTCACCGTCTTCGCAAGATTGCGGGGCTGGTCGACGTCCTTCCCGTCGATGTCGGCGATATGGTAGGCCAACAGCTGGAGCGGGACGACGTTGACGATCGGTGAGAGCAACTCATCGACGCGAGGGACCCAAAAGACGTGGTCGGCGAGTGCGGCCGCTTCTTCATCGCCGTGGTTGGCGACGACGACGAGGGGCGCTTCTCGCGCCTTGGCCTCCATGAGGTTCGAGAGGATCTTCTCCCGGACACGGCCCTCCGTCATGATCCCGACGACCGGGACCTTCGAATCCAGGAGCGCGATCGGCCCGTGCTTCATCTCGCCGGCCGCATAGCCCTCGGCGTGGATGTAGCTGATCTCCTTGAGCTTGAGCGCACCTTCGAGCGCCGTCGGGAAATTCACGTAGCGTCCGATGAACAGGACGGAGCGTGCGCGCCGAATCCGTCGTGCGACCCTCTTGATCTTTTCCGAGGTATTGAGGACGACGTCGATCGACGCCGGGAGGAGCTTCGTATTCTCGGCGATCTCACGCAGGCGCTCGATCGGCGTCGTCCCGCGCACGCGCGCCAAGTAGATCGCGAGGAGGACCATCGCGATCGTCTGGGAGAGGTAGGTCTTCGTCGCCGCAACGCCGATCTCCGGACCGCCGCGCGTGTAGAGCGTCCCGTCGGCCAAGCGCGAGAGATGGGAACCGATGACGTTACAGATTCCGAGCACCGGCGAGCCGGCGGCGCGGGCGATGCGGACCGCCTCGATCGTATCGGCCGTCTCGCCCGACTGCGACATCGCGATCGTCAGCGTCCGTGGATCCATGAGCCGATCGCCGTAGCGGAACTCGCTCGCCAGCTCCATCTCAACGGGAAGCCGGCAGAGCGCCCGCATCAAGTACATCCCGACCATCCCGGCGTGATAAGCGGTCCCACAACCGGTGATCGAGATCTTGGTCATCGCGCGGAAGAAGGCGTCGTGGATGCCGAGTTCGGCTCCCAGCTGCACGTCGTTGCACTCGTCGATGCGGCCGGCGAGCGTCTCTTTGACGACGTTGGGCTGCTCGTAAATCTCCTTGAGCATGAAATGCTTGAAGCCGCTCTTCTCGGCGGAGCTGGCGTCCCACATCACCTGCTCGACGTCTCGCTGGATCGGCGTCCCGTCGAACGACGAGACGGAAAAACCGTCGCGGCCGACTTCGACCAACTCGCCTTCACGCAGGACGACGACCTTGCGCGTATGCCGCAGCATCGCCGGCGTATCGGAGGCGACGAACATCTCGCCGTCTCCCACGCCGACGACGAGCGGGCTGGCACCGTTGCGCGCAAAGATCAGCTTTTCCGGAAAATCGGCACTGATCACGCCCAAGGCATAAGCGCCGCGCACCTGCGCCAGCGTTCGCCGCACCGCCTCGAGCAGGTCGCCGCGATAGTGGCTCTCGATCAGGTGCGAGATGACCTCCGTGTCGGTCTCGCTCGTAAAGACGTGGCCGCGCGCCACGAGCTCGGCGCGCAGCGGCGCATAGTTTTCGATGATCCCGTTATGGACGACCGCGATCCTTCCCGAGCAGTCCATGTGCGGGTGGGCGTTGGCGTCGGAAGGGCGCCCATGCGTCGCCCAGCGCGTATGGCCGACGCCGATCCTGCCCGTCAGTCGCTCCCCGTCGCGCAGTCGCTCCGCCAGGCGCTCGAGCTTCCCTTCCGCCTTGGTCCCGCAGAGCGTCCCCCGCTCGTCGATGACGGCGATCCCCGCGCTGTCATAGCCGCGGTACTCCAGGCGCTCGAGCGCCTCGAGGATGATCGGGACGCTATCCCGAGCGCCGACGTAGCCGACTATCCCGCACATGGCTTTCCCTTTCCCCGACCATCCTCGGGACCTTTACTTGATCCCTTCGCGCGTCCGGTGGTAGGAAATCTTCCCTGCTCGGACCTCGTTGAAAGCCGTCGAGACCGGCTTGTTCGGGTTCACTCGGTCGGTCAACGGGGGCGCTCCATTGTTGAGCTGCTTGGCCCGTTTGGTTACCACGTTGACCAGCGTAAATTTCGAGTCGACGTGCTTCAAGAGCCCGTCGAGGTCGCCGAAAACGGTGTCGCTCATGTCTGTTCTATCATCCTGATGAGGGAATCGGAGTAACGGTGGATACGGTACCGCTCGGCCCGCACGATCGCGACCAAGTCCTCGATCGCGTCGGCCTCGCGGCCGTGCTCGTTGATGAGGAGATAATCGAAGTTACGAATCTCCTTGAGCTCTTCGTGCGCGATCGCCATCCGGGCCGCAATCTCTTCGGTCGTCTCCGTCCGGCGAGCTTCGAGCCGCTTTTGGAGCTGCGAGAACTTTTCCGGAAGGAGAAAGATCAGAATTGCGTCCGGATACGCGGCCTTGACCGCCAGAGCACCGTTGACTTCCGGTTTCATGACGACGTCGTAGCCTTCGCGCAGCGTCTGCTCTAGAAACGGAAGAGGGGTGCCGTAAAGGTTCCCGTTGTACTCACGCGTCTCGAGGAACTTGCCCTCCGCCCGCCACTCCTCGAAGCGCTCCCGGCTGAGGAAATGGTAGTCGACTCCGTCCCGCTCCCCCGGGCGAGGTGGGCGCGTCGTCGCCGAGACGGAATACCGCACCCGCGGCATGCGGGTCAGGAGCGCGGCAACCAAGGTATCTTTCCCCGCACCCGACGGCCCAGAGACGACGAACAACAGACCCGGCCCGGGCAAACGAAAACCTCCGTGGATCGCAAACTCGAAAGGTTCTGAGCGGGCAGCTCCCCCACCTTCTCGAGCCGACTCGCCGACGCCGCCGCAATGCCGACCGAACGTGCGGACGGCTTCCGCCCGCCCCGTGACCCGGCTCAGCGACCTTCCGAAAGGATCCCCGCCTCCTGATAGGCCCGAACCGCGGCTTCGAAACGCGCAAACTCGTCGCCGATCGCTTGAACGCTCGTATCGAGGTCGACGATCCGCCTCCGCCGGGCCTGCTCCTCCAACCTCGCCGCCGCAGCCGAGAGACCTTCGGCGCCGACGTTTGCCGCGGCGCCTTTCATCGCGTGGGCGGCTCGTTCGATCTCGCCCGGTGCGCTCCGCCTCGCGGCACCGCGCAGCGTCTCGAGTGCATTGCGGCAGGTCCCGACGGCGAGATCGAAAATCTCGGCGATCGCTTCACGATCGTCGCCGAGCAGATCGGTCAGGCGCGAGAGGTTGAGCGTAGCGTCGGGCACGGCGCTCCCATTCTGCCCGGCGAGCCGATCCCCCGCCGTCAGCCACGCTCTGTGATGAACATCGCATCACCGAACGAAAAAAAACGATAGCGTTCGCGTACCGCTTCCCGATAGGCCGCCATCGTCCGCCGATAGCCGGCAAAGGCCGCGACCAGCGCGAGCAGCGTCGAGCGGGGAAGATGGAAATTGGTCAGGAGCGCATCGACGACGCGAAATTCGTAGCCGGGCGTAATGAACAACGAGGTCGTCGCCGATCCGGCCTTCAGGCTTCCCTCGGCGGCCGCGCCTTCGAGTGCGCGCACGACCGTCGTCCCGGCGGCGACGATCCTGCGACCTTCGCTCTTGGCGCGGACGATCGCCGACGCCGAAGCGGCCGGGATCTCGAACCGTTCGGCGTGCATCACATGTTCGTCCAGCCGTTCGCTCGTCACGGGCCGGAACGTCCCCAACCCGACATCGAGGACGATCGGGACGATCTCGACGCCGCGTCCGCGCAGCTCCTCGAGGATCTCGGGCGTGAAGTGCAGCGAGGCCGTCGGTGCCGCGACGCTCCCGGGGACGCGGGCGAATACCGTCTGATAGCGCTCCTCCGCGTCGGGCGGGGCGCGGCGAATGTACGGAGGAAGCGGGACGACCCCGCTCGTTTCGATCAGCGCCTCGACGTCGACGTCCGCATCGAACTCGAGCGTCCGCGTCCCCTCGGGCCCGGCCGCGACGATCGTCGCCCGCGACGCACCGAAAGCGATCCGCGTCCCCACGCGCAATCGACGTCCCGGTCGGACCAGGACCTCCCAGCGACGTGCGCCGGCCTGAACCGACGGCGCATCCTTGGGATGCAGCAGGAGGACTTCGACGCGGCCGCCGCCTTCGCGCGTACCGAAGAGCCGGGCCTTGAGGACGCGCGTCTCGTTGATCACGAGGAGCTCGCCGGGGCCGAGCAACGTCGGAAAATCGCGAAACGTCCGGTGCTCGATCGACGTCCCGCGCAAGACCATCAGGCGCGACGCATCCCGCCTGGGCGCGGGTGCTTGCGCGATCAGTTCGGCCGGTAAGTCGTAGTCGTAGGCGGCGGTCCGCCGCAGATCAATCTCGGACGACGGCGACACCGGGGAAATAGAATGCGACGATCGCGGCGGGATCATAACCTTGGAGCGCCATGGTGTGGGCGCCCCATTGGCACAAGCCGACACCGTGGCCGCGACCCGCCCCTTCGACGATGAGGCTCTCGCCGTCGAGGACGATCCCGCGCAGCAACGTGCTCGGGAGTCTCCGAGATCCAAGCGCGCGGCGCACCTCGGCGAGCCCGACTTCGACGGTCCGTGCGCTCCCGCGGACCAAGAGCCGCTTGGCGCGGCCCGAGGGATCGACCTCGGCGATCGTGACTCCGCGCAGCGAACCGATCGCCGCGGCATCGGCCCCGAGCGCGGCGACGAAGTCGTGCACGGCGATCGTCGAACGCCAGCGGTAATCGGGCGTCCCGGCGCACCACGGGTCGCTGACGCCGCGCAGGTATGGGAGCGGATTCCTCCCCCATACCTCGGCTGCGTCCTCGGTATGACCGCCGCAGCACGCCATGTAAAAGACGCTGGCTGCGGCCCCGCCGTAGGCGATGATCCGGCCGGAGGTCGCGTCGACGGCGGCGTTCGTCGCCGGCGTCTCGACGCTGCAATCGCCGTAGGCTTGGCCCGCTGAGGTCGCGACGATATCGTAGGGGCGCCCGACCGACCGGCGAGCGACGGCGTAGGTGCGGGCGACGATCGCTTGGGCGGCGAGGACGGCCGCCGGCCAGCCGGGCGCGACTTCGAGCGGGACGACCCCGTAGAGGTACTCGTCGACCGAGAGCGTGCTGACGATCCCGTTGCGTCCGTCCGGAAGCGCGACGACTTCCGGCCTCCCCCGGTAACGTTTCCCTGCGAGCTCGAACGTCCGGCCGTCGGCGCGGCGCGGAGCGACCGGTTCACTCGTTATCAGGACGCGGAGCGGGAGGTCGACGTTCCCGGGCAGGATCGGGATCGGCTGCGGGGTCGGGAGCTCGGGATCCCATACGTCGAGACCGCCGGTCGCATCGGCGGTCTTCGCGCTCGCCAAGGCGAGCGCGGCGCCGAAGACGAACGCGCTTCGCTTCAGAACAGCCGCTCCTGATTTTCGCACTGCGGCGGGACGATCGCAAGGTGCTCGTACGCGCTGCGGGTGACTTTCCGTCCGTTCGCCGTGCGGATCACGAACCCGGTCTTGAGGAGGTAGGGTTCGACGACGTCTTCGAGCGTCTCGGCATCCTCCGTCAAGGTTGCGGCGATCGCGCCGATCCCGACCGGCCCGCCGTTGTACTGCGTCGCGATCGTCGCAAGGAACGCCCGGTCGAGGCGGTCGAGCCCGCGCACGTCGACGCCCTCGCGTCCGAGCGCCTCGTCGGCGATCGTCCGTGTGATCCGACCGTCGCCGCGCACCTGCGCGTAATCGCGGACGCGCCGCAGCAGGCGGTTGGCGATCCGCGGCGTGCCGCGACTGCGTGTCGCGATCGTCTGCGCGCCGTCGGGCTCGATCGGGATCCCCAGGACCCGGGCGCTGCGCTCGACGATGAGCTGCAGCTCCTCGTCGCTGTAGTAATCCAGATGCTGGGTGATCCCGAAGCGCTCGCGCAGGGGTGCGGAGAGCATCCCGGCACGCGTCGTCGCGCCGACGAGCGTAAAGCGCTTCAGCGGGAGTTTCAGCGTTTTCGCATACGCACCGCTGTCGACGACGAAGTCGATCTGAAAGTCCTCCATCGCCGGATAGAGGAACTCCTCGACGACGCGGCCGAGGCGGTGAATCTCGTCGATGAACAAGACGTCGCCTTCTTCGAGCGAGGTCAAGATCCCGACCAAGTCCTTGGGCTTTTCAAGCGTCGGTCCCGAAGTTGGGCGGAGCGCCGCGCCGAGCTCGCGGGCGATGAGTCCGGCGAGCGTCGTCTTCCCCAGCCCCGGCGGGCCGTAGAAGAGGACATGCTCGAGCGGCTCGCCCCGTTTGCGCGCCGCGTCGATCGCGATTCGCAAGTTCTCGACGACCTGCTTTTGTCCGACGTATTCGGCGAACGAGCGCGGCCGCAACGAAGCGCCGTAGATTTCGTCTTCCAGCGCGTCACGCGGATCGACGATGCGCTTGGGGTCGGGTGCACCCTCTCCTTCGCTCAAGATTTTGCGACGAGTCTCTTTTGAGCTCATGCGGAGAGGCCCGCCCGTTGCCGATAGATCTCGGCGAGGAGCGTTTCGGCGTCGTCGATGTGCGGGGCGCGTTCCAGCGTTTGGGCGATCATCGCCTCAGCCTCCTGACGCTTGTATTCGAGCTGCAAGAGCACCGACAGCGCCTCGGCCGCAAAATCGGGGATCGGCGTCGGCGCCGGTTGCGGAGCTTCCTGAATGAGGAGAAACCGCGCGACTCTCCCCTGAAGCTTCGCGACGATGTCCCGCGCCTTCTGTTGCCCGATCCCGGGGAGCGTTCGTAAGAAGACGTAGTCGTTTTGCTCGATCGCTTGCGCGATGCGCGCCATCGGTGCGGAAAAGGCGCGCGCCGCCGACTTCGGACCGATGCTCGCGACGCTCGTGAGCGCCTCGAAGAACTCTCGCTCGATCGCGTTGGTAAAGCCGAAGAACGTATAGCGCCCGGTGTTCCCGTCGATCTGGAGATGGGCGTAGATCTCGAGCGTGACGACCGCACCCGGTGCCGACGGCACCTTCTGCGCAACGCACGGCGGTAAGATGATCTCGTAGGCGAGCCCGCCGGTCTCGAGGACGACGCCGGACGGCGTCCGTTCGACGATGCTCCCGGTGATTCTCGAAAACATCCTCTACGGCACTCCGCGCCCAGCCTTGGCTCCTCCGAGCTTGGCCCCGCGAAGGCTCGGCTTCGGAGACGAGATTCCGACGGCCGGCCTCACGGCGCTCCCGCCGCAGGAGCGCAAGGCCCATGCGATCGCCAGGGCGAGCGCATCCGAGACGTCGTCGGGATGCGGACGAGTCCCCAGCCTTAAGAGCTGCACGACCATCGATTTCACTTGTTCTTTGCGGGCGGCACCCGAACCGACGAGAGCGCGCTTGACCAGTGAATGCGCCAGGGGATGAACGACGACCCGCTGCTGCGCCGCGGCGAGATAGAGGACACCGCGCGCGTGCCCCATCAAGACCGCCGTCGAGGGGTTGCGATACGCACTCCAGAGTTCTTCGACGATCATCACGTCCGGCCGCACCTCGGCGACGATCTCGGCCATCGAACGATGGAGCTGCGCCAGACGCTCTTCGAGCGCGAGCTTCGGATCGGGCTCGATCACCCCGGCTTCGATCAACCGAAGCGCACCCCCGTCGGCATCGACGACCCCATAGCCCGTCGTACGCAGTCCCGGATCGACGCCCAATACGCGCACGTCAACGAGCCTGATTGTAGATGATGTTCACCGTCTCGCCGGGGCGAAGTTGCGTGTTGGCGACCGGATCGGTCCGCACGACTTTCCCCGGTTGCCCCTCCTGTGAGGGGATCACGTTCCCGATCACGTAACCGGCATTCACCAGCGCTGTCTTCGCGTCGTCGAGCGACATGCCCGCCGTCTCCGGGACGACCCCTGAAGCCGTCACCATGATCGTCACACCGGAACCTTGTTTTGCCGTCGTCCCCGCCGCCGGGACCTGCCGTAGAACCGTCCCCGGCGCACCGCTTTGCACCGTGTAGGAAAAGACCGGATCGAATCCGGCCGCCTGGAGCGTCGCGATCGCATCGTTCGTGCTCTTCCCGGTCACGTCGGGGACGGTGGCCGCTGCGGGCCCGCTGCTCACGACGACCGTCACCGCCGAACCCGGGGCGACCTTCGTCCCATCTTTGGGATCCTGGGCCGCGATCGCGTTCTCGGGGATATTGTCGCTCTCTTGGCGCTGACCGATCTGTAGCTTCAAACCCAGTTTCCGCAGGGCGGCGGTCGCCGCATCGACGTTCATGCTCACAACGTTGGGGACGGTGACGGGAGGTTTCCCTTGTGAGACGATCAGCGTCACCACCGAATCCTGGCGCACTTGCGTCCCTACCGGCGGCTTCACGTCGACGACCGAGCCCTCGGGTGCCTGTGCGAATTGCTCGACGATCTTCGTCCGCAGTCTTGCTTGGTCGAGGACGCGCTGCGCATCCGCTCGCGAAAACGCCCGGACGTCGGGGACGGTAACCAGCGGGAGGCCGGTGCTCACGAAGAGCTCGACGCCGTCGGAAGTCGAGACCGACGTCCCCGCGGGCGGGACTTGGCGGACGACGCGATCGGGTGGGATCGTCGCGCTCTCGATCTGGGTGATCTTCGGTTTTATCCCGAGGAGTGCAAGCGCTTGCACCGCTTGTTCCGATGATTGGCCGACGTAATCGCCGAGTGTCACCGTGCGGCTCCCCAAGATCGGGAGCTGCAAGCCGTTCGCCACGAGATACCCGCTGAAAACGGCGACGACCAGGAGGAACGCCAGCAGCGGCCAGAGCCACGGCCGCTCCCGGCGCTCCTCGCCCGCTGCGACGGTCCGGCCGTCGCCGTCGGCCGCGACCCGCGAGGGGCGATCCGGCGACTGGGAACGGCGCGGCGGCGGTTTGACGATGGGGATCGTCGCCGTGGGGGCGTCGGCCGGGTTCACGCCGCGCGGCACGTATGCCGTACTCGGTCGTTCGCGGGCCTCGCGCAGGAGCGAGGCGACCTCGCTCGCCGACGAAAAGCGCGCCGCCGGCGATTTCGCCAGCAGCCGCATCACGATCGAGCGAACCGCCGGACTGACCGATTCCGCCGCGAGCTCCGCTTCCGAGACGGGCTCCGAGACGTGTTTGAGCGCGATCGTAACCGGCGACGTCCCGGAAAACGGCAATTTTCCGGTCAGCATCTGATAGAGCACGACGCCGACGCTGTACAGATCCGACTGCTCGGCGAGTTCGTGGCCCTGCGCCTGCTCGGGCGAGAGATAATACACGCTCCCCATGACCATTCCCGGTTGGGTCATCGCCAGCGACCGTTCCGAAACGGCGCGCGCGATCCCGAAATCGGAGAGCTTGACGACGTCGTCTTGCGTGATGAGGATATTCGCGGGCTTGATGTCGCGATGCAGGATCCCTTGACGGTGCGCATAGGCGAGACCGACGCAGATCTGTGCGGCATAATCGATCGCGATGCGTTCGGGGAGCTTCCCGTCGGTCGCGATGAGCTCGCCGAGCGTCGAGCCGTCGATGAGCTCCATCACGATATAGTACGTTTCGCCTTCCCGCCCGACGTCGTAAATGTTGACGATATTCGGATGCGATAAGCGTGCCGCCGACTCGGCTTCGTGATAAAATCGGCGGACGAAGTCGCTGTCGATCGCGTATTGCGGCCGCAAGACTTTGATCGCGACGCGGCGGCGCAGCAGCGTATCCGTACCGGAATAGACGACGGCCATCCCGCCCTCGCCGATTCGGCCTTCGATTCGGTAGCGATTGTTGTAGATCTGCTCGTTCACTGTAACGACCGCCGTGAGAGGGCGACCCGCAAGACGTTCCGCGCTATCGGGGCGGCGACCGCCCCTCCGTATCCGGCATTCTCCACGACGATCGCGATCGCGACACGCGGGGCGTCGGCCGGGGCGAAGGCGACGAACCACGCATGTGGTTTCCCCGCAGGATTCGTCGCCGTCCCGGTCTTTCCGGCGACCACGACGCCGGGGAGCGCGGCGGCGGTCCCCGTGCCGTACCGGACTACGTCGATCATCATGCTGCGGACCGTCGCGGCCGTTTGCGCGGAAATCGGCGCGGCGAGCTCCTCGGTTTGCGTTCGCATCGAGATCCCATTTCCCTCAACCGAGCGAACGAGGTAGGGGCGGGGAGTGATCCCGTCGTTCGCGATCGTCGCGGCGACCAACGCCATGCGCAGCGGGGAGACCAGGAGCGATGCTTGTCCGAAGCCCATTTGAGCGAGGATCGAAGGCGAGACCTCCGACGGCACCGGGAGGCGATCATGCGCCGCGGGCAGGTCGAATCCAAGCGACTCCCCCAAACGCCAGCGGCGCGCCGCCGCAAACCATCGGTCGACGCCCAAGCGCAGCGCAATCTGTCCGAAGTCGACGTTACTCGAAAGGGCGAATGCACCGGCAAGGGTCTGCGTCCCGGTCGCTTCGCCCTCGTCGTCGTGGATCGTAAAATTCCCGACCACGAGCGACCCGTTATCGGTAAACGTCGAATCGGGAGTGACGACGCCCGCTTCGAGCGCGGCGCACGCCGTGACGATCTTGAAGGTCGATCCCGGCGGATACAGCCCGAGCGTGCTGCGATCGAGGAGCGGGCTTGCCGGATCGTGCGCGAGCTGCGGGAAGTCGGCGTCGATCGCATTGGGATCAAAGCTTGGAACGCTAGCCAGTGCAAGGACGGCGCCCGTGTGCGGGTCGAGGACCACGCCGGCCGCTCGCGGATAGCGCGAAAGCTCTGCGACGAGCGCCCGCTGAGTGGGGATATCGAGCGTCGTCACGACGGTCGCCCCGCGCGGGATCCGTCGCGCACCGCCGAAGAGCGAGGTGAGCTGCGCCCATACCGAGGTGCTCGGCGCGCTCGGCGTCAGCGCGCTATCGAACGCATCCTCGAGACCCGACGTCCCATAACGCGCCGAATAGTAGCCGACGGCCTGGGCGGCTACCGCATGAAGCGGGTAGACGCGTCTCCCCGCCTTGGTCTGCGCGAGGATCGTCCCGTCTCTGGCGACGATCTCGCCGCGACCTGCGGCGAGCAGCGAAAGGCGCGGATTGTGGGGGTTCGCATCGAGCGACGGCGCCGCTACGACGGCGAGCCACAGCTGGCGCACGGCGATTACGGAGAACAGGAGGACGAAGAGCGCGCGCAGCCGTCGAATCGCGCGGTTGGTCACGCTTTGCGGCGCTCGCGCAGCAAGGTATACCCGCCCTCCGTTTGGACGGCCAAGTACGCCTCCTGTGCGTCGGATTCGATCGCCAGGTTGATCAAGCGATGCGCCGTTTCTTCGGAAAGCCCCGAGACCGCCATTACCGCATCGACCCCGATCTCATCGAGTAGGCCGGCGGCGACGTATTTCGCTTTGGGGAGCGTTCGGAAGTGGCGCTCCTCATAGACCCCGGCGTGCCAGGGACCGCGGCGGCCGAAGACGGTCGCGTGGTAGTCCCACGCGCAGAGCTGCCGGTCGTTCCAAACGAAATGGTCGCGGACGCAGGTCCGTCGGCAGACCGCGCACTGCGTCAGCGGTTCGGGGGGATGGGCGAACGCATCGAGGACGTCGTCGGGGAGGTCGTCGACGTTGATCACCATCCGCTCCCGGAGTTGCTCGGGAGGATCGCCGCCCCAGCCGATCCGCATCAGCAGGTCCAGATCGTGCAGCGAGGCGATAAACGCATGATCGTCCTCGGGTGGAAAGGTTTGATCGACCCACCCCCCGATATTGTCGGCCGCGATCCCGACCCGCTGCCAGCCCTCACCCAAAACGACGCCGATCGGCGTCCAGGCGAGCGGGACGAGCCAGGCCGAGACTTGACCGCGCTGAACGCGGAGATCGCTTACGAAGGCGAGCGTACTCGAGTTTCCGCCCAAGACGTAGACTCGAGCGCCGCCTCGATCTTCTTCCGGGCTCACGTCGCGAGCAGACCCTCGCGTGTCGCTTGGTACTCCTGCAACGACCGCGGCGGGCCGGCCGGGGCGCTCAGCGCGCCCGCGAGTGCGCGTGCCGTGTCCAAACTCGTCAAGCAGACGATCCCCGCTTCCGCGGCCGCCCGGCGGATCCGATAGCCGTCCGTGAGCTCCTGCGGTCCGACGGCATTATTAATAATGAGGTCGATCGAGCGCGCGGCGATCAGATCGAGGACGTGAGGCGAGCCTTCGCGGATCCTGTTGACGCGTTCCGCGGCGATCCCGCATCGCGCCAGCCAGGCGGCCGTCCCGTGGGTCGCGATCAACGTAAATCCCAGCGCCCGATACTGCTGCATGATCGAGAGTGCTTCCGCACGATCGGTTTCGGAGATCGAGACCAAGATCTTCGCGCCCTCTCGCGGCAACCGGACACCCGCGGCGAGGAAGCCTTTGCGCAACGCTCCGGCGTAGGTCGGATCGATCCCCAGGACCTCGCCGGTCGACTTCATCTCCGGACCCAGGATCGTCTCGACCCCGCGCATCTTTCCGAACGAGAAAACGGGGACTTTCACGACGACGTAATCGGGCTTGTGCGCCAAGCCCACACCGAACTCCATCTCCCGCAGCCGCTCTCCGAGGGCGATCCGGGTCGCCGCAGCGACGATGTTGATCCCGGTCGCTTTCGCGATGATGGGGACCGTCCGGCTCGCGCGCGGATTGGCCTCGAGGATATAGAGTGCGCCTTCGTGGATGACGAACTGGATGTTGATCAGTCCCCGGATCCCGAGCTCGTGAGCGATCGCCCGGGTCACCTCGACGATCCGCGCCTCCATCGCCGGATCGACCGTCTGGGTCGGATAGACGCTGATCGAATCGCCCGAGTGGATCCCGGCGCGCTCGACATGCTCGAAGATCCCCGGGACGAGGATGTCCTCGCCGTCGTAGACCGCGTCGACCTCGACCTCGAGGCCGGGGAGGTACTTGTCGACCAGGAGCGGCGCCTCCGGCCGGATCGGGAGCGCGGACTCGGCATATGAGGCGAGCTGACCTTCGTTGTAGATGATCTCCATCCCGCGGCCGCCCAGGACGTACGACGGGCGGACGAGGACCGGAAAACCGAGCTCGCGAGCTATCTCGCGTGCCTTGCGAAACGAGTTCGCCGCTCGTCCCTGCGGACGCGCGACGCCGAGCCGCTGTAACGCCGCATCGAACTTCTCGCGGTCTTCCGCCATATCGAGCGTGCGCTGGTCGCTCCCGATGATCGGGACGTCGCGTCGCGCGAGCGTATCGGCGAGATTGATCGCCGTCTGCCCGCCGAAAGCGAGCATGACGCCCCGTGCGTTCGTCGCACGATAGGTCGCCTCGACTTCGTCGGCGCCGGGCGGTTCGAAGACCAAGACGTCCGAGATATCGAAGTCCGTCGAGACCGTTTCCGGATTGTTGTTGACGACGACCGCCGCGCGCCCGGCTTGGCGCAGCGCCCAGGCGGCGTGGACGCAACTGTAGTCGAACTCTATCCCCTGTCCGATCCGGATCGGTCCGCTCCCGACGACGACGACCGCCTCGCGGTCGGGGAGGCGCATCTCGTTGCGTTCGCCGGGCGAAAGATAATAATAGGGCGACTTCGCCGGAAATTCCGCGGCCGCCGTATCGACCATTCGAAACGCGGCGGGCGGAGACGAGACCGTCTTCCCGGTAAGCTGCTCGATCCCACGCCGCGAGTAGCCGGCTTCCCACGCGGCGTCGAGACTCGCCGCGCTCGCTTCACGGGTCAGACGCGCTTCGAGGGCGACCAGCTCTTCGATCTCCCAAAGCCAAAAGCGGTCGATCGACGAATGCGCATGAACGCGTTCGACGCTCCAGCCGCGACGGAGCAGCTCGGCAACCGCGAACAGCCGCTCGTGCGTCGGCGTCTCGAGCTCCCGCTCGAGCGCATCGTCGCTCCAATGCCGGTGGGGCCCGCCGGTCAGCGTTTCGCGGCCCAAGTCGAGCCCGCGCACCGCTTTCAGGAGCGCTGCGGCGAACGTCCGCCCGATCCCCATCGCTTCACCCGTCGACTTCATCTGCGTCCCCAGCCGCGTATCGGCGAGCGGGAACTTGTCGAAGGGCCAGCGCGGGATCTTCACCACGCAATAGTCGAGCGTCGGCTCGTAGGCCGCTTTCGTCACCCCGGTGACCGGATTGGGTATCTGATCGAGCGTCTGCCCGAGCGCGATCCTCGTACTGATCTTCGCGATCGGATAGCCGGTCGCTTTGGAAGCGAGGGCCGAGCTGCGCGAGACGCGGGGGTTGACTTCGATGATCTGGTACTCGCTGCGCTCGGGATGCAACGCAAATTGAATGTTGCAACCGCCTTGAACCTTCAGCGCTCGGATGACGTTGATGCTCGCCGTGCGCAGCATCTGATACTCGAGATCGGAGAGCGTTTGCGACGGAGCGACGACGATCGAGTCTCCGGTGTGGACGCCGACCGGGTCGATGTTCTCCATGTTGCAGACGATGATGCAGTTGTTCGCCCCGTCGCGCAACACTTCGTATTCGATCTCTTTCCATCCGAGCAGCGACGTTTCGAGCAGCGCTTGACGGATCAAACTGGCGGACAAGCCGCTCGTCAGCGTCGCTCGCAGCTCGTCTTCATCCCGGACCAGCCCGCCGCCCGTCCCCCCCAGGGTATACGCCGGGCGCACGACGAGCGGATAACCGACCTCCCGCGCGAAGGCGACCCCGGCCTCGACGTCGGTCACGACCGTGCTGTGCGGGACCGGCTCGCCGATCTCGATCATCTTGGCTTTGAAGCGCTCGCGATCTTCGGCCAGGCGAATCGTCTCGACCGGCGTCCCCAGCAATTCGACGCCGTATTTCTCCAGGATCCCCGCGTCGGAGAGTTCGACTGCGAGATTGAGCCCCGTCTGGCCGCCCAAGGTCGGGAGCAGCGCGTCGGGGCGCTCGCGGGCGATGATCGCACCGACCGAGGCGACCGTAAGCGGCTCCAGGTAGACCGCATCGGCGATCTCCGGGTCGGTCATGATCGTCGCCGGATTCGAGTTGACCAGGACGACCCGGTGCCCTTCTTCGCGCAGGGCGCGACACGCTTGGACGCCGGCGTAGTCGAATTCCGCGGCTTGGCCGATCACGATCGGTCCGGAGCCGATGACCATCACCGAACGCCCAGGCATGCTGGGGAGAGCCTTTTGGACCGCGGGGTGCGCGAGTCCTGGACTGCTCGCTTCTCCTGCCGTCCTTACGGTGCCAGCCGGACGATCGACCACGCCTCGGCGAGACGGCGATACTCGATCCGGTCGTGGACGCGATCGGGACGCCCTTGCCAAAACTCGAACCGCTCGGGGACGACGCGATAGCCTCCCCAGTGCGGCGGCCGTGCGACTTCCTGGTCCTTGAAACGCTCGTCGTAGCTGCGCATTCGCTCTTCGAGAAACGCCCGATTCGCGATCGGCCGGCTCTGCGGCGAGGCCCATGCGCTCAGACGATGTCCGCGCGGGCGACTCGCAAAGTACGCATCCGATTCCGCCGGATCGAGAACGGCGATCGTCCCCTCGATCCGTACCTGCCGTTCGAGAGCGGCCCAGTAGAACAAGAGCGCCGCCCGACCCGTCCGTTTGAGATCGCGCGCTTTGGCGCTCTCGTAGTTGGTGAAAAAGACGAAGCCGCGTTCGTCGTAGCCGCGCAGCAAGACCATCCGGACGGAAGGCGTCCCCTCGGGCGAGGCCGTCGCCAACGCCATCGCGTGGGCTTCGAGGATCCCCGCCGCGACGGCCGCCTCGAACCATACCCTGAACTGGGCGACCGGATCGCGCAGGACCTCGCGCTCGTCGAGCCGCCCGAGCTCGTAGCTACGCCGCATCCGCAGCGCGTCGTTCATGGGAACTTCCCCGCCGCAAACCCGGTAAAGAACGCGGCCAGCATCGCGAGCGCCCCACCGACGGCGAGCGGGAGGGAGGCGTCGACGCGCCGTCGTTCCCAGACCGTCCCTTCGGCGATCCGCCGGAAGACGCTGCGCAGACTCTGCGCGTCGGAAACGAGGACGAAGCGACCGCCCCCCATGGCGGCGATCGCGCGCAGCGCCTCCTCGTCGATCGAGGCTTCTTCATTCGTCCCGGGGATCAACTCGCCGCTTGCGTTCGTCCCGATCCCGACGGCGTAGACCGGGACGCCACGGCTTGCGAGCGTCTTGGCGGACTCGAGCGGGTCGCTCCCGCGATTGTTCACGCCGTCGGTCAGGAGGATGACGGCGCGATGCCCATGGTTGGGCAACAGCCGACTCGCGGCGAGCAAGGCATCGCCGATCGCGGTCGCGCCGTTCGCGTGCGGGATACGATCGATCGCCGCACGGAGCTGATCCGGATCGTCGGTCAAGGGGATCTCCACGTTCGCTCCCGAGGAAAACGAGACGATCCCGATCCTCAGCCCCCGCGGCGACGCATCGACGAACGCCCGCAGCGCAGCCCGCGCCGCCGCTTCGCGGCTGGGGACGATATCGGTCGAGGCCATGGAACCCGACGTGTCGATGCAGATCACGACCGCTCCGTCGCGCATCGGGACGCGCGCCCAGACGTGCGTCCCGGAAACGGAAAGGACGAGTGCGCCGGCCGCCAGGAACCAGCAAAGCCCGATCATCGCGTCGAGGCTACGTCGCCGCTCCAGCACCGTTTGCATGAATGCCAGGTTCGAGTAGGCGAAGGCGCCCGCAGCGCTGCGGCGCGCCAAGAGCAAATAGAGCGCCGTTAGCAAGGCGACGACCCCCGTCGCGAGTACCAAACGTACGGGCGAATCGATCGTCATCGGCACGACGCGCGGAACGAGACACTCATAAATCGAACGCTGCGTAAAGCGAGCCGCGGCCGTCGTCTTCGTGCAACACTCCGGTGCGCCAGCCGCACCGCTCGAGGAGCGAGCGTATCTCCTCCTCGCGCCGGCGCACCGCTTCCTTGTAGCGCGCGCGCTCCCGCGCGCCGATGAAGACGCGCGCAGCGCGGGCCGTCTCCGCGTCGCGCAAACGCACGAAACCGCGCAACGGGAGATCGTCGAACCAAGGATCGCGCGCGATCAATGCGGTGACGTCGGCTCGGCGCGCCGCGGTTACGGCGAGCTCGACGAACGCCGATCGATCCTCGATCCAGTGAAAATCGGAGACGAGCAGGAGCGCCGCGCCGCGGCGCAACGTGCGAGCGGCGATCGTGAGTCTCTGTAGAACGTCGAGCCCCTTGCCGTCGATCCGAACGACCCGATCGCCGATCTCCGCCATCTCGAACCAGGCGGCGGCGGCCGCGTTCGCAGCCTCGAGGAGCGTCCGCCGCCGACCGACGCGCATCGAACCGGAGTCATCGACGACCGCGGCGATCTGCAGCGCGTTCTCCTCGCGCAGGATACGGACTTGCAAGTCCCCGCTGCGTGCCGTCGCCGCCCAATCGATCCGCCGGGGATCGTCGCCCGGTTGATACGCCCGTAGCTCGACGAACTCGAGTCCGTCGCCGCGCCGGCCGGCGATCGAACCGGCACCGACGATCGGGGGACGGCGGCGGGCACGCAACAGCGCCGCCCGCAAGGTGCGCGCGCTCCGGAAAAGGCCTACGGCTGCCACGAGGGCAAGTTCGCGTGGGATGCCTCTCCGACCCGCAGCCGTCGTCGTCCCGATCTATCGCGCGCCGCGCAACAGCCTGCTCTTCGTCCGTCGTGCGCCTCACCTCCGTCGGCAACCGAACCACATCGCCTTTCCCGGCGGAGCGGCCGACGACCAGGACGCGAACGACCTCGCCCTGACGGCGCTGCGCGAACTGCACGAGGAGCTCGGGGTCCCAAGCGATCGCGTCACGCTCGTCGCGCGCCTCCCCGATCGCGGCGCGATCGGCGCAGCCTTCAGGTTGACGCCGTTCGTCGGGATCCTCGAGCCGGACGAACCGCTCGCCCCCGACCCGAGCGAGGTCGCCGAGGTGATCGAGGTCCCGCTCTCGGCGATCTTCGCACCGAATGCGATCTACGAAGGCGAGACCGATCTCGGGGACCGGATCGTCCGCTCGCCCCATTTCGATTTCGCGACGATGCACGTCTGGGGCGTCACCGGTCGCATCCTCGAGTCGCTCGTCACGATGATCCGTGAGGATACCGACGGCCTGCGCCAAAGGCTGCAAGCCGTCGGCGTCGGCTTGCCTTACCCGCTACAGGCGTTGCACGGCGGGTAGTTCCGCGAATAGACGGGATGGGCCAGGAACTGCTTCGGATCGAACGTCCAAAACTGCGAGACGTTCGGATAGGTCTTGACGACGACGTTCTGCAGCTGATCACCCACCCTGGCGACCTTGCGGATGTAAATGTTTTGGACGGGTGTCCCGTACGAATCGAGCCTCACCGGTCCGCGGGGCGCATTGGGAATCGTAATCGAGCGGACGACCTTGATGAAGCTCGCGGCATCGCCGATCTCTCCGTGGGTCTTCTGCAGCGCCCGGTCGAGGAATTCCGCGCCCGTATACGTCGCCTCGCCGTAGTAGGACGGCTCGTGTCCGTATGCTTTCGTGTATGCCGCAACGAAATTGCGGTTCGCCGGCGTGGCGAGCGCCGCGCTGTACTGCAACGCCGTGACGATATTGAGCGCGGCTGGCCCGGTCTCCGCCAGCGTACTTTCATCGGTCGTATTCCCTTGACAGATCAGCGGCGGCTTGAGCCCGAATTGGCGATATTGTCGGATGAAGTTTACGGCAGCCGAGCCTGAGAAGCTGCACATCACGGCATCGACGTCGCTCGGGATTGCGGAGAGGAACGACGAGTAGTCCGAGGTCACGAGCGGTGTCCAAATCTGCTTGACGATCTTTCCGCCGTCGGCCTGGAACGAAGCGACGAATCCGCCGATGCTTTCCCAGCCGAAGTTGAAGTCGTACGCGATCGTCGCCACCCGCCGAAAGTGCAGCGTCTTGTACGCGTAATCGCCCAGGACCTGGGTCGGTTGGCTGCTCGTCCAACCGGTCCTCGCGATGTACGGGCTCGGCGTACGCTGGCTCAAATCGTCCGCCGAGACGATCGGGAAGATCGTCGGAACCTTGTGCTGATCGATGTAGGGGACGATCGCCACGCCGACGGCCGCCGAGAGCGGACCGTAGAGCAGATCGATATGGTCCTGTTCCACGAGCTCCCGCGTCTTGGTGATCCCGACCGCCGGATTCCCTTGATCGTCGGCGACGATGACCTCGACCCTGCGGCCGCCGAGCATGTTCCCGTGCTGGTTGAGGTACAGTTCGAGCCCCTCTTGCATATATTTCCCGGGCGCGGCGAAGACGCCCGACGTCGGGATCAACAGCCCGATCCGCAGCGGCCGCTGTTGCGCGACCGCCGCAGCGGGGATCGTCGAGGCGAACAGCCCGAGCACCGTCAAGACGACGGCGGCTCGGCGTATCATGGCCGTCATTGCGACTCCTTTTATTTGGGATAGCCTTGGTAGCTCGGTGAGTAGCTCGGCTGTTTCAGATAGTCCGCCGGCTTATACGTCCAAAATTGCGAGACGTTCGGGTACGTCTTCACGACGACGTTCCAGGTCTTAGCATACCGCGCGAACGGTCCGCTCGTCGCGACGACTTTCCTGATGTAGACGTTCTCGATCGGTGCGTTGTAGCGATCCAGGCGCATCGGACCGAGCGGCGAGTTCGAGAGCCGGACGTTGCGAATCGCGCTGAGGAAAGTGATATATCCGTTCGTATTCCCTTTGACGTTCCTGAGCGCGGTACTCAGCCAACCGGCCGCGGTGTAGCAGGCGGTCGCCATGTACGACGGCAGCACGCCCTGGGCTTTGCCGTACGCCAGGACGAAGTCGCGCGTCGCCGGATCCGCCCGGCCTTCGGCATAGTGCGCGAAACTGATGATCCCTTCGACGACGTCGGGCGCGATGGTCCGGATGTTCGACTGGTCGGTCGTCGTCTCGTTGGCGATGAGCGGCAATTTGCCTTTGAGACCGAAGGATTTCCATTGCTCGAGGAAATGGACGGCGTCGGCGCCGACCGTGCAGGCGAAGACCACGTCGGCGTTCGCCGCCTGCACCTGCGAGATGTAGGGACTGTAATCGGTCGTCCCCAGCGGCGGCCACAGTTGATTGATCACCTTCCCGCCGCGCTCGACGAAGGTCTGACAAAACCCGCCCGAGTTCTCGTAGCCGAAGGCATAGTTGTTCGCGATCGTCACGACCCGGCGATAGCCTTGCTCGTACGCCCAAACGCCGGCCGGATGGGTCGGCAGGCTGGAGCTCCAGCCGGCGACCTTGATGACGAACGGATTCGGCTGGCGCTGTGAGAGATCATCCGCCGAAACCGTCGGCAGGATGAGAGGGATCTTGTGCGATTCCGTGTACGGGGCGACCGCCAAGCCTTCGTTGGCCAAATACGGGCCGACGACCACCTGCGCCCCGTCTTGCTCGATCGCCCGCCGCACTTGCTCGAGCGCCCGCGTCGGATTCGAGTTCGTGTCGTAGCTGGTGGTGACGATCCTGCGTCCTGCGACAACGTCGCCGTGCGTCTTCCAGTAAAGCTCCCAGCCGTTGACCATATCGTGTCCCGCGGCCGCCGAAGGTCCCGAGAGCGGCGCGAGCAGCGCGAACTTGAGCGGCGTCTCCTGCGCACGGACCGTAATCGGTGCGAGCGTCGTCCCGGCAAGCGCGCCGGCGCCGGCGAGAAAGCGTTGTCGCTTCATCTTGTGAACTCCTAAATGATAATCACACGCCTAGATACTTGGTGCGAATCTCCTCGTTGTCCCGAACTTCGGCCGGATCACCGGCGAAGACGATCTTGCCCTTACTGATAATATACGCTCTATCTGCAACGGAAAGCGCAAGCGGAAGGTTCTGCTCGACCAGCACCACCGCGAGGCCGATCTCCTTGAGCTGGCGCAGCGTCTTCTCGACCTCGCGCACGATCAGCGGCGCAAGGCCCTCCGACGGCTCGTCCATCAACAGGATCGTCGGATTCGACATGAGCGCACGACCGATCGACAGCATCGACTGTTCGCCTCCCGAGAGCTGGGCGCCGAAATGGCCCGTCCGCTCCCTCAGGCGCGGAAACAGATCGAAGACGCTCTCGAGCGTCCAACGCGCTGCCCCGTTCGAGCCGCCGCGCGCCCCGATCATCAAGTTTTCGACGACGGTCAGCGAGCCGAAGACCCGCCTGCCCTGGGGAACGAGCCCGACCCCTTTGCGGGCGATCAGGTGCGGCGGGAGTCGACTGATCTCTTCGCCGGCGAAGCGAATCCTACCGCGGCGCGGGGGCGTGAAGCCGACGATCGAACGCATCAAGGTCGTCTTCCCGACGCCGTTGCGACCCAGGATCGCGGTCACCGCACCGGCCGGAGCGGTGAGCGAGACGCCCTGCAGAATGTAGTTGTAATCATAATACGTATGGACGTCGTCGACCTCGAGGAGCGCGTTCATAGCTTCCCTCCGAGGTAGATCTCCTGGACCTTCTCGTCGGCGCGAATTCGATCGAGCGGACCGTCGGCGACGACGCTTCCGTGATGCAGGACGACCAGTCGCTCGACGACGTCGAAGACGACGCCCATATCGTGCTCGATGAGGACGATCGTCGTCTCGCCGCCCTCACGCTTGAGCATCTCGGTCACGAGCGACGCGTCGCCCGGGGCGAGCCCCGCGGTCGGCTCGTCGAGGAGGAGGATCCGCGGCCGCTGCGAGATCGCGAGGAGCAACTCGAGCTGCCGGCGCTCGCCGTAGCCGAGCGCACAGACTTGCGTGTGCGCTCGATGCTCGAGCTCGACGCGAGCCAGCAGGCGGCGCGCCTGGGCTTCGCCGTCGACGTAACGCCGCTGCGGGATGAAGCACTGGAAGTGCCGGCGCGGATGATGTGCTTGAAGCGCCAACAGCAGGTTCTCCAACACCGTCAGGCGTGGGAAGAGCGTCGTCGCCTGGAAGGTCCGCGCCAGCCCGAGCCGGGCACGGGAGTGGATCCCGAGCTTCGTCACATCCCGCCCGAATAAGGTAACGCTCCCGGCGCTCGGAGCGAGCTCGCCGGCGATCACGTTGAACAGCGTCGATTTCCCCGCCCCGTTGGGTCCGATGATCCCACAGCGCTCTCCCGGCTCGACCTCGATCGAAACGTCTCGCAGGACGTGGAGCGATCCAAAGCGTTTGGAGATCGCGTTCAACCGCATCGCGCCCGCGCTCATCCTTCCACCCCTTCTCCGACGAGCGCCTCGACCGGCGCCGCCGCGGCTCTCCGCCCGTGTGCGCGCGCCGCCAGGCGTCGTCCGAGACCGACCAGGCCGTCCGGCGCGTACATCACGATCAGGACGTAAATCGCACCCAAGATCAACACCCAGCGGTGGGTCACCGCCGAGAGCCCGTTGCTCAGGAAAACGACGATCCCGGCGCCCAGGAGCTGGCCGTAGAGCGTCCCGATGCCGCCCAGGATCACGATGATCAAAAACTGCGTCGACGTATCGAGCGCGAGATTCACCGGCCCGACGAACTGATTGTACCAAGCGAACAAGACGCCGGCGAAGCCCGCGACGCCTCCGGCGACGATGAAAGCCAGATACCGAAAGAGCCAGACGTTGTAACCCAAGGCGCGCATCCGACGAGGTGAATCGCGCACACCGCGCAGGACCAACCCGAAGGGCGAGCGGACGAGCATGACGAGGAAGACGAGCGCGAGCAAGTATCCCGCCAAGCACAGGTAATAATAGGCGGTGTTGCCGGAGAGGTCGATTCCACCGATCGGCGGCCGCAAGATCCCGGTGATCCCGTTGTCGCCGCCGCTCATCGAGACCCACTGATAGGCGAGTCCCCAGACGATCTGGTTGAGCGCGATGGTGATGATGATGAAGCCGACGCCCTCGCTGCGCAACGCGACGACGCCGAAGACGGCGGCGGTCAGCATGGCGAAAGCGATCCCCAAGCCCAGCTGCCTCCCGAAATCGGTGACATGATAGCGTGTCAACGCGATCGCGGCCGCGTATGCGCCCATCCCGAAGAACGCCGCCTGGCTGAAGTTGACGAGCCCGGTGAAGCCGACGAGGAGATCGAGGCTCATCGCAACGACGGCATAGATCCACATCTGACTCGCAAGGGAGATATAAAACGGCGGGACGCCGAGTCGCGGCAGTGCGATCGCCAGTGCCACCCCCGCGAGGCCGAGGAGGATCCAAAGCCGCCGCATCCTCACGGTTTCCGACCGAAGAGCCCGCGCGGCCGTAGCGCCATGATCAGGGCAACCGGGACGAAGATCGTGAAATAGGCGAGCTCGGGGAACAGCGCCTTGCCGAACGCGTTGACGAGCCCGATGATGATGCTCCCGACGAACGCGCCGACGAGGCTCCCCATCCCGCCGACGATGATGACCGCGAACGCCAGGGGCGTCAGCTCCCCGTCGAGCCCCGGATACGCGCTCGTGATCGGCGCGCCGAGCAACCCTCCGATCCCGGCCAAGAACGCGCCCAGAGCGAAGACGATGTAGAAGGCGCGATTGACGTCGACTCCCATCCCCCGGGCCATCTCTTCGTCGTCGACGGCGGCTCGAATGATCGCGCCGAACATCGTCCGCTGCTGAAACACGAAGAGCGCGACCGCGATGACGAAGCTGATACCGATCACCGCGAGCCAGTATTGCGGGAAGACCAACGCGCCGATTTGAAGCGAACCGGCCAACATCGCGGGCGGCTGGACGGAGTGCGGATCGCCGCCCCAAAGCGCGAGGATCCCGTCGTCGAGCATCAGGGCGAAGCCCAGCGTGAGCAGGAGCGAAGTCAGCTCGTCGGCATGGTAGCGATGGAGGAAGATCGTGTAGATGATCAAGCCGACGCAGAGGGTCGCCAGGCCCGCCGCCAAACTCGAGAGCCAAAAATTCGTCCCCTGCGCGAGGATCGTCAATCCGATGTACGCGCCCAGCAGGTAAAACGCGGTCTGGGCGAGATTGACCAAGCGCATCATCCCGAAGACGAGCGTCAAGCCGGCGGCGATAAGAAACAATAAACTTCCGTAAGCGAGGCCGCCGAGGGCGTTCTGTGCGTAAAAGGTCGGGCTCATCGGAGATCGGCGACTTGCTCGCTCGGCAGGCCCGCCATCTTTTTGAGGACGGCGGCGACGGATGCGGTGTCTTGCTTCCCGCGGCCCTCGGCCAGGGCCGCCGTGTAGAACGCGGCGCTGAGCGCGAACAGCGGCGTCGGCACCTCGAGCGCGCGCGCGAATTCGCCGATGATCGCGATGTCCTTCTGGAAGACGTCGACCTTCATCGTCGCATCGTCGTATTCGTCCCGCAACATCATCGGACCGCGTACGGAGAACATCCGCGACGCACCGGCCGAATCGGCGATGACCTCGAAGAGGAGCTGTGGATCGATCCCGGCTTTCAGGCCAAGGACGATCGCCTCGGCGGTCGAGAGATTATGGATCGCGACGAGCAAGTTCGCGACGTACTTGAGCTTCGAGCCGATCCCGAACTCGCCGACGTAGGTGACGCTTCGAGCAAAGGCGGCCAGGACGCTCCGCGCGGCCTCGAATCCTCCTCGATCGCCGCTCGCATAGACGGCGAGATCCTTGTGCCTGGCCTGCGAACCGGTACCGCTCACCGGGCAATCCAGCATCGTGACGCCGCGCTCGTGTAACCGCGCCCGCGCGGCTTCCTTCGCCTCGAGCGCAAAGGTACTCATCTCGAGCACGATCGTCCCCGGCGAGGCGCCGTCTACGAGGCCCCCGTCCTCGAACAGCGCCGTCTCGAGCGCCGCGACGCTTGGGAGCGCGGTCAGCACGAACCTGCTCGTCTTCGCGAGCTCGGCCGGCGATGCGACCACGTCTCCCCCGAGAAGCGCCAGGCGGTGCGCCGCCGCCGCATCGGGATCGAACCCGGCGACCGGGAAGCCGGCCGCGATCAGGTGCTCCGCATACGCAGAGCCCATGATGCCCAGGCCGATGATCCCGACGCCCGGTCGTGTCATGGGCGATATCTATCGAACGATAACGGCCTTTCCCTACTTCTCCCTCCTTCCTAGTTACGAAGCCCCGCGCACGGGCCGAGCAGGCTCGCCCGGGGACCGGGAAGGAATCCCCCCGACAACGAGGTTGGCGTGCGTATCGGGCTTTTCCGTCACATCATCGCCCTAGGTTTGCTATTGCCCGCCTGGGGACTCGCGCTGCCCATCGGCGTTGCAGCCCAAGCCGGTGGCGATTGGCCGATCTACAGCAGGTACGCTCGCGGCTCACTCCCGGCGAGCCTAAACGTCGTGCGGAGTGCATCATGGCGCGCGACGATGATCTCGAGCGCCGCGCGCAACGCCGCTACGTCGAGCGCTCCGTCGATGCGAAACGCGGTAACGACGTTGTGGACCGGGCTGCGCGGATACAGGCGGTCGAGCAGCCACATCCATCGCTGCGAAAACGAGAGCGCTTGGACTTCGTCGTCCAATCGCGAGCCGGCCGAGATCGATGACTCCAAACCAAAGAGAGCATATCGAGAGAGCGATCCAGGTTCATCGGGCCAAAGCCCGAGCGCCGCAGGACGACAGTCCCACGGCCGATCGGTCGGCGGTTCGCTCGCTTACCGTGCGCTCGCGGCCCGGGGCTGTTCGGCCGCGATCGCACGGTTCAACCGCGGCATCACTTCGGTCGCCATCAACTCCATCGAGCGTCTCGCCAGGGCGGGATCGGCCCAGTCATGGCCCGCGTACAGCAGCGTCCCGAAATCGCCGATCCGCTCGCGAAACGCCAGTAGCTGCTCGACGACCGAATCGACGGTTCCGCAGATGACGAGCGAATCGAGGACGTACTCGAGCGTTACGTCGGCATCGGCCATGCTCATGTCCCCTTTGAAAAGCTCCGGGCGACCGTTGCCGATCAGCTTCGTCATCAGGGAGTAGAAGTAATACCCGTACGGACCGTCCGGGTCTTTGGCATACCGTCGGGCCGTCTTCTCGTCATCGGCGACGAAGATGCTCTTCGCGACGCGCCAGTCGGTGGGGTCGGCTGTTCGGCCGGCGGCTGCGCAGCCCTCTTGATATTTCGGCCAGTGAGTCCGTACCCACGCCGGCTGGAGGAAGTTCGCGGAGATCGGCGTCCAGCCGCGCATCGCCGCCGCGGTCACGCCTTTCGAAAACGGCGCGACGGCCGTCACGACGATCGGCGGATGGGGTCTCTGGTAGGGCTTCACGATCGAACCCTGTCCGATCTCGCGGCGCATCGTCCGCTCCGTCGAGATCGTCCAGTATTTCCCGCGGAGGTTGTACGGCGCTTCACTCGACCAAATCGCAAGCACCTGATCGATCGCTTCGACGAACATCTCGGTTCGATCGGCGTCGAGGTTTCCGAAGACTTCGGCGTCGGAGAGCAGACCGCCGGGGCTGATCCCGAACAGAAAACGTCCTTCGAGGAGATGATCGATCATCGCGACTTGCGCCGCCACCGCCGCCGGGTGGCTGTTGGGGAGATTGACCGTCCCGCTCCCGAGGACGATCCTCGATGTCTGGGGGATCAGGCTCGCGATGAAGGCCAGGCACGAGGTCACCGGTTCGGCCAAGTCGGTGATGTGCTCGCCGACGAAGGCCTCGACATAACCGAGCCGCTCGGCCAGGAGAATCGCCTCACGGTCCTCCTTCAAAACTTCGGTGTAGTTCCGGGTCGGGGGGTGGAGGGGCATCGTGAAGTAACCCAGTCGCATCGCGCTTACCTCGTTATCTATCGATTGATAAGTAGGGTTTTTCACCGACCCACCCGCAACCTCTGTACTATGAAGAAGCCGACCGCGCGCAAGCGACTCCCCAGGGAAGAGCGGGAGCGATTAATCACACGAGAAGCGGTCGCATTTTTCTCCGAATTCGGCTTTGACGGACACACCCGCGAACTGGCCCGTCGGCTGGGGATCACGCAACCGCTCCTCTACCGCTACTTCCGCAACAAAAACGCCCTGATCGACCGCGTTTACGAAGAGGTCTATCTCAACCGCTGGAACCCGCGTTGGGAAGAACTGCTCGACGATCAAACGCAGCCCCTCGACAAACGCTTGGTCGAGCTCTATCTCGACTACTCGCACATGATCTTGCGCTACGAGTGGATCCGCATTTGGATGTTCTCGGGGCTCAAGGGGATGGATCTCAACAGCCGGTATCTGGGGATGCTGCGCGAGCGGATCTTCGCGCGCGTGATCCGCGAACTACGCCGGACCCACGGCCTTCCGCCGCCCGATCAGGTTCCGATCAGCGAAACCGAATTCGAGCTCGTCTGGGCGTTGCACGCGAGCATCTTCTACATCGGCGTGCGGCGCTGGATCTACGGACTCCCGATCCCCGAAAACACGGACGCCGTCGTCGCCGCGCTGACCCGTGCCTTCATCGAAGGCGCCCCGACCGTCATCGCGCGCTTGCTGAGTGATCCCTTGACCCCGGCGATGCGATAGCGAGCCCGATCCCTTAGGACGACCGCGGGATCAGCGGGAGGAGCGCGTAGGACGGACGCTGCGGATCGATATGGATCGTCGTCACGCCGCCGAAGCGTTCGGCGGGGCGATCGCGCGGATCGTCATGCAGGAACGGGCCGCAGCCGCGCAGCTCGTTTTTGAAGTTCGAGAGCCGGCCTCCGCTCGGGCCGGGATACTCGTAGTCTTTCCCCCGCAGCGAGAGCGCGAGCCGGTAGCCCGCGGGGAGGACGATACACGTCGGCCAGAGCTCGACGTCGAGCTCGACCGGTTCACCGGGAGTCAGCAACCGGACTTCGTCGTGGGTATGGTAGGGCCGATAGGGGAGGCTCCGGGCACGATCGAGCTTGCGATGCGAGGCACGTAGCCAGCCCTGGGCGATCGGCGTGTGCGGATCGATCGCCCCTTGGAAGACGACCTCGTCTCCCTGAGGATCGAACGCGCGCAGCACCGCGAAGATATCGGCATCGTCGGTCGACGAGGAGATCCATAGCTTGAGCGCCGCGGGGCCGGTGATCTCCGTCTCTTCGGCGAGCGGATCCGACCAGAAGGTGACCCCGTCGCCGAGCGCCTCGAAGCGGATCTGAGCCGCTCGGGACGGACCTTGCAGCGAGAGACGATCCGGCGGATCGAGCGACCAGCGGGTCCAACGTGTCCGCGCCAACGGCCATTCGTTTTCCTTGCGCTCTACGAAACGGTCGACGTGCCGGACTTGCAGCGTCACGCGCGGACGCTCTTTCCAGCCGTTGTCGATCCCTTTGAGATAATAGTCGAAGAACGCTCGCTGCAGCTCCCGGCCGTAGTCGGTGTAAAACTCGGTCCAGTGTTCACGCCCGTGCACTTCCAGCCACTTCTCGGGCGACGCCGCATGCATGAACGCTTCAAAATTCCCGCGCGTATGGAGCCCCTGGCCGCCCCAGTTCGCCGCCGACAAGAAGGGAATCTTGATCTCCTCCCACCGGGCCGAGCGGGCGCGATGGTACTCGTCGTCGAGCGGATGGGCGAAGATCTCTTCACCGAAGTCGGCCCGATTCGCGGCGAGTTGCGCCTCGTCGAGCGTCTCGGGGCCGCACACCAACTCTCTGGTCACGCGGCTGCGCGGGCCCCGCTCGCCCAAACCGTGTTGGACCGTCTTCACCTGCATGTCGTACCAGTTGGCCGCGAAAGTACACAGGATACCGCCGTGGTGGGTTACGTCGCGGTACCAATCCGCGGCGCCCTCCCATGCGCACATCGCGGTCAAATGCGGAGGCGCCAGCGCGGCGACGTGCCATTGGTTCATGGCGTAGTACGAGATCCCGTCGGCGCCGATGCGACCGTTGCTCCAGGGCTGCTGCGCCGCCCATTCGATGCACGCGGCGAAGTCCTGCGTCTCGCGCGGCGACCAGGGATCGATGAACCCGGGCGACCGGCCCGCCCCGCGGGAATCGACACGGATGCAGACGTAGCCGTGCGGCACCCACTTCTCGGGATCGACGACCTCCCAGTTCTGGTATCGGTTCGACGTCCCCGTCACCGCATCGGGATACCGCTCGACCATCCGCTCCCACGCACTTGGGTAGCCGTCTTGAAAGGCGAGGCCTTTTGCGTAGGGCCCATAGCTGATCAGCGCGGGATAACGGCCTTCCTCATCCGGTCGAAAAACGTCGGCCCGCAATACGATCCCGTCGTCCATCGGGATTGGGACGTCCCACTCGACGATCATCGAACCTCCCGCTCCGCCGCCTTACCCTCCCATCCGCGTACGCATCGCCTGCAACTCGGCTTCACGTTCGTGCGCCACCCAATTCATAATACTGGTGCGCGAGACGACGCCGTGCAACGTCCCCGTCTCGTCGACGATCGGGACGAGACCGCTCGCCGAGCGCGCCAGGACGCGCAGCGCGTCGATCGCGGCCGTCCTCGGCCCGACCGAGGGGATATCCTCCGCCCGCAGCATGATCGAGGTCACGTAGTGCTCGCCCTTCCCTTCCGCTTGCGCGGCCGCCGCCTGGGCTATGCTCACGATCCCGAGGAATCGCTCGCCGAGCATCACCGGGAGCGCGTGATCGGGGGCGCGGACCAGTTGCTCGAAGGCGCGATCGACCGACGCATCGGCCGGAATCGCTTCGATCGGCTGAACCGCGAGGTCGATCACCGGATGACCTTGGAGCGCACGCGTCAGCTGCGCCTGCAACTCTTCCGCGGCGCCGGCCTGCAGCAAGAACCATCCGATGAGCGTCAGCCACAACCCGCCGCCGAGCCCGAACTCGAGCGACTCCCAAATGCCGTAGGCGATGATGAGCCATGCGAAGACTTGCGAGACGCGCACGGCGATCTGCGTCGCACGGACGCGGTCGCCGGTGATCCGCCACACGATCGCCTGCAGTACGCGTCCCCCGTCGAGCGGGAACGCCGGGAGCAGATTGAAGACCGCCAGGATCACGTTGGCGACCGAGAGATAGCGAAACGCTGTCCCCAGCGGCATCCTCGGGTCGGCCGCGAGCGCCAACCCGTAAAAGAGAGCACCGAGGAGCAAACTCGTGAGCGGACCGATCGCGGCGATCCAACCCGCGCTCGGCGCGGTTTGGGGATCGCCTTCGAATTGCGAGACGCCGCCGAAGATCATGAGCGTGATCCCCTTGATCGGGACCCCGCGCGAGCGCGCCAGGAGCGAATGCGCGAGCTCGTGCACCAAGACGCTCGCAAAGAACAAGAGTGCCGTCCCGATCGCCAGGAGCGTTCGCGTCGTCGGATCGAGATTGAGCGCGCGCAGCGGCCCCACGTTGCTCCCGAGCGACCACGCGACGAAAGCGAAGACGAACAGCCAACTGACGTCGAGACGGATCTCGATCCCGAAGAGACGACCGATCGTCACGGCGTAGGTACGGCTGCGATCGCCCGGGTGATCGCCTCTTCCGGCTCGATCCCCTCGGCGAAGAGGCGATGGTTGAATTGGATGCGGTGCCGTAACACCGCGGGGGCAAGGCTGCGAACGTCGTCGGGGAGGACGAAATCTCGGCCGTCCAGGAGTGCGCGTGCCCGAGCGAGCTGGGCGAGCGCGAGCGACGCGCGCGGGCTCGCGCCCGTCTCGACGTACGGCGAGGCGTCCCGATCGCGGGTCGCGCGGACGAGCTCGACGATGTAGTCGCGCAGTATCGGCTCGATATGGACTCGCCGAGCCTCTTCCTGCCACCGCAGAACATCGGTCGGCGCCGCAACGTCGCGTACCAGCGGGGGTGTCTGCGCACCGAAGCGCTCGACGATCGCCAGTTCTTCGTCGCGCGAGGGATAGCGTACCAAGATCTTCATGAGGAACCGGTCCATCTGCGCGAGCGGGAGCGCATAGGTTCCATCGGAGTCGAGGGGATTCATCGTCGCCAGGACGATGAACGGGACCGGGAAAGGGAGCGATTCGGGACCGATCGTCGCCTGGCGTTCCTGCATCCCCTCGAGGAGCGCCGACTGTACTTTCGCCGGGGCCCGGTTGATCTCGTCGGCCAAGACGACGTTCGCGAAGATCGGCCCGCGCACCGTCGAGAACGTCGCCGTCCTTTGGTCGAAGATCCGCGTGCCGATGATGTCGCTCGGGAGGAGATCGGGGGTGAATTGGATACGCTTGAACTCCCCGCCGATCGCCGCCGCGAGCGCCCGACACGCCAGGGTCTTGGCAAGCCCGGGGACGCCCTCGAGCAAGACGTGCCCCCCGGCGATGAGCGCGAGGACGAGTCCTTCGACGACATCCCGCTGGCCGATGATCGTCCCGGCGACGGCGTCGACGATCGCCGCCGGACGTTTGGTCGCGATCATTGCACCAATACCCGTTCGATCGCCGTGATCACCTCGTCGATCGCCGATTGCAGCCGCGCCTCGCCGATGAAAGCGGCACGCTCGGCCAAGCGCAATGCGACCCGCAGCGCGGGGGTCGTCGCCCCGTCGAGTCGCCGCAACAAGGCCTCGAGCGTCTCGTCGGAGCGTGCGCCGGCGAACTCACGTAAGGCGGCGCGCGCCTGGATCGCCTCATCCCGCGTCCGCCCGGCACGCAGCGCCGCGAGCGCCGTCTCGAGCGTCCTGCGCGGGTGCAGGGGAGCAGGTGCGGCGGGCGCGGCCGCTGCAGCGGACGGGAGCGGTCGCTGCGGGCGCGCGTTTGAGATGCCGAGGAGCACGGCCAGGACGATCGCGAGCGCCGCGACGACGCCGCCGATCGTCAGGCCGATCCGCCGCGAAAGCCGCTGCGAGAAGAGACGGGGCTGGGTCGTCGAGGCCGTGATCCGCAGCGTCAAGTCGTTGGAAGAGAATCGCGAAGGTCGGCCGTTGCGCGCGTCGATCGCGTCGAGATGCGCCGGCGTGAGGTGAGCGATACCCGGCGCGATCCCGGTGACGGTCAGCGTTTCGAGGTAGTCCGTCCCGCTCGAATCCTGGGCTATCCGCCGCTCGTCGCCGAGGATCTGGAGATTCGTGAGATCGGGGAGGACGAGATTGTCGATGCTCGAGAGATGCTCGCGGACATGGAGGTGGATCGTCACATGGATCGCGCTCCCGACGACGGCGGTCGACCGATCGGCATGCATCCCCAAGGCATCGACGTGCAGGCGCAAAAGCTGTTGTCCGCACACGCTCGACGGAGAGCCCAACAGCGCGCATGCCATCAGCCAAACGGCTAGCCCGTAAGGAGATCGAACCATCGCGCGAACACGAACCGCGCATCGAACGGCCCCGGTGAGGCCTCCGGATGAAATTGGACGCCCGCCACCGGGAGTGAACGATGACGGAACCCTTCGTTCGTCCCGTCGTTCAAGTTGACCATCGTCGCCTCGAGTTCCGGCGGGAGGCTCGAGCCGTCGACGGCATACCCGTGGTTGTGCGCGGTGATCAAGACCTCGCCGTGCACGAGATCCTTCACCGGCTGATTCCCGCCGCGGTGTCCATACGGCAATTTGTACGTCCGGGCCCCGCAGGCGAGCGCGAGCAACTGGTGACCCAAACAGATTCCCAACAGCGGGACCTCGCCGAGCAAGCCGCGCAGCGTCCCGATCGTCTCCGGCAACTCACGCGGATCGCCGGGTCCGGGCGAGATCACGATCCCGTCCGGCCGTTCGCGCAGGATCTCGTCCTTGCGGGCCGTGTACGGCAAGACCCTCACATCGGCCCCCAGGGCCTCCAAATTGTTGATAATAGCGCGCTTGACGCCGCAATCCAATACCACGACCCGTCGCTTCCCCTTCCCGCCTGCGGCGGGCCCCGCAGCACCTTGGGCTACGGACGCGACCAGGCCGGCCGTCGAGGGGTCACGCGCGTATGCGGTCAGCTCGGCCTCGGCCCGCGCCAGGGCCTCTTCCCCGACGGCGAGTGCCGCCGGGATCGTCCCGTGTTCGCGTAGGGCGACGACCAGGGCGCGTGTATCGATGCCGACGAGCGTCGGGACCTTCTGCTCGACGAGCCAGCTCGCCAGATCGATTTTGCTCGCGTGATGCGAAGGGTGCGGCGCGATCCGTTTGATGACGGCGCCCGCGACGCAAGCGCGCGGATGCTGCGCCGCGCTCCGCGAGATCCCGTAGTTTCCGATCAGCGGATAGGTGAAGGTCAAGATCTGTCCGGCGTATGAGGGATCGGTCAGCGCTTCCTCGTACCCCGTCATCCCGGTATAGAACACCGCCTCGCCGAGGGCGATCCCCTCGTAATCGAGCCCGCGGCCGTCATAGCGCGAACCATCGGCCAGGAGGAGCGCTGCGGGCTTCATGGGGTCGGGCGATCGAGGGCGAACACCACCCGTCCGCCGACGATCGTCGCCAGCGGCCGGCGGGGGAGCGTCATCCCGGCGAACGGCGTATTCTTGCCCTTCGAGCGAAAAGCCGTCGGATCGACCCTCCATGGGCGGTCGGCAAAAATCGTCACGTCGCCGACTGCGCCGACGCGTAAGGTCCCCCCTGCGACGCCGAGGATCCGGGCCGGATTGGTCGATGCGAGCGCGACGAACCGGTCGAGCGGGAGATCGGGAAGGGCGAACGCATACGCACCGATCGCGATTTCGAGGCCGCTGAACCCGACCGGCGCTTCGCTGAGGAGCTGCGCTTTCTCCTCGGCTGCATGCGGCGCATGGTCGCTCGCGAAGACGTCGATCGTCCCGTCGCGGACGGCCGCGCGCAACGCCGCCGCGTCTTCGGCCGAGCGCAGCGGCGGGTTGACCTTCGCCGTCGCGCGATAATCTTCGAAGCGCTCGTCGGTCAGGACGAGGTGATGGGGCGTCACCTCGCACGTCGCCTCGATACCACGCGTACGGGCCCAACGAACGAGATCGACGCTCGTCCCCGTCGAGAGATGCGCGATGTGCCAGCGCTTCCCGGTCTCTCCGGCGATCAACAAGTCGCGCGCGACGATGATGTCCTCGGCCAGGCCCGGCGCCGCAGGTAACCCCAGACGGAACGAGGTCGGGCTTTCGTTCATCACCGCATCGCCTTTGAAGTGCGCATCCTCGCAATGCGAGATGAACGGCTGCGCAAGTTCTGCGGCGTAGCGCGCCGCATTGCGCAGGATCCGAGGATCGGCGACCGTCGTCCCGTCGTCGCTGAAGGCGACGGCACCGGCCTGGGCGAGCGCATGATACGGCACGAGCTCCGTCCCCGCCCGAGCACGCGTGAGCGCGGCGATCGGATAGAGCCGCGGCCCCCCGACGGCGGCGGCACGCTCGACGACTTCGCGCAGCAGCGCCGGCGTATCGAGCGCAGGCTCGGTATTCGGCATGCAGGCGATCGCGGTGAACCCCCCGGCGGCGGCGGCGGCGAGACCGGTCGCGATCGTCTCCTTGTGCGTCTGCCCGGGTTCCCGCAGATGGACGTGCATGTCGATGAATCCCGGAGCGACGATCGCGCCCTCGGCTTCGAAGACCGTTGCGCCCTCCGCGCTCAGGTGCTCGCCGAGCGCGGCGATTCGGCCCTGCTCGATCCGCACGTCCCGGAGCGCATCGAGACCGAGCGACGGATCGATCACGCGACCGCCGCGAACGAGCAACGTCCCTTCGCTCACGCCAATGCCCGGACGCCGTTGACGAGAAAATCGAGGACCGCCATCCGGACGAACGTCCCGTTCTGGACCTGTGCCGCATAGCGCGAGCGCCGATCGCGCAACACGTCGTCGGTGAGCTCGATGTCGCGGTTGTACGGCCCCGGATGCATCACGACGGCGTCGGGGCGTAACGCGCGCAGACGTCGCGCATTGAGCTGATAGCGCGCCGTGTACTCGTCGAGCGAGGGCAAAAGCCCGGTCGCGATCCGCTCCCGCTGGATGCGCAACATCATGACGGCGTCGACGTATGGAAGGACCTCGTCGAAGTCCCGCTCGATTCGGATCCCGGCGGCGCAAAACCCTTGGGGCAAGAGCGTAGGCGGCCCGACGAGGATCACTTCGGCACCGAGCATCCGCATCCCGACGATGTTCGATCTGGCGACACGAGAGTGAAGGATATCGCCGACGATCGCGACTTTGAGGCCCTCGACCCGACCGAACTCGTGGCGCAGCGTCATCAGGTCGAGGAGCGCCTGCGTCGGATGGGCGTGCGTCCCGTCGCCGGCGTTGATGACATGACCTGCGAAGTCGTCGGAAAGCCGCCGCGCAAAGCCCGACTCCGGATGGCGGACGACGATCACCCGGACGCCGATCGCGTACAGCGTCAGCGCCGTGTCCGCTATCGTCTCCCCCTTCCCCAAGCTCGATGCACCCGGGGTGAACGAGACGACGTCCGCCCCGACCCGCTGCGCCGCGATGGTAAATGACGTGACGGTTCGCGTGCTGGGCTCGAAAAACAAGTTGAGGACGGGGACGCCGGCGAGCAGATCACGGGCCGGGAAGCCGTCCCGGAAGCGTGCGGAGGCGTCGAGAATCGCGTCGATCTCCTCGCGCGAGAGATCGTCGAGATCGAGCAAACTGCGCGCCATCCGCCTTAGTCGGAGAGGAGTGCGACTTCGTCGCTCTGCGAGAACGAGCTCCCGAGGATGACGTCGACGTGCTCGCGGCGGCTCGTCGGGACGAATCGGCCGACGTAATCGGCTTGGATCGGCAACTCGCGCAACCCGCGGTCGATCAGGACGGCGAGGCGGATCGCGCTCGGCCGCCCGAGATCCGTGACCGCATCGAGCGCGGAGCGGATCGTGCGGCCGGTGTAGAGGACATCGTCGACGATGACGACGATCTTCCCGGTGATCTCGTCGCGGATCTCGGACTCCGGCAACTCCCGTGCGACGTCGTCGTCGCGATAGAGGTTGATGTTCAGGAAACCCAGATGCGGCTGTTTCCCGGTGATCTCGGCGATCTTTTGGCCGAGCCGGCTCGCCAGATTCTCCCCGCCGCTTCGGATCCCGATCAACAGGACGCCGCCCTGCACGTCTTCGGGCTCGACGATCTGATACGCCATGCGCGAGATCGCACGGTCGATCTGTTGGGCCGACATGATCGCGTGTCGTTTCGCGGTCGCCGAGCGTGCGAGCGCCGAGCTGGGCATCATCGGACGCCTTTCGCGAGCTGCGCCAAGGCCTCCTCGACCTGAGCCAACTCGCGGCGGTACTGCTCGAGCTTCGCGCGTTCGCGAGCGACGACCTCGGCCGGTGCCTTTTGGGCGAAGTTCGGCGCCGAGAGCTTCCGCTCGCTGCGCAGCACCTCGTCGCGCAGCTTGTTGCACTCGCGCTCGTACCGCTCGCGCAACAGCTCGCTCGGGGCCTCGACGGTGACGGCGCCCCAGCCCCCCTCCCGGTCGGCGATCCGTATGTCCGCATTGGCCAGCGTTTTGAGCACCTGCACCAGGAGCTCGTCGAGGTCGGAGGGGACGTCGAGCGTGATCTTCCGGCTCGGTGCGATCTTCAGCTCGGCGCGCAACGCCCGGACCTCTTCGACGCTCCTCATCAGCGCTTCGAAGCTCGCGACGGCGGCCGTGTCCACCGGGATCTCCCGGCTCGTGGGCCAGGGAGCGCGGACGATCGAGAAACCGTCATGCGGGAGGGCTTGCCAAATCTCTTCGGTGACGAACGGCGCGATCGGGTGCATCAGGCGCACAAAGGCGTTCAAGACGTAGCTCAGCACCCGTGCACGCGTCGTCCGCTGGACGTCCGCCTTGGTCGCTTCAAGGTACCAGTCGCAGTACTCGTACCAAGCGAACGACATCAAGCGGTCGGCCGCGACGCCGAACTCGAATCGCTCGAACGCAGCGGTCACATCGTCGATCGTCGAGGCGAGTCGCGCGAGGATCCAGCGATCCGCCACGGTCAGCTCCTGCGCCGGGGGAAGTTCGACGGCGGTCGGGAGCCCCTCCGGCAGGCTCGTCACGTAGCGCGCGGCGTTCCAAAGCTTGTTGTTGAACTCGCGGGCCTTCTTGCACACCCGCTCGTCGAAGCGCAGCTCCTGCGATTCCAAACGCATCTGCTGCACGATCCCGAACCGCGTCGCATCGGCCCCATACGCCTCGACGAGATCGAGCGGATCGACGACGTTGCCGAGACTCTTGCTCATCTTGCGGCCGTGTTCGTCGAAGACCAGCGGTGCGATGAAGACCGTTTCGAACGGGATATCGCCGGCGAACTTCATCCCGAGCATCACCATCCGCGCGACCCACAAGAAGATGATCTCGCGTGCGGTGATCATCACGGTGTTGGGGTACCAGCACTCGAACTCCGGCGTCTTCTCCGGCCAGCCCAGGATCGAGAACGGCCACAGAGCGCTGGAAAACCAGGTGTCCAGCGTATCGGGATCGCGCCGCAGCTCCGCCGTCCCGAAGCGCTCGCGTGCGATCCTCTTCGCTTCCTCTTCCGTTTCGGCGACGACCGGATCGTCGTCGGGGGTGTACCAGACCGGGAGCTGATGGCCCCACCACACTTGGCGCGAGATGTTCCAGTCGCGGATGTTCTCGAGCCACTGCTCGTAAGTCCGTCCGAAGCGCTCGGGGATGAAACGAATCCGTCCCTCGCGGTACGCCTCGAGCGCCGGCTTGGCGAGCGTCTCCATCTTGCAGAACCATTGCAGCGAGAGGAGCGGCTCGATCACTTCGCCGGAGCGCGAGCTCACCGCGACCTTGTGGCGATAAGGCTCCTGCTTGACGAGCGCGCCGCTCGCTGCGAGATCGGCGACGACGGCTCGGCGCGCTTCGAAGCGATCGAGACCGAGGTACTTGGCCGGGATATCCCCCGTCATCTTCGCGTCGACGTCGATGACGCTCGGCATCGCGAGGTTATGCCGCAGACCGATCTCGTAGTCCAAGAAGTCGTGACCGGGGGTCACCTTGACCGCTCCGGTCCCGAACTCGCGCTCGACCGCGGGATCGGCGATCACCGGGATCTTTCGTCCGACCAGGGGGAGGACGAGCTCGCTGCCGACGAGGTCGCGATACCGCTGATCGTCCGGATGGACGGCGACGGCCGTATCGCCCAACATCGTCTCGGGTCGGGTCGTCGCAACGACGACGCTCCGTCTCCCGTCTTCGCTCGCGTACCGGATATACCAGAGCGTCGAGTCGGCTTCTTCGTACTCGACCTCCGCATCGGAGAGCGTCGAGCGGGCCTTCGGGTCCCAATTGACCAATCGCTTCCCGCGGTAGATCAAGCCCTCGTTGTACAGGGTGACGAAAACCTTGATCACGGCGGCGGAGAGACCCGGATCCATCGTAAACCGGTCGCGCGACCAGTCCGGACCAAAGCCCATCAAGCGGAACTGCTTGTAGATGATGTCGCCGTACTCGGCGCGCCACTCCCAGGCGCGCGCGATGAAGGCCTCGCGCCCCATCGCCTCGCGCGTCAGACCTTCGCGGGCGAGCTCGCGGACGAGGACCGCTTCGGTCGCGATCGCCGCATGATCTTGGCCGGGGAGCCAGTCGGCGTTGTCGCCCAGCATCCGGTGATAGCGGGTGAGGATATCCATCGGCGTATACGTCGATGCGTGGCCGATGTGCGCACGTCCGGTGATGTTCGGCGGCGGCATCGAGATGATGAACGGTCGCCGCGAGGGATCGGGCTCGGCGTGAAAGAGCCCGGCGCTCTCCCAGCGCGCGTAGATCCGCTGCTCGATCGCCTTGGGATCGTACGCCTTCTCGAGTCCCGCGCGCCTCACTACTTCTTGGTTTTCCCCACGACGGTGACGTTCGAGAGGACCCACGGATCCTTGCTCGTGTCGACGTCGGCGTCGATGACCGTCCCCTTGCGGAGCTTGGCCAGGTCCGACGCCTTGGGGACGCTCACGACCATCGTCATCGCCATCGGCATCGCCGCAAAGGGATCATGGTGGATCTGCGCCTCGTGCTTGCGCGCGTCGACCGCGACGATCGTCCCGTGAATCCGGTTCGTCGCCGCCGCGGCGCCGGAGGCCGTGCCGAGCGCCGAGACGAGTACGAGCAATCCTGCAAGCGACCGAATCTTCACGACGAACTCCCATAACTCTGCGCGACGTAGCGCCCCACCACGGCTTCGAGCAATTCGCGCTCCTGCGGCCCGAACCGCCCCTCGCGGGGACTGTCCAGATCGAGCACGCCGATCAGATCGCCTGCGGCCAGGACCGGGACGACGATCTCCGAGCGGGAACGGGGATCGCACGCGATGTGTCCCGGAAACGCATGGACGTCCGGGACGACGACGGTTTCGCGCCGTTCGGCCGCCGTCCCGCAAACCCCGCTCCCGATCGGGATCCTCACGCAGGCCGGTTCTCCTTGAAACGGCCCGAGCACGAGTTCCCCGGAGCGCAGAAAATAGAAGCCCGCCCAGTTGACCTCCGGCAGCCCTCCATAGAGGACCGCCGCGATGTTCGCCGCGTTGGCGATCGGATCGCGTTCCCCCTCGAGGAGGCTCTCGACCTGGCGCAGGATCAGGGCGTAGTCGATTACGCCGGCATATCCTTCGGACGGTCCGCGTAGATCAGCGTCGGTTGCTCCTTGCGCTCGATCACTTCTTTGTTGATAACGCACTTCTTCACGCCTTGCAGCGACGGCAAGTCATACATGACGTCGAGCATCACTTCCTCGAGGATCGAACGCAAACCGCGAGCACCGGTCTTGCGTGACTGGGCCTTGAGCGCGATCGCGATCAGCGCATCCTTGGTGAACGTCAGCTCGACGCCGTCCATCCCCATGATCTTTTGAAATTGCCGAACCAGGGCGTTGCGCGGCTCGACCAAGATCCGGCGCAAAGCGAGCTCATCGAGCGCGTCGAGGGTCACGACGATCGGGAGACGCCCGATGAATTCCGGGATCAAGCCGAACTTGAGCAAATCCTCCGGCATCAGCTGCTGGAGCAATTTGCTGCTGCGCGCATCCTTCTTCGACTCCGGCTGCGAGCGGAACCCCAGCGCGTGGCTCGCGACGCGCGACTCGATGATCTTCTCGAGCCCGTCGAATGCGCCGCCGCAGATGAATAGGACGTTCGTCGTGTCGATTTGGATGAATTCTTGATGGGGATGCTTGCGGCCGCCTTGGGGCGGGACGTTGGCCGTCGTCCCCTCGAGGATCTTGAGGAGCGCCTGCTGGACCCCTTCGCCGGAGACGTCGCGGGTGATCGACGGGTTCTCGCTCTTCCGAGCGATCTTGTCGATCTCGTCGATGTAGACGATCCCCTTCTCGGCTCGCTTGACGTCGTAGTCCGCGGCTTGGATCAGTTTGAGCAAGATGTTCTCGACGTCTTCGCCTACGTAGCCGGCCTCGGTGAGCGAGGTCGCATCGGCCATCGCCAGGGGGACGTCGAGAATCTTCGCCAAGGTCTGGGCCAGATAGGTTTTCCCCGAGCCGGTCGGACCGACGAGCAGGATATTCGACTTCTGCAACTCGACGTCGTCGGCCGTCCCGCCGGAGTTCACCCGCTTGTAGTGGTTGTAGACCGCGACGGCGAGCGCTTTCTTCGCGCGCTCCTGCCCGATGACGTATTGGTTGAGGATATGGTTGATCTCTTTCGGCTTGGGGATGTTCCTTAGCCGCAGGTTCTCGTCGACGTTCTTGTAGAGCTCTTCCTCGATGATCTCGTTGCAGAGCTCGATACACTCGTCGCAGATGTACACGCCCGGGCCGGCGATCAACTTACGGACCTGCTCCTGCGACTTGCCGCAGAAGCTACACTTCAGCTGACCTTTCTCATCCCCGAATCGAAACATGCCTTAGCGAAGCCGCTAGCTGGACGGTGACGGCGATGCCATGCGCATCTCTTTGGTGAACACATGATCGACGATGCCGTAGTCGACCGCTTCCTGGGCCGTCATATAGTAATCGCGTTCGATATCTTTGAGGATCTGGTCGATGGGCTTCTTCGTCGTCTGCTCGTAGATGCCCGCAAGCATCCTACGGGTCGCGATCAGGTCGCGGGCGTGTATTTCAATGTCCGTCGCCTGACCCCCCACCTGGGAGACCCACGGCTGGTGGATCAGGATTTTCGAATACGGGAGGGCATAGCGCTTCCCGGGCGTCCCGCCGGTCAGGACGATCGAGGCCATCGAGGCGGCCATCCCGGCGCAAATCGTCGCAACATCCGGCTTGATGAGCTGCATGGTGTCGTAGATCGCCAACCCGGCCGTCACGCTCCCGCCCGGGCTGTTGATGTACATGTCGATGTCGCGGTCCGCATCTTCCCGCTCGAGGAACAGCAGCTGCGCGATGACCAAGTTGGCCAAGTGGTCGTCGATCGGTCCGCCGACGAAGATGATCCGCTCTTTGAGCAGGCGCGAATAGATGTCGAACGCGCGCTCGCCCCGCGCGCTCTGTTCGACGACCATTGGAACTAGATGACCCACACGCACTCCTCTCCTATCCGCTAGTCGGCCATTCGCCCTGCGCGGACGCGACCCCCTACGAAGATTTTGACTCGTCCGTCGCAGACTTGGTTTCTCCCGGTCCCTCGACGACCTTGGCGTGGTCCAGCAAGAAGTCCACGGTCTTCGTCCGGACGATCCCGGCGATCAGCGTATCGAAATTGGAACGCAGCATCTCGATGATCCGCTCCCTCGGCTGGCCGTATTGCTGGGCGAGGGCTTCGATCTCGGCCTCGACGTCCTGGGTCGTCGCCTCGATCCCCTCCGCCTTGGCGATCGCCTCGATCAAGAGGGTCGATTTGACGCGGCGCCGCGCCTCTTCTACGTATTGCTCGCGCAGCTGCTCCTCGGTCTTGTCCGCGGCCTTGAGGTACTCCGACCAATCACGGCCCAGCCGCGCCATGTACGCCTTGCTGTCCGAGAGCAGTGACTCGACCTCGGCGTCGACCAGTTCGAGCGGGAGCGGAAAGTCGTGGAGCTCGAGGAGCCGGTCGATGAGCTGGACGCTCAACTTCCGGCGCGCCCGTGCCGCGGCGAGGGAATCCAGCCGTTTGCGGATATCCATCTTGAGCTCGAGCAGCGTCGCATGGTCGGAGACACGTGCGGCGAACGCGTCGTCGAGCGGAGGCAACTCGGGCTCCTTCACCTCGCGCACCGTGACGATGAACGTCGCCTCTTTTCCGGCGACGTCCGGATTGCTGAACTGCTCGGGGAACCGCGCGGTGATCTCTTTGGTCTCCCCCGCTCGCATCCCGACGATCCCCGCCGCAAAACCCGGGATGAACCGGTCCTCGCGGAGCTCGGCCGTCTCGCCTTGAGCCTTCCCGCCGTCGAACGGCTCGCCGTCGATCCTCCCTTCGTAGTCGAGGGTCACGACGTCGCCCAGCTGGACGGGGCGGTCGACCGGGACCAGCGTCGCCGCATCGCGCCGCAAGGCGTCGACGCTCCGGTCGACGTCCTCGTCCTCGGCTTTCTCACTGACGGCGGTCAGCTCTATCCCCTTGTAGTCGCGCAGCTCGATCTTCGGACGGACGCTGACCGTCGCCACGACCCGCACGGGCGTCCCCTGGTCGTCCGGGATCAGTTGCATCTGCGGCCGGGAAACCGGCTCGACTTCGTGCTCGCGCAGTGCCTTGCTGTACAGCTGCGGGACGAGCTCTTCCATCGCCCGTTCGGCGATGATCTCCCGGCCGTACTGCTGCTCGAAGATCTTCCGGGGCACGTGGCCCGGCCGGAAACCCGGCACCTTCGCGCGGCGCGCCAAGGCGCGAAAAGCCGTATCCTGCGCCTTCTGCAAATCGTCGGGCGGGATGTCGATCTCGAGTTCGACGCGGGTGGGGTCGATTTGCTTAAGCGTCGCGGACAAACGGGACTCCTAGGGATGAAATAGATTCGGTTCGCAAGGCAAACGAGGCGAACCTGGCGGTCGCCTCGTCGCAAAAAAATGGAGCGGAAGACGAGACTTGAACTCGCGACCCTCGCCTTGGCAAGGCGATGCTCTACCACTGAGCTACTTCCGCCCGTCGGGCGCTCCGGCGCCCTTCGAGAGTTTTGGCACGAACATCCGATTCCCCGGAGGGGCGCTCAACGACGTCCGTGCCGGGAAGTACGTTTGCTATTCGATTGAAACCGGCTCTTGATCTACGCGGATTCGGCCCCACGTCCTCTCGGGATCGCGCTCGATTTGGGCACGCAGAGACTCGAACTCTGATGGGTTGCCCCACTGGAACCTAAATCCAGCGCGTCTACCAATTCCGCCACGCGCCCCTTCGGAGCTCATGATACCACGGCCAGTATGACGGCCCCCGGCCGAGCGGCCGAGGGCCGAAATTGGTGCACCGCCAGGGACTCGAACCCCGAACCAATTGATTAAGAGTCAACTGCTCTACCATTGAGCTAGCGGTGCTCGGACGCCATCATGCGGCAAAACGGCCCGCCCGTCAAGGCTCCTCGATGAGAGAAAATGCGCCCGGCGAGGATCGAACTCGCGACCAACCGCTTAAAAGGCGGATGCTCTACCACTGAGCTACAGGCGCATCTGGGGTGACTGACCGGGGTCGAACCGGCGACCTCCTGAGTCACAGTCAGGCGCTCTAACCAACTGAGCTACAGTCACCACGAAAGCCGACCCTGACCATTCGGGGCGACCTCCGCCACGGCCTTGCCCGCCGGTCGAAGGCGGGGCTACCCGAGGCCGGGCAAGATGAGGTCACGCGCATCGAACGCCTTGGCGGTGAATTTATACCTGACCGCCGCGTCGATGACCGGCTGAATCAAACGGGGATCGAGCGAGGTGCCTTGTTCGACCCGCGTCATCTTTCGCACCAGCGCGGGATCGAGCGAGGCGAACTTCGCGATCAGGTCGATCGTCTGGGCGTGATGGCTGTTCACGTACTCGGCCGCCTCTTTGAGCGCGGTGGTGAACCCCTTGATCACGTTCGGGTTGGCGGCCGCGTATTGCTTGGTCGTAAACCAGGCGGTGTACATGAAGCGCGGTGCGATCGCATCGAAATTATGGGCGAGGACGCGGACTTTCCCCGTAGCTAACCCGGCCGTGAGGATCGGTTCGTTCACCGAGCCTGCGTCGACCCGACCTTCGGCGATCGCCGACGGGATCGCGCTGATCGTGATCTCGGTGAACTTCACGGTCGACGAGTCGCCGCCGTTCTTGTCCAGCCAAGCGCGGGTCGCGAGCGAGAAGACGTCGGTGAGCGCCCCGACCGCGATCGTCTTCCCGTTGAGATCGGCGGCCCTTTTGATCGGAGAGTCGGCCTTCACGAGGAGAGCACCGATCGGAGCGCTCGAGACGTACAATCCCGCCGGGGCGATCGTGACGAAGGGCAAACCGTGACCGTACGCCGCGATCAGCGGGGGCGTCCCGGCCTTCCCGATCTGATACGAATTCCCCGCGACGCCGCTCATCACGGCCGGACCGCTGCGTTGCGGCTGCATCTGGACGTCGAGCCCATACTTTTTGAAGAGGCCGCTCTGCACCCCGTAGAGCACCGAGGTCGCCGAGTCTTCGGGGAGACCGCCGACGACGACCGTCGTCAGCCCTTGTGAGCGGACGATGTTCGGGAAAAACGCCGCGCCGCCGAGGGCGGCGAGCGCGGCACGGCGCGAGACGTAAACAGGACGTCGATCTGGTTGCACGACGGAGTCCACCTTTCGCCAAAGAGTGCGCGCCCGGAGGGAATCGAACCCCCATCGTTCCGCTTAGAAGGCGGATGCCTTATCCGTTAGACCACGGGCGCGTGGTCGGGATGACAGGATTTGAACCTGCGACTTCCGCGACCCAAACGCGGCGCTCTACCAAACTGAGCTACATCCCGATCGTCGCACAGGGTGCAGGCCGCCGGCCCGGCTAAGCGGCCGTTCGCCTGTGATCGCTGCTTGCGCATCGGTCCTCGCATTTCCTCATCGTCGCGCCGATCCTTTTCCGGCTCACGCCCGCACCTGCACCGGGCTGCTCGCGCAGCTCACGGCGAGCAAGGCGCGGCAACCTCAATCGGTCGCAGGCGCGCCGACGCACCGCAATTTCTCAATTAATAACGCCAGCGCTCGCGCCCGGTGGCTGACGAGGTTCTTCTCCCCCTCCGCAAGCTCCGCGAACGTGCGACCAAGGGGCGGATAGTAAAACACGGCGTCGTAGGAAAACCCGCCCTCGCCGCGCTCCCGAGGCGGGATCTCGCCCTCGACCTCGGCGCGTACCGCGACGGCGCTGCCGTCCGCAGCGACGTAATGGAGTGCACACACGAAGCGCGCGTCGCGCTTCCCGGTTCGGTCGGCGGCTTCGATCAGGAGCCGCCTCCGCTCAGGCCAGCTCGCGTGCGCCCCCCCGAATCGCGCCGAGAGGACCCCCGGTCCGCCCTCGAGCGCCGCCGTCTCGATCCCCGAATCGTCCGCGATGACCGGCGCCGCGATACCGGCGGCGCGCAACTGGGCAGCGAGGGCGCACGCCTTGAGCGATGCGTTTTCTTCGTACGACCGCTCGCCTTCGAGCGGTCCGCGGTACCCGTCGTACGCCGCGACCGCTACCCCGTACTTTTCGAGGATCTGAGCGAACTCGCGCAGCTTCCCACGGTTTCCGGTCGCGACGTAGAGAACTCCCCGGCCCATCGTGCGCGACCTAGATGTTGCGATCGTCGGCGCCGGCCCTGCCGGCTTGGTCCTCGCGCTCCTCCTGGCCCGCAGCGGTCGGCGCGTCGCCGTCCTCGAGCAAGCCACGACGTTCGAGCGCGAGTACCGCGGCGAAGGTATTCAGCCGGGTACCCGGCGGATCTTCGCCGATCTCGGGTTGCGGGAGCGGATCGAGCATCTCGACTACGGCTCGCCGCAAGGCTGCCTCGCGCGAATCGACGGCCGGGAACTGCGCTTCGACTTCGCCGCCTTTCTCGGAGACGACCCGGCGGCACGGCCGATCTTCGTCCCCCAACCGCTCCTGCTCGAAATCCTCGCCGACGAGGCGCGGCGCGCATCGGCCGAGATCGTCCTCGGAGCGACGTTCAAAGCGCTGCGATACCGCGGCGGACGGGTCGCCGGACTCGAGGCTTCCGATCGCACCGGGACGAGGCTTTCCATCGATGCCCGGCTCGTCGTCGCTTGCGACGGCCGCTTCTCGGCCGTCCGCCGATCGGCCGGAGTCGAGCTCACCGCGGCGAGCGTCCCCTACGACCTGCTGTGGTTCTCGACGAGCGCACCCGGCGCGGCGAACGATCTCGTCTACGTGCAGATCGAAGGAGCGAATCTCGCGATCGCCTTTCCGTCGCGCCGACGGAGACTGCAAGTCGGCTGGCTCGTCCCCAAAGACGCGCCCAGGCCCGGCCGTGACGAGTTGATCCGGCGAGCCCCGCCTGAGGCGGCGCGGCTCTTGCGAGACGAGCTCGAAAGCGGCGCCGAACCCGTCCTGCTCCCGATCGCGAGCGAGGTCGTCACCGCCTGGTGGCGCCCCGGTTTGCTCCTCATCGGCGACGCCGCCCATCCGATGTCCCCGGTCGCCGCGCAGGGGATCAACGTCGCCGTTCAAGACGCGGTCGTCGCCGCGCGTCATCTCGCCGATGCAAACGACGAAGCCGCGCTCGATCGTGCCCTCCCCCACATCGAGCGCGAACGTACTGGGAGTATTCACAGGATCGCTCGCCAGCAAAACGCGTTCGTCCTCGCGCTCCACCGCATCGGCCCCGCTCGCGCCGTCTATTTCGGAATCAGCGCGGCGATCGCCGTGGAACGGATCGGGCTCTTCCCGTTCATAGGCCGTCCGCTCCTCGATCGGTTTCTTTGGGGCGACCCGCCGATTCGCGCCGACGCCGGGCCCTGGAGCCTCGTTGCAAAGGACTCGTCGATCGGCGCCCGGTAAGGGGTGCGCGTGATACGACGCGTTACGTTCTTCGGTCCTCTTCTCTTTCTCGGGCTCGTCGCCGTTGCGGCGACGCTCTCCGCCTGCGGCCAGGGACAAGTGATTACCGGGACGCAGCCGACGGCCGTTCCCTTCACCTCCGGGACGGTCTTCGTCTCGGATCCGAGCAAGAATCAGATCGCGATCTTCGCCCCCAGTCCGGGCCCCAATACGATCCCGGCGAACCCGATTCAGGGGAGCGCGACGCAGCTCAACGGACCCGTCTCGATGGCCTTCGACGGCAATCACAACCTCTACGTATCGAACTACAATCCGACGACGAACAGCTCGTCGATCACCGTCTTCTCCGTCGGCTCGCAAGGGAACGTCGCGCCGACGCTTGCGATCAGCGGGAGCAATACCCAGCTCGGCGTCGTCTCGGGGATCGCCGTCGACTCGTCGCTGAACATCTACGTCTCGAATTGCAGCAACACGAGCCCGAATTGCAGCACCGGTACCTCGTCGATCCTCGTCTTCGCCAAGAACGCGAACGGGAACGTCGCCCCGATGGCGACGATTGGCGGTCCGCAGACTTTACTTGCCGGGCCGCGCGGCCTGGGATTCGATATCGCGGGGAACCTGTGGGTCGCGAACTCCGGGAACGCCTCGGTCACCCAATATAGCAATCCCAGCCAAGGTGGGAACCTTACGCCGAAGACGATCATCCAAGGGAGCGCGACGAACCTCCAGACGCCCTCCGACGTCATCATCGACGCGAGCAGCAACATCTACGTCGCCGACTCGACCCAAAACGCGATATACGTCTTCGCCGCGAGCGCGGCCGGCAACGCCTCACCGATCCGTACGATCCAAGGGAGCAATACCAAGCTGAACGCTCCCAGCGGTATCGCTTTGGCCGCGGACGGGACGCTCTACGTCGCGAACACGAACGACGTTCTGCTCTTCCCGCCGGTCTCGGGGGTACCGCCGAACACCAACGTTGCGCCCGAGGCGACGCTCAGCAACACGCTGGGCGCGGTAAGCGACGTCGAGCTGAGTATCTAGTCACCCAGCCGCAGGACGGCCATGAAGGCCTCCTGCGGCAAGTCCACCCGTCCGACGCGCTTCATGCGCTCCTTCCCGGCCTTTTGCTTCTCGAGGAGCTTCCGCTTGCGCGTGATGTCGCCCCCGTAACACTTCGCCAGGACGTTCTTGCGCATCGCGCTGACCGTTTCGCGGGCAATGATCTTCCCGCCGATCGCCGCCTGGATCGGGACGTCGAAGAGTTGCCGGGGGATCAACTCCTTGAGCTTCTCGACGAGCGCGCGGCCGCGCGACGGCGCCTTCTCTCGCGCCACGATGAACGAGAGCGCATCGACCGGCTCGCCGTTGAGCAGGATGTCGAGCTTGACGAGATCACCTTCTCGATAGCCGATCACCTCATAATCCAGCGAGGCATAGCCCTTCGTCCGCGACTTGAGCTGGTCGAAGTAGTCGACGATCACCTCGATGAGGGGGAGCTCGTAGGTGATCACGACGCGGCCGTCGTGGAGATACTCCATGTTTTTGAGCGAGCCGCGTCGCGCTTGCGTCAGTTCCATGATCGTCCCGACGTAGTCCGGCGGGGTGATGATCGTCGCCTTGACGTAGGGCTCCTCGATCGCCTTGATCTTGTCGCGCGGCGGCAGCTTCGCCGGATTATCGATCAGCTCGATCGTCCCATCGGTCAAGGTCACGCGGAAGACGACCGAGGGCGAGGTCGCGATGAGGTCGAGGTTGTAGGTGCGCTCGAGCCGCTCCTGAACGATCTCCATGTGGAGTAACCCCAAGAAGCCGCAGCGGAATCCGAAGCCGAGCGCGATCGAGCTCTCCGGCTCGAAGACCAGCGCCGAATCGTTGAGCTTCAGCTTTTCGAGGGCTTCACGCAACTGCGAGACCTCGACGCCTTCGTTGGGATAGAGACCGCAATAGACCATCGGGACGACGGGCTTGTAGCCGGGGAGCGCCTGCGGAGCGGGATTGCCGACCTCGGTGATCGTGTCGCCGACGTCGATATCGCCCAGCGACTTGATGTTCGCGATCACGTAGCCGACCTCGCCGACCTCGAGCGCGTCGGTCTTGTGCATTTGCGGACGGAACACCCCGACCTCGACGCATTCGAAGGTCCGCTGGTGCGCCATCGACATGAAGCGCATCCCCGGAGTGAGCCGGCCGTCGACGATACGGACGTACGAGACGACGCCTCGATACGGATCGAACTGCGCATCGAAGACCAGCCCGCGCAGGTAGTCGACCCGGCCCTTGGGCGGCGGGATCCGGGTGACGATCGCCTCGAGGATCTCGGGGATCCCGATCCCCTCTTTGGCGCTCGCCAGGATCGCCTCGTCACCTTCCATGACCAGGAGATCTTCGATCTCGCTCTTGACGCGGTCCGGATCGGCGGCGGGTAAATCGATCTTGTTGATGACGGGGATGACCGTCAGCCCCGCTTCGATCGCGAGGTGATAATTCGCCAGCGTCTGAGCCTCGATACCCTGGGCCGCATCGATGACGAGCAATGCGCCTTCGCAGGCGCCGAGCGAGCGCGAAACCTCCGACGAGAAGTCGACGTGTCCCGGCGTATCGATGAAGTTGAGCCGGTACGTCTCCCCGTCTTTCGCCTGATAGGAGAGCGTGACCGGATGCATCTTGATCGTGATCCCGCGCTCGCGCTCGAGGTCCATCGCATCGAGCAGCTGCGCTTCCATCTCGCGTTGCGTGACCGTCTTGGTCACTTCGAGGAGACGGTCGGAAAGGGTTGTCTTCCCGTGGTCGATGTGCGCGATGATGCAGAAGTTCCGGATGCGCGACGCGATATGCAGCTCAGCGAGCTCGGATTGGGGCTGAATGGCCACGAGATTGGCTTCGCTTCAGGGCGCCGAAAAGACTGTAGCTAGGAGCAGACCGTCCGCACGAGCGCCGAGTCGATCACCTGCAGGAGTACGATGACGACCAAGAACGAGAGGTCGAGGCCGCCCAGGGGCGGGATCACCCGCCGCACGGGGATGAGGACCGGTTCCACCAACATCGCGACGTAATCGGTCCAGCGTCCGCGGATGCTCGGGATCCAAGAAACGACGGCATAGACCAGCATGATCACCACGTAGATCATGATGAGCTGGTGCAGGATACCGATAACCGAACAGGGCATGGCGACGCCTTACTGAAGCGAGGCGAGAGCCTGGTGCGGAGAGCCGTTCGGGGACGGCGCAAGCGACCAGGGGCTCGACGCCGAGGTGGAACGAGGACGCCCGCTTGTCGCGCCGAGCGGCGAGCTCCTCCTAGAGAGGCTGTGACCGATCGTCCGTCTCCCATGCCAGGACGAGGGCCGGGGGACCCGCGGCACACGGAATGAGCCGCTTACCGTTGCTACCTTCCGGTCCTGGCGGGGTTCACGGTATTGCGTTGCGCGGGGCCGACCCTCGCCGAGGCACAGGCTATGATACCACACCGGTACATCCCGAGTTGCACCGAGACGAGCCGGCGGGGAGTCAGCCGTTCAGGAGCGCGTCGATACCCGCCTGAGCCACCTCGAGATCTTGCTCGCCGGTCCCATTGCTGACCCCTACTCCGCCGACGACCTGACCGTCGATCACGATCGGCAAACCGCCCTTCATCGCGGTGACGAGCGAACCGCTCGCATGCGCGATCCGCAGCGCGTGCGCCGGATCGTCCCCGAGCTCGTCCGCCGTCGGGCGTCGGCGCATCGCCGCCGAGCGGGCCTTGGTGATCGAGATCGGGATCGATGCCGGGCGGGCGCCGTCCATGCGCGTGAAGGCGAGCAGGTTTCCGCCTGCATCGACGACCGCGATACACATCGGGACCCCGATCGCCGCGGCTTTCTTCTCCCCCGCGTGCACGATGACGTGGCTCCCTTTACACGACAGCGCGATCTGACCGCGCACGACAAATGCTTCGTCCATATCGCACCGTTTTCGGCGATCGCTTGCCTCCGCCTGTGTTGCCGGCGGTCGGGAAGTATGGCCCGGCGGCGAGGCGAACGCTCCGGACGTGATCACGCCCGACGTCGCGTTTCAGCAAGCCGCCAACGCCGCTGCAGCCGTCTACGAACAGGCTCCGCCGTGGATCACCTATCGTACCACCGCGCACGTCGAGGTGAAGTCGTTGAACCGGCGCACCGACGTGATGCGCGCGGTCGAGGCGCGGACCCGCGACGACTTGGCGATCATGCAGGACTTGCCCAAGGGCGCTACGCGGATCGGCCACGCGTTCCCGATCTTGCCGACGTTCGACGCGCTCTCGTACTTTCGGCTGGTCGGGACCGGCGGACCGCACAATGCGCTCGACTCCTACGTGACCGACGTCCGGCCGCTGCGCTTCACCGCCGGGAACGAAGCGAACAGCGGCGCCGACGTCGTCGTAACCAACCTCAAGTATTACTACGCGCAGTACGCGCCCGATTCGAGCGACGACCCGAACGGCAAGACGCACATCCTCTTGCGACCGCTGCAAACCCTTTTGCGCGACTACCGCGGGAACTTGTTCTTCTCGGAACTCGTCATCGACAACCAGACCCATCTCCCGTCGCGCGTCGTCTTCACCGGGCTCAACGATCGGAAATTCGTCGTCGATTACGTCATGGTGCAAGACCACTGGGTCGTGAACCACGCATTTTACGAAGAGACCGAATACGGGCCCTTACATATCGGGCGAATCCATTTTACGGTCGACGCGACGTTCGACGACTTCGGCTTCCCTCAGACCCCGCCCGACCCGCGTCTAGCGCAGCAGTGAGACCCTCGCCGAAAAAGAAAACGGCGGGCGCTGAGCCCGTCGCTTTCGTCATGGCGGAGAGGGAGAGATTCGAACTCTCGAGACGCTCATCACGTCTGCCCGCTTTCGAGGCGGGTGCCTTCAACCACTCGACCACCTCTCCGGTCTTGCGAGCATAGGGCACGACGCCCGAAGGCGTCTGCCACGTGCGAGGTACGCTTGTACTTTATCGGGCGCACCGGTCCTCTTTGCCGCGCCTCCTTTCGAAGAAGGCGCGAAGTTGGCGGCTCGCCTCTTCCTCCAAGATGCCGCCGACGACGGAAACTCGGTGGTTCACGCTCGGGAGCGAGAACGCGTCCACGACGCTCCCGGCGGCACCGCCCTTGGGGTCGTACGCCGCGAAGACGAGGCGCTCGATCCGGGCTGCAACGATCGCCCCGGCACACATGAGGCACGGCTCTTTCGTCACGAAGAGCGTCGAGCCGCTCAGCCGCCACGTCCCGAGCTCCCGGGCGGCGGCGCGAATCGCCAAGATCTCGGCGTGCGCGGTCGGATCGGGGCGAGCTTCTTTCTCGTTCTTCGCTTCGACGACGAGCCCACCGCAGACGAGGACCGCGCCGATCGGGACGTCGCCGGCACGCTCGGCCTGGGCCGCGAGCTCGATCGCCCGCCGCAGGTAGTCTCGATCCCGCAGTCCGTCGGCGGACCCGGGACCCCGTTCCGCGGGGGCCACCGCCGTCGCCGCGTCAGCGGCCTCGGAAAAGATGTGCGCCCGGCGCGACTTGAACGCGCAACCTTCGGCTTCGGAGGCCGACACTCTATCCAATTGAGCTACGGGCGCGCGCCGCTACGCTCTGTTGTCGTCTCCCCTGACCGGAGCGGTCGATGGAATGTGCTTGAAGAGATCGAGCTTGTGATCGACCAGCCCCCGATAGAACTTCCGCACGCAATCCGGATGACCGAAGAAATAGGTGCGCGCGTAGGCTAGGTCGTCGCCGGAAGAGTCCGGGACGTAGTGCGAGATCTCAATCTCCTCCATCTGTCCCCGGTCGACGGGGTGAGGGCAGAAATCGCACGGGATGGTGGACATGCTCTTACCTCTACCAACACGGCGCGGAGCGCCGCGAAAACTTGACTCGGGTAGGATTTGAACCTACGACCTAGGGCTTATGAGTCCCCCGCTCTACCGCTGAGCTACCGAGCCGTGACGGGCCACTCCGGACCGTCCTCTTCTGTAACCACATCGGTCCCTCTTTCGTGGCAGACGGGACCGAGCTAGCCGACGTACTACGCTGTAGATGCCGTAACACGTTTGCTTTGTCAACCGAGGGAGAATCGCGGTCGGAGGGACTCGAACCCCCAACCTACAAGTTCGTAGCCTGTTGCTCTATCCAATTGAGCTACGACCGCGTGGCTCGGGCCGGCCGAACGTCGTTTCGTACAACGTCGCCGCGTCCTTCCCTGCAGGGCAGCTGATTCGCGCTGCGCCGCTCGGCATCGGGAGCCGCGGCGAGGAGAACGCCTCGGAGAGAGAGGGATTCGAACCCTCGATACCCTTTGCAGAGTATAACGGTTTAGCAAACCGCCGCCTTCAGCCACTCGGCCATCTCTCCGCCCATCCGGCCCCAGCGATGGTTCTGCCGGCGTCGCGCCGTGCCTGCCGGTCGTCCCGCCCGCGGATCGGTACCGCTGACACGCGGACAGGGCGCGCCTTGCGAGCACGCCCTGTCGGACGACCTCGGCGGTATGAGTGCGTGATCCCAGCTACATCTTCGCCGTGCTGATGTTCCCGCAGGCGACGTAGGTCTGGATTTCCGAGGCCGACTTGTGAACGTTGATCGCGTATGTCCCCTTCATGAGATCGGCCGTCGTCAAACCGGAGATCGTCGTCGTCGATTGGCCGTTCGAAACGCTGGTCAGCGGCTTGTAGACCCCGCCGAGATTCGCGCACGTCCCGGTATGGATATGCGCGGGTTGGGCGACGCCCGAGGGCTCTCCCTTCAAATCGATCTTCACGACGACCCCGTCGCCGGAGGGTGTGATCGTCGCCGTCCCCGATTCGCCCGAATTATTCTGGGGCGTCAGGGTGACGGTCATCGGTGCATTCGATCCGCTCGTCGACTGCGCGAAAGAGGGGTACGCCGGGGCGAGGAGCAGACCGGCGAGCGCGAACGGAGTGAAGAATCGCAGAGCTACAACGCGCATACATGGACCTCGTTTTTCAGGAAAGAGAGCTGAGTGATTTAGCCGTCGCTTGGTCCAAGCGTTTAGGCTCAAACCACGATAGCGTATCGCTCGGCGAGGAGCAAGCGGTGTTTCATCGTCAGGTCGACGCCTCGCCGTCGGCGGAGGCCGACTCTTCCGCCAACGCAAAAAAATCATCGAGGACCTCTTGCGCCAGCCGGGAGTCCTCGAGGAGCTTCCCGTTCCCGTCGGTCACGACGAACTCGTCCGCGTCGTCATTGTAGCAGACGGCGAAGGCACGGCCGTCTTCGTCTTCGACGAGCCCGACGACTTCGAAGTGGAACTCGGTCCCGTCGTTCGTCTTGATGACCAAGACGTCGCGCAGCTCGAGGGGCGTCTCCCCGCCAGGTTGTTCGTCGATCGTCCTTCTCCTACTTCAGGTACCGTGCGACGTTCGCGCTGTGTTCTTCGTACGTTCGGGCGAACGCATGGTGCCCGTCGCCTTTGTACACGTAGTACAGAAAATCCGACTTTCGCGGATAGAATGCCGCCATGATCGACGCACGCCCGGGATTCGCGATCGGCGTCGGCGGTAACCCGCGATAACGATAGGTGTTGTACGGCGAGTCGAGGGCGAGATCGGCACGCGTGATCACCGCTTCGTGACGCGGCAGCGCATACTCGATCGAGGCATCGACCTGGAGCGGCATCCCGCGCTTCAAGCGGTTGTAATAGACGCCGGCCATGAGGGCGCGCTCGTCATCGGCTTTGGCTTCTCGCTCGACGAGCGATGCGATGGTAATCACTTGTGGGACCGTATACCCCAATCGTCTGGCCCGCGCTTCCGCGTCACTGGGCAGCTCTCGGCGGAATTGGTCGACCATGATTCGAGCCGCCTCTTGCGGACTCCCGGGAACCGGGATCAAATACGTATCGGGGAAGAGGTAACCTTCGAGATTGCGCGTTCGCGTCCCGTAGAGATCGATCGAATGGTTCATGAACCACGAGCGGTAGGCCGTCGCCGAGCCGAGCCCGTGGCTGGCGAGCGCCTGGGCGATCTCGGCCGCGGTGAAGCCCTCGGGGATCGTGACCCAGCGCGCGATCTGTGCCCGCCCTTCGACGAGCCGGCGCAGCACCTCGCTCGTCGACTGGTGCGCCGGAAAGACGTACTCTCCGGCCTCGACGCGCGTCTGCGTCCCCGTCACCTGTGCGATCAAGCGAAACGTCAGCGGATGGGCGATCACCCCTTCTTTGCGCAGCGTAGCGGTGATCTGGGCGAAGGTCGCACCTTGCGGAATGACGACGGTCCGCGCCGTCGCGGGCGCGGAACGATCCCAAAAGCCGGTCCAAGCGACCGCAAGCGCGAGCAGCGCGATCCCCGTTCCCAGGGCGATCGCGCCGATCCGGATATACTCCCTCATCCGTCTCGACGTCGGGCCAAATACGTATCGAGGATCGCCGCGGCGGCGAGTTGGTCGACGACCTTCTTCCGTTTCGCTCGCGAAACGTCGGCCGCGATGAGCCTCTTGGTGACCGCCGCGGTCGTGAACCGCTCGTCGACCCGCTCCACGGACCCATCGAACGCGCGCGCGAGCCGCTCGACGAAAGCGTCGATCTTCTCGGAGGCGGGGCCGCGTCGACCCGCCAGGGTCCGGGGATCACCGACGACGATCGTCCGAGCATCGCGCTCGCGAGCGATCGTGATGATCGCCTCGATATCGGAGCGGAGGTTGGTCCGTTCCAGCCGGCCGTACGGTAGCGAAAACGTCCCCGACGGATCGGAGACGGCGACGCCGATCCGACGTTCGCCGACGTCGAGCGCGACGATCGACCTCATATCGGCTCTTTTTCCCGCGCATCGAACGCATCGATCAATGCGCGGGCGCGTGGTCGCCTGCCCAAGTGGTAGGTGACGAACGCCTCTACCGCGCGCGCCGTCTGCGGCGTCGCGATCGTCGTCGGTCGAATCGTGCCGCCGCGCGGTGCGCCGAGCGCTTGGAAATTCGCGACGTCTTCCGCATCGAGCTCGATCATCCGTCGCGCCCCGCGACAAGCTTCACAGACGAGCCCTCCCGCCTCGACGTCGACCGCCGCGCCTCCCGCAAGCTCGTCGCCGCAACGAACGCATTCGCTCGCCGACGGTGCGAGCCCAAGCGCATCGAGCAAGCGCAGCGAGAAGCGTGGAATCAACTCGGCGGGCGGCCGGCTCTGCGCGAGCGCACCGATCGCACCGGTGAGCAGCTCGTAGACTTCGGGGATCGCGAGCTCCGGCTCGCAAAACGCGTCGACCATTTCGGCGAGGAGATGGGCGGTCGCGAAGGCCGCCGGCTCGACGATCGCCGTCCAGTGGGAACGGACGGTCTGTGCGCTCGTAATGACGTCGAGGCTCCGGCCGCGATGGAGTGTGAGGATCGCCTCGGTCATGAACTGCAAATGGCCGGCGAAGTGGCTCTTCGTCCGTCGAACGCCCTTGGCGACCGCTTCGATCTTCCCATGCTCCTTGGTGAAGAGCGTGAAGATCCGATCGGCTTCGCCCAGATTGCGCCCGCGCAGGATGAGTGCGCAGACGTCGTACCTCCGTTCTATGGCTAGACCCCGCCCCGCAGACGAAACGCGTGCGGCAAGAGCCCTTCGAGGCGCAGTTCGGCGAGCTCTCCCCGTTCGTCGGCGACGATCACGGCCAGCTCAGATCCGAACTCGGTAAGCGCTTGGCGGCACGCCCCGCAAGGCGGCGTCGCGACGCCCGGCGGTCCGGCGATCGCGATCGCGCTGAAACGCCGCGCGCCGGCGGCGATCGCGGCCGCCAAGGCCGCCCGCTCGGCGCAGATCGTGACGCTGTACGAGGCGTTTTCGACGTTCACGCCGGTGAACACGCGGCCGTCGACGGCGAGGAGCGCCGCACCGACTTCGAAGCGCGAGTACGGTGCGTAGGCGTGCCGGCGAGTCTCGTTCGCGCGTGCATAGAGCTCAGACGGCGTGAACGCCATTCTCACCCGAGGCCTGCTCGTGCGCATGCGCCTTCCCATTGGTGAGGACGCGGACCCGGAGGATACGCTTCCCGCGCGTCCGCTCGACCCGCAGCTTCACCCCGTCGCCGGCGGCGATTTCCTCACCTTCGCGCGGCAAACGCCCGAACAGTCCTACCGTATACCCGCCGATCGTCTCGAACTCTTCGTGGGGTAAATGCGTCCCCAAACGCTCGTTGACGTCTTCGATGTTCATCCCGGCGTCGACCACCGATTCATCGGGAGCGATCATGACGATCGGCTCTTCTTCCCCTTCATCGTGCTCGTCGCGGATCTCGCCGACGATCTCTTCGAGGAGGTCCTCCATCGTGACCAACCCGGCGGTCCCGCCGTATTCGTCGACGACGATGGCGAGCGACATCTTTGCGCGCTGCATCTCGCGTAAGAGCTCCGAGACGCGTTTCGACTCGGGGACGTGCATGACCGGACGCATCAGCGAGCGCATCGGAACCGAGCCGATCGTCCCGTTCGCCAGGCTGATCAGCAGCTCGCGGTCGTGCACGACCCCGATGATATTGTCGATCGTATCCTCGAAAACGGGGAGCTTCGAGTAACCCTCGGCGATCACGAGGTCGAGCGCCCGTGTCGGCGGCTGCGTCACCTCCACGCATACCATGTCGGGCCGCGGCGTCATCACTTCGCGTGCGATCGTGTCGCCGAACTCGATGATCGAGTGGATCAAATCGCGCTCCTGCTCCTCGAGGACTTTCTGCTCGGCACCGACGTCGACCAAGGTGCGGATATCTTCTTCGGTGATGAACGGTCCGCGCGAGAGTGGCGCCAAGCGCAGGACGCGGACGACAGCGCTCGTGACCGCAAGTGCGGCGCTCGCCAACGGATTGAGGACGAAAGCGACCCGCCGCAGGAGCGGCGTCAGCCGGAGCGCCCAGCGCTCCGCGTCCGAGACGGCGACCGTCTTCGGGATGATCTCGCCGAAGAGCAACATCACGGTCGTCATCAAGACGGTCGACCACAAGGCGGCCTGCGGGATCTCCAACTCGATGAAGAGCGCGGTCGCCAGCGACTGGGCGGCGAGCAAAACGATCGTATTCCCGACGAGGATCGTCGTCAGGACCTTGTTGCGCTGCTCGACCAAGCGCAGGATCGTCGGCCCTTGTTTGATCCCGCGTTCGACCATCGCTCGAGCATGGATCCGCGAGAGGGAGATCAACGCCGTCTCGGAGGCCGCGAAAAACGCGGCCGCGCCGGTGAGGAGAACCAGCGCGACGATCTCACCCCAATGCACGTTCAGCTGTGCCACGGTCGCTGCGGGCACGGCACCCGCGGGGTTCGATCAGGTAGAGGGTCGGTACTCAAACACGGTCATTATACCACACGGCCGGCTCCCGGCGCGAACCAGCCTAGGGAGCCAAGAAAATCAAGGCTCCCACCACTACCGCGGCCAGCGCGCCGACCAACACCGCGCCGGCCGCGCAATCTTTTGCGGCCTTCGCGAGCGGATGTTCGGCCGACGTCGTCAAATCGACGACCGCCTCGACGGCGGTGTTGAGCAGCTCGAGCACGAGGACCAGCGCGATCACGAGGACGAGCGCGATCAGCGAACCGCGGGCGACGTGCAATCGATAGGCGGCCAATAGGACCAGGACCGCGATCGCGACGTGGGCGCGCATATTCCACTGGGAGCGCAACGCGTACATCACCCCGGCCCACGCATGGTTGAGCGCTTCCGGAAAGCTTCGGCTTCTCAGTCTGCTAATAACACCATTATCCTCCGCGGCCGGCGAACGCGACCCGTCTCAATAGGGCCACGGCAAGCCGATGACGTCGGCCAGGCGGCGCTCTTCGCGCTCCATCGCCGCGCGTTCGTCGTCGCGTTCGTGGTCGTGACCCATGAGGTGAAGCAGCCCGTGAATCAGGAGGCGACGGATCTCCATCTCGAGCGTCGCGTCATAATCGGCCGCCTGTCGTGAGGCGGTGTCGAGGCTGATCACGATGTCGCCGAGCATCCGCTCCTGCGGGCCTCGCGTCTCGCCCGGGGCGAGGAGCGGGAAGCTCAGCACGTCCGTCGGTTGGTCCTTTCCGCGATACTCGCGATTGAGCCGGCGAATCGCCTCGTCGTCGACGAAGCTGAGCGACAGGCTCGATCCCTTCTCGCCGATCGCTTCGAGCAGCCGTTCGGTGTCGTAGCGTATCGGCTGGGTTCGCAGGCCTTTCCTAGCCGTCCGGTTGGTGAGATAGACGGTCATACGCCTCGATGATCCTGCCGACGAGCGGAGGCCGTACGACGTCGGCCGTACCGAGCTCGATGATCCCGATCCCTTCGACGTCGTCGAAGAGCCGATGTGCGTCGAGGAGACCGCTACGCGCTCCGGGCGGCAAATCGATTTGGGTCGGATCTCCGGTGACGACCATTTTCGAGCCTGCACCCAAGCGCGTGAGGAACATCTTGAGTTGCTCGCGCGTCGCGTTTTGGCCCTCGTCGAGGATGATGAAGGCGTCGGAGAGGGTCCGGCCGCGCATGTAAGCGAGCGGGGCCACCTCGATGATCCCTCGTTCGAGGTAGCGCGTTACGACTTGGTCGTCGAGCAGCTCCCCAAGCGCATCGTAGAGCGGGCGCAAATAGGGATCGACCTTTTCTTTGACGTCTCCCGGTAAAAACCCGAGCTTCTCTCCCGCCTCGACCGCCGGGCGAGTCAGGATGACTCGGGCGACGTCGCGCCGGCGCAAGGCCCGAACCGCCATGACGACGGCGAGGAACGTCTTCCCCGTCCCGGCGGGGCCCAGCCCGATCGTCAAATCGCTCGCCTCGATGCTCGCGACGAACTTGCGCTGACCTTCCGATTTCGGGCGAATCTCGCGTCCGCGCGGGGTCGTCAGCAGCGTCGCCGGGATCACCGCTGCGCGGGCCTCTTCGGTCGCCTTGGCAGCCAAGGCGATGTCGTCGGGAGTCAGTTGGCTTCCGCGGCGGACCGCTTCCCTCATCTGATCGATGACCGCGCCGGCGCGGGTAACCGCCTCGCGTTCGCCCCTGACATGGAGGCGGTCGCCGTCGACGCGGACGACGACCGGGAGGCTCGTCTCCAGGGCGGTGAGATTTTGATCGTGCCGGCCGTAGAAGCGCAGCTGGTCGAGATCGGTAACGTCAAAGGTCCGTTCGGTCTGGGCACTCCCCGCGACGTCTTTCACTACTCCTTAGAACGCCCGGCGGTCGCCGGGAGTTGAGCCTTCTCTCAGAGCGAGCGGCGGACCGAGGACCTCGGCCGCGACGACCGCCTCGAGCAGGTGGTGCGGCGTCTCGAGGAGCTTCAGGATCGGCTCGTCCCGCGGCTCCTCGCCGGTCCCGGGCACCCGGCTCTCCGACCGATCCATCAGCTCTTTGCAGGCGGCTGAGGCGCCGGCGGCTGCCCGCCGCGCTCATCTCGATTGAGGCCGCTCCCGATCGCGCTTCGCATCTCCGCGTCGGCCTTGACGTTGTTGATCCGGTAGTAGTCCATCACGCCCAGGTTCCCGCTGCGGAAGGCCTCGGCGATCGCCTGCGGGATCTGCGCCTCGGCTTCGACGAGTTTGGCACGCATGCGCTGCGTCTCGGCGCGCTGCTCTTGCTCGGCGGCTTGAGCGGCGTATTGACGCTCCGCCGCCTTCGCCTGCGCGATCCGCCGATCGGCCTCCGCCTGCGACATCTGCAGCTCGGCCCCGATATTCTTCCCGACGTCGACGTCGGCGATATCGATCGAGACGATCTCGAAGGCCGTCCCGGCGTCGAGACCCTTTTGCAGGACGGCCTTCGATATCCGATCGGGGTACTCGAGGACCTCCTTGTGGTCGATCGCGGCGCCGACCGCCGAGACGACGCCCTCGCCGACGCGGGCGACGACCGTCGGTTCGCCCGCCCCGCCCACGTAGCGGTCCAGATTGCTACGGACCGTGATCCGCGCCTTGACGTTGAGCTGAATCCCGTTCTGCGCCACGCCTTGGAAGACCGGAGTCTCGATCACCTTCGGGTTCACCGAGGTCTGAAGGGCTTCCAGGACGTCCCGTCCGGCCAAATCGATCGCAGCGGCGCGCTGCCACTCGAGCGGAATCTGTGCGCGTTGCGCCGCGATCATCGCGAGGACGACGCGGTCGATATTCCCTCCGGCCAGGACGTGCGATTGCATCTGATCGATCGTCAGGGAGAGCCCTGCCTTGCGCGCCCGGACGAGATTGTTGACGATGACCGCCGGCGGTATCCCGATCACCCGCATCCGAATGAGCGCGAGCATCGAGAGCGGGACGCCGGCCGCGATCGTCCGCACCCACAGACCCAAGGGGAAATAGTATAAGAACAGCATCACCCCGATGACGATCGCGATGATGACCAGTCCGGAAAAGACGCCGAAGCCGATCACGATGAACCCCCTTCGAGCGAAGCCGTCGCCTCTTGAATCGGTACGACGAAGATACGGGCGCCTTCGACGCGAGTCACGCGAATCGGCGTCCCGGCGCTGAGAAATTCGCCCTCGGTGAGGACGTCGACGCGCCGGCCCTCGATGTTCGCGACACCGGCGGGGCGGAGCAACGAGGTGGCGACGCCGGTCTTCCCGACCAGTCCCGAGTAGTCGGTGCTCGCGACGTAGTCCGGCCCCTGAGATGCGGTGAGCGCGAGCCGCTGCACGAACGCATTCTCGGGGACGACGCGGGTCGTCAGCCAAAAGCCGATGACCGATAGGACGATCGCGATCGAGAGCGCTTGCGCGGCGACGAACATGAACGGTAATCCAAATGCGAGGACGACGGCCGCAACGAGTGCGACGACGCCAACCGTCCCGGCCACCCCGTGCCCGGGGAGGACGTGAAGCTCGAAAAGGATCGCAAAAACGCCGAGGATCGCGAGCCCGAGGACCGCAGCGTTGCTGAACCCCGCATAGACGTGCGTCCCGAAAAACAAGCCGAAGGCGAGGATCCCGATGAGCCCCGCGATCCCATGGAGGGTTTGCATCTCGATCAAGAGCCCCAGCATCCCGATCGAGAGGAGGAGCCCGCTGACCTGCGGATCGGTGGCGAAACGCGCCAGCCGTTCACCCCAGGTATAATCGGCATTCACGACTCGAGCGCCCGAGAGCCCCCATGCCTGCATCGCGCTCGGCAGATCGGGTTCGATCGCATCGGCGATGTGGAGCTCGACGGCGCGGTCGGCGGTGAGCGTCAAGATGCTCCCCGGCGGCTTGATCCCGGGGACGTCGAGCGACGCGTCGACCATCGCCGCGGCGATCCGCCGGTCGCGGTGGTGTTCGACCGCCGTCGACTCGAACTCGCCTCGCAGGGCGGAGACGGTCTTCGCGGTCTTCGGGATCGGTTCGGCATCTCCGATACTCGCCGCCGGACCCACCGTGATCCGATCGGCCGAGAGCGTCACGAGGGCCCCGGCCGACCACGCTCGCTGTCCGACGTAGGCCATCACCGGGACGCCCGAGCCCATCAGCGCGTCGCGAATCTCGGTCGCGGATTGGACGAGCCCTCCGAAGGTATTGACGTCCAGGATGATCGCGGCGTGGCGTGCTCGGGCCTCGTCGACGGCGCGTTCCGTCAGATGCGCCATCCCCGCGTCTATCGTCCCGTGGATGGGGACGATGATCGCCGTCTCGGGCTGCGCCCCCTCGGCGCGAACCGCAGCGCCCGCAATACCGAGTGCCGTCAGGGCCAGAAGGATGAGGCGCCGCAGCTTCACGATCCGTTTTACCGCCGGCACGCCGCCGTAGTTACGAGCCGAGCTCCTCGGTCACGATCTGTCGGACCACATTCCCATCGGCCGTCCCACGCAAACGGGGCATCGCGACCTTCATGACGGCCCCCTGCGTCCGCCCGCCCTCCGGGAGCGATGCGATGATCTCCCGAACGGCAGCCCGAATCTCGTCGGGCGACTTCTGCGGCGGCAGGTACGACTGCAAGATCTCCCGCTCGCGCGTCTCTTTCTCGACCAGCTCGCTCCGGCCGGCTTTGGCGAACTCCGCGATCGAGTCGCTCCGCTGCTTGACGAGCCGCCGGATCACGTCGAGCTGCTCCTCCTCCGTAAGCTCGCGGCCGGCCTCGACCCTCCGATACGTAAAGCCCGAGAGGGCGGCGCGCAAGGTATCCAAGCGCACCTGGTCTCGGGCTTTCATCGCTTCCTTCAGATCGGCCCCGATCCGCTCCCGAATCGTCAAGCGCTAGGAACGCCGCTTGCGCGCAGCGGCCGACTTCTTCTTACGGCGGACGCTTGGCTTCTCGTAGTGCTCGTGCTTACGGGCTTCAGCCAGGACGCCGGCTTTTTGGGTGGCCTTCTTGAAGCGACGGAGCGCGCTCTCGATCGTCTCACCGGGTGCAACGCGTACTTCCATGAACAACCCTCCCTTCGCACGACGCTTTCACGCCAAAATCCGCTGCCGCCAAACGGCAGACCCAACGGAAAACGTTAGCACAGAGGGAGGCGAGCCGTCAAATGCCGGCTCTTGCGGCCTCCGGAGCCGGGAAGCCGATTTTGTCGTCGTAGAGGCCGCGGGCCGTACCCCTCAAGTAGTCCGTCGCCTCGTCGACACCGATCACGTCCGCGTACTTCGCGTTCATATCGAAGAGATTGATCGCGTGCGAGCTCTCGAAGCGGTCGAAGGTGCACTCCTCGACGATCGCGATGTGGTAGTTCAGGTTGAAGGCGTCGATGACCGTCGCCCGGACGCATCCCGAGGTCGTCGTCCCGCAGATCAACAGCGTATCGACGTTCAACTCGGTAAGATAGCCGACCAGCGGCGTCCCGAAAAACACGCTCGGCTTGAGCTTTTCGATGAGGAACTCGTGCGGTGCCGGCGCGATCTCCTTGACGATGTCGTTCCCTCTGACCCCGGCGACGATCGTATTGCGATCCTCTTTGTTCCGCCGGTTCTTGAACGCCCACGCACCGCGATCGAAGCCGTCCGGCCGCGGGTCGGTCCCGGTGCTATAGAAGACCGGGACCCGGCTCTCGCGTGCCGCGGTGACGAGCGCGCGGATATGGGGGATCGCTTCCCAGCCGACGCTCCCGCAGCTGTTCCTCCACTTCTTCACCGATTCGAGGATCGGTTCGCTCCGCTCGCCGACGAAGGCATAGTTGACGTCGACGACGATCACGGCGGGCCGTTTCCCAAAGCCGCCCCGCGACCCGTAACCGGAAGCCTCGTAGACGGCCTTATCTTGCTCGGTGAGAAACTTGTCCCAAACTCGCATGCTCCGCATCCTCCCGCTCTCTGACGACCAACTAGTATACTCGCTTATACTCGCTTGACATACCGGACGTCGACGATCTGATCGTATGGCACCTCGCGGCTCAGCAGACCGGCGGCCTTGACGACCGCCTCGGCGGTCTTCACCGATCCCGGAGTGATCATCCCCGAAAACTCCCACAGCGAGTCGTCGTAGGCTCGCCGCATCGATGCCCGCAAAATCGGCGCGGTCACGTCCGGGAACTCTTTGGCGGCGATCGCCGTCGCCTCGTCGCGATTGTCGCGGATGAAGGCGAGTCCCTTCAGCATCCCCGCGACGAACGCACGCGTCGTCGCCGGATCGCCCGTGATCGTCGCGTAGGGGACGTTCACGGTCGAATAGGCGTACGGCCCCAGCTCGCGTGGGACGTTATAGAACGGCTCTTGCCAGACGCCGTCCTGGATTCCCTTGCTCAACATCGGCTCGGAGACGACCGCCACGTCGGCCTTGCCCTGGCTGACGACGGCGGGGATCGCCGAGTTGGCGACTTCGAGCAGCGTCACATCCTGCTTGACGTCGAGGCCGAGCTTGGACATGAGGTAGCGGGTGATCGAATTCGGCGTCCCGCCGTAGAGCGTCGTCGCGATCGCGCGTCCCTTGAAAAAACCCTTGAGGTCCTTCCCGGCCGTCACCCCTCGACGCGCGACGAAATACACGTTCCCGCGGTTGACCACGTTGACGATCGCGCGTAGATTTGCGCCTTTGATGTCGGCGAATGCGTTGTGCTCCGGACCGCCGATGAAGCCCCAGGCTTTCCCCGTCAATACCGCATCGGTATGCGCGCTCCCGCTCGTCGGGAGGCTCACGACGCCGACGTCGAGTCCGGAGAAATAGCCCTTGGCGATCGCGGCATACAACGGCAAGTATCCCAGATTGTGAAAGGGCTCGGCGATGAGGACTCTCTTGCTCTGGGAGAGAGCCGGCGCCGGAAACGTCCCCGAGGCGAGCGCCCCACCGAGGGCGCCGATGAGCGCACCCCGCGTAACTCGTGCTTGCATCTTCTTGATCTATCTTCCCTGGTGAAGGAACCGCCGCAGCAAGTTGGCTTCGAGCCATGCCGTGACGAGGTAAAGGACGAGCGAGAGCAGGCTCAGCGTGAAGATGCCGGACCAGATCAGCGCGATATTATACGTTTGCCCGGCGTACTCGATCGCACGACCCAAGCCGCGCTGTGAACCGATGAATTCGCCGACGATCGCGCCGGCGAGGGCGAGTCCGATGTTGATCCGCAGCGCGGAAAGCATCGCCGGGAACGTCCCGGGGACGATGACTTTGCGGAAGACCTGCCAGCGCGAGGCACCGAGCGAAAAGACCATCCGTACGAGATCCCGATCGACGGCGCGCATCCCGCCGTAGGTGGTGAGCGCGCTCACGACGATCGTCAGCGCGACCGCCATCCCGATCTTCGATTCGATCCCCAACCCGAAGACCAGGACGAAGATCGGGGCGAGCGCGAGCTTCGGTATCCCCTCGAAGACGACGAGGAACGGTTCGACGATCTTCGCATAGTACGTCGACCACCAAAACGAGAGCCCGATCGCCGAGCCCGCCAAAGTCCCGATCGCAAAGCCCAGGACCGTCGAGGTGAACGTGTAGGATGCGTCGGCGAGCAACGAGCCGTCGCGCAACGTCCTCACGAACTCCTGCGCGATCAGCGAGGGCATGCTCCACAGAAACGGGTTGATCACGCGCAGGCGCGCCGAGAGCTCCCAGAGTGCGAGCGCACCGAGAAAGAGCGTGAGACGCCCCGCCAGGACCGGGACGGTCGCAGGCGGCCGCTCGTGATAGACACGTCGCAGGCGGCGCCCGCGCGCGTCGCGGCGGCGCGCGGGAGACTGTACGGCGACGTCGGCGACTTCGAGGCTCATCGCGGGATCGAAACGGTGCGCTCGAGATGCGCGAGGATACGCTCTTTGTAGGCGATGAACGCAGGCGCGGTGATCACGCTGCGTTGACGCGGCCGAGCGAGCTCGATCGGCAGCCGTTCGACGATCCGCCCCGGTCGCGCCGACATCACGACGATTTCGTCCGAGAGATAGATCGCCTCGTCGACGTCGTGGGTCACGAAGACGACGGTCTTCTTGAAATCGTCCCAGACGTCGAGCAACCACTCTTGCATGTCGGCGCGCGTCTGCGCATCGAGCGCGGCGAACGGCTCGTCGAGGAGGACGATCTCGCGATCGCACAGCATCGTCCGGAGCAACGCGGCGCGTTGCCGCATCCCGCCCGAGAGCTGGCTCGGGTAGCGGCTCTCGAACCCTCCCAAGCCGTATCGTTCCAGCAGCGGCCGCGCACGCGCATACGCTTCGCGCTTGGGAATACCGTCGATCTCCATGCCCAGGACGACGTTGTCGATGATGCTCCGCCAGGGCAGCAAGAGATCTTTCTGCAGCATGTAGGCGACGACGCCGCTCAGCCCGTCGATCGGGACGCCGTCGACGCAGACCGATCCGCTCGTCGGGACCTCGAGGCCGGCGATCACGTTGAAGATCGTCGACTTTCCGCAGCCGCTGGGGCCGAGGATACTGACGAACCGCCCGGCGGGGACGTTCAAGGAGAGCGATTCCAACGCGTCTACGGGCGGACCGTGAGGGCTCTCGAACCTCTTCGAAATCTCGGTGAGTACGAGCATCGCGTCCAGTCTACATATCGATGAACGGTGGTGTGGACGTGCAAATGAGAAATGAGACGACCTCGCAATGATACGATCGTCCCAAGCAGCAAAAGCGCAGCGGCGTCGCGAATTCGGCTTCATGACGAAGCTGCTGACGTGCATCGTTTTTGCGGCGGTCGTCGTGGCTGCGGGCCGTCAGAGTGCGGCTCACGACCGCACGGTCGCCGATGCGACGCGGAATTTCGGAAGTCCGCCGCCGCCGCGCAGCACGCGCGTCGGGCCCTCTCCCGGCCACTCGCAGCGACCCGGGCAACTGCCGACCGGGAAGGCCGGGCGGCACGGCTCACAGGCCGGCTACGGCCGGAAGCCTCCCTCTTACAATCAGCCGTATATCAGCATCGACTCGGCGACGATGCAACGGCTCCTCGCAACCCCGCCTCCGCCCACCCCGACGCAGCGACCCGCGGCCGGTCCTACCCCGACCGTCTTCTTTCAGATCAACAACCGCCCATAGCCCGCGTCAGGCGAACGACTCGACGTCGATCCCGAGCTCCTGCAGGACCTTCTCCGTCTCTTCCCCCAAGCGCCCCGCCGCGCGCTCGAGTCGCGTCGGATGCTCGGCGAACTTCGGGACCACCCCGTAGGTCGCGACGGTATTCCCGTCCGAGTCCTGAATCTCGGAGATCGCACCGCGCGCTCGAAAGTGCGGATCCGCGCAGATCTCCGCGATCGAATAGACCGGGCCGGCCGGGACCCCCGCTTCGGCGAGCAGGAGCGAGATCTCCGCCGCGTCGCGGCGCTTCGTCCACTCCGCGACGATCTCGTCGAGCTCCTCGATATGCGCCGTCCGCGCTTGATTATTATGAAAACGTGGATCGTCGGCGAGTTCGGGGCGACCGATCAGCGCGCAGAACCGCCGAAAGACCGACGGCGCGTTCGCGCCGATCGCAAACCATTTTCCATCGGCGGTCGGATAGACGTTGTTCGGCGCGGTGATCGCGATCCGGTTTCCGTCGCGCTCCCGAATCTTTCCCAGCGCCTTGTATTCGGGCAAAATCCCTTCCATCAGGCTGAAGCAGCTCTCGATCAGCGAGACGTCGATCCGGTCCCCCTTCCCATCTCGATCACGCGCGATCAACGCCGCCAGCACGCCGAGGGCCGCATACAGCGCGGCCAGCTCGTCGCCCAGGCTGATCCCGATCCGCATCGGCGGCCCTTGCGGATCCCCCGTGATATACCGCAACCCGCCCATCGCCTCGGCGATATTCCCGAAACCCGCGCGCTTCGCGTACGGACCGTCTTGTCCGAAGCCGCTGATCGAGACGTAGATCAAATCGGGCCGCTCACGACGCAGCTCGTCGGCGCCCAGGCCCCACTCCGCCATACGACCGGGCCGGAAGTTCTCGAGGACGACGTCGCAACGCAGGGCGATCTCGCGGACGATCTTGCGGTCCCGCTCACGGTGGAGATCGAAGCAAAGGAAACGCTTGTTTCTATTGTGCGACTTGAACCACCATGACGTCCCGTCCGGGGCCGGAGTACTCCAATTCCGCAAATCGTCCCCTTCGGGAGGCTCGACTTTGAGGACCTCGGCGCCGAGGTCCGCCAGGATTCTCCCGGCGGACGGTCCGGCAATGAAGCTTCCGAGTTCGAGGACGCGAATTCCGGTAAGAGGTGCGATCGCCACGCGAGCCGGTTAGACGGGCCGACGCCCCCTCCTGTCGTGAGACGCCGCGCAACCGGAGACGATCCGTGCAAGATCGTTGAAGAGGATCACTCTCGGGGAGCGAGCATGCAACAGACGACGGTTCCTACCACACCAGCGCAGCGCCGGCATTTCATCGCCGAGTATCGGCGAAACCGCGAGCGGTCGGCGATGATTTTGGGATTACCCGATCCCGAGGTGTATTACGAGCGACCGATCCCGCTGCGCCATCCGTTCATCTTCTACGAGGGTCACATCCCCGCTTTCAGCTTCCTGACGCTGGTGCGCAACGCACTCGGCGCCCCCTCGATCGACCCGGGGTATGAAGTCCTCTTCCAGCGGGGGATCGACCCTGCATCGCTCGACGCAGCCGCGCAGGCCGCACCGCCGAGCTGGCCTTCGCGTGAGGAGGTGCGGCGCTTCACGGCCGAATGCGACGCACGCGTCTTGGCGGCGCTCGAGACGGCGCAGCTCGAGGATCCGAACAATCCGCAGCTGATCGGCTCGGAGGCCGTGTACAACATCATCGAACACGAGCAGATGCACCACGAGACACTGCTCTACATGGTCCATCAAGTTCCGCTCGAGCGCAAACGCCGTCTGCGCTTCGAGCACGAGGATCGGGCGCGGCCGCCGTACCGTCAAGTCCGCATCCCGGCGGGGATCGCGACGCTCGGGGCGCGACGCGGATCGATTCCCTTCGGTTGGGACAACGAGTTCGAAGAGGAGCAGGTCGCCGTCGGGACGTTTGCGATCGACGTCGACAGCGTCACCAACGGCGACTATCTCGCCTACGTCGAGGCGGGCGGCGATCCCCCGCCTTTCTGGCGCCGGCGCGACGGGGAGTGGTACCTCCTCGCGCAGTTCGATCTGCTCCCGCTCCCGAAATCCTGGCCCGTCTTCGTCAGTCACGATCAGGCCGAGGCCTACGCGAGTTGGAAGGGGATGCGCCTTCCGACCGAAGCCGAGTACCATCGGGCCGCGTTTGGGACGCCGCAGGGTGATGAGCGGCCGTTCCCTTGGGGCGATGAGCCGCCCGACGCCTCGCGCGGCAACTTCGATTTCCAGCGCTACGATCCGGTCCCGGTCGGTTTGTATCCGCGCGGCGCGAGCGCATGGGGCGTGAACGACCTCGTCGGGAACGGTTGGGAGTGGACTGCGACGCCGTTCGGCCCGCTGAGCGGCTTCGTCCCGATGGCGTCCTATCCGGTGTACTCGACCGATTTCTTTGACGGAAGGCACTATGTCATGAAAGGAGCCTCTCCGGTCACCGACAAGCGGCTCATTCGGCGGACGCTGCGCAACTGGTTCTACGCCGACTATCCGTACATGTACGCGAAATTCCGCTGCGTGAGCGTCTAGTCTCGTCGAGCACCGAGCGCGAACGAAATCGGAGCGCGGCGTGGCGCGCTCCGATTTTCATCTTCGCAGACGAGCTCATAGATAACAATAATTCTCAAGTTCAGTTTTATTCCGCCGTCGGCGAGGCGAATTATGCTTCGCTCGTCACGGAGACGAAGGAAAGCGCAAAGCTGATCTCCCATTTAACCAGGTAATAAATATCTTCTCGATCTCGTACGAATTTTTCTCACTCTCATGAAGGCGGCCGGGGACTTTAGGGAGTCCGGCTGCTTCTACCGGTGTGGAGGGATCCTCATTTGAAACGGACCATTCGCCTCGTCTCAAGCCTAGGCGCGTTCGCCCTCGCCTTGAGCGCCTGTACGTCGAGCAGCACCCCGTCGGCACCGAACGTCAACCAGCAGCCGAACAGCAACACCGTCTCGTACACCTCCGCCGCGTCGATCGGTATCCCGACCCTCTCGAAATCGCTGGGAAATCCGCCCGGGACGCTCCCGACGTCGGGCGGCTTCGACATCAGCTGGATCGGCGACGGCAACTATTATTTGGCCGACCGCGACAGCAACGGCATCGACGTCATCAATATCTCGAGCAGAAAGTTCGTCATGACCGCCGGCCAGGGCAGCTTCGCCGGGGTCAATACCACCAACGGGAACGCCGCCGGACCCAACGGCATCTTCAACGTCGGGCCGAATCTGGTCATGGCCGGCGACGGAAACAGCACGATCAAAGTCGTGAACACCTCGACCGGGAGCGTCGTCTATTCGAGCCCGGTCATCACCAACATGACGTCGCAGGCCGGGAAGCCCGTCGGCTGGACCTGCACGCAGGGCCCCTACCTGCGGGCCGACGAGGGCGCCTGGGATTCGACCGACGGGATCGCGATCATGGTCAACGACGCCGATTGTCCGCCGTTCGCCACCTTCTATAACACGAACTCGTCGTCGTACCCGATCCTCGGTCAGCTCTCGTTCGTCGGCGCCAACGGCGGTGCCGAACAGGCGACCTGGGATCCGGCGACCGATCTCTTCTACATCTCGTTCCCCGGCACGGTCGCCAACCCCAACGGCGAGCTCGACGTCATCAATCCCAAGACGATGTCGATCGTCGCCGCCTATCCCGAGCCGGCGAACTGCCAGGGCAACGGGACGGCGCTCGGACCGAACGAAGAGCTCTTCATCGGCTGCAGCAACGCCGCGAGCGGGAATCTCGTGATCATGAACCCGACCAACGGCTCGACGGTCGCCGTCGTCCCCGGCGCGGCCGGCTGCGACGAAGTCTACTACAACAAGGGGGACAACCGCTTCTACGCAGCCTGCTCGAACAACAAAACCGGGAATCTCGGCCCGATCGTCGCGGTGGTCAATGCGGCTGCGCCCTTCAACTTGATCGCAACGATCCCGACGAATGCAGGCTCGCATTCGATCGCATCGGACTCCGGCACGAACACGACCTGGGTCCCCTTGACCGGGACGACCGGCGTCTCCGTCTACACCCACAACTAGCAAGTCCGGCTCATCGGGAATCCCCGGCACGAGAGGAGCCGCCGTCCCCCGACGGCGGCTCTCTCTTTGCACTTTTTCTTGGCACGCAGCGACTGCGCACGGCATCCGCGAGCGGGAGCCGCAGCACGAAGCGCGCTCCTCCCAACCGGGATCCGCTGACCGAGACGTCGCCTCCGATCCGTTCGGCCATCATCCGGACGAACGCCAGGCCGATCCCCGTCCCCTCGGCGCTCGTCGAACCGCGCTCCGAGAACGCGAAGATGCGCTCGCGCTCCTGCGGGACGACGCCGGGGCCGTCGTCGTCGATCGCTATGCCGACGAATTCGCCGTCTTCGACTTCGCTCGAGATCACCACCGTCCCGCGCTCGCGGCCATGTTTGATCGCGTTGTCGACGAGGTTGACGATCATCTGTATCAGATGGTCGGCCCCCACCTGCGCGAGCGCAGCGCTTGCACGGACGTAGACCGTTACGCCCCGCGCACGCGCGGCTGGTAAGACGATTTCGACGGCGCTTCGTATGCCCGACGCGACATCGCTCGCTTCGTCGTTCGCTCCCATTGCCCGGGCGTCCAGGAGCGAGATCTCGAACATCCCGTCCAAGAGGCGCGCAAGGCGCAACGATTCGGCGTGCGCGACCTCGAGGAAGCGGCGTGCGCTCTCCGGCTCGAGATCCTCATCGAGAACGGTCTCGAGGTAGCCGCGGATCGACGTCAGCGGTGTCCGTAGCTCGTGTCCGACCGCCGAAAAGAAGTCGTAACGTTCCCGCTCTCGGGCGCCGCGTTCGAGAGCCTCGGCGACCACCTGCGCGAGATCTCGATCGCCTTCGAGCGAGCGAATGATCGTCCAGCCGTTTTCGACGCGCAAACCGGTCGCATCGTGCAGCGCGACGGTGATGCGGCGCAGCGCATTGCGGCAATCGGTCGGCGAAGGGACCGTGCTCTTCTCGCGGGCCGGATCGAGCAGTGCGATGAGAAAGAGCTCGCTTTGCTCTGCATGGCCGAGCACGTCGGCGGCGCGCAACACGCGGTTCGCAGCCTTGCGGAACGCCAGCGCGGCACGACGTTCGAGCCGACGCGCCGCCGTTCGCCCGCGCTTCCAGGCGGTCGCCTCGAGATCCGGCAGGCGGATGACTAGGATCGGAACCTCTTGCGCGATCCGCTCCGCGAGCTTCGCAACGAGCACCCCCGGCGGAGCGAGCTCGAGCTGCGGACGCTTACGGCGGGAGGAATTTATACCCGAAGCCATGCACCGTGTGCAAGACCTGCGGAAGGGAGACGCGCCCCTGGATTTTCACCCGCAAACGACGGATATGAACGTCGACGGTCCGCTCGTCACCCTCGAAATCGAAACCCCACACGCGCTCCAAGAGGAGCGGTCGCGAGAGCGCGACGCCGGGATTGCGTGCGAGTTCGAGCAAGAGTGCGAACTCCCGCGGCTTGAGGCCGACATCGACGCCGTCGACGCGCACCTCGCGCCCCGCCTCGTCGATTTCCAACGCGCCAAAGCGCAGCACGACGGGCTCACGCACCAGCGCGATCCCGCTGCGCCGGGCCAGCGCACGCACGCGAGCGACGACTTCTCGCGGCGAGAACGGTTTGGCGACGTAGTCGTCGGCGCCCGATTCCAAACCGATGATCCGATCGATCTCTTCGGCTCGCGCGGTCAACATCACGACCGGGACGGTTTTCCCCTCACGGCGCAGGATCCTCAAAACCTCGAATCCGTCGACTCCGGGCAAGCCGACGTCGAGGATGACGACCTCCGCACCGCCACGTGCCCCGCGCAGAGCGCTCTGACCATCCGCGGCGTACTGACAACGGAAGCCGTCGCGTTCCAAATGGTGGCCGAGCAACTCCCGGATCGAAGCTTCGTCTTCGGCGATCAGGACCCGAATGGCCGCCATCAGAGCAGCACCCGGATCCTCTCGAGGAGCTGCGCAGCGCGTTCAGCCGATACGCTCCCCTCGAGATGCGCTTGGAACGAGCCGTTCAGCCGACGTTTGAGCGCATAGGCGGCCGCGGTCGCCACGACGAGCTGAGGATCCAGGAGCGCCTGATCGAGAAATTCCGCCGCGCCGAGCGTCTCGGCGAGCTCGACCGCGAGGATCCGCTCGACGACGTTGTTGGAATCGAGGGCCGCCGCCAGGACCTGCGTGCAATCGTCGTAGCGCGTCTCGCACAATGCACGCAGGGCCGCCTGGCGGAGCTCCGTCTCGGACTCCTCGATATAGGCCGCGGCGAGAACCGGGCCGCACCACCGCTCGCCCAGCGTCCCCAGCCCCGCGATCATGCGCAGGCGTGCATCGAACGGGAGCGAGGCTCGCGATCCCCCGACCAGACTCGGCCACTGCGCGACTGCGGGGGCCTGCGGCTCGGCGGGCGCGACCGAGTCGCGCGCCGCGAGCTCGTCTTGAACGGCGGGCCGGTTCGGGACGAGCAGGGCGAACACGATCGCCGTGCACCCGAGCGCCGTGAGGAAATAGGCGAGCCAACCGATCCCAAACATCGGCCTTACCCTCCCGAGATGAGCGCGCCGAGGATCTCGGCTCTCGCAGCATCGAGCTCGGTCGGCGCCGGCCGGTGGAACGACGTGAGAAAGTCCGGCGTACTCAGCTTCCCGAGAGCGCCGAAATGGGCACGGAGCGCACGCCGATACTCCGTGAGCGCCCGCCCGAGCTGCGGACGGCCGCTCGCCTTCGTCGGCAGTAACGCAGCGAGCGTATCACATGCGCACGGCGAGCCGATCGGCGCAGCATACAGGCGCTCGAGGATCCCGCCGAGTTCGTCCCTCGTCAGGTGTGCTTGCAAGCTGTCGCCGCTCGCCTCGCAGGCTGCTTCTTCATAATGAGAAGAAGCGGCGCTGAGGAAGGCGATCGTCACCCGCCGAGACCGAGCGGTTTCGAGATCACCGGCGACGAGGCGATATTCCGGGATCCGCAGCTTGATCGCAAGCCGGTCGAGCGCCTCTCGCCACGTTCGGCGAAATTCGAGTAACGGACTCGGTTCAGACTCGTCCAGCGCCGCAAATCGCTCGGGAAGGAACGCCCGCAACGTCAGGAGGTGCGTCACGAGCGCGCCGTACTCGACCTCCTCGAGGAACGCCGCGATCCGCCGACAAGCGGCGGGATCCGCGTCGCACTCGAGCGCGATCGTCGCCGGAACCTCCGTCCCGTCGGGAGTATCCGGCGGCGCTGCGCAGCGCGTCGGCGGACGCAGCCGGGCACCGACACGAAAGGGCAAGAGATCTTGCGCAGCGCCGGGCTCCGGCGCGATCACGGCGGCAGCCGAGGCGACTCCGAGCGTCCCTCCCTCCCAGGCCAATCGCGCCCTCGCGACCGCTTCACAATCGCCCTCACGGACGTGGAGGGACCACTGCATGGAGAGCCGGCTCCCCGGAGCGACGTCCTCGAACCACAGCCCCTCGGCGTGCGAAGCGGCGGGATGCACGCCGCAATCGACGAGCGCGAACCCGTTGAGGATCGTCGAGCCGCACACATACGCACCCCACGCCGGTTCCTCGGCGAAGAGCGTGAGGCGTTTTGCCGGCCCGTCCCCGACATTGACGATCTCGAGCCGCACCGTCACCGTCGCGCCCGGCACGATCGCCGAGGGCGGATCGATCGTGCACGTCGCCTCGAAGCGGGGCGCTGCACACGCCTCGACCCAGATCGGATCGAGCGGCGTCGGGAGCG
>Ga0209061_1000533_pt1 | contig 91761 bp, 78 predicted proteins | sample Coa_R1_10_FD_187157 | JGI IMG/M metagenome (GOLD analysis project Ga0209061, IMG submission 187157) | Surface soil microbial communities from Centralia Pennsylvania, which are recovering from an underground coalmine fire - Coalmine... | ecosystem: Environmental > Terrestrial > Soil >...
GGATCAGGGCAAGGAGATGGCGACGCACGCCGCCTTCAAGGTCGCCACCGGCGTCCAGGTCTTCTTCTGCGACCCGCACTCACCATGGCAACGCGGCACCAACGAGAACTGGAACGGGCTCGTCCGGCAGTTCCTTCCCAAGGGCACCGACCTCTCGGTCTACTCCCAGGCTGAGCTCGACGCCATCGCCGCCTTGCTCAACGAACGTCCCCGCAAGACCCTCTCATGGGATACTCCTGCAGAACGATTTAACGAGCTTGTCGCGGCCACCAGTTGAATTCGCCGAGTTTTATGGAATGGTGCGTCTATAGAGCGGGTTCCCGGTACCGTGCCGGCTGAGGAGTTCGAACTTGTCGTGGTCGGCGGAGGGGCTGCGGGGCTCAGCGCCGCTCGCACCGGCGCCCGGCTCGGCCGGCGCACCGCCTTGGCCCAAGCCGGCCGTCTCGGGGGGGACTGTACCTTCAGTGGCTGCGTCCCCTCCAAGACCCTGATCGAAGCCGCAGCGCGGGGGCTGCCCTTCGGCCAAGCCATGGCCCAATTGCATGACGTGGTCGAGAGGGTGGCCGCCACCGAGGACGCCCTGGCCTTGGCCAAGCAAGGCATTACGGTCATACAGGCCCACGCCCACTTCACTGGGCATAAGCGCCTGGCTGCGGGCGGCCACGCTTTGTTGGCCAAGAGGGTGGTGCTCGCCACCGGGTCCTCGCCTGCTGTACCCCCTGTAGCTGGGCTCGGTGAGCTCGCCTACCTCACCAACGAGACCGTCTTCGAGCTAGTCGACCTGCCTCGTTCTCTTGCCGTCCTGGGGGGTGGGGCTATCGGTTGCGAACTGGCCCAGGCCTTCGCCCGCTTTGGCGCCAACGTGAGCATTATCGAGGCCGAGGGCCGGCTGCTGCCCCACGAGGAGCCAGAAGCGAGCGAAGTAGTGGCCCAGTCGCTTTCCGCTGCCGGCGTCAAGGTCCTTTTGAACGCCAGGGTCACGCGAGCCAGCCGCTCTGGGAGGGGGGTCAGCCTAGAACTGGCGGACGGGGCATCAGTGCAGGCCGAGCAACTGCTCGTAGCTACAGGCCGGAGCCCTGCAGCCCAAGGCCTCGACCCGAAGGCCGGGGGTGTCGAGCTCGGCCCCCGCGGGTTTGTCCGCACTGACTCGCGGCTGCGGACCAGCGCGCCTGGCGTATATGCAGCCGGCGACGTCACCGGGCGCGCCCTGCTCACTCACGCTGCTGACGAGATGGGCCGCATCGCTGTCCACAACGCGTTCTCCCGGCTGCCTCGCCGCCATTTCGACTCCCTCGTGGTGCCCCAGGTCACCTTCACCGACCCGGAGGTGGCTCGCGTAGGCCTCAGCGAGGCCGAGGCAGCAGACAAAACGGGCCGAGCACGCGTCGCCTTCTTGCCGATGAGCGCCGTCGACCGAGCCTTGGCAGCCCAACGCACGGAGGGTTTCGTGAAGCTCATCGCCGGCCGGCGGGGCGTGCTCGGTGGAACGGGCGGAGGCATGCTGCTTGGTGCTACGGTCGTCGCCCCTCGTGCCGGTGAGATGGTCCACGAAGTGGTGCTCGCCATGAGCACGAGGATGTTCACAGGCCGCCTGGCGCAGGCGGTGCATGCTTACCCCACCTGGTCGACGGCTGTCCGCCAGGCCGCCGCGCAGTTCTTCTTCGAGGTGGAGGGGAGGCGGGCCCGCCCGGCGCGCCGGCCCGGCACACAGTGATGAGCTGAGCCGACCGCTCAAAGGTGAGCGGGTTAGCGCTTGTGGTGGCGAGACGAGCTCAGGTCCCCAGGGCCGGCCGTGCGCTCAAAGGGCCATGGTGGCAAAGTTGCCCTACACCTTCGGGCTGAGAGGGCTCAAAGAAGGCAACAGAGAAAGGTAAACAGATGACTGTCCAAGTAGACCTCGTTGTCGTCGGCACGGGCTCGGCTGCCCAAAGCGCCGCTTTCGGTTGCCGGGAGGCGGGCTGGAGCGTCGCCGTGGTCGATTCTGACCCCTTCGGCGGCACTTGCCAACTACGAGGTTGTGACCCGAAGAAGGTCTTCGTCGGGGTGTCCGAGCTCATCGACTGGGGCCGGCGCATGCAAGGAAGGGGCCTGGCTGCGCCCGCACCGGCACTGGCTTGGGCGGACATGGCCAGGTTCAAGCGGACCTTTACCGACGGCGTGCCCGAGGCCATGAGCGAGAGCTTCAAGGAAGCTGGCATCTTGGCTGTCCAGGGCCGTGCACATTTCGTCGGCCCGACCAGCCTGCGAGCTGGGGAGGAGATCTACTCAGGCCGGTACGTGGTCATCGCCGCCGGGGCGCGCCACGCGCCCCTCGGGATCCCTGGTGAGGACCACCTGACAACTAGCACAGGTTTCTTGGATCTCCCCGAGCTGCCCCAAAAAGTGGCCTTCGTCGGAGGTGGGTACATCGCCTTTGAGTTCGCCCACGTCGCCGCCCGCGCGGGCGCGAATGTCACGGTCCTCCACAGGGGTGAGCGCCCCCTGGAGGGCTTCGACCCGGACTTGGTAGCCCAGCTCGTCCAAGCTACCCGAGAGCTCGGGGTGGACGTTCGCGTGAGCACCTCGGTGACCGCCGTCGAAAAATGCGGCCGAGAGCTGGCCGTCCACGCTGAAAATGCCCAAGGAGAGGCTGAGGTCGTTGCCGACCTTGTCGTCCACGCAGCGGGGCGCGTGCCCGAGCTCGATGACCTCGGCTTGGACGTAGGAGGGGTTGCTCGTGCGGAGGACGGCGGCGTCGCCGTCAACGACTACCTCCAAAGTGTGAGCAACCCCGCGGTGTACGCGGCGGGTGACGCTGTTTCAAGCGGCGGCCTCCCCCTCACACCGGTCGCTGGCATGCAGGGCAGCATCGTGGCGGCCAACATCCTGAACGGCAACACCCGTGCCCCCAATTACCTCGGTATACCCACCGCTGTCTTCACGACTCCGCCATTGGCCCGAGTTGGGCTCGACGAGGCCGCGGCACGAGCTCAGGGGCTCCACTTCACGACGCACCACGAGGACACCTCCAATTGGTACTCCTCGCGCCGGGTCGGCCTCGCCCGTACGGGGTTCAAGACCCTGGTCGAGGACGGTACGGGAAGGGTACTCGGCGCCCACCTGCTCGGCCCCCACGCGGAAGAGGCCATCAATATCTTCGGCTTGGCGGTCCGGGCCGGCTTGAGCGCGAGGGACCTAAAGGACATGGTTTTCGCCTACCCCACCGGCGCGTCAGACATTGCCTACATGCTCTGACGCGCAGTTGGCCTGACCGGCACCTTTTAGGAGTTCGAAAGAACTTCAAAGAACACTGGAATACCGTGCCTGTCGGAGCGGGTTCCCGCCTTGTACCTAGCGGGTAGTGACCTAGGCACGCTTAGGAGGTAACGAGCAAAATGCATAGACGAGACAACCCTAACAGGCCCAAGACGCGAGGCCGGGCCTGTCGAGCACTAGTGACGACGGTTTCCGCCTCTGGCATTGTGGCCTTGGCGGCCGCTTTGGTAGCGCCGGTGAGCGCGTCTGCGAAGACCCTGCCTGCTGCACACGGCAAAGCACAGGCGCAAGCGGGCACAGTGGACGTGCCGTTCCTCACAGCCACGACACCCAAGTCTTTTTCTTCTGCTGTCTCCAGTTTGAAGACAGCGGTTTCTTCAGCCGGGATGATGGTGCTCGGCCAGCTGAACCAGGCCGGGGCGCTGTCGGTGACCGGTCTCCACCTGAAGGGGGCCGAGACTTTCTTCGTCGGGAACCCGACAGTCGGCAAGAAGCTCTTTGCCATGGACCCGGCCATCGGGGCGGTAATCCCGGTCCGGATGTACGTGTTCGTCAACAACGCTGGTAAGACTGAGGTCGGCTACCTGGGCCCGGTGAAGCTGGCGGCCGCGGTCGACGTGCCGCTCGCAAAACCAGCTGCCATGATTGCCAAGGTAGCTGACAAGGTCGTGCAGAAGGTCACGGGCACAACACCCAAGCCGGCCGGCGTCGTCCGGTCCCTTCAATTTGTCACCGAGCCGTCCGCGAAGCCTTTCGGTCCCACGGTGTCGGCGTTCAAGACAGCGGTTTCTTCAGCCGGGATGATGGTGCTCGGCCAGCTGAACCAGGCCGGGGCGCTGTCGGTGACCGGTCTCCACCTGAAGGGGGCCGAGACTTTCTTCGTCGGGAACCCGACAGTCGGCAAGAAGCTCTTTGCCATGGACACTGCCATTGGCATGGAGATCCCGATGGGCTTCTACCTTTGGGCCAGCCCGTCCGGCAAGACGGAGGTCGGCTATTTCGCTCCCGCGCCGGTCTTCAAGGCCGTCTCGCCCAAGCTCGCCGGCAAGGGCCCCATGTTTGCTCAGATCGCCTCCAAGATCGCCCATGCGGCGGCTTGAGACCGACCTAGGCCGGCGCAGCGAACCAGCTAAGGACGTTGAGGCCCGCCGGGAGGCCGGCTGGGGCAATGACCTTGCCCAATTGGCCCTCACGGGTATAGTCCTCTTGGCGGCGACAGCAGGTGGCGCCCTCATGCTCGCTGTAGCCGAGAACGGGAACGCTTCGTACCAGACGCTCACCTTGTACGTAACCGTCCCGGCCAGCTTGGTGATCTTCCTAGTCGCCGCGGTCGCCAGGACCGCTGGTCTCGCAAGCTTCGCCCGGGTTGTGGCCTTGGGCCTGGCATTCGGGGCGGTCTCGACCGCAGGCCTCGAGCTTGTCCGCAATGTCGGCTTTTACGAGTTCAACTCCATGCCAGGGCAGCTCCCCGAGCTCATGGGCGTGCTCGTCACCAACCGCATAATGCTTGGTCCCACGATCGGCTCTGACATCGTTGGCTGGGCGCTACACGTCTGGAACGGGGCACTTTTCGGCGTTACGTTTGCGCTTTTGGCCGGCGGCTTCCCTAGGCGAAAGAGCCACTGGTACGGGGCAGCCCTAGGGCTCGGGTTTGGGCTGGTGATCGGCACCGGGTTCTTGGCCTCGCCGGTCTCGCGAGCCACCGGGGCAGGCATCTTCGGGTCGGTCATTGGCGCCAAGTACGTCATAACCGTCTACCTTGCCCACGCCGTCTTCGGCTCGGTGCTGGGGGCGCTCGTACACCGATTTGGGTCGGGCTTCGCGCCCGTGTGGGAGCTGGCCCTCCGGCTCTTGCCCCGTCGCCACCACCTGGCGCGGGCGTGAAGTTCGAAGGTGCGCGCCCATGACACCGGAGGGAAGGCTCGTGACCGTCTACTGGAGGCCCGGGTGCCCTTACTGCAATAGGCTTCGCAGGGGGCTAAGACGCGCTGGGCTCACCGTCTACGAGGTGGACATCTGGTCCAACCCAGAAGCGGCAGCCAAGGTGAGGGCACTCGCCGGCGGCAACGAGACCGTACCCACGGTGGTCGTGGGCGACAGGGCCCTCGTGGGCCCGACAGTGAACCAGGTCCTCGGTACCCTGGGTGCGGTAGCGCCTCAGCTCATGCCAGCTGGCCGTAGCAGCCTTCGCGCCCGGGCCCGTGCAGCGCTACGAGCTGCAATGCATTTAGAGCGCAGGCCTTCGAGCGCGCGGCAGTGATGGAATCTGCCGCCGGGGTACAGGGTTCCCTAAAGTGTGCCCCAGCTCGCAGGCCGCGCACCCGAAGACGCCTTCGAGCGCTACGTCCTCCCCGAACTGGAGGTCCTCGCCCGAGTTGCCCGTTCGGTCACCCGGAACAGTCACGATGCCGAGGACCTAGTGCAAGAGACGCTCCTGTCTGCTTACCGGGCGATAGACCGCTTCGACGGCCAACACCCACGGGCGTGGCTGCTCACCATCTTGCGCAATGCCGAGGCCAAGCGCCACCGCAAGCGCCGGCCTTTCCTCCTCCGGGAGGGGGAAGAGCCAGCGGCGACGGTGGGCTACGACTTCTCGAGCGCTGCTCGCTCGCCGGAGCAGCTTGTGGTAGGAGAGCAGTTCGACGCCGTGGTAGCCGCTTCGCTCCGCTCCCTGCCGCAGCACCAGCGTCAAGTAGTGGAACTGGTCGACCTCGACGGTCTTTCTTATGCCGAGGCAGCAGAGGTCATAGGCGTGCCGGTAGGGACGGTGATGAGCCGCCTGCACCGCGCCCGCTCTCGCATCCGCCGCCGCCTCGTGGCCGCCGGCCTCGCGCCGAAGAGGGCATGGCCATGAACGCCTTGGCCGAGCTAGGGAGGAGGAGCTAGAGGTGCCGAAGCCCCCAAAGCTTTTGGGCAACAAGGAGATGGCGAGCTGCATGCAGGTGCTGCGGGCCCTGCAGTCCTACCTCGACGGCCAGACCGACGAGGTGACAACCGGACGCGTCGCCAAGCACCTCGAGGCTTGCCGGCGCTGCGGGCTCGAAGCGGCTACCTACCGGGAGATCAAGGCCGCGCTTGCCAGGAGCGCCGCCCCCCTCAACTTGGCTTTGCTTGAGCGCCTCCGAGCCTTCGGCTCCTCCCTGTCCCGCCAAGGCCCAGATGACGAGGGGGAGGGAACGGGACTGTGAACTCTGGCTCTTTGCGAGCGCGCTCGGTAGACGGGCGCCTCGCAGCCCATACTTGTAGCCCTCGCGGTAGGCGCAGGTGACCCCCCAGGAGGCCGCTTACAGCCGGGCCGTCGCGACTGGCGCCGAGGCTATTGCAGAGGCTGTCGAGGCGAGCCCGGCTCGCAAGGTCCCAAACTGCCCAAGCTGGGACCTCGCCGCGCTCGCCCGTCACGTGGGTTTGCTCTACGTGAGAGTCAGCGAGCAGGTCCGGCGCCGTTCACCCGAGCCCGTCCGCTCCTCGGAGCTGCCCCCAGCCCCGCAAGAGGGCGCGCTCGGCCCTTGGCTACGCCAGTCCGCAGACCGTCTGCTGGAGGCGTTGCGGAGCACTGACGGTGATGTTCCCGCGGGCCACTGGCGTGACCAGGCCGTCACAGCGGGGTTCTGGCGGCGGCGGATGGCTCATGAGACCATTGTCCATCGGGTGGACGCGGAAGATTGCCTTGGTCGGGCGGCCTTGCTGGACAGCGACCTCTCGGTCGACGGTACCGATGAGGTCTTGCAGCTGTTCCTGCCTCTTTCGACCAGCAAGGGCACCTGGCCCCCAGATGGGGCGCTGTGGCTCGTGCGTGCAGACGGGCCCGAGCAGTGGTGGGTCGAGGCGGGCAAGGGCAATGTCCACGTACGCCGTCAACCACCCGGCTCATTGCCTCCAGAGGGGCCATCGCGAAGTGTGGCTGCCCGGGTGGAAGCTCCTGCAATTGAGCTTTTCCTAATGTGCTGGGGCCGGCGAGTACCGCCCACCACTGAGGTTACGGGCAGCTACGCGCTGCTGGAGGACTGGCTGAGCGTCCTTGGGTGGTGAGAGCGCACCGTCCGGGTGACACCTCGCGCCGCTCACGGAAGGCAGCAGGGCCCATGTGCGGGAAGCGTTAGCCGGTAGCGTTAGCGGGAGGGCCGCTGCTAGTCAGCTCATGAGCGCGCATGCCGGCCCGGGCTGCGAGTCTCGCCCCTACCGGCGGCATGCTCGACGATGCTGCAATAGCGGCCACCCTCGGAGGGAAGGCGATCGGCCTCGGCCTTCAAAGCCACGAGGTCGGCTCGTAGCGCTACCAGCTCGCCGATGCGCCGGTCGAGGTCAGCCACCTGTCGGCCGAGGACCGACAGCACGTAGTCGCAGGGCCGCTCGCCTCGCTCTTTGAACGAGAGGATCTCGGCGATCTCGTCCAGGCTGAACCCGAGGTGCTGAGCGGTCTTTACGAACCTGAGGCGGGCTTCGTCCTCGGTGCCGTAGTCTCGGTAGCCCGAGGCCAGGCGCACCGGGTCCGGTAGCAGGCCGCGGGCTTCGTAGAAGCGGATCGTCTTGGGGTTGACCCCGACCGCCTCGGCGAGCTCGCCGATGCGCATCAGCCGGCCGTGGGCGTCTCGACCGGCGGGTAGCCGATATCGGCGAGCGCTGATCGCAGGTTGGCTTCGTTCAGCGCCAGCTCGTCGTAGTGCACCTGCACCTGGTTGGTCGCTGCGTCCGCGCTGACCCGCAGCACCCCGCTCAACCTGGAGAGCGCCGTCGAGATGGTGTGCTCGCAGCTCCCGCAGTGGATCTCCTCGACGGTGATCGTCGCCTTCTGAGCCATCGTGGCCTCCTGGTGTGGTCGTCCACCACTCTAGAACCTTCCCGTCAGTGGAAGGTCAAGGCGGGCCGGGCGGACGCCGCCAAGCGTGTGCCGGCCAGACGACGAGAGACGCAACCTCACGACCGCGCTTGACATTCCATCTAGATGGAAGGCGTACGGTGACGTGGAGGAGGTGTAGCCACCATGGCGACCACGACCGGACACGACAAGCCCGAAGCGACAAGCACCGAGGAGGCGACGACCAGCTGCGCCGGGGTAGAGGGCTGGCTGGCCGACCAGGTGCGTACCGGCGACGCCGGCACTGCCCGGCTGCAGGTGAAGCTCGGCAACCTGCACTGCAGCTTCTGCGTCTCCACCATTGAAAAGGCGGTCGGGCGCCTGGAGGGGGTCGAGGCTGTGTCGGTGTCGCTGGCCCACGAAGAAGGCCTCGTGACCTACCGCCCCGACGTGCTCGGGCCCCAGCGCATCGTCGACACGCTGCGGGCGGTGGGCTACTCGGTGCGCGACCCGAGGAAGGTCGGGCTGTTTGAGGAGGAGCAAGCCGAGCTAGAAGCCGAGCGGGACCGCTTCCAGGTCGGGCTCCTCCTCACCATCGTGACCTTGGCGCTCATGAGCTTCAAATGGGCCGGCCACCCGCTGTCAGTCACTTGGGACGGGCGGCACTTCGCCTACGGGCCGTGGCTCATCTTGGGCATGGCGGCCTCGATGGTGTTCGTGGTTGGCCGGCCGGTCATGACGATGGCGGCCTCGAGCGCCCGGCGGCGGATCTTGAACCAGCACGTGCTGCTCGAAGCCGGCGCCTTCGGCGGCCTCGTCGGCGGGCTGCTCGGCCTGTTAGTCGCCCCCGAGGTGTTCCCGGCCGGGGACTTCTTGTCCGTCGCGGTGTTCATCACCACCTACCACCTGCTCTCTGGCTACGTGTCCTCCCTCGTGCGCTCCACCTCGTCGGCCGCAGTGCGACGACTGCTCGCCCTCCAGCCCGAGACCGCCCGGGTGTTGCGAGGCGGCGTCGAGGTGGAGGTGCCCGTCAGCGAGGTCGCGCTCGGCGACGCAGTGCGCGTGCGCCCCGGGGAGCGAGTCCCCCTCGACGGCAAGGTTGTCTCTGGGACCTCGGCCGTCGACGAGTCGATGGTGACCGGCGAGCCGGTCCCGGCCGACAAGGCGCCTGGCGACGAGGTGACCGGCGGGTCGGTCAACACCACCGGCGCGCTCGTGGTCCAGGTCACCAAGGTCGGCGACGACACCTTCTTGGCCCAGGTGGCCCGCCACATCGAAGAGGCCCGGGCGCTCAAGCCCGGCATCATCGTCCTCGTCGACCGGGTGCTCAAGGTGTTCGTGCCGGTCGTGCTCGCCGCCGCGGCGCTGTCGCTTCTAGTCTGGACGCTCGGGGACTGGGCCGCCACCGGGCACCGCGACGTGGCCCGGGGGATCTTCGCCGCCCTCGCCGCGCTGGTCATGGGCTACCCCTGCGCGCTCGGCATGTCCACCCCGCTGGCGATGATGCGCGGCGGGGGCATGGCCGCCGAGCGGGGCATCTTGATGCGCTCGGGTGAGGCTTTCCAGGTCTTCGGCGGCATCGATGTCGTCGTGCTCGACAAGACCGGCACCCTCACCGCCGGCCGTCCCAGCGTCGTCGAGGTACTTCCCGCCACGGGCGCCGCAGAGGTCGCCACCCCCGAGGAGCTCCTCGCGCTCGCCGCGGCGGTCGAGATCGCCTCCGAGCACCCCTTGGCCCGGGCCGTGGTCACCGCCGCCGAGGAGCGAGGGGTGGAGATCCCAGACGCCAGCGGCTTTTCCTCCACCACCGGCCAAGGCGTCACCGCCACCGTTGACGGCGTCAGCGTCGAGGTCGGCAAACCCTCGTGGGTCGCCTCTCGCGGCGCGGCCCTGGGCCCGCTCGCCGAGCGCCTCGAGGCCATGCAGGGCGCCGCCCAGACCGTGGTCGCCGTCGCCTGTGACGGCACGTTGGCCGGTCTTGTCGGCATCGCCGATGAGATCAAGCCCGATGCTCGGGACGCCGTCGCCCGCCTGCGGGACGCAGGGGTCACCCCGGTCATGGTGACCGGCGACCACGAGGCGACCGCCAGGGCGGTCGCCGCTCAGGTCGGCATCGAGAAGGTCCATGCCGGGGTGCTCCCCGACCAGAAAGCCGAGGTCATCCGCCAGCTGCAGGGCCAGGGGCACAAGGTGGTGATGGTCGGCGACGGGATCAACGACGCCCCCGCTCTCACCCAGGCCGACATCGGCATCGCCATGGGGGCAGGCACCGACATCGCCATCGAGTCCGCCGACGTGGTGCTCGTGGGCAACCGGCTCGCCGCCGTCGCCGACGCCCGAGACATCGGCGCCAACAGTTACCGAAAGACCAAACAGAACCTCGCCATCGCCTTCGGCTTCAACGGCATCGGGGTGCCCCTTGCGGTCACCGGGCTCGTCGCGCCCACCTGGGCGATGATCGCCATGATCTCCTCTGTTTCCCTCGTCCTCGCCAACTCTTTCGCCACCAGCCTCTCCGCCGGGCTAGCCACGGACATCGGCGGTTTCCTCGCCCGCTCCGCCCGAGCCAGCATCACCAAGCTCACCCCAGTGGGGTTTCGGACCTGGGCACCACGTCTACGGACAGCGGCCGTGGTCGGCCTTGTCGCCTTGGCCTTCGCTGCGGGTGCCCTCTTCGTGGTTGCCTTCTGGCCGCCTGCGCCAGCGCCACTGTAACCGAGCCCGGAGCGACGACCCGATATAAGTGGGAAGGAGAGGCAGCGGGCTGGGATTATCTAGGAGTGCCTCTCGTGAGCGTAGTTGGGATGGCCAAGCGGCTGGGCAGCAGCCTTGCCCAGCTCGAGCGGCTTACTCGTCCTGTCGACCCAGAGGCTCGCCGGGCGCTCGAGCGACGCTGGGCCGAGCTCCCTAGCCATGTCCGCACGCCAGCCCAGACGCTCGGGCGCATGGCCGTCGGTTGCGAGGGCACCCATGGCGTGTTCCCCCGGTGCAACTTCACTTGCACTCCCTGTTACCACTCCCGCGATGCCAACCACGTGCGGGTCGACGGCGCCCACACCGTGCGCGAGGTCGAGCGCCAGGTCGCCTTCTTGCGCTCGGTGCGTGGCCCACATGCCCACACCCAATTGATCGGTGGCGAAGTGAGCCTGCTGAGCCCCGACGACCACGCAGCCGCTCTCCTCGCTATCCGCCGCCACGGGCGCGAGCCGATGAGCTTCACCCACGGGGACTTCAGCTACGAGTACCTCGAACGCCTCGCTCTCGGGCCCGATGGCCGGCCCCGGTTCCGCCGGCTCTCCTTTGCTGCCCACTTCGACACCACGATGCGGGGGCGCCAGGGGCTGCGGCGGGCAGCGAGCGAAACTGACCTCAACCCATACAGGCAGCGCTTCTGCGAGATGTTCAAGCGCCTCCGGGCCGAGCACGGGCTGCGTTACTTCCTTGCCCACAACATGACAGTGACGCCGGCCAACGTCGAGGAGATCCCCCAGGTAGTGAGGGACTGCCACGCCATGGGTTTCAATATGTTCTCCTTCCAGCCGGCGGCGTTCGTGGGTGACGAGCGGCGCTGGGCCGAGGACTACCGGCTCCTTGACCCCGACTACGTCTGGGCCAAGGTAGAAGAGGGCGCCGGGGCGCGGCTTCCCTACGAGGTTTTCCAGACCGGTGACCTGCGCTGCAACCGCACGGCCGTCGGCTTTTACGTGAAGGACCGCTGGTACCCGGTCCTGGACGACCAAGACGAAGCCGACCTGGCCGCGCGCGACGCCTTCTTCACGTACCTGGGCGGGGTGCACTGGAACGCCCCTTTCCCCCTGTTGGTTTTGCGCTTGGCCCGGGTGCTCGCCGCCAACCCTGCCCTCGGCTCCCTGGCTTTGAAGTGGCTTAGCCGCACGCTCCGGAGGGCCGGGGGCGCCAAGAAGGTGCTGCGCGCCCTTGCGAGCAAGGAGGTCGTCCCGATGACCTTCGTCATGCACCGCTTCATGCACGCCAAAGACGTCGCCCCAGCTTGGGAACTGCTCGAGCAGGGCAGGCTCGCCGACGACCCGCGCTTACTCGAGGCCCAAGAACGTTTACAGGCTTGCTTCTACGCCATGGCTCACCCCGAAAGCGGGCGCATAGTGCCTGCCTGCGTCCAGCACGCTGTGCTCGACCCCCAAGAGAACCAGGAGCTTCGCCAGCTCCTCCCCCTCCCTCGACGACCTCAAGCGAACCCGTCAAGGCAGGCGGTGCCCTGAGAGTGTTCGACCGCCAGCTCCGCCGAACAGCGTCCCCAGCCCTGGAGGGCATTGGCCACCTGCTCGCCGGCGTCGGCGTCCGCCCCGGTTTGGTTACTGGCGCGGGCTTCCTTTTTGGGGCCGGCGCGTGTGTTGCGGCTGCCGAGCGAGCGTGGCCAGCCGCCCTTGCCCTTTGGCTCGCCAACCGGGTTTCCGACGGCCTCGACGGGCCCGTCGCCCGCGCCAGCGGCCCAAAGGAGCTTGGCGGTTTCCTGGACATCGTCTCAGACTTCGCCGTGTACGGAGGTTTTGTCGTCGGTGTCGCAATAGGAGTACCCTCGGCGCGCCTCGCGTGCATTTTTCTCCTGCTGGCTTACTACGTGTCGGGCACGGCTTTCCTGGCCCTGTCGTCTCTGCTTGAGCGGCGCCAAGCAAGCGAAGAGGCGAGGGACGAAAGGTCGCTGCGTTTCGTGGGCGGCTTGGCCGAGGGAGCAGAGACCATCGTCGTGTACGTCCTGTTCTGCCTGCTGCCCTCCTCGGCTGCGGCAATTGCATGGTCGTTCGCTGGGGCGGTCACAATAACGGCGCTACAGCGTGTCGCCCTCGGCGCCAAGCTCCTCCACCGTCCGCCACGCGCTGCCCAAGCAGCCGCCTCTAAAGCTCTGCCTCGTCAAAAGGAAGTGGTGGCCTGACCCCCACCCGTCTACCTCTTGCACAGGGTGATGGCTCGTCTCAGGGCCATCAACCCTTTGGGTTGGCCACCGCCAGTTTGCGCCCTGGCCGCTTGCGTTTTTTCAGGACCATTGCCGAATCTGTGGGGGTGCAGGGCCCGACCGGCGGGGCCGTGATCGGCGCTGCGCTGCTGGCTGGCATCTCAGGGGGCGGCACCGCTTTGGTCGAGCTTGTAGCGGCTGTGGCCATGGGTTTTGTCGCTTATGTCTTTGTCCTTTTCACGAGGTCCTTCAACAACGCCGGCTCGGTTTATGCTTTTACCGGCGCCGCTGTAGGCCCCTGGTTCGGGTTCCTATCGGCCTTCACGCTTCTGTTCGTTTATGTCGACTTCGCCGGTGGTGTCTACGCAAGCACAGCTGACGAGGCACGGCCGGCTTTCGCGGCGCTAGGGCTGGACCTGCCTTGGCAATTCTATGCGGTCGTGGCCTTCGTGGCCGTCTCGGGGCTCGCCTACCTCGACATCAAGCTTTCTTCGGCGGTCGTGCTCGCGCTCGAGATCGGCGCAATGGCGGTCGTAGTCGCTGTGTGTGCGGTCGTGTTGGCCAAAGGCGGTTACCATGGCCACGCCTTCAGCTCCAGGCCGCTGCGGCCAGACGGTTCTTCGCTGTCGGTCCTCGGGCTCGGTGTTGTGTTCTCCTTCTCGGCTTTTTCCGGCTTTGAAGCCGCTGCCACCCTGGGTGAAGAGTCGGCCCAGCCCGAGCGGGTGGTCCCCCTTGCCGTAGGGCTGTCGCTTGCTGTCGTGGCTCTCTACGAAGTAGGCGTCGCCTTCGTCGTGACCAATGCCTACCCGAGCGTCCACCAGCTTGCGAGCTCAGCCGTGCCTTTGGTCAGCGTCACCGACAGCTTTGTGGCGCCCTGGGTTGGCGACCTCGTCAACCTTGCCGCCGTAGTCAGCTCTTTTGGGGCCGCGCTGGCGTGCGCCAATGGAGCGGCCCGGATCCTCTTCGCTCTTGGCCGCGACGGCTTCGGCCCTCCCTTCCTCGCCAGGACGAGCACGCGTACCGGCTCGCCGGCGGGGGCTCTCGTCCTCGTGGCTACAGGGAGCCTTGGGTTCCTAGCGCCCTTCCTTTGGGAGCGGGCCGCCTCCAGAGCTGTCGCTGTAGTCCTAACCTATGGGGCGGACCTCATTATCACCGCTTACCTGCTTGTCGTGTTCGCCGGGGCCGTCTATGCCGTTCGCTCTCGGATGCCTTTCACGAAAGTGATTGGGCCCCTCGCCGGCCTTTTGGTCCTCGGCTTCGTTGCAAAAGATACCTTTTTCCCGTTCCCCCGTGCTCCTTACAGTTGGGATGCCATTGGAGCGGGGGCTACTCTTCTCCTAGGCGGGGCGCTCGTGCTCCTTTCACCGGGACTACGCCACCGGCTTACGTCTTCGCCACTATTGGTGCTCGCCAAAGCCAGGCTTATGGGGCCGCCTCTGCCTCCAGCATCGCGGCAGAAGTCAGTACCTGAGCACGCGCCACGGCCACCAGTCCGCTACCGACGCGAGCGGGGCTACGCTAGGGCTACCACTTCGCCCATCGGCGTGCCTTACGGGCACCGGTCCTCGAGCGGACGCTAGCCGAGCCTCCCTCTCTAGCCCAACACCCGACGGTGCTCGTTGCCGTGGGCGGGCCCCAGGTTGCGCGCGGGCCGCCAGGCTTCGTCGAGTACCTACGGGAAGGGTTCGCAACGGCGGTGAGTGGCCGCGGCCGCGAGTTGCGCTCGCTCATGCCGGCCCTGTTGCTCTCAACCCAATATGAACGTTTGGCTGGCCAAGGGGGTACAATGACCTAAGCGATGGAGCTCGCGTAAGGCCTTGGCATGGGTGCCAGGGACGATGGCTCCTACTAAAAAAGGCAGTTAGTAGTGCCAGGAGGTAGGAGCTGTTGGCTAGTGAAACGGAAGAGCTGGCGGGTGCAGCCGGTCGCTTAGCCTTGGCGGCAGCCGAGAGGACTGAGCTGGCAAGACGGGCCTCAAGCCTGCGGGAGCGTCTCCGGGCAGGGCGCTTTTACATAGCGGTCCTAGGGGAGTTCAAGCGAGGCAAATCGACGCTCGTCAACGCTCTGCTCGGCACCGAGCTGCTGCCCACCGGGGCCCTACCGCTGACCGCAGTCGCCACGGAGCTGAGCCATGGCACTACAGGGGCCACGATCGTGTACCTAGATGGCCACAGCGAGGAAGTCCCGCTCGACGAGCTAGCCAACTGGGTCACCGAGGCGAAGAACCCCGGCAACGAGCGCAAAGTGGCCCGGGCGGAGGTGAGGGGTGCCCGCAGAGCTGCTGCGTCCGGGCGCCGTGCTCGTCGATACCCCGGGTACCGGCTCAGTCCTAGGCCATGACGAGGCGGCTGCTCGCGCTTTACTCGAGGCCGACGGTGCGGTGGTCGTGTTCTCGGCAGACGCGCCCCTCTCCAAGCAAGAGCGTGAGCTCGTGAACAGGCTTTCAGTACGGCAGGGGCCCGCGTTCTTTGTGCTCAACCGTGTCGACCACCTAAGCCCCGGAGAGCTGGCTGAGGTCACTGCCTTTATCGAGACCGCCCTTGGGCGCGAGCTGGGCCACGAGGAAAGGCTGTGGCGCCTCTCCGCCCGCGGCGCCTTGGCTGCTCGCCTCAGGGGGGAGGAGCCTGGGGAGAGCGACGCGGGAGAGTTCTCGGCTTTTTACAGCGCACTTTTAAGGTTTGTTGAGTTGGACTTGGCCCGGGCCCGCCTCGGCACGGCGCGTGCTGAGCTCGGGCGGCTCGCTGGCGAGCTTGAGTCTTACGTGATGCTGGAGTCTGCAGTGGCAGCGATGGACGAGGCCCGCTTGGCAGAGGGGGTGGCTCGCCTGCGATCGGCCGTTGACGACCAACGCCAAGGTTTCCTGGACGACCGGACGCTGCTTGAGCGCGATGTCGAACAGTTGAAGAGCATGGTCGGCAGTTCCCTGGCCCGCTTCGCGCAACGCGCACCCAGTGAATGCGACGCCAGCTTGGCCGAGGTCGTTTATACCGTGAAGCTTGGGCAGCTGGAGGACGCTGTCAGTCAAGCTGTCGAAACCTGCGTGCGAGAGAGCTTCGAGCGGTTCCGCCAAGACGAAGCTGCGCTCGCCGAGGAGGCTTGGAGGAAGCTGGCCCGCCAGGCGCGCCAGAGGACCGAGGAGCGAGCCAATGCCGTCCGTGCTGCCGCGTCCGGTATTTTCCAGGTCGACCTCCCTCGAGTACAAATCCCTGAGGATGACCTTGGAGGCCGCACGCCGGGGCGAGGAGCTGCGCCGCGCTGGCGAGCTGGCGCGGCGGGCGCGTGCCGAGGCGGACGAAGCCGCAAGCAGTGCAGTGAGAGAAGCCCTTGCGCTGGCGGCCAAGGGGGCTAGGGCATGACCGCCACCGGCGAAAAGCAGGACGGCTGCCGCGAGGCAGAGGCCATCGCGAAGATAGCCGCCTTGTTGCGGAGCCCGGACGACCGCTTGGCGGTTCTGAAGCACGAGGCTAGCCCAGGGAGGCTACTCACTTTGCCCGAAGGGGCCGATGCCCTGAGGCCTTGGTTCCTATAGAGGACGCGCTCGCCGAGGCTGTCACGCGCCTAGGCCTTCAGCCAAAAACAGTAGACCTGCGCCAGCGGTTGACCGGCCCCCTCAGCATATTGTGGGCCAACCTAGTGGACATGGCACCAAAGGACATAAAGAACCGCTGGGGTGCCCCCGACGTGCCCGAGGAATGGGAAGAGCTGAGGCTCCGCCTCCTAAGAGCAGTAGAGGCAGCTATTGAAAACCTCTCGTACGGGAGAAAGGGGCGTAGGTAGCAGGATGAGGCCTTCAATTCTTTACCCCGAAGGCTCGAGAGAGGTCCCGGCACCGCTCCAAGACCTCCGCTTTGCAAACGACCTGGGGCTCGACCAGGTCTTTGCTGCGGCAGTTTCTGGGCGTGAAGGACTAGAGCTCTTGGAACTGTTCTACTCTCCTCTAAAGAGCTTGGACCAGGTCGCCTACCGCCATGAGGTCCTTGCAGACCTCGAACACGCTGAAATAACTGCGGCAGTGAAGACCTTTCTTGAGCAAATGGCCCGGGTGCGAGAGCTGCTTCACACGGGGAATTCCCTCCACACGCGCTTGCAGAAGCAGCGCCTCTTCCTTGACGCTGTGGTCGCCTATTGCGACGAGGTGAACTCGCTGGCCACATCGATGTCGTCGATGCAGTTGGCGTCAAGGGCATTGCGCTCGTACAGAGAGTACCTGGTCTGCTATGTAGGGCCCGCTGCGTTCAGCGCGCTCGGCGAAGGCGCCCATGGGCTCATCCGCTCGCTTAGCTCTATTAGGTACAAAGTCTACATAAAGGGGGCCCGAGTTACGGTGAGCGCCTATTACGGCGAACCGGACTATGCAAGAGAAGTTGAAGCTGCGTTTGTCAAGGTCAGGGAGGAGGCAGTCACGGACTACACGGCCAAGTTGCTCAACCTGCTCGACATGAACCAGGTCGAAGCGAGAGTGCTCGATTGCGTGGCGCGTCTTTACCCAGCGCCTTTCAGCTCGCTAGGCCAGTTCTTCGACGCCCACCAAGACTTCATGGACCGCACTATCGTAGACTTTGAGCGAGCATCACAGTTTTACCTGGCTTACTTGGAGTACATTGCCCCCTTACGTGCCAGGGGCCTTCAGTTCTGCTACCCGCGAGTCTCGCTTTCACCGGGGCCCGTGCAGGTGGAAGGCCTGTTCGACCTCGCACTGGCGGCCAGCGTGGTCTCACATGACGGAGCTGGGCCAGCCAGAGTAGAACCTAATGACTTGGAACTCAGCCGGGGTGAACGGGTCGTGGTGGTTACTGGCCCCAACAGCGGGGGCAAGACGACGTTCTGCCGGGCCATCGGCCAAGTCCACTACCTCGCTAGCCTTGGGTTGCCGGTGCCGGCCCGCAGCGCAGCATTGGTGTTGGCCGACGGGAGTTTCACGTCCTTTATGCAGGCTGAGGCCCTGGAAGTGGCTAGGAGCCACTTGGAAGACGAGCTCGTGCACCTCCACGAGGTCATCGAGCGGGCGACTCCTCGCAGCGTCGTCATAATGAACGAGAGCTTCTCATCTACTACGTTGTCGGACGCAGCCGTTCTGGGCAAAGCTGTCCTAGCGCAGCTAACGAAAGGGGGGGTGCTCTGCGCTTAGGCCACCTTCGTCGAAGAGCTGGCCTCAGCGGGCGATGCTGTTGTGAGCATGAGCGCTGTCGTCGACCCAGTGGACCCTCTGCGCCGTACCTACAGGTTTGTGCGAAAAGAACCAGAGGGCCGCGCCTACGCAGTGCTCTTAGCTGAGCGGTATGGGCTTACGCTTCATGCAGTGACAGAGCGGCTCGTCCCATGAAGGTCCTCCTGATGCACCCGGCCACGAGCTTCGTCGTAGACCGCCCGCTCCCGCAAGCTAGCGAAGAACTCGTGCAAGACCTTGGGCTCGAGCGGCTGTTTGATGCCATGGCCGGCGGGAGTACGCTGGCCTACGCCGTTGCCAGAGCGGCGGTCCTCACCCCGCTTCAAAGTACCGAGGAGATCCTTTGGCGCCAAAGCGTTTTTGCAGACTGCGTCGCCCACCCGGACTTACCTAAGGAGCTTTACGCACTGGCCACTGAGGCTATCGAGACCCACAAGAAGCTCACTTTTTGGGGCCTTTCTCGCTCACCGGAGAGCCTGCGCTATTACTCGCTCCAGGCTTTAGACGTCCTGCTCGGGTACTTGGCAAAGCTCAGGCGCTTTGCTGTTGACCACGCTAGCGAGGTCATTTCCCCGGGGTTCCGCCGGCTGTTTTCCATGTTGTCGGAAGAGCTCAACGAGACCTACTTGGCCGAACTTCGAACCCACATTGGCGAGCTGAAGCTGCCTCGCGGCCTTCTCTTGAGCGCTGCCCTGGGCCCAGCCTTCAAGGGCAGCGCCTACATGCTACACCGTCAACCTCCCCGTGGTTTCAGGCAGCATTTTTCTTTCCGCGGTACGCCAAGGTACAGCTTCGACGTCCCCGAGCGTGACGAGGCCGGGTTGCACGCGCTGGCAGAGCTGCAAGAGAGAGGGGTCAACATAGCGGCTAACGCGCTCGCTCAGGCGGTTGACCATGTGCTTGGGTTCTTGTCGTCGCTACGCACCGAGACCGTCTTTTACCTCGGCTGCCTCAACCTGAAAGGCGCCCTCGAACAGAAGGGCGAGCCGACGTGCATCCCGAAGCCTTTACCTACCGAGAACGCTGGCTTCTCGGCTAGGGGTCTTTACGAACCGGGCCTCAGCCTCAGCCTCAGCAGCCGTGCGGTCGGTAACGACGTGGACGCCGAGGGCAAGGCCATCGTCGTGGTGACAGGAGCTAACCGCGGGGGCAAGTCGACTTTCCTGCGCAGTGTCGGAATAGCACAGCTCATGATGCAGGCAGGGATGTTTGTTGCGGCCGAGTCGTTCTCGGCTGCGCTAGCGCCGGGGGTGTTTACCCATTTCAAGCGTGAGGAGGACCGCGGTTTCCAAGGAGGCAAGTTGGACGAGGAGCTCCGGCGGATGAGCCAAGTCATATCAGCTATATCGCCCGGCTGCTTGCTCCTATCGAACGAGCCCTTCGCCTCGACCAACGAGCGAGAGGGCTCTGACATAGGGCGGCAGGTCTTCGTGCCCCTGGCTGGAGCCGGAGCCCGCGTTGTCCTGGTCACGCACCTTTTCGAGCTTGCAGCGAGCTTGTACAAAATGGGCTCTGAGGATTATCTCTTCTTGCGGGCACCGAGGCAGGAGATGGCTAAGCCCTTTCGCTTAGTCGAGGGTGCACCCGAAGAGACGGCCTACGGCGAGGACGTGTACCTCAGGGTCTTCGGGCATGGGCCCGTCGAGGACGCTGTACCTTTTCGGCCCAGACGCTGACTTCGACTTGCGGAACGTCAGATCTGGGGCCTTTACAGCCAGTCTTCACCCCGAGCGGTGCTCTCGCGCATAGTTATTTTACCGCGGCGACAAGGGCGAGCAGGGCCACGAGAGCGAACAGCATATAGGCAACGTAAGCAGCCAGCCGCCCGGATTGGAGGCGCCGGGCGAGGCCGGAGGACCGCAGGGCCACCCAGGCCAAGGGGCGGTAGAGATAGGCTTCCACGGGTTCGACAACCTCTGCTGTAGCCACTACGTGGGCACCGCCTTCCGCGTCATCGTCTTTTGCCGCGACTGGTGAGACGTCGTGGCGTGTGCCTAGGACGTTGGCTAGCACATGGCGCACTGTCCCGGCAAAGCCTGTCGGCGTGTACTCGGCCGGCCCCGACACCCCGATCGTGGCGGAGTGCCACGCCGGCGCCCGTCGAACCCGAAGGTAGCGGCCTCGCGACAGCGCCATGGCGCCGGCGAAGACCGCCAAGAACATGAGCGGCATCACGACCCACAGCCACGAGGGTGACAGGATGGAAAAGCCCGGGAAGACCGGCTGGAGGGCCCAGGGGGACTTGAGCGCAGCCAGCACCGTGCGTTCGGGGACAACAGGGGAGAGGCCGAGGCCGATGAAGCGCAGCTCCCATGGCGCCACCGCGCCCGTGCCAAGACAGGCGAGAGCCAGGGCCACCATCCCGGCCCTGCCGAAAAAGCCGGCCCCTCTGACGGGCTGCGCCGGTAGCCGGCTGGGCCGGCCGAGCACCGAGAGCCCGAGCACTCGCACGAAGGCGAAGACAGCGAGCCCTGCCGTCAACGCCACCAACGCACCGGTGAGAGCAAGCGCGAGCCTGAGGGCCAGGTTGTGCAGCCGGTACTGCTGCATGAGCGCTTCTAAGACGAACCACTCCGACACAAAGCCGGCGGTCGGGGGGAGCCCCGCCAAGGCGAGCGCTCCTGCCCCAAAAGTAACCCCGCTCCAAGGTAACTCCCGCCCTATACCACGCAGTGCCTCGAGGTGGCCCGTGCCTGTGGCTGTGGAGATGTTGGCCGAAGAAACAAACAGTGCCGACTTTGCCACTGCGTGCGTGAGAACCTGCAGCGTCGCCGCCAGCAGCCCGACTGCCTCGACAGTAGGGGAGCCAGAGGTGGCCCCGGCCAGCCCGACCCCGTAGGCAGCAAGGATGAGGCCAGCGTTCTCGACGCTCGAATAGGAGACAAACCGGTTGAGCCTCGCCTCGACGCAGGCAAAGGCGACGCCCAGGAGTGCTGTGGCCCCCCCGGCCACCAGGACGGATATGGCCAGCCAAGCCGGGGGACGGCCCAGGACGCCGACGAACCGCCAGAGGCCGTAGGCACCGACGTTGGCTGCCACACCGGCCATTGCCGCTCGCGCAGGGCCGGGGGCAGCGGGGTAGCCCACCGGTAGCCAGATCTGGAACGGCACCATCCCGAGCTTGGCGCCGAAACCGACAACGATGAGCACCCACGCTGCGTCTTTTACTGCGCCGGGGCCGACCGCGTGCCAGCTCGTCAACTGCAAGCTGTTGCTCTTGGCCGCCAAAAGCAGGAAGCCGAGCAAAAGCGCCGCACCCGAGAACTTGCCGAGCGAGGCGGTAAGCCATGGAGCGCGCAGCTTGTGAGCGTGCCTCGCTGCCCCCGAGGTGAGCAGGTAGAACGAAACGGTCAACATTTCCCAAGCGAACAAGAAAACAAAGGCACCTTCCGCCACTACGATGACCGCAACGGAGCCGAGGAGAAGGCTGTAGCCTGGAGCAGTGGCGCGCCGGTGCTCGGCCCGGAGCACCCAACTGGCAAAGCTGGCTGACACCGCCACCGCGAGAGAGAAAAGCACCACCAAAAAAAACCCGGACAAGTGGTCGGATGTCAGCGACGAGGCATGGAGCCCAACGAGGTGCAGGGGCGTCGAGCCGTGCCTGGCCCCGAGCGCCCTGGCCCCGAGGGCGGCCAGGCAGGCGCTCGCGGCGAGCGCCGCCAGGTAAGGCACCGGCCGCGCTGGCCGGTGACGAGCGCCAAGCACGAGGTCCCAAGCGGCCCCAAAGGCCAACAAGGCCAGCGCCGTAGCGAAAAGGGCCCCGTTCAGCGTGCCACCGCCTTCCTATTGGGTGCCACTGGGCCCCTCTCAGGTGCCAGTGCTTTCCGCTCTGCAGCCTCGACGTCGGCCAGCGTCGTCGCCCGCTCACTAGGCGCCCGCCCACCAGGTGCCGGCTCATCAGGCGCACGCCCACCAGGTGACGGCTCATCAGGCGCACGCCCACCAGGTCCCCGCCCACCAGGCGCCTGCCCTACTAGGCCGACCGCCAACAAGATCCCGTAGAGGATGCTAAATGGGCTCGGCGGTGAACCCGGAACGAACACGTCTACAGGCACGGCGCCCTCTACCCCATTGCCGGAGGCGTAAGTCCCGCCGACCAGCCCACCGCTGACGGCGTCGGTGCCGACGGCGACCACGACCTTAGGGCTCGGCATGGCGTCGTAGGTCTGGCGGAGCGGGGCGAGCATGCCGGCGGTGCTGGTACCCGTCACGAGGAGGACGTCGGCGTGACGGGGGCTGGCAGTGAAGAAGACCCCGAGCCTTTGTACGTCGTAGACCGGGCCCATAAGGGCGGCTATTTCCCACTCCTCGGAACCGTCCGAGCCGGCGTCGACATGGCGCAGGTGGACCGAACGCCGCAGCGCTCTCACCCGCCGGCTAAGTTGCTCACGCACCCGGGCGACTTCTGCTTCGTCGGGCTCTCGTCCCGGCACCACGAGCGCTTGACGGGTGATGGCCGCCGTCTCGAAACCGGCCGCGAAATGAAAAGACTGCGGGGCGACCTCGCAGCAGCGCCCGCAGAGCACGCAACGGCCTCGGTCGAGGCGGGCACCTTGGGCACCAACTTCTATTGCTCCCGTGGGGCACTCGGCGGCGGCAGCGATGACCTCAGCCCCGCCAGCCGCTTGCCCGCAAACCACGTGGCCCTTGAAAGAGGGGCCGTAGCCATCGGGTCGACGAGGGTAGGGTGTAGTCACCACCCCTTCGCGAAGGCCCCTCGTGGCCCAGGGCATCAGCCCGCCGCTCCCGCTACCGAGAGGCCGAAGCTCGCTTCGATGAACGCGAAATCTGTGAAGATGTCGTTCGGGAAGGCGGCCGTGAACAGCGCCAGGTTGTGGAAGGAGGCTGAACGTGGCTTTACCCGCACCAGGCGGCCATTTTCGGCACTGACAAGGTAGAGCAGTTCGCCTTGAGGTGCCTCAGCCCACCCAAGTGCCTCGCCCGTGACTGGCCCCAGTTCGACGCGCCAGCCGCCGGCAGGCTCGGGGCCGAGCGCTTCGAGCTCCTCGAGCGCTTGGCGCGACAGGTGAAAAGCGTCGAAGATCTCGTCCGCCCTGACCCATTGACGTGCAAGAGCGTCACCGGAGCTGCGCTCTGGCACGTCGAGCCGCTCGAGCTTGGCATAAGCGGCGTAAGGACGGCTGCTGCGGAGGTCTTCGTTTTGCCCCGACCCCCTAGCGACTGGCCCGACTGCCGCCCGCTCGTAAGCGAGTTCCGGTGGCACCACCCCCGTACCCCGCAGCCTGTCCACGAAAGACGGTGTTGCCATAAGCAGGTCGAGGTCATCTCGGACCGCCTTTTCGAGCCGGCCCAGCGAGCCGAGCACCTTAGCTCCGCCCTGGAGCGGCGCGCCGGCCACGCCCCCTGGCACGACGACACCACGCCCGAAGCGGCTGCCTGACAGGTCGGCGCGCAGGCGCTGGAGGCGTTCTTTGTGGGTTGCCAGCCTTGCGTTGGCTACCGCTTGCGCTGCCGCTTCGGTGTGCCGGAGGACGGAGTCAAGGTGGTTGGCCACCCGTTCCAGCTCGGCGTGGAAGGTTCTGACCAGTTGGGCTGCGGGTGGCGCTTGAGCTCCCGCGGCGGACTCGAGCGCAGAGCAGTAGGCGATAGCGTGCGCTACGGACGCGACGCCTTCGTAGCGCTCGGCGAGCAGCGCCCCGTCAGCTAGCGAGAGCCCACAAAAACGTGCCTCTACGCCTCGGTGCTTGTAAAAGACCCTTGCGCGTAAGTGCGGTATGCGCTCGCCCGGGGTCTCGATGAGGTACTCGACCGACTCGAAGACGCCTGACCGGACAGGGCCGTAGGACAGGGTGAAGACCCCTTCTCCCTGGACGTGTGCCGGGAGGGGAGAAGTGTCTAGCTCGACGGGGGCAGCAGGTGTGCCTGAGCCTGGCCTCGGGGGCGGAGAGCCGGGCCGACGAGGCAGCACCAAAGGGCCCGGCCGAGGGTGGCCGAAGGGCTCGAGGCCGAAGAGGTCCTTTATCTCGCGCTCGTACCAAGCGGCTGCAGGGACCACCGGCGTGAGCGCCGGGAACCCTGCTGCGCCTTCGGGCACCAACGTGGCCTCGGCCAGTAGTTGGCCGGCTCGGCTCAGCACGGCCAACAGACGTGTACCTGCTGGTGCCGGTGAAGCGAAGAGCCCGCAAAACCTGGCGCCTTCGCTCGAGCTTTTGACGACGGCTCGCACGAAGCCCTCAAGGTCGTGCCAGTCGAGGTGCCCTTCCAGCTTCACTTGGCCCCGCCAGGCAAGATTTGACCGGCCGCACCACGCAGGAGCCTGGTGAGGTCCGAGGGAATGTGCACGCCAAGCAAGACGAGCGCCGCCAGGCCGGCAGCCATTGCAACCACGGTCCAGTTGCTGAGCTCTCCGGGTGCCGGCGACTGGTCCGCGCCCTCCCCGCCCGCCTGCGGCGCCTCGTACGCGCTAGGGCCACGCCCACCCACTTGGCCGGCCGCCGGCGGCGCAGAAAGCATCGTCTGGGTCGTGGACCACGACAGGCCGAAGAAGGCCACCGTGACGAGCGCTACGAGCACCGCCGCCATCGCGTCGCCCCCGCTCGAAAGCCCACCTTCGACCACCAAGAACTCGCTCCTAAAAATCCCAAAAGGTGGGAGGGCAGAAAGCGCAAGTACAGCGGCCACCAGCATCGTGCCGCTCCAAGGGAGGAGCGAAACCCCACCTCGGACCGCCTCCATGTCCTTGGTGCCGAACTTTCGTACCACTGAACCCGCCCCGAAGAACGCGGTCCCCTTGGCGGCGCCGTGCGCGAGCACGTGCAACAAGACCCCAAAGAGGGCGACGGGGGCCCCGAAGCTTGTGCCGACCGCAATTATGCCCATGTGCTCGATGCTCGAGTAGGCAAAGAGCCTCTTCATGTCGCGCTGGGAGAGCAAGTACAGGGCGGCAACGAGGAGCGATGCCACCCCGAAGCCAGCCATGACCGCGCGGGGGAACCCAGGCCCTACCGTCTTTTCGGTCACCTGGAAATAACGCAATATGGCGTAGAAGCTGATGGCGAGCAGGGCGCCCGACAGGAGCGCAGACACAGGGGTAGGAGCTTCGGAGTGGGCGTCGGGCAACCACGTGTGCACGGGGAAGAGGCCCATCTTGGTGCCGTAACCGAGCACGGCCAACACGAAGGCCAACCGCACGGCCCCGGGCGGGAAGTGGGCGGCACCGGACAGGACTTTGCTGAAGGAAAGGTTGTAGGAGCCTGCGAAAACGCTCGTCCCTGCGTAGTACATGACCACGGTGGCGAACAGGGCTAGTGACAGCCCGAGCGAAGCGATGAGCACGTACTTCCACGACGCCTCGGTCGCTTCGTCGGTCCCATCGATAGCCACTAGCAAAGCCGAGACCACGGTTGTGACCTCGACCGCAACCCAAACGGCGGCGAAGCCGTTCATGAGCGGGGCCGCCACCATCGCGGCGCAGAACAGGTTGAACCCGCCCCAGAAGCGCTTCGAGTACCGCCGGCTCGCCGGCCCATGGGACATGTGGAGGTAACCAGAGGCGAAGATGGCCGTGGTCGCGTAGAGGAACGTCGTGGCGAGCAGGAAGACCTCGGAGAGCGCGTCCAGGCGCAAGAAGGTCCCCAGGGCGTGCTCGGTGCCGGCATTGGCTGCTGGCACGAGGGCGAGGCAAAGGGCGAAGCTGGCGGTTCCAGCGGCCGCCGACACGGGCGGAGCAGCCTTTGGCGGGGCGAAGTAGGAAAGCACTACGGCTGCCAAGGGCAAGCCGAACAGGGCGATGAGCACTGCTTGCACCCTCAGCCTCTCAACCTGTCTAGCGCTTCGGTGGAGAGCGTCTTGGCCCTGGCGTGGTGGGCACGCATGATGAGCGCGAAAGCTACTGCCGCTACCAACAGGTCAAAAAGGAACGACACCTCTACCACGACGGGGAGCCCGGCGGCTATTGCCATACTGACGATCGAGACGCCGTTCTCCAGCGAGAAAAAGCCGACCGCCTGGGAGACGACGTCGGAGCGTAGGACCACGAGCACGAAGGCCACGAGCACGATGGCGACCGCCACCGACAACGTGGCCGTGGGAAGGACCTTGGAGTGGAGCCCGAGCGAGCGGAGAGAAAAAAAGCCGAACAGCGAGGCTGCGATTGCGACCAGTACCATGCTGCCGCCGCCACCGCCAGCTGGATGGTGGAGCTGGCCGACGTCGAGCTCGCGAAGCAGGTGCAGCATAACGGCGGGGACGATGACCACCTTCAGCAGCAACGACAGCGCAGCAAGGATATAGAGGTCGGGATGACCTCTCACCGCGCCGGTGACCGCCGTCAGCACGACCACCACGAGCGACTGGAAGGCGTACAGACGGACCTGGGAGCGCAGTTGCGGGGCGCGCAACATGGCAAACTCGGTGAGGAGCACTAGGAGGGCTGCTACGTCCACCCCGCTCGCGTAGGCCGATGGCACAGGGCCCATCATGCACCTCCCAGGTAAAACACGACGACTCCCAGGCAAGCGAGCAAGAACGCTGCCGCCAGGAACTCGGTCACTTTGAACAGCCGCAGCTTGGAAAAGCTGTTGTCGATGACGGCGAACACCACTCCTAGCAGCAGTGCCTTCCCGAGCAGGGAAAAAACCGCCGCCACGACGTCGGTGGCCTTGCCTGAACTGGCCAGCCCCCAAGGGGCGACGAACACATTTATGAAGATTGTGTAAAGGACGAGCTGCTTTAGCGCGGAACCCCATTTGATTAGGGCGAACGGCGCCCCTGAGTGCTCCAGAGTGCGGGCTTCGTCGACCATGCCGAGCTCTAGGGTGCCTGCGTGGGCCTCGACTGGGATGCGACCGGTGTCGGCCAGCACAACCAGGAAGAAGGCAGCTGCTACCAGGACGTGGCTCGGGCGGACGGCCTCCGAGGTGGAGCGCACAGTTGCGGCCAAAGCGTAAGGCAGGTCGGTGCTGGTGAGCATCGCGACGACGAAGAAGACGAAAAGGAGCGTGGGCTCGGCCAGCGCCGAAAAGGCCATGGCCCGGCTGGCGCCGAGCTGCGCGTAGGGCGCGCCCGAGTCGCTCGCTGCCAGTGCAGTGGCGAAGCTGCCCAAGGCAAGCAGCATTCCCCCGCCCAGGATGTCGCCCATGTAGCCGAGCGGTAGGCCGTAGCTTGTGAGGACCGGGATGAGCAGAGGCACGGTCAGGTAGGAGCTGAAAGCCACGACCGGCCCTGCTAAGAACACCCAGCTCGCGCCCTCCGGCACGACGGTCTCCTTGCGGAACAGCTTGGCCAGGTCGTAGTAAGGCTGCAGTACCCGTGGCCCGCGCCGGCCTTGCATCAGCGCTTCGACCTTCGAGGTGGCACCGCTCACGAGCGGTGCGCCGAACAGTACCGTGAGCACCTGCAGTGCCTGCACGCCTGCCGGCGCTATCACTGGTTGTGACAAGTCCCTAAACCTCCACGTGGCCGGCCTTCCGGTACACGTAGAGACCATCAGCCCCTAGACGGGGCGGTTCGGGCCCACCTTAGCTGGGCCCACCGGGGGCTCATCCGGCTACTAGCACCTTAGCAGGCCTGTGCCAACAGCAGCAGGCCTGTGCCAACATCAGCACTGTGCCCCGGGCAAACCTCGGAGCACGTCCGCCAGCCTCGGCGTCCTGGCTGTGGCGGGCCGGGCTAAGGACTGCTGGCTTGCAGGTAACTCTCCAGCACGTAAAACAACTGTTCGGTCGTGAAACTGCCCGGGTGGCGGACCAGTACGGTCCCGTTCGGCCCCACGACGACCGTAAATGGGAGCCCTGGGATGCGGTAGCTGCCGGCGAGCCTCCCGGCAGAGTCCGAAACGAGCGTGTAGCTGAGCCCAGCCTCTCTGGCGAGCCCGAGCGCGGCCGAAGCCGTGTCGGACACGTCCACCCCCACGAAAGCGACCTTGCCGCGGAGCTTTTTGTACGCAGCTTCGAGGGCGGGCAGCTCCTGTTTGCAGACCGTGCAGGTGCTCGCCCAGAAGTTGAGCACGACGTAGTGCCCGGCGAGCTTGGCGGACGGCAGCAACCGACGGGGGTCGTTCAGCAGCGGGAGGGTCCAAGTTGGCGCTCTTGCCCCGACAGTCGCGTTGACGGCGCTCGGGGCGGGGACCGAAGGGCCCGCCACGTGCAGGTGCTGTCCATTGGGCAAAAGGTCAACGGCCATGCGGGCCATTGCATGGCCGAACAGCGCCGTGTCGGCTGCGTTGTCGCCGAAGTCCCCGATCGCGACCACACGCCCAGCCGGGCTTATGAAAAACAGCTCAGTTGAGTGAGTAACGGTGCGGTCCTTTTTGTCGAGCCCAACGTAGACGCCGTAGCGTTGCCAGGTGCGCTCCAGGCTCGCGGGCGGAGCCGTGCCGAAAAACCAGTTGGGCAGGCCCCCCAAGCCGTGCTCGTCGCTCCACGCCCTTACGTAGCGGGCTTCGGGGTAGAAGGGGTTGACGTTGACGCCGAGGAAGGCTACGCGGCCCTCGAGCCGGCCGAGGTCGTGGTCGGCTACTACGATGTCCTGCGCCAGCAACGTGCACAGGTCCGTGCAGCGGTCGTCGTTGAAAGAAAGCACCACCGACTTCGAGCGGAACTGGGCCAGTGACATAGGCCGGCCAGCCTGGTCGGTCAGCTCGAACCGCGGCGCTTTGTACCAGTTGTGCTTTGCGAGCACGTCGAGGCTGAGCAGGTCGGAAGTGGCGGCGTCGACGAAGCTGGGCTGGCTGGCTGAGCCGTTGGTGGCGCCATTGGGTTGTGACCTCGGCACGAGGGCCAAGGCCACCAATGCAGCGATTAGGACGGCTGCACCGGCTAGGAGCAGGGGAGCGGGGAGCAGGCGAGCTCTGCGCGCGGGCTGCCCATGGCCACCTGTGTTGGCCTGCCGAGGCTTGCCCACCGGCCGGCGGCCGAGCAGGCCTGTTGGCCTCAGCCTTGCCAACTTCCACCAGGTTGGGAGTCGTGGGCTGTGAACGGGGCCAGCATGGCCCTGGCCCCCAGAGCTGCAAAAGTAGCTGGCACGGCTCTACCCATGTTGGGCGCAAGCCGACGCCGCAGTCAAGCCGGGCCCTTTAGGCGGAGGTCAGTCAAGCCGGGCCCTTTAGGCGGGCGTCAGCGGTCCATAGGCAAGCCGAGCTCGACGGCCTTGGGCCAGTCGTCGTCTACAAGCACCACTCGCCGGCCAGCCCGGCTGAGCACCGACGCTGCGATGGAAGCTCGAAAGCCGCTCGCGCAGTGCACCCACGTCTCGGCGTCGGGCACCTCCGCGACGCGGTCCTCGAGCTCCCAGAAGGGGATGTGGAGGGCGCCCTCGAGGTGCCCGGCGGCCCATTCGTCGGGACGGCGCACGTCGAGCACTACAGTCCCGTTGCGGCTAAGCGCCCCGCCGAGATCTGCGAAGCGGGCGGTGCGGTAGCTCGACACCTTGCCGCCGGCGAGCTCGTCCGTCTCGCCGACGCCAGCGCCTGTCAGCTGGTCGATGCCGATGCGCGCCAGCTCGCGTTGGGCGGAGCGCACTTGCTCCGCGCTTTCACCCACGAGCGCAAGTGGGGTGTGCCAAGGCTTGGTCCACCCGAGGAAAGTCGCGAAGCGGTCCCCCAGTTCGACCGAGATGGTGCCGGCGATGTGGTGACGGGCGAAGGCTCGGCGCTGGCGGAGGTCCACGACCCATTCTCCCGCTTCGATGGCCGCTCGGAGCTCGGAGGTGCCCAGTGGGCGAGGGGCCTCGAGGCGGAAGGGGTTGGCTCCCTTGCGGTTGGCCGGCCCCATGTGCGCGTAGTAGCGAGGGTACGCGGAAAGGCCCGCGAGGAGGGCTTCGACGAAACTGTCTTCGTCATCTGTGGTGAGGGCGATGTTCGACCGTCTTTGTTCGGCTATGCTCGAGGCATCCCCGTTGGTGGGGGTGGCCGAGCAGAAGCTGCCGAAGCCATGGGTGGGGTAAACTTTCGCATCGCCGGGCAGTTCGCTGGCGAGGCGGCGTACCGAGCGGTACTGGGCGCGTGTCAACTCGTCGGTGAGGTCTGCACCTACTAGGTCGGTGCGGCCCACAGCCCCGAAAAGCATTGAACCTCCGGTGAAAACGGCGAAGGGCTCGCCGTGCCTCTCGCTCAGGGCATAGGCAAGGTGGTGTGGGGTGTGCCCAGGTGTTGCCATTGCGGTTATGACCAGGTGCCCGCTATTGAAGCGCGAGCCGTCTTTTGCGGGCGTGTGAGCGAACTCAGCGTCGCTGTCTGCGGGGACGACGTAGGTGGCACCGGTGAACTGAGCGAGGGCGAGGCCGCCGCTCACGTAGTCATTGTGCAGGTGGGTCTCGAAAACGTGAGTTATCCTGGTGCCTGCTACCGCAGCCGCTGCCACGAACCTGTCGATGTCGCGCTGAGGGTCGATGACTATGCAGGCCTGCTTGTCGTGGACGAGGTAACTGCGGTCCCCGAGGCTCGGGGTCTCAATGGTGCAAATCTGAGCAAATTCCAAAAGTGCTCCTTATTTGAGTGCCATGACGTTTATGGGCATAGGTGTACGGCCCTGGGTTGAGGGGAGGTTTAGGTCATGGGGCAAGGCTTGGGCTCACGCTAGGCCCTTGAGCATCAGGTGCCAGTACATGAACGGCAGGCCGTAGCGTTTGAGGAGCCACATGTCGTAGCGCTCTTTTTTGGTGTCTATGACCGGGACCGTTGGATGGGGCTTCATCGTGTAGTCGAACTCAGCCAGCAACATCTTGTTGCGTGCAGTCGTGAGAGGGCACGACGCGTAACCGTCGTAGCGTGCCGGCGGCTCACGACCTGCCATGACGGCCCGCAGGTTGGCGACGACCACGGGTGCCTGCTTGCGTACGGCTGCGCCTGTTTTGGAATTGGGGGAGGACCCGGCGTCGCCGAGGCTGAAGATGTTGGGGTAGCGCCGGTGCTGCATTGTCTCTTTGTCGATTTCTACGTAGCCACCGGGGTTGGCAGGGTCGGCGAGGGGCCCCGACTTTACCCACGCAGGTGCGCTCTGGGGTGGCACAAGGTGCACGATGTCATAGCCCAGGCGGAACTTGTGGTCTTCGCCACCTGTGCGGTTGGTGACCACAAGCTCCTTGTGGTCGGGGTCGACTTCGGTGACCTCGTGCTGCAAGAGGACCTCGATGCCGTAGCGGGCAGCGACCTGCTCTAGGACCTTGGAAAACTCCGGCACGCCAAACATGGCGGGCGTCGGCAGGACGAGGACCACCCTTATGTCTTGCAGCACTTTCTGTTTACGCCACCAGTCGGCTGCCAGGTAGGCGATCTTCTGCGGGGCGCCGGCGCACTTGATCGGCCCCGAAGGCATCGTGAACACTGCGGTGCCCCGCCGCAGCCGCGATACGAACTCCCAGGTCTTTGGGGCCATGTCGACCAGGTAGTTGGTACTGGCCCCGTCGCGCCCCAGCGACTCGGTCGAGCCGGGTAGCCGGTCCCAGTCGAGCGCCAAGCCCGGGCAGACGACGAGGAAGTCGTAACCGATAGGCCCAGAAGCTTGGGTGCCCACCACTTGGGCGTCGGGGTCGACATCTACGGCACGGTCCTTGACCCATTTCACCCCCGATGGCATCACCGAAGCCTGAGGGCGCGCAGACAGGCCGACGGGTGCGAGCCCCCCGCCGACCAGCGTCCACAGCGGCTGGTAGTAGTGGACGTCGGACGGTTCGATGACGGCTACGTCGGGCTGGCCGGCACGGCGCAGACGGGCCGCGACCGTTACCCCGGCAGTCCCACCTCCGATGACCACGATGCGATGGTGGCTAGCTGGTTTGGCCATCTGTCCCCCTTTGGCGAGATTATGTCCGGACATTCTAGTGCTCGTTGGAGGGGTAGTCAAGAGCCCCCGTGGCGTCCTTGCCAGGCAGGTTCGGACGGCCTGGCGGCGTAGTCAAGAGCCCCCGCGGCGTCCTTGCCGGGCATGCTCTCCGGTAGCTGCCTGGTCACGGCTCAGGTTGGGGCCGGGACATACTGGAGCCGTGGCAGCGTCGCAGCCAGCGCTTGGCCAGTCCGAGCCGTTGTGGTCGCAAGTGCTCGCCGACCTGAGGCACCGCTTAGCCGCCAACGAGTTCACCGATAGGTTCCCAGGTGACGCCGAGCTGGTGAAGCACTATGGGGTGAGCCGCCACACCGTCCGCGAGGCGGTGCGGCGCCTGCAGTCCGAGGGCCTTTTAGAAAGGCGCCGCGGCAGCGGCTCGTTCGTCAACAAAAAGGCCATAGAACAGCCCTTGGGTGCGCTGTACAGCCTCTACCGGTCCGTCGAGGCGGCGGGGGCTTTCCAGCGCAGCATCGTGAGGCACCTCGAAGAACGCCGAGACGACAAGGCTGAAGCCATGCTGGGCTGCCCTGGGCAGCCCCTCGTCTACCTCGAGCGGTTGCGCCTTGCCGACGACGAGCCGATCGCGCTCGACTGCTCGTGGCTGCCGGCTTCGCTGGCCCGGCCCTTGCTTGCGGTGGACTTCGAGCACACTGCCCTGTACGAAGAGCTCGCCAAGCGCTGCGACGTGCAGCTCACGAGCGGTTGGGAGCGCATCCGGCCCGTCCTCGCGGAGCCGGCGCAGCGTGCCTTGCTGCGCATCGACGCTCGCCAGCCCGTCTTTGCCATCGAGCGGCTCGCCTTTGCGGGGCCGGCGCCGGCAGAGTGGCGCCACGGTGTAGTGCGCGGTGACCGGTTCACCTTCGTGGCCCGCTGGGCAGAACGCACGCTCGACACCGGGTTCGAACAGGCCCACATGGGCACCTGACGGACGGAGGAGCTGGGCGCCTGAGGACGGCAGGCGACCGTGCCACGGGCAGCGGGCCGTGCGAGGGGCAGCGGGCCGTGCGAGGGGCAGCGGGCCGTGCGAGGGGCAGCCCTGCCCAATGGCACCTGGCGCGCATAAGTCCGGACATTTGCTATCCTCGCAGGCGTGAGCGAGCTGGCCGACCTAGCCGCAGCTGCCCCGCCGGCCAGAGGTTGGCGCCGCTTGACGGTCGAGCCTGCCCGCCCCGGTGCAGTCCGGGACAAGTCCTTTGCACCCTGGCTTGCCGTGGGGACCGTCTGCATTGGGGCGTTCATGGGCCAGCTCGACGCCAGCATCGTCACCCTCGCTTTCCCCACGCTTCGCCACTACTTCGGGGCACCTCTCGCCGAGGTGCAGTGGGTCGGCCAGGCATACCTGCTCGTGCTGGTGGGGCTCCTCATGGCCGTCGGCCGTTACGCCGACATGATCGGGCGCAAGCTGCTGTACACCTATGGGTTTGTCTTGTTCATCGTTGGCTCGGCCCTCTGCGGGCTCGCGCCGTCGCTCGGCGCGCTCATAGCTTTCCGGGTGCTGCAGGCAGTGGGTGCGGCCATGTTCCAAGCCAACAGCGTCGCGATCATCGTGGGTGCAGTGCGCAAGGAGCTGCTCGGGAGGGCCATCGGTGTCCAGGGAGCCGCTCAGGCTCTTGGCCTGGCCCTCGGCCCGGCAGTGGGAGGCCTGCTTATCAGCTTTGGCGGTTGGAGGCTGATCTTTTTCGTCAACGTCCCGGTCGGTGCTGTGGGCACCGTGCTGGCCTGGCTCCTCATCCCCCGTAGCCGGCACCTGCTCGGGCGTTCGCGCTTTGACTGGGCTGGCCTTGCGATTTTCCTGCCAGCGGTCTGCGCGCTGCTGGTCGGCGTTTCTTGGGGGCCTCGCTACGGGTGGGCGAGCGCTGAGGTGCTCGGGCTTTTGCTCCTCTCAGCGGCGCTGTTGGGGGTCTTCGTGCTCTGGGAGAAAAGAGCGCGCCTGCCAATGCTCGACCTCGCTTTGTTCCGGAGCCTGCCGTTCAGCGCCGGGGTAACCAGTGGCTTGTTGTCGTACATGGTCCTGTTCGGGGTGCTCACAGTGGCCCCGTTTTACCTCGAGCTTGGGCGTGGCCAGTCCTCGGGTGCGGCTGGCTCCGAACTGCTACTGCTGCCCCTCGGGCTCGGCCTGACAGCGCCGCTTGCAGGCAGGGCCGCCGAACGTCTCGGTGCTCGGGTGCTCACGGTAGGAGGGATGCTCCTCGCCGCGACGATGCTCGTTGCCTCCACGCTCGTCGGTGCCCGTCTGGCCGTCCTGCTGGCCCTGTTCGCGGCGATGGGTGTGGGCCTCGGCGCTTTCACCCCTCCCAACAACGCGGCCATCATGGGCGCTGCGCCGCGTGGCCTCTCGGGCTTGGCCGGGGGGGTGCTCAACATGACGAGGGGGCTTGGGACTTCGCTCGGGCTCGCCTTTGCCGGCGTCGCCTACACGATTGGTGCCGGGGTTGGCACCGCCAGCGGGCCGGCAGCCGCCCACGGTTTTCGCGACGCCGCCCTCATGCTCGCTGCAGTTGGCGCCGTCGCTGCTCTTGTCGCCGGGCTGCGCGGCCGAGGCCCGCTCAGCACCGACCGGGCGCTGGTCGCAGAATGACCCTCGTTCACCGATAGGTAGTTTTGCGCCGTGCGCCCAGGTGCGAGCGTGGAGTTGAGAGAGCTCGAGCTCTTGGTCGCCGTGGCCGAGACTGGCAGCCTGGGCCAGGCTGCCCAACGCTTCGGCCTGACCCAGCCGGCGGTAGCGAGGCGGGTGAGCGTCCTGGAGCGGGCGCTCGGGCTGCGGTTGTTGTACCGCAGCCCGTCGGGCTGCAGGTTGACAGGAGCGGGCGCAGAGGTCGTCGCTGCCGCAAGGGAGGTTTTGGCCGCCGCCCACCGGCTGGTCGGGGTGGCCGAGCGAGCGGCGTCTCAGTCCGAGTCCCACTTGCGCGTGGCGGCTTCGTTCACGGTCGCCGAGCACCTTGCGCCGGCGTGGGTCGCTGCCCTGCGGGCGGAGCTGCCTCAAGTGTCGCTCAGCCTGGAAGTCGTCAACTCGACTCAAGTGATGGCGGCTGTCACCAACGGGCGCGTCGACATCGGCTTTGTCGAGGGGCCGGACCGGCCGCTGGCAGGTTTGGCCTCCGAGGCCGTGACGACCGACTCTTTGACGGTAGTAGTCGCCCCCAGCCACCCTTGGGCCGGTCGGCCGCCCGTCCCAGCAGCCGAACTGGCGAAAACAGAGCTCGTCGTGCGCGAGCGGGGCTCAGGGACCCGCGAGGTCCTAGAAGAGGCGCTGCGGCCCTTCGGTGGCGTCCGTTCCCGGCTGGAGCTGGGTTCTTCGGCGTCGGTCTTGGCTGCCGCTCGTCGGGGAGAAGGGCCGGCGGTGTTGAGCGCCTTGGCAGCCCAAGCGGAACTTTCTGCTGGCGCCCTGTGCCGAGTCGAAGTAGCCGGCGCCGACCTGTCGAGGACGATACGCGCAGTGTGGTTGGCAGGGGCCCGCCCCAGCGCGCTGGCGAGGAGGCTCTTGGCCGCTGCCCGCGAGCACCCCGCCAAGGCGTGAGCACGCCAGCCTCAAAGTTTTTGTTGGGAGTTGCCAATCTTTTGCCAGCTAGTACGCCCTGGCGTGCAGCCGTAGGGTAAAGCGCAATGGGGCCTGTGGTGGAAGTGCCTGTCGCTGAGGGCCTGTCGAGGCCGGCGCCGGTGCGCTGGGTGAAGGTCCTCGACCAGAGCCGCTGCATCGGTTGCCACGCCTGTACGACCGCTTGCAAGTCCGAGAACTCCGTGCCCGTCGGCGTGACCCGTACCTACGTGAAGTCCGTCGAGGTCGGGAAGTACCCCCAGGTCAGGCGGAACTTCCAAGTCACCCGGTGCAACCAGTGCTCGGACGCCCCATGTGTGGCAGCCTGCCCCACCGAGGCCATGTACCAGCGTCCCGACGGCATCGTCGACTTCGACAAGTCGATATGCATCGGCTGCAAAGCGTGCATGGCAGCTTGCCCCTACGACGCGATATTCATCAACCCTGAAGACCACTCCGCGGAAAAGTGCAACTTCTGTGCGCACCGCCTGGAGGTCGGGCTGGAGCCGGCTTGCGTGTCGGTGTGCCCGACCGAGGCGATCTTGGTGGGCGACTTGAACGACCCAGCCTCAAAGGTGTCACGCATAGTCCAACGCGAAGCAGTGTCTGTACGTAGGCCCGAGAAGGAGACTCGGCCTGGGCTCTACTACAAGGGTGCCCATCAGGCCACCCTTGACCCCTTGGGGGCTCGGCGCCCAGATGGTGGGCTGTTTGCTTGGGCAACACAGGGGGGCCCGCACGACCCTCAACTAGTGAGCGCTGGGCACCCCTCAGGGCACAATTCTTCCGCCGCTGCCCTCATATCCTACGACGTGCCCCACCACGCCCCCTGGGGGTGGCGGGTAAGCCTCTACACCTGGACCAAGGGCCTCGCTTCGGGCACGCTCGCTGTCGCGGTCGTGCTTGGCTATGTGGGCCTGCTCAAGTTCAACGGGGTTGTCCTCGGTTATGTTGCGCCATCGGTGGCGCTTGGGTCCTTGGGGGCCACCGGGGCCTTGCTCATCTGGGACCTCAAGCACCCCGAGCGCTTCTATTTGATCTTCACCCGCCACCATTGGCGCTCGTGGCTCGTGCGCGGCTCGTTCGTGATCGCCTTTTACGGGCTGTCGGCGAGCGCCTTTTTGTTGATAGCGGTCCTAGTTGGGGCGGCGGGCTTGCCCGTGGCGGCCGCCGGCAAAGCGGCACAAGTGGTCGGTGCGTTGGTGCTGGCTGGAGCTGTGGGCACCGCGTGCTACACAGCGTTCTTGTTTGCCCAGGCCAAAGCCAGGGACCTGTGGCAAAGCCCGCTCCTGCCCCCCCAGCTGGCGGTGCAGGCCGCACTGGTCGGTGCCGCCGCCCTGTTGGTAGCGGTCAGGCTTTCAGCCGGCCTGGGGCCAGCCACCACCGCAACTGAGGCCGTCTTGGCTGTGGCCGCCGGCTTGCACCTGCTGTTCGTGGCGGGCGAGGTCACCTTGGCCCACCCGACCGCCCACGCGCACCTCGCCGTAGCCGAGATGACGAGAGGCCGTTATGCGTGGTTTTTCTGGCTCGGGACCGCCTGCACAGCGGTGAGCGTCAGTGCTGTGTGGGCCGGCGTGGCCGCGGTGCCCTTTGCGCTAATAGGGGTGCTGGCTTACGAGCACTCCTACGTCCAGGCTGCCCAGAGCGTACCTTTGGCATGACGAGGGGGAGCTCGACCGGCGTGCGTGGCTCACAGCAACGCCAGGCCAGCGACCTCAGCGTGGTCGCGCAACGGGTGTCTGCGGCCAGGGCAGCCTGCGAGGAGCGGGGGGAGACCTTTTACCCAGGAGCCTCCAAGACTTTTCTAGCCGGCTTCCCGCCCCCCGAGCGCTGGGACGACTGGGTGGAGCTTGACTCACGAGCCTGGCCACGGCGTTTAGAACGTCGTTCGATGCTCGTCCCCACCACTTGCTTCAACTGTGAGTCCGCCTGCGGCCTTCTCGCGTACGTGGACCTCGAGAGCCTTCAGGTCCGAAAGTTTGAGGGTAACCCAGCTCATCCTGGTTCGAGGGGGCGCAACTGTGCCAAAGGGCCCTCCACCATCAACCAGGTGACCGACCCGGACCGCATCCTTTACCCCCTCAAGCGTGTGGGCCGGCGCGGGGAGGGCAAGTGGGCTCGCGCGAGCTGGGACGAAGCCCTTGACGCGATCGCCGCCAGGGTGCGCGCTGCGATAAAGGAGGGCCGCCAGAACGAGGTGATGGTCCACATTGGCCGGCCAGGGGAGGACGGCTTCACCGAACGCGTACTGGCGTCGTGGGGAGTGGACGGGCACAACAGCCACACCAACGTGTGCTCTTCGGGCGGCCGCACTGGTTTTCAGTTTTGGAGCGGCGCAGACCGGCCGAGCCCCGATTACGCCAACGCGAAAGTCATCTACTTGATCAGTTCGCACCTCGAGACCGGCCACTATTTCAACCCTCACGCTCAACGCATTACCGAAGCGCGCTCCAAAGGCGCGAAGGTCATCGTGTTGGACACGCGCTTGTCCAACACGGCGACGCACGCAGACTTTTGGCTCTCTCCCCAGCCGGGCTCCGAGGCAGCTATCAACTTGGCCATCGCGCGCCACATAATCACCACCGGGAGGGTGAACTGGAAGTTCGTGCACGACTGGTGGAACTGGCAGGAGTACCTCGCTGCCTGCCGCCCCGACGGCCCCCAGGGCTTCGAAGAGTTCCAGGTGGCCCTGGCCCAAGAGTACGACCGTTACAGCTTCGCCTTCGCTGCCCAAGAGTCGGGCATCGACGCTTCGGTCCTGGCCGAGGTGGCGGAGGTCGTGGCCGGGGCCGGGACGGCGTTTTCGTGCCATTCGTGGCGCTCGGCGGCAGCCGGGAACCTCGGCGGCTGGCAGGTGAGCAGGACCGTGTTCTTCTTGGCGGCCCTGTTGGGTGCAGTGGCGACACCAGGGGGCACGTTCCTCAACGTCTACAACAAGTTTGTCCCGCGGCCCATACACGTGCCCCCCCACCCCAAGGTTTGGCAGGAGCTCACCTGGCCCGTTGAGTTCCCGCTCGCACAAAACGAGCTCAGCTACTTGCTGCCGCACTTCCTAAAAGACGGCCGTGGCCGGCTGGACACGTACTTCACGCGCGTCTACAACCCCGTGTGGACCAACCCCGACGGGCTCTCTTGGGCCGAGGTCCTTTGCGACCCAGAGCTCATCGGCTGCCATGTTGCGCTCACGCCGACTTGGAACGAGTCGGCTTACTTCGCTGACTGGGTCTTGCCCATGGGCCACGCCTCTGAGCGCCACGACACGCATTCTTATGAGCAGTACGACGGGCAGTGGGTCGGTTTCCGCCAGCCGGTCTTGCGGGCGGCGCGAGCCCGCTTGGGGGAGGAGGTCACCGACACGCGCCAAGTCAACCCAGGGGAGGTATGGGAGGAGAACGAGTTCTACATCGAGCTCAGCTGGAGGATCGACCCCGACGGCAGCTTAGGGGTGCGCCAGTACTACGAGTCGCGCGAGCGCCCGGGGGAGAAGCTGACGGTCGACGAGTACTACCGGTGGATGTTCGAGCACTCCGTACCTGGCTTGCCCGAGGCGGCCGCCCGTGAGGGCTTGAGCGCATTGGGGTACATGCGCCGCTACGGCGCGTTCGAAGTGGCCAAAGGCGCAGGGGCGCTTTACGCCCAGCAGGTGCCGGCTGAGGAGCTCGAGGACGTCCACGTGAGCCGCTTTGGGCGCGTCTACACTGCAGCGCCGGCGCCCGAGAGCAAAAACATAGCACCCGTGGGCACGCCTGCCCCTGACCCCGAGGGCCGGCGCCCAGTTGGCGTCGTTGTCGACGGCACGGTCAGGCGAGGTTTCCCTACTCCTTCTGGGAAGCTCGAGTTCTACTCCAGCACTCTTGCCGCTTGGGGCTGGCCCGAGCACGCACTGCCTGGGTACATACAAAGCCACGTCCACCCTTCCAGGCTGGCCCCCGGCGAGGTCGTGCTGCTGTCCACCTTCAGGTTGCCTACCCAGATCCACACTCGTTCGGCGAACAGCAAGTGGTTGAACGAGCTTTCCCACACCAACCCCGTGTGGGTCAACCCGGCTGACGCAGCACGTTTTGGGGTCGCCAAGACTGGGGACCTCGTGCGGGTCACCACCGAGACCGGTTATTTCGTCGCCAAAGCTTGGCTCACCGAGGGCATCCGCCCCGGAGTAGTCGCCTGTAGCCACCACATGGGGCGCTGGAAGCTCATTGGGCATGACTTGGTTAGCCCGGGCGGCATGATGGCCACCGTCGAGCTCTCCCAGCAGGAGGGCGGCTGGGCCATGAAAGCTCGTGAGAGGGTCAGGCCCTACTCGTCGAGCGACCCCGACACGAAGCGGATCTGGTGGGCCGACACAGGGGTGCACCAAAACCTGACCATGCCGGTGCACCCCGACCCCATATCCGGTATGCACTGCTGGCACCAAGCGGTACGCATCGCGCCCGCACAGCCTGGAGACTCACACGGCGACATATTCGTCGACACTGCCAAGTCGCGCGAGGTCTACCGCCGGTGGATGGCCCTCACTCGGCCCGCAACTGTGTTTTCCCCCGATGGCACTCGCCGGCCGACCTGGCTCATGCGGCCCCTCAGGCCTTCGCCCGAGGCTTACCAGCTCGTAGCCAAATGACCGGCACAGGTCCTCGAGGGCCGGCGATGGGGCCGGCGATGGGGCCAGCATATTTTGCCGAGCTGCTGAGGGCGCTTGGGGCGCTGTGCGCGATAGCCCCGCCCGCCTCGGGCCATATCTCTGCGGCGCTAGGCACCGCCCCCATGGCCCCTGCCGAGCACACGCGGCTGTTCGTGCTCGACCTTCCCCCGTACGCGTCGGTGTACCTGAGCTCAGACGGGCGCATTGGCGGCGAGGTTGCCGAGGCCGCTGCTGGCATGTGGAGGGTGCTCGGCCTCAGCCCCCCGGCGGAGCCGGACCACCTGAGCGCGCTCTTGGCGCTGTACGCCGAACTTTGCCACGCAGGCGCGACTTGCCGTACCGCACTGGCAAGGCAACGCCTCCGCCACGCGAGCGCTGCTTTGCGGGCCGAGCACCTCGACCCTTGGCTCGGCATGTACCTGTACGGCGCCTCGACCTACCCCGGGGCAAAGCCCTGGGTGGAGCTGTGCCGTGCCGCGCTCAACGCTGGCCCTCGGCCCACTGGCGAGCCGGTGTTGGCGTCGTCGCTGCGCTCCGCCCCTACTGTCTTGCAGCCCGATGCCGACCTCGGCCAGGTCCTCGACAGCCTTGTAACCCCGGCCCGCTGCGGTTTGTTGCTTACGCACAGGGATCTCGAGGTAGCGGGCGAAGAGATAGGCCTTGGCGTCAGGCGTAGCGAGCGCCGCCTCGCGCTTAGGTCCATGCTCGAACAAGACGCCGAGGCGACCTTTGTGTGGCTCGCAGGCCACGCACGCGCTTGGTCGGCTGCCCACTTGCAAAACCCCATTGACCCCCTTTGCGCGAGCTGGTGGTCCCGGCGCGCGGCTGAGGCCGCCAGCGCTCTCGGCACGCTCGCCGCCAGGGCTGCTCGCCGGCGGCTATGCGCTTAGCACTTAGCCGCCACACCAGCGTTCGGCGACCTCCGCCGGTACTGCCCCAGGTTGCCGCGCCTACCGTAGCTTGCGGCCGACCTGCCGCCAGGGCCGGCGCAGCATGGCAGCGGTGCCCCGGTCGCAGAATGCGTGAAGCGCTAGGCCACCCCGAGCGTCTAGGCGCCGGCGTTGTGGGCGAGAGCGCTTTGAGGTAGGCCGCCGGCATCTTCCGCATAGGGATGTGACTCGAGGTAGGAAAGCAGCTGCTTCAGGCTTGCCTCGGCTACGCACACCACCGAGTCGGCACCCCCGTAGTACATGTGGAGCGTGTCGCCGTCGTCGCGCAGGGCCCAACCGCAGGGAAAGACCACGCCGTCGACGTCCCCGTGCCGCTCGTAGGGCTCCCGGGGGCCGAAGACCCACTCGTTGCCCCTTGCGATCACCTTGGTCGGGTCGTCGCGGTCCAACAGGGCCAGCCCAAGGCGGTAAAGCGAACCAGAAGCCGTTGTGCGCACCCCGTGGTAGCAAACGAGCCAACCGTCTTTGGTCAAAAGCGGCGGAGGGCCAAGGCCGACCTTGTTGGCGTCCCACCAGCCGCCGCGACGGGCCGGCAAAAGGACCTGGGAGCCTCCCCAGTGGTGGAGGTCAGGGCTGAACGAGATCCAAATGTGCGCCCCGAAACCTGCCATCGCGGGCGCTGGCCGGTGCAGGAGCGCCCAACGGTCCCCGAAGCGCTGAGGGAACAGGGCAGCGTCCTTGTCGTCGGGCGGCTGCAGCACACCCTTGTGCTGCCAGGAGGCAAAGTCGCGCGTCTGGGCCAGGCAGGGGAGCGGCCCGGCGAGCGAATAACCTACGTAAACGACCATGTAGTCGTCGCCCACCCGTGTGATACGTGGGTCCTCGACCCCCCAGTGCTCCTCGAAGCGGCCCGGCCTGGGGTCGAGCACCTTGTCCAAGTGGACTTTCCAGCCTGTCAAGCCGTTGCTGCTAGTGGCGGCCACTAAGGAGGACAGGCCCGTGCGGTGCTCGACTCTGAGCAACAGCAGGGTCTCGTCACCCACCACGGTTGCGCCGGGGTTGAACACGGCGTTCACAATGCGTGGGAAATCGGCCGCGGTGATGATAGGATTGAGGGGGAAACGGCGGAAAAGTTCGCGGGAGTCCTCGATGGCAGGGGTCATCTCATATATGGTTTCAGCTCAACATGAAGCTAAGTAGCGTCGAACCCAAGGATATGCCGGCGGCCGGCTCAGGTGGCAACACGAACGGGCGCGCTCGCTATGTGAGGCGCCTGGTCGGCTGGCCGGTCGCCGACGCCGGGCTCGCGCCTGGCTACGGGGCGATGTTCAACCCGGGCCTAATGTTCCACGAAGGCGAGTTCCACTTGTTCGCTAGGGCCGTCCGCTCCGGGTACCGGCGCAACCCGGCCCCTGGGGACCGTTTCGTGGACTACCTTTCGGACATAGTCGTCCTCACCTCCAAGGACGGCATCCGCTACCGCTTCGGCTACGTGCTGGCCCCGGCCGGGACTTCTGGGGCGGCCTGTTTCGAAGACCCCAGGGTCCAAAGGGTGGCAACGCCAACAGGCGAGGCAGTAGTCATGACTTACACGTTCCTGCCGCCGGCCGGCAGCGGCAAGCCCTGGCGGATCGGCGCGCACAAGCTTTCATGGAGCGAGGGGAGGTTTTGGCTCCAAGCAGGTAGCGGGCGTATCCTCGGCCCAGAGGGCGTGCCCGACAAAGACGCGGTGGTCTTTTCCCTGACCGACGGCCGGGTCGCGCTCGTCCACCGCGTCCACCCCAACATCCAGATCGCCATATTCGATGACCTGGACGAGCTTTTCGACCCTCGGGAGGGTTATTGGCCCTCTTACATGGAGGACCTCGCTTCCCACACGCTCCTCGCCCCGAGCCGCGGGGCCTTGGGAGTCGGGGCGGGCGCACCCCCGGTGGAGACTGAAAAGGGGCTTTTGTTCTTTTTCCACGAAAGGCGCGCCGATGGTTCGTACACGATGAACCTCGCGCTCTTGGACCCCAGCACCGGCCAAGTCCTCTCCCGGCTCCCAGGGGCGGTGCTCGAGCCTGAGATGCCTTGGGAGCGCCACGGCGACGTGGACGAGGTCGTGTTCGTCCAAGGAGCCCACAGGGACCGTGACACGCTCTACCTGACCTACGGTGCGGCTGACCGCTACGTGGGGGCTGCGACTGCGTCCGTGTCGGAACTGTTGTCAGCGCTCGCCGAAGCGGCCTGAGCCTGCGCAAGCACCATCGTCGAGACGAAGGCGATCGTGGACTCGGCGCCCTGGTTGGCGTTCACGCCGTCGGAGCGCAAGCCGTCAAAGCCACCCCCGGTTGCGGGGTCCCACATCGTGGCGCCGGCGTCGTTGTGGCCAAGGAACCAGCCCACCGCCGCCCAAAACGGCCCTTCCCAGCGGTCTTCCTCGCTCAGCGCCAGGGCAGTGGCGCAGGCGTGGGCCATCGAAGCGGCTTCGATGGGCTGTTGGTCGAACGCCGGCTTCTTGTCCCCCGGCCCACGGCCTCCCACGGGGGAGAAGCTGAAATGCCCTCCATGGGACTCGTGCATGACCAACCACCACAGCAGCTCGAGGCTCGAACGCAACGCCGCGCTGTCGCCGAGCGCCGACGCAGCTGACATGCAGGCGTGTGGCAACAGGGCGTTCGCGTAACTGAGGCGGGGCTCGGGCCAGCGCCACTGGCTTGCCAGCACCTTTTCGTTGCCAGGCAGCACCTTTTCGTTGCCCGCCGGCACCTTCTTTGCCGCCGCGCCTGGGAGCAGGCCGGTGGGCACACCGATGAGGTCCCTAGTGAGGTGCTGGGCTGCTCTCCGAAGCCCGTCGGGGGCCTCTGGCGACGCCATGGCCTCGGTCGCTCCCAGCAGAGCGTACGCAGCTGCTCGAGCCGCTCGGGGGCGGAAGCTCGCTGCTTGTAAGAAGAGGTTGCCCGCGCGCTCTCGAAGCGCCTCCCAGGGCGCGCAGGAGCAAGCAACTCCCAGGCCCAAAAGGGCACGGCCAGCAGCGTCCTCGCTAGGAGGGTCGGCGGTCCAGCGCCCGTCCGGCCCGAGGCGCAGGCGAAAGCCGCCCCCGCCGTCGTGAGCGCGCTCCAAGAACCCTAGGGTCGCCTCCGCCAGCTCCTCGGCGTGGGGGTCATCGGGCAAACGGCACGCGAGCGCGAGCGCTCGGCCAGCGTCGTCGGTGCAGTAGCCGTTGCCGTGCCTGGGGAGCGGCCCACAGGCGTGCTCGAACAAGCCGTACGGCCCTAAGAGCGCCTTCAGGTGGCTAAGGGAAGGGCGGGGTATGGGGCCGGCCGGCGCCGCGTGCCACTGCGGGGCCCCGCCGGCAGGCCTCGTCACACGAGCGCCCTCTCTTTCTCCAGGACCTGGTCGATTAGGCGCCTGTAGCTCGCCCCGACGTTCGGCCACAGCAGCGCTTCGGCCTCCGAGCGCGCAGCCTTAGACATTGCTGCTGCCACTCCGGGCTCGAACAGCACCCGAGCGAGCGCAGCTTGCATGGCTTCGGGGTCTGCGTGGGGTACCGTGATGCCGGCTCCTCGTGCCAGCAGTTCCCTTGCGTGGGGGAACTGGGTCGCAACGACCGGCTTAGCCGACGCGATGGCTTCCACGAGCACCCCGCTGCTCACTTGGTCAGTCGAGTCGTAGGGTAGCAGCACCGCGTCAGCCGAGCGCACGAGCGCCCGCAACGAGGCCCAGTCCCGGTAGGCGTCGTCGAAGTGCACCGAGCCGGCCACGCCGAGCTCTTGCGACAGTGACACGAGGGACTGGCGGTAGGACTCACCCTGAGAGGCGAGGACCTTGGGGTGGGTCTGGCCGGCGACCGTGTAGTCGACCTCGAGGCCGCGTTCGCGCAGGCCGGCCACAGCCCTGATGGCGTGCTCGATGCCCTTGCCAGGGCCGAGCAGGCCCCAGGTGAGCAGCCTCGGGGGGCGGGCCGGCTCGTGCACGGGGGCGAAGTTGGGGGCGGCTCCGTGCGGTACCACCGTCACGCGGCCGGGGTGCACCCCGTGGACCGCCACCAGGCGTTCCTTGGCCGCCCGGCTCTGGACCACGAGGGCCTGCGAAGCCCTTGCCAAGGCGTCGATGACCTTGCGCTGGTTGGGCTTGGGGTCGGCCAGCACGGTGTGGAGCACAGAGATGAGCGGCACTTCGAGGGCGTACACGAGGGCCAGCACCTCCTCTCCGTCCGGGCCGCCGAACAGGCCGTACTCGTGCTGGAGGAGCACTGCGTCGTAGCGCGACATGGTCCCGATCGAACGGCTGAGCGTGGCCAGGTCGCCGGCGGCCCACTCGTCGACAACCTCGCTCGGCTGCCCACAAGGTTGGCCGTCAGTGCTCGCGCGCTCGCTAGGGCCCTCGGTCACCCTCACTACGTCGGCGAGCCACCCTTGGTCAGGCGCCTCTATGGCAGCCCTCAGGTTGGCGGTGAAGGTCGCTAAGCCGCACGCCGTTGGCGGGTAGGTCCCGACCAGGACGACCCTCCTTGCGTAAGGCTGTGCAATTGCAGGGGACGCAATGGCCGGTGGGAAGGCGAGGGCACCGGCCCCAATGTCGAGCACCTGTCCCCTGGCTGGCCCAGCGTCAACTACGTCGTCAAAGAGCATCTCAACCTCCAAATCGTGTCCTCGCGGAGCCGGCCACGCCGGCTCTTTTCACGCGGCCCGAAGGGGGGCCGGGCGCGCGCTACCAAGGGCCCTAGAGGCCTTTCCTGCCCGGCCCGCCGGCGGCCACCGCCTCGCGGTAGCCCTCTGGCAACGGCGTGGCTCAATGGGCAGGTTTGTACTAATGATACCCGATAGGGCGGCCCCGCGCCTAGGCCTCAGGCCACCATATGGTCACCATCTCGGTAGGCACGGACGGCAGCTCAGCCAAGGCTTCGGCGACCTCGGGCTCGCGCTCGGCCGGCAGGCAGAGCCGGCGGCGCACCCACCTGGGGCCGCCCGCTCCCAACACCCAGTCGTCTCGCTGCCAACGTTCTAGGCCCACGCGAGTGCCGCACGCCTCCTCCACGACCGCGGCCGCGTCCTCAGCCCGCGGCCCGTCTGGGCGCCGGAGCCCCCAAAAGCGTTCCCAGAGGGGCGAAAGTGGGGCCGTTGGGTGGAGCGAGGTCAGTTCGAGCACGACCCGGCGGGGCGCGGCTGCGTAGAGGTGCTCCACGAAGGCCCCCAGTTCGGCCACGTTGTAGGCCACGTTGGCCGCAACTGCAACATCGGCCCGGCCCACCTCGCCGGCCACGTCCGGCCAGCGCCCAGTGACAAGGTCCAGCCTGAGGCCGGCTTTTGTGCCAGTGTTGCCAGCGCCCTCGCCGCCTGCAGCGCCCTCGTCGTCTGCAGCGCCTTTGGCGCCGGCAGCGCCTTCGCTGGCACCCTCTTCGGGCTCGAGCACCGGCCGGAGGCCGGCTTCCCGGGCTATTTCAGCGAGTGCGTCGAGCATTGAGCGGTCTTGGTCCACAGCCACGAGGCGACCCGCGGCAGCCGCTACCGGAAGGCTCGCAGCGCCGGCGCCAGCCCCAACGTCGAGGAGGGTGCCTCCTTCCGGGAGCACCTCGGCAATATGCCTGTGCGTGGGACTAAGAGGGGACGCAAGTGCCCGCCGGGCTGCCTGCGCGAAGACTTCGACTGGGAAGCCCCACGGCGGTACAGGTGCGGCCGCAAGGATGTGCGAAGGGATGGCCCATCCAGCGAGCGCGGCGGACCAGCGCGAAGAAGCGTCCACACTGACCGAGGGTAGCGTTGGCATGATGATGGCTTGGACCGTGGAAGAACCCGGCCCCATCGAAAGCCGCCCGCTTCGCCTGGTTGACAAGCCTGTCCCTGAGCCGGGGCCAGGCGAGGTCAGGGTGAAGGTGACCGCTTGCGGGGTCTGCAGGACCGACCTCCACGTTGCCGAGGGTGACCTGCCGCCCCACAAGCGTGCGGTGACCCCCGGCCATGAGGTGGTGGGCAGGGTGGACAAGCTCGGAGAAGGGACGCGGCGTTTCAGTGTGGGAGACCGGGCAGGCATCGCCTGGCTGCGCTACACGGACGGTACGTGCAGGTTTTGCCGTGCCGGGCGTGAAAACTTGTGCCTTTCCCCTCGCTTCACGGGTTGGGACGACGACGGAGGGTACGCCGAGTACGCCGTGGTGGACGAGCGCTATGCGTACCGCCTACCCGAGGGCTTCCCTGACGAGAAAGCCGCCCCCTTGTTGTGCGCGGGGATCATCGGCTACCGAGCGCTAAAGCGAGCCAACCTGCCCCTTTTTGGGCGCCTTGGCATCTACGGCTTCGGGGCGTCGGCACACATCGCCGCTCAGGTTGCGATCAGGCAAGGTGCGGAGGTCCACGTGCTCACGCGTTCGGAACAGGCTCAGCAGCTCGCGCTCTCCCTCGGCGCGGCATCCGCCGCCGGCGCCTACGAGCGGCCACCGCAACCACTTGACGCCGCCATAATTTTCGCCCCCGTCGGAGACCTCGTGCCGGTCGCGCTCGAGGCGCTCGACCGGGGAGGGACGCTCGCCATCGCCGGCATCTACCTGAGCGACGTGCCGGCGCTCAACTACGGACGCCAACTCTTTCAGGAAAAGACGCTGCAAAGCGTCACCGCCAACACCCGCGCAGACGGGGAGGAGCTGCTTTCGGCCGCCAGCCGCTTGGGCATCGAGGTGACGACCACTGCCTACCCGCTTGCTTCTGCGGACCAGGCGCTGGCGGACCTCGCTCACGACAATGTGCGTGGTGCGGCTGTGCTGCTTGCCGGCTGAGCCGCCCGTTCGGCTCCACGAGGCGCTTACTCGGTTCCACTGAGCCGCCCGCTCGGCTCCACTGAGCCGCTTACTCGGTTCAGCTGGGCCGCCCCGCTCGCCGGCGCGACTGCTAAGCGTTTAGGGGGTGCGCCGGCGTTGTGACCATTGGGCCTCGCCGGCGTTGTGAACAGGGTAAACGTTGGCTCGCCGCTGACCGCCGGGGTGCTCTTGGCACCGACCGGTGCAGCGTATGCCTCCTACGGGCAAGGTGCGGAGTACCAAGTCGAGATCTCCGCCAACCTGCAAAACGGGGCCGGTCAGGGCCAAAGCACAGACGGTGGGGTTTGGTTCTGGGCTGCACTGAACCAAGACGGCACGGTCAACTACAGGGAACCGACTGCGTCCACAATTTAATTCTGCCTACTGGTCGCGTGCCGAACATTCCTCTCACAACAGCGGGGGCACGACCTGGACGAACAATGGTAATGGCACGTTTACCATCGACAGCGTCATCACTGTTGTCGTTGTCTTGTGTGTCGCGATAGCGCTTTGCGTCGTCCAGCGTCTCGAAAGTCTCGGTCCAGAACCTTCCGTCGTGGGCCGGTTCCTCGATCAAAACGTAACGCTTCGGCTCGGGGCCAAGGATGTCGGGCTCGCCGTTTTGGCCAACGTCGTAGCGTTGTGGGTCGTCGAGTTGGTCGGTGTAGCGGCGCTCGGAGTCGAGCTTCTCCCAGTTCGCCCGCCGGCGGGCTGCGGTGGTAGCTGGGGAAGACAGGTTGATGCCATCGATCTAAGCGTGTTGCGTCGGAGCCCACTGACCGCCTGACGGGGTGCCAGCTGGCTTACGGGGCTGATTGGCGCTCATGTCGGGTACTGGAGCGACGAAGCCCGCTTTTCGTACGCCGTGCCTTCTGTAACTGACAGCGGTGCCTCTGGGTTGGAGCAGGTGCCCATACCTTGGTCAGCGCAGGTTTCCTTCCTGAAAAGAAGCAGAGCGGCGCCGAAGTACAGCCTGGCGTCCCGCCAAGTGGTGGGGATTCGAGGTCGTGATCCCCGGTGACGGTCAGTCGGTGTCGGCTCCTTCGAGCTCGCAGATGACCGCATCGACATCATCGCGCTCGGGGTACAGCATCGCCATCGACGCCTCCGAGAAGCAGCGCCGCTCGGCGGCGGTCCACTCTTCGTGGGTGTCGAGAGGACGGCACCGGCGAGGCGGACGAGGGCAGCCTCTGTCGGGAAGATGCCCACAACCCTGCATCTGCGCTTCAGCTCCTTGTTGAGCCGTTCCAGTAGGTTCGTGCTCCACAGCTGACGCCACTGGGCACGTGGGAACGCGCTGAAGGCGAGCACCTCTTCCTTCGCCTCGTCCATGAGGCGAGCTGCCTTCTCGAAGCGCTCGAGGACGTCGTGCGCACCTGGTCCCACTGGGTCGACATCTCCTCGCTCGTGGCTTGGGCGAAGACCGTCCGGAAGGCGGCAGCCACCATCTCCTGGTTGCCCTTGGGCACACAGGCAAGCAGGTTCTCCGCGAAGTGGGCCCGGCAGCGTTGGTGCGCTGCCCCCTGGGAGCAGCGCCCGATGGCGGCGACGAGGCCGGCGTGCTGGTCGGAGATGACGAGCTTCACCCCCGAAAGTCCGCGCTCTTTGAGCGAGCGCAGGAACGTCCGCCAGAAGAGCTCGTCTTCGGGACCACCAACGGCACACCGAGGATCTCTAGGTGCCCGTCCTCGCGCACGCCCGTGGCGATCACGACGGCCTTGGAGACGACGTGATGGTCGCAGCGGCCATGCAGGTAGGTCGCGTCGAGGTAGATGTAGGGGGACCGGGCGTGACTGAGCGGGCGCGTCCGGAAGGCCTCGACCGCCTGGTCGAGCCCGGCGCAGATGCGGGAGACCTCGCTGCGAGAGATGCCCGAGGTGACCCCCAAAGCAGCGACGAGGTCGTCGACCGAGCGGGTGGGCACCCCTTTCACGTAGGCCTCGGTCACGACGGCGTAGAGGGCCTGGTCTATGCGTCGGCGGGGCTGGAGGAAGGAGGGGGAGTAGCTCCCTCCTAAGCTTTGGGGTCTTCACCTCGAGGTCGCCGGCCTTCGTGGCCACAGTCTTAGTGCGATGGCCGTTGCGCTCGGTGAGGCGGCCCTCGGAGCGCTCGTAGCGAGCGGCACCGGTCGCCCGAGCGGCCTCTGCCTCGACCAGCTCTTGGAGGACGAGGCGGGTCAGGTCGCGGATGAAGTCGACGCCATCGCCGGCACGGAGCGCGTCGAGCAGCGCGGACAGGTCCAACTGTTCGAGGGTGGTCATCGGGGTGTCCTCCTTTGGTTGGTGCGTTCGGCTAGGAACACACCGAGGATCACCCCGGTGACCCACTTACGTGGTGGATCCTCCGGCTACCCCAAACCCCACCACTTGGTGGGACTCACACAAGTACAGCTCGGGCATGGCCGACTCGTAGCCGGACGCTCGCCACCACCCGGTGTTGCCAAGCGATCCCATGTCGACGGCCCGGCTTCATTGCGTGTCCAGGGATGCGCCGGTCGAAAGTGGCCACTGACCTGGCCTTTGTGGTGGGACGTGCAGAAACGCCTTGAGGTGCTTGAGCCTGCTCCTGAGGTGATGTAAGATTACATCATGCAGCGGACTCAGATCTCTTTGACCGACGAGGAGCGGCGCGCCCTGGATGCCGCCGTGCTGCGGACTGGTCGGTCGCTCTCCTCCCTCATCCGTGACGCGGTCGACCAGGTGTATGGCTCGGAGCGCTCGGCCGAGGACGACCTCGCAGCGATGAGACGCGCCTTCGGCACCTGGAACGACCACGATCTCGACGGCGCGGCCTGGGTCGATCGGCTACGCCCTGGCGCCCGTCTGGAGCGCGACCGCTCGTGAGCGTCCTGGTGGACACCTCAGTCCTGATCGACTACCTACGAGGACATGCAGGCGCTGGGAGCCTCCTGGAACGGGAGCGGGCCAGGGACATCCTTCATGCGAGCGAGATAACCCGCATCGAGGTCCTCGCCGGCATGCGCCCGGGAGAAGAGGATGGCACCCGCGCGCTGCTGTCCACCCTGGTTTGGCACCCCGTCGACGCCGATGTCGCGGAAGAGGCCGGCGCCCTTGGACGCCAATGGCTTCCGAGCCGCCATACCATCGACAGCGCCGATCTCGCCATAGCAGCCACCGCCGTCCGCACCAACGCACGGCTCCTGACCCGCAATGTTAGGCACTTCCCAATGTTCACCGACCTCCAGGCACCCTACTGACGCTGGAGCAGCCCGCCATCGCGCACCCTAGGGGGCGCCCGAGGGCGGGCGATCTCGGCCAGTACGAAGAACCCGTCGAGGTCGAGGTAGGGCGCCACTCTCAGCGAGGCGCCTCAGGAGATTATGCCCCTCTTCGGCGACCTGAGCGGCGGCCTCGTCGACCCACTCGGTCGACCTCGGCCAACACCGTTGCATCGGGCAGGCAATATCCGCCTTGTCACCCCAATGCAACGTGGAAGGATCGGGGCGTGGGGGTGCTTCGACCTCGGTCCGCACAGCACTAGCGGCGAACCCTTATCACAGCAGGCGATCTCGTCACCAAGGCCTTCAACGGGCGGGCATCATAGCGAGGGTGGTAGAGGGCGTACGGGCCGTCCACCGGCGTGCCAAAATGTCCGATGACCCACCGGAGGACGCCCAGCGGGTCATCAAAGGACTGAGCAAACGTGCAGCCTAGTCCTCAACCAAGCAAAGAGCCCCTCCCTCTCGGCCAAATCAAAGGATGTAACGGGGGTTTTCGGTCTGGCTAATTGGGGGGCGGCGGGTTTTGGGCGAAGGCTGGGCGACGACCCCTCACGCCCCTTGGCTGCCTCCCCCCGTTGCGCTCACTCCAGGGGGGTGAGCGCGCCGATTGAACGCCTCTACCAGGTGCGGTCTCAGGCCTCGCGCGTGCCAGACCCGCTGGACCGTCGCTGGGCTGACCCCCGTCACCTTGGTCATGGACCGGCAACTCCAGTGTGCCTCGCCGTCCGGCTTGGAGTGCTGGGTGAGGCTCACGATATCGTGGTTCTTTTCCTGGGGGACTGGGGCTTGCTGGTCAGCAACCAGCGGAAGCACACACACACACCGCGTTTTGGTGCTCCTGAGCAGCCACGACGCTCATAGGGCGCGGGCTTCATCGGGCCCGAGCGACCGCGAAGGGCTACCGCCCTGTGCTGCATCAGCAGTGATGTTAGTATGATGCTGGCATGAGGACGACCATTAACCTGCCGCCTGGGGTGCACCGGCGGGCGAAAGAGCTCGCCGAACAACGCCATCAGCCCCTTTCGACAGTGATCGCCGACCTGGCAGTACGGGGCCTCGCCACGCTCGACGAACCGGTGGCAGTCACCGTAGACCCGAAGACCGGGTTCCCAGTGATCGCCTTAGGAAGGCGCATAACAGCTGCAGAGGTGGCTGACGCCCTCGACGATGAGTAACGGGCTCAGCTATCTTCTCGACGCGGGCACGCTCATTGCGCTGGTGATCGCCAATCACGAGCATCATGACCGGGCGGCTAGGTGGGCAGCCGGGGTCGATGGCATAGCACTTTGCCCGATCGTGGAAGGGGCTCTTGTCCGGTTCTTGGTACGCGCAGGTGAGGCCCAGGCCACCGCTGTCGCAATCCTGTCGGCTCTGTACCGTTCTCCACGGTGCGACTTCTGGGAAGACTCGCTCTCCTATGAAGTAGTTGAGCTAGGACATGTCGTGGGCCACCGACAAGTGACCGACGCCTACCTTGCGGCACTCGCCAAAAGCCGGGGCAGCCGGTTGGCCACCTTCGACCGGGCCCTCGCTGAGGCGTTCCCCGACAGCACTGAACTGATCGGCTGAGCGGGCGCGAGTGGCTCGGCATCGGTAGCCCGGAGCGAGTACGTGGTGCTCGTCGTCGCCGGCGACTTCGAGCCACTTGAGTTGAGGCCACCCTGTAACTGCTTGCCGACCCAGACGCCCATGACCGTCTGCGGTAGCCGAAGCGGATCGCGCCACGGGACAGGTGCTCGGCGAGGGAGCGGTGCGAGACCTCGTCGCTCGACGCCAGCGCCCGTAGTCTCCGTGCGCAAACCGTTCGAAGGCAATGGCGGGGCCGTCGAGGCGAGTACCGCGTCCGCTACCGCACCGACGAGATGCTTACTGTCTACGTGCTCGATGTCGACCACCGCCGCGATCCCTACCCCAGCTCAGATCACCGACAGCGGGTCTCTGGGGCCCTGGCAAGCCTCCGTACTACCCATGCCGCTTTACTCGGCTGTGTGCACTGGGCCGTGGTGCTTAGCGATTGCGTTTTGCCACTTTTGGACGTCTCGCCCAGGAGTTCAGCCGTGGAGCTCAGCTGTGGAACTCAAGCAGGCTCACAGATGTAACGAGTTTGCTGAGAGAAAGCCCAACTTCTTACGGATCTGTACGCCTAGCGCGCAGATCTGTAAAGAGTTTCCAGTTCGTCGCCAGAACTTGTCACGGGACTGTACGCCAACCACTCGGGACTGTACGCCGGCGACTCGGGCTCGTACCTCTGAGGCCGGCGCCGCCGAGGCTCCTACCGCCGTGCCGGCGCCGGCGAGGCCCCTACCGCCGTCCCGGAACCGCCTGAGGCCAGCGCCGCCGAGGGCCCCTAACCTGATGCCCGTAGCCGCTCAGGTCAGTTCAGTATCAGTAGCGGTAGCCCTCAGGCTTGTAGGGGCCTTCTACGGGCACCCCGATGTAGGCGGCTTGGGCCTCGCTCAGTTGGGTTAGCTTGGCGCCGAGTTTGGGGAGGTGGAGGCGGGCAACTTGTTCGTCTAGGTGCCTGGGCAGGACGTGGACGCCCACCGGGTACGCCGCCCGGTTGCACCAGAGTTCCAACTGTGCGAGGACTTGGTTCGTGAAGCTCGTGGACATCACAAACGAGGGGTGCCCGGTGGCGCAGCCCAGGTTGACCAGGCGTCCTTCAGCAAGGACGATCACCGAGTGGCCGTCGGGGAAATCCCAAGCTGCCACCTGCGGCTTTATGTCGTGGCGCTTCACTCCAGGCCAGCGGGCGAGGCCCTCCATGTCGACTTCGTTGTTGAAGTGCCCGATGTTGCAGACGATCGCGTTGTGCTTCATCGCCGCCATGTGCTCCGCCAGGATGATGTCCCGGTTGCCAGTCGCCGTAACGAAAATGTCTGCCTGTCCGACGACGTCTTCGAGGGTCACCACCTGGAGGCCTTCCATCGCGGCCTGGAGTGCGCATATCGGGTCCACTTCTGTCACAACCACTCGCGCTCCCTGGCCGCGCAGCGACTGGGCACATCCCTTGCCAACGTCGCCGTAGCCGCAAACGACGGCGAGCTTGCCGGCAACCATGACGTCGGTGGCGCGGAAAATGCCGTCGATCAGCGAGTGGCGTACCCCGTAGAGGTTGTCGAACTTGCTCTTGGTCACAGAGTCGTTCACGTTTATGGCCGGGAAGAGCAGGGCGCCGGCGGCCGCTCGCTGGCGGAGGCGGTTTACGCCCGTGGTCGTCTCCTCGCTCACACCCTTTATGCGGGCTGCCATCTTTGTCCACATGCCAAGCCGTTCCCGCAACGTCGCCTGCAGTGTGGCCGCTATTACGCCGGCTTCCTCACCCGGCCCGAGGTCAGGTACTGCACCAGACCGTTCGGCTTCGACGCCGAGGTGCACGAGCAAGGTTGCGTCGCCGCCGTCGTCGACTATTAGGTCCGGCCCATCAGCGTCGGGCCAGGACAGCGCCTGGAGGGTGGCCCACCAGTACTGTTCGAGGGTTTCGCCCTTCCACGCGAAAACCGGCACGCCGGCGCTTGCGACTGCTGCAGCGGCATGGTCCTGGGTCGAGAAGATGTTGCAGCTCGCCCAGCGTACCTGCGCGCCAAGTTGGACGAGCGTTTCTATTAGAACTGCCGTCTGGACCGTCATGTGGAGCGAGCCGCTGATGCGGGCGCCGGCTAGCGGCTTGGTGCCCGCGTGCTGTGCCCGCAGCGCCATGAGGCCGGGCATCTCTACTTCGGCAAGGTCTATTTCGCGCCGTCCGAGCTCGGCTAGGCCAATGTCCGCAACCTTGTAGGGCACAGCCTCTGGCATTGGCGTCGTCTTTTCGCTAACCATAATCGCGACCTCCTTAATGAGTACGGTTGGGGATAGCGCGCCCAAGCGCCTGGAGGCCGGGGCCAGCGAGCCCTTTCCCAGCGGGTCAGCCTGGCCGTTAGCTTACCTACGGCGGCGGGCGGTGGCCACCTGAGCAGCTACCGGCCAGGGCCGGCCGGCCTACTCACGCCCGCCGGCTTACTTGCCGCCGCCGGCTTGCCTACGTCCGCGGGCAGTGGCCAACTGGGCAGGTGTCTGGCCAGGGGCCATCGGCGCCCAGGGCGAGCTTCGCCTCTCCGGCACAGGTCCGCTCGCGGGTCAGCTGCGCGACCATGCCCACGAACTCAGGGTAGGCGCTCACGCACTCGGCGCGGGCAAAGCGCTTGCCAGAAGCGCTGGCGGCTTGCGCTGCTTCGACGTCGAGGTCGTGGACGACTTCCATGTTCTCGATGGCGAAGCCGATCGGTACCACCACGACGCTGGTCGCCTTGGAAGCGGCAATGACCTCGGTCACGTCTGGGCCCAACCATGGCTGAGAAGGGCTGCCCGAGCGGCTTTGCCACGCCAGCTGCCAGGAAGCCACGCCGGCGCTGGCGGCCACCAGGCGCGCCGTCTCGAGCACGTGGGGCTCGTAGGGGCTAGAACGGGCAGCCGCTACTGGCACGCTGTGCGCACTGAATATGACCTCGGTACTGGATATGACCTCGGTACTGGATATGACCTCGGTACTGGCCCCGGCGCTGTCTCCGAGGCTGGCGAGGCTCGCCGAGAGGCTCTTGGCCCACGCCGCAACCCAGCCGGGGTGGTTGTAGAACAGGCGCAGCTTGTCAACTTCGGGTGCGGACGGCCCCACCTTGGCGCGTGCCGAAGCGATGTCCTCTAGGTACTGCCGGCAGCTCGAGTAACCGCCATAGGCAGAGGTCACAAACGCCACCACGCGGCGGGCACCTGCGCGGGCTAGCTCGGCGAGGGTGTCTTCCAAGAGGGGGTGCCAGTTGCGGTTGCCCCAGTAGACGGGGAGAGAAAGGGCGTCCATGTGCGGCTTTAGTAGGGCAAGGAGCTCCCGGCAGCGGGCCGGCAGGGGGCTGGCCCCACCCGCTGCGTAGTAGTGCTCGGCGACGGCCTGCAAGCGCTGTTCTGGGATACCCCTCCCTGCGCTGACGCGCTTGAGGAACGGGACCACGTCTTCCGCCTTCTCCGGCCCTCCGAAGCTCACTAGCAAGAAGGCGTCGTAGTTGCCTGCCACACCAAAAGGCTAGTGTGCGGCTCCCCGCACCGGCCACTGCGCTGGCCCGATAACGCTGCCCATAATGCTAACGCCAAGTTATTGCGGCACCAGGGGGCACTACAGGCACCAAATTAGGGCTATTTTGCTGGCAAGGGCAAGACGGTATCGTGAGCCGTGCCCGCTGAACTATGCCGAATTTAGCGGTGGGCAGTGGACGGTGCCGAGCTAGCCGTGCGCAGTGGACGGTGCCGCGTTAGCCGTGCCGGCTGAACAGAGCCCATTTAGCGGTGCCCAGTGAGCGGTGCTGACTTAGCGCTGCCTCTACAGCGGTGCCGTATTTAGGTTGGAAGGGTTTTAGGCAGGGAGGACTTGGTAGACGGCCCGCTCTTGCACGCCCCAGTCGGCGCACTGCCAGTAGGAAGGTTCCCAAATGTCGATGTGGTACCCGACGATCGCGCCGCCGGTGTCGTCCGCGGTGCGGAAGCCAACTCCGTCAACGTATATCTGCGTCCCGAGGGCGATCACGCCAGGGTCCACCGCGACGCTCGACGGTCCCGCCTGCGCACCCGAGGCAGTAGTACCGGTGAGGTCGTAGCAGGTCACAAGAAATGTGCCCAAGTACTTGAGGGAACGCTGGGGATGAACTTGCGCGGCCAAACTGTTGCTGTTGCGGGCAGAGGTCGGGCGTCCTGCGTGAGGCTTTGGAGAAGCTGGCAGTTCTTGGGCGACAGCTCGCAGGGTCAACCTAGCCGCGGTGGTCAGGAACCGTGACGCAGCCTTGGCTGTTGAGAGGTCGGCTTGCAAATAGCTTTTGATAGCTGCCTCATTTAGCGAGGCTACCGGGAAACTGGCTCTGTGGCTTGACTTTGCGCGCCGAGGAAGCCTACTTGCCAAGTGGGCCGGTCGGTTTGGCACCTTGAGCGACTTCTTAGGGGTAGGTGCGCCGGCAGGCGAGGCCGTCGCCGCGCCTGCGGGCGAGGCCGTGGCCAGCCTTGCCGGGGGGACTGCTGCCAGCCCTGCCAGTACAGCCGCAGGTAAGGCTAGGCCGACCAAGTGAGCTGGCCGGCGCCCAAGGGGAGCCGGCTGCTTGACGAAGCCCAGCCGTTGTGCTTGGTCACCGCCATTTGAGCGCGCACGCACCGCTTCGCGCACAGCGGCTTGGCCCAGGCGTCGGCCTTCCATCGGACTGAAGCCCTTTTTGCCTCGCAATCGTTTCCCTCCTCCAAGGTCGCGCGCGGCCCACAGCGGGCCATCGAAGGCCCGGCTTGGGCCAGGGCTGCGCCAACGCGCGGGCCGCTCTCACCTCAAACCGCGAGAGGGCCAAAGCCCAAAGCGCAGGGCTTGCCGGGAGGCCCACCCCCCATTACTCCCAGTTCAGGAGCACAAAATTTGGGGATTTGGGAGCCCGGTGCCCAATAGCGTTTTAGTCGGTCGATAATGTTACGGGCCTTTGTGGCGCGAAGTCAAGTTCCCAGCCAAAATTTATTGCTGACCAGGGCCAATATGGGGGGCTGAATAGTTGCAAAAGCAGAAGCTCGTGACGGCGGCCACACGGCTGGACGCTGAGGGTGGTCAACTCGCTTCGAAGGCCCCGCGAGGCTCGTTAGGGCCACTGAGGCCGTAGGCTCGTGACATGACCGACGCAAGCGTGGCCATGACTGGAGGGCCCGGGGAGGCCGGGCAGGGCGGGGACCAGCACGGTTCGGCAGGGCGGGACCGTGGGGCGCAGCAACGCGGCCTGGTCAGAGGCGCCTACGGGGCACCCGCAGCCGGCCGAGGGCCGGCAGCCGCGGGACGTCCCGAGCAGGCCGAGGAGCCCGCTCAGGGCGAGGAGCAAATGAGCGCCGCAGAGGTGGCAGAGCTGTGGCTGGAGGAACTGGCGGACCAGGTCTCGGTGCCGGCTTCGCAGGTCCAGGACCGCCTGCTCGACCTGTGGGGTTACCTCGAAGACGGCCCCGCGAGGGTCGAGGTGGAGCGTTGGCTTACTGAGACTCTCCGGCGCAACCTCTACTCGGTCTCTGACATCAGCGACCGGCTGGAGTCATTGCTCCCCATGTCCTGAGCCGGCGAGGCGCCGTCGCCTGGGCCCACGGGAGCCCCACCGCCCTGAGCCGGCGAGGCCCAGCTCAGATGGCGGTGCAGGCTGGCCGCGTCGGTGCTGCGGGACAGGCGGCTCGACCAGCGCCCATGTTCGTAGTGCAGTTCCAAGGGCACTGAAAAGCACGCGCTGAGCTGCTCTGCAGTCAAGGCAACGCCAACTGGGCCCTGGCATAGCGCGCGCCCATCACGAAGGAGGAGGGCGTGGGTGAAGCCCTCTGGCACCTCCTCTACGTGATGGGTGACCATAACGAGGGGCGGCGTGGACTTGTCCGCTGCGAGAGCCGAGAGCCGCGCGAGCAGGTGTTCTCGGCCACCCATGTCCAAGCCGGCACAAGGCTCGTCGAGCAGTACCAACTGCGGCGAGCACATGAGGGCGCGCGCGAGCAGGACCTGCTGGCGCTCACCCTCCGAAAGCCTCCCAAAGGCCCGGGTGCTCAAGTGGGCGAAGCCAGCCTCTGCCAGCAGTGCGCGGGCCAGCTCCCAGTCGGCGTCCGTGTAGTCGTGCCACCACGGTTCGAGGGCACCTTCCTTGCCGGCGACCACCACTTCGAGCGACGTCAACCCTGGGCCCACCGCCCTCGCAACGCTCGCCGAGACGAGCGAGACCCGCCGGCGCAAGGCGCGGACGTCGGTGCGGCCGAGGCGTTCGCCTAGTACCTCGACGCTCCCGCGAGTCGGCTGAACGTACCCGCAGACTAGCTGCAAGGTGGTGGTCTTGCCGGAACCGTTTGGGCCGAGCAGCACCCAGCGTTCTCCCTGGTGCACCTGCCAGCTGAGCTCGCGCAGCACTGGCGTACGGTAGCGGTAGAGGTCCACTCGTTCGAAGCGGACTGCAGGGGGGCTAGTGATGGTGCGAGCTGTGGGCACGGCTAGCGCTGGGGGCCCTGAGGGCATCTGGCTGGGGGCGCTGAGGGCATGACGTGCGCCACGGTAGCGGGCCGGAGCAGGTAGCGGGCCGGAGCAGAAAGCCAAGGACCGGGCGGCCATGTGGCCTCTCGAAGCTGGCGTGGGCGGTGGCCGAAGCCGGCGTGGGCGCCGAAAGCCGGCTTGGGGGCGGCCGAGCGCGTGGCCTGAGCCCGCCGGCTGGCCTGGCCCTGCACGCTGGTGGGAGGATGGCTAAGTGAGCAGCTTGACCGGCGAAGTTATGGCGGTGTTCGGGCCCGTGTTCGAAGAGCTCTCACCCGGGGCCCCCGTGGGCCTCAGGCCTTCACAACGGGCGGACTTCCAGGTCGACGGGGCGCTTGCGCTCGCCCGTGCCCTCGGCCGTCCGCCTCGCGAGGTGGCTCAGGAGGTCGTGGACGCAGCTACTGCCAGAGGTCTCGGCGAGATCTGCGAGCGTGTGGAGGTTTCAGGCCCTGGGTTCGTCAACCTCACCCTTTCCTCAGGCTTCCTTGGCACGTGCCTGCGCTCGATGGCTGTCAGCCCTTCGCTCGGGGTCGCCCGCGCCAAGCCCGCCAAGAAGGTGGTCGTGGACTACGCGTCGCCCAACGCGGCCAAGCAGATGCACGTCGGGCACCTCCGCTCAGCGATCATCGGGGACGCGCTCGTGCGGCTCCTCGAGGCTGTGGGGCACGAGGTCATCAGGGAGAACCACGTTGGCGACTGGGGCGCCCCATTTGGGATGCTCATCGAGCACTTGCTCGACTTGGGCGAAGCCGAGGCAGCCCACGAGCTCGCCGTGGGCGACCTCGAGTCGTTCTACCAGGCGGCGAGGGCGCAGTATGACGCGGACCCGAGCTTCGCAGAACGTGCAAGGCAGCGGGTGGTGCTGCTCCAGTCAGGAGACCCTGAGACCAAGAAGCTCTGGGAGGCTCTCGTCCAGCGCAGCATCAACCATTTCGACGAAGCGTTCCACCGTCTCGGCACCAAGCTCACCCGTGACGACGTAGTAGGGGAGAGCTTCTACCAGGACATGCTCCCTCAGGTGGTCACCGACCTCCAACGCGCGGGCCTGCTAAGGGAGAGCGACGGCGCCCTGTGCGCGTTCCCGCCAGGGTTCACCAACCGTGAAGGAGCACCGCTCCCGCTCATCGTGCGCAACTCGGTTGGAGGCTACACCTACGCCACCACCGACCTCGCCGCCATCCGTGACCGCGTCAGCCGGCTTGGCGCAGGGCTTTTGGTCTATGTGGTCGGCCTCCCGCAGTCTCAACATTTCCAGATGGTCTTCGCGGTCGCCCGGATGGCTGGCTGGCTCCCTGAGGGGACAGAGGCCGTCCACGTCGGCTTCGGCAGCGTCCTTGGCCCAGACGGCAAGATGTTCCGCACTCGCCAAGGTGGGACGGTGAAGCTTACTGAGCTGCTAGAAGAGGCTGTGGAAAGGGCACGCGCCCTACTGGTCGAGCGCGCCGCCCAACAGGCAGGCCAGGGTGCCAGCGAGGAGCTCTCCACCGAGTTTTTAGAAAGCGTCGCCGAAGCCGTCGGGACCGGTGCCGTGAAGTACGCCGACCTGTCCAATGACCGCACCCGGGACTACCGCTTCGACTGGGGCCGGATGCTCTCGTTCGACGGCAACACCGCCCCCTACATCCAGTACGCGCACGCCCGAGTACGCAGCATCCTGAGGCGCGCTGAGGCACAAGGCTACGGCGGGCGCAGCCTCGGCCCCGATGCCTTGCTCCCACCCTCCGAAGCCGAGGAGCGGGAACTGGCCAAGGCCATTTTGAGCTTCCCCGACGCCGTGGCCGCCTCCCTGGAGAGCTACAGCCCGCACAAGCTGTGCGCGTCGTTGTTCGAGCTGGCGTCGAAGTTCACGGACTTCTATGAGCACTGCCCGGTGCTGCGGGCTCCTGACGGCGCCACGCGAGCTGCAAGGTTGGCGCTTTGCGCCCTGGCGGGTACGGTGCTAGCGCGGGGCCTCGAGCTGCTCGGTATAGCCGCACCCGAACGCATGTAGCGCTCTGGCGCAGGCACGTCAGGGAGGGCTGAGCTCGCCCAGGCGTTGTGCCAGCTCCGCGGTTATGAGCGGGAGCACGTCCAGGGCTTTTAGGTTGTGGCGCAGCTGCGCCGGGTTGGACGCCCCGAGGATCACCGTCGACACGTTGGGGTTCTTGAGGCACCAGGCGATGGCCAGCTGAGCCATGTCGGCCCCCGCGTCTTTAGCGATGGCAGCGAGCTCTCGTACCTTGGCGGACCTTTCAGGGTCTTCGACCATGCGCCGGGCCCACTCGTAGCCAGGCAAGGTGGCCCGGCTGCCAGCGGGCGTCCCCTCCAGGTACTTGCCGGTGAGGAGGCCCCCTCCGAGCGGGCTGAAAGAGGTAAGCCCGTAGCCGAGGTCCTCGAAGACCCGTGCGTACTCCTTTTCCACCCTCGCCCGGTTGAGCAGGTTGTACTGGGTCTGTTCGACAACGGGCTTGCGCAGGTGGTGGCGCTCTGCGATCTCCCAGGCAGCCCTGATGTCGTGTGCGGGCCACTCCGAGGTCCCCCAGTAAAGGGCCTTGCCAGCAGCGACGATGTCGCTCATCGCCCAGACCGTCTCCTCGATGGGGGTCTCGGGGTCGGAGCGGTGGCAGAAGACTATGTCGACGAAGTCGAGCCCTAGCCGCTCGAGGGAGCCGTCCACTGCTTGGAGGAGGTACTTGCGGTTGAGGGTGTTGCGCATGTTGACCTCGTCGTGGATGCCCCAGAACAGCTTCGTCGAGACCACGTAGCTGTAGCGCGGCCAGCCCAGCTCGGCGAGGGCTTTGCCCATGATCTGCTCGGACCGGCCGCCGGCGTAGCTCTCCGCGTTGTCGAAGAAGTTGACCCCTGCTTCACGTGCCACTGCCATCGTCTCGGTGGCGGCCTCTGTTCCCATCTGCTCCCCGAAGGTCACCCAGGACCCGAACGACAGTGCGCTCACCTTCAACCCTGAGGTGCCCAGGCGGCGGTACTCCATGACGACCTGCTCCTTTCTAAATGCCCTAGGAGCTCCCTGTGGAGGAGCTCCCTGTCTAAAAGCTCCCTGTCTAGGAGCCCTCGGCGCCAGCCACAGCTGTGGGGCCAGCGCGTGACGTACTAAACAGCGCCCGCCGCTTGGCGGAGGCCGGTACCCGTGGTACCTTAGCCCTCCGAGGGTGCAGCATCGAAGTACGAGCAGTTCCCTCCCGGCAGTAGAGCCGGTGGGCCGGAACGGGTTGGAGGTCCAATGCCCGGGTGCGGCCGGAAAGGAGGGAACTAAACATGGCAACAGGCACAGTCAAGTGGTTTAGCTCGGAGAAGGGTTACGGCTTCATCTCCCAGGAGGGAGGGCCGGACGTCTTCGTCCACTACAAGGCCATACAAGGCCAGGGTTTTCGGACCCTGGAAGAAAACGAGCCCGTCGAGTTCGAGGTACAGGAGAGCCCCAAGGGCCTCCAGGCTGTCAACGTCGTGCGTATGACGCTCAAGGCGGGAGAGTAGGGCAGAGGTAGCCAGCGCAGGCGAGTAGCGCGCAGGCTGGTCGAGCCCACAGCCTGCGGTAACCAGGCGGCGTCGTGTTCCCCGGGGCAGCCCAAGGCGGTGGTGCGCGCCCGCAGCTCAGGCGGCCCTGCTCGCCTGAGGCTGGCTCCTGCCGCCACGCTAAGCTGTCGGCTGATGACTTTGCGCGTCTTTCTGCTTCTGCGCGGGGCGGTCGTAAGAGCAGCTTCCTGACCAGCTCCACCACTCAGCGCGCAAAAAATTCGTGCCACGGCCTCAAGGAGCGCGTACGGCGGCCCGATACTTTCCCAAGAGGCTGTGGTGCGGCCTCGAGCGCAGCGGGAGGTACCCAATGCTGTCAGGTGGTCGGGCCGTCCCCGGGGCGGGCCGGGAACACCCTCACCAGAGGGCTAGGCGGTGGGCTTTTACGAAGCCGGCAGTGGCCGGTGCCTTCGTCGCGGCCGCTTCTTTGTTCGGCTTGCCCCGGGCGTGGGCCTCGTCCACCTCGGGCCTCAGCGCCTCCGAGAACTCGCCGGCAGTTTCCCTCAGCGTCGCTCGCATGCAGGGCCTCCCGCCCGTTTCGGTGAGCGTGAGCGTGCCCGTGCCCGTCTCGGTAAGCGTGCCCGTCTCGGTAAGCGTGGTCCTCACTTCCACGACCACGACCACCCCGACCAGCACCACGACAGCACCGACGACCACGACCATCGCGACCACCACCAGTTCGGCGACTACGACCACGACGGTCGCGACTACCACTACCACCGTCGCACCCACGACCACCAGCGCACCAACCACTACGACCCCATCAAGGACGTCGACCCCGGCCCCGGTAACAACCGCGCCGACTACGACTACCCCTCCGACAACGGCACCTTCGACCACGTCGCCCCCGACCACCGTGCAAACCGGCCAGGAGTCCGGCCGGCGCAGCCCGTTACCGTTCCCGACGACGACGCCGTCGCCGGCGACAACTTCGGCCGGGCCCACCGGGCCTACGGCCGCGCCTTCGACCACGGCGCCTCCCGCTACGAACCCTGCGGGCGGTACTGGGCCGACGACGAACCCTGGGAGCACGCCGGAGAGCTCCTCGACCTCGGCCTCCCCTGGCTCGGCGTCGGGCAGCGCCCACCGGGGCGGGGCGGGCGCAACCCCAGGCAGCAAGGCCCGCAAGACTGGCTCGTCTGCGGGCGCCCACGGCTTCACGGGGCCAACCACAACTCCTGCGGTCGTGACGACCTCGACGCCGGCCAAGCGGCGCCCAAGGTCTGCGAGCAGCTCTTCTCAGGCCTTCACGGGCTCGCAGACGGCAACCTCGACGCCGGCGGCGCCGGGACCGGCCTCGCCCGGGTTGGCCACGCCGACCACTTCGGCCGCGACAACCCTGCCAGGCGACCACCTCCAGCGCCCGGGCCAGCCGACGCCGACCACTTCGGCCGCGACAACCCTGCCAGGCGACCACCTCCGGGGCCAGGTGACGACGACGGTTCGCGAGCGGCGTGGCGGCTCAACTGGGCAGCTCACGCCCACCTCCGCCCGCACCAAGACCACCACGCGCAGAGGGCTAGGGGTGCCGGCGGGGGCAAACCGCTCCACTGGCGCTGGCACGACGGGCCGGGGCCGGCCTGGCAACCCGGGCCCAACCGTTAGCCCGGCGGGCACGCCTGGGGCGCAAAAGGCCGGCTCCGGCCGGGCTAAGCCTCAGGCGGCCCCACCCAGCACCCTGCCCATCGGCGAGAGCGCCAGCGGTGCGGGCCTCATCTCGCCCAGCGGGCTTTGGGAGGGGGGCGCCTTGGACGTAGGGACGATCCTTTCAGTGCCAGCAGCGCTCGCAGGCTTGGCTGTCGTGTTCTTCGTGCTCCAGTGGCTGATAGACCGCCGCGACCCCAAGTTCGTGGACGCACCGTTGCGTGAGGACGACGACTCGGTTGGCTTCGACTAGTAGGCGGCCAGTTCGGGCCGAGCAAACGAGCCTTGAAAGGCGCTTCGGTGCGCTTCAGCTGACCCGGCTGGCTTTGGTCGGGTTCATGCTGGCTACTGCCTACTTCGTGCCGCGCTCTTTGGGGATGGGCACCAAGGAGGTGGCCGAGATGAGCGGCGGCTACCTCCTAGTGAGCTTCGCTGGCTGGGGCCTTGACGCTTTCTGCGACCGGATGGCCCGCGTGAGGGGCTCGCGCAGGCGGGTGCTGTTCCAGCTGGCGCTGATCCCTGCCGACTCGGTTTACCTCGTCCTGCTCACCGTGCCGTCGGGAGGGGCCCAGAGCACCTTCATCTGGATTTTCACGGTGCAGCTGATAGCCGTGACCTTGCTCGCCGGCCGGCGCACGGGCGTGAGGGTCGCGCTGTGGGACTCGGCACTGCTGCTCGCCGTCACCTTCTTGCGCCTTGGCGACAGCGTGGCCCAGTGGCTCGGGGTTAGCCAGGCTTACTCGCCCTCGGCCGGCGAAGTTGCGGTGCGCATCAGTGGGTTCTGGGCGGTGGCCTTGTGCACAGCGTGGTTCTCGGCTCTTTCGGAACGGGAGCTGCGCCGGCAAAAGGACCAGCTAGACGCCCTCACGGCGATGGCTCGCTCGATGGAGGAGGCCATGGAGGGCTCCGACGAAGGCCTCGACGCCTGCGCCATGGCACCAGCGCTGCTCGGCAGCTTGATCGAGACCTTCGGCTTCAGGCGGGTTGCGGTCGTGTGGCGGGGAAAGGGGAAGCTATTTGCCGCCAGGGCTGCTTCGAGCCAGGGCAAGGCCCTCGAGCCCGAGGTGGTCCATGTGGGCGACGCCGCACTCTCCGGGGAACTGGCCAGGCGTTGCCTCGAAGACCCCGAGCCGCCGCGGGTGCGCAGCCTCGGGCGGGCCGGAGAGGCCGAGCTCGAAGCCTTGCTGCCCGGTTCGGCCAACGTGCTCGTGGTGGGGCTCAATGTGGGCAGGCAAGGTTCTGGCCTGCTCCTAGCCGAAGCCGGCGCCCCTCGCATCAGCCGGCGGTCCGTGGTGATGGTGGGAAGGTTCGCTTCCCATGCCGCGCTTGCCTTCGCCAATGCGGACCTGAAGGGCGAGGTCGCCCGGATGGCAGACACCGACAGCCTGACAGGTCTCGCCAACCGGCGTTCGCTCACCAAGTCCCTCGCCCGTGAGGTGGCGCGCTCGCAACGGACTGGCGAGCCGCTGTCGCTCGCCGTGCTCGACCTCGACCACTTCAAGCACATCAACGACACCTTCGGGCACCTCGCTGGCGACGAAGTACTGCGTGACGTGGCCGGGGCCATGGCCTCTCACGTGCGGGACGTGGACATCGTTGCCCGTTACGGAGGCGAGGAGTTCGCGGTGGTGCTGCCGAACTGCCCGAGCGAGGGCGCTTTGTTGGTCGTAGAGCGAGTCCGGGAGGCGATCGCGTCGTCGGCCCGCGTTACCAAGGTCACCGCCAGCGTCGGGGTGGCCACCGTTGCCGGCGAGGCTAGCGACGGAGAAGCCCTCATGGCTGCCGCCGACGAGGCGCTCTACGAGGCTAAACGTTCCGGGCGCGACCGGGTGACGGTGGCCAAGGCCGTGCGCCCAAGGCCGACCGTCGACCTGGCCGCCAAGAACTCACGGGACCGAGTCCTCCTCTGAACGAGCCCGGGAGCTCACCTCACTGCTAGCTCCTGGAGGGCTCAGTAGCTCGGGCTCCTAGAGGGCTCAGCAGCTCGGCTTCCTGGAGGGCTCAGCAGCTCGGCCGCCTCGGTGCCCAGCGCCAAGCTCTCGAGCTCTGCGCGTACACGAGCAGCCAGTTCCGCCGCGGCCTCCTCGCTTGCGTAGCGGTGCCGCGGCCACAAGAACCCCCGCAGGCCGTCCCCGAAGCGCCTCGGTACTACGTGCAGGTGCACGTGGGGTACGCTCTGGCTCACCACCTCGTTCAAGGCAAAAAACGCCCCCTCAGCCCCCAGGGCGGACCTCTGGGCTGCGGCCACCCGCCGGCCCAGGTCGAACATCGGTCCCAGCAGCCCAGCCGGCAGGTCCGCCAGGGTGGGGTAGTGGGCTTTGGGCACCACCAAGGTGTGGCCGTCGAACACCGGGAGGTGGTCCAAGAAGGCCACGAAGTCGCCCTCGTCTAAGACGATGTGGGCGCGCAGCTCGCCGGCCACCACTTTGTCGAAGATGCACTCACCAGCCGTGGGTGCGAGGTTACTGTCTTTGGCGTATGGGCGACATCAGCCTTGGCACTTCACCACCTGAGACCGTGTTACCAGACCTTCCTGCCGGCGCCGAGGAGGCCCTTGCGGCAGCCGAGAAGGCCCGCTCACGCGAGCAGCTGGGGGAGGTCGCGCTCCGTTGGCCGCGCTACTCGGCGGCTTGGGCGGCGCTCGCTGAGCTCGAAGAGCCCCGCGACAGCGTGGCCGCCTACGCCTTTGCCCGCACCGGGTACCACAGGGGCCTCGACGCGCTGCGCGCGGCGGGGTGGCGGGGCTCGGGCTATGTCCGCTGGCGCCACCCGTCCAACCGGGGTTTCCTGCGTTGCCTGGACGCCCTGCGCCGGCTTTCGGGGTTGATAGGAGAGCAGGACGAGGCTGAGCGCTGTGCGCTGTTTTTGAAGCAGCTCGACCCTGAGTGGCCGGGCCAGGGCCCGTCCTGATGGCAGCGGAACTGGTTGGGCCGTTCCCGCCCGGCCAGGACCCCGAAGCCTACGACCGGCTGCGCCGGCGGACCCTTTGGCGGATGCCCTCGGGCCTGTACCTGCTCGGCAGCGCAGCTGGGGGCCGGCGCAACCTGATGACGCACAACCTGGTGATGCAGGTCGCCACCAAGCCCAAGCTGCTGGCCGTCTCGGTCAGGAAGGACGCCCTCACCCACGAGCTGCTGGTGGCAGGCGGGGTCTTTTCTTTGAGCTTCCTTAGGCGAGAGGACCGCGCGCTAGTACGCCTGTTCACCAAGCCCGCCGACGGCTCAGTGCCAGGCAAGCTCTCGGGGGTGCCAGTGCGCGACGGCTCTAGCGGGGCACCCGTGCTGGCCCAGGCGGTGGCTTGGCTCGAGTGCGAGGTCCGCCACCAGCTGGACGCCGGCGACCACACGCTGTTCGTTGGCGAGGTCGTGGACTGCTCGGCGCCCGACGAGGGAGCTCCTGTGCTCAGGATGGAAGACACGCGGCTCAACTATGGGGGCTGAACGCTCTCCCCTGATCATCGCGAGCGCGGACGAGCTGCGCGCCCTGGTAGGCGAGCTTCTCGCGGCGCCCCGCTACGCGCTCGACACAGAGTTCCACCGGGAACGCACGTACTGGCCGCAGCTGGCCTTGGTCCAGGTCGCTTGGCGTTTGCCCGGCGCTGGAGAACGGCCCGGCGCCGGCGGACGGCCGGGCGCCGGCGGACGGCCGGGCGCTGGGGAAAGGCGCGGTGCCGGAGAACTGCGAGTGGCGCTCGTGGACCCTCAAGCCACCGACCTTTCTCCGCTGGCCGAGGTCCTCTCGGGGCCGGGGGTCATGGTCGCCCACGCCGCCAGGCAAGACTTGGAGGTGCTGTGGAGGGCGTGCGGGGCATTGCCGAGGAGGTTGTTCGACACCCTGGTCGCAGGCGGGTTCTTGGGTTACGCGTCTGCCTCGCTGCGCACTTTGGCCGAGGCCTTCTTGGGGTTGCGCCTCACCAAGGGCGACCGGCTGTCCGACTGGAGCCGCCGGCCGCTTTCGGGCTCACAGGTCGAGTACGCCGCTTCGGACGTCGCGCACCTCCTCGACCTAGCAGACGCGCTCACCCGCGAGCTGGAAGCCCGAGGACGGCTCGCTTGGGCAGAGCAGGAGTCGGCGGCCATGTTGAAGATGCCCATGTCCCCGCCCGACCCCAAGGAGGCGTGGTGGAAGCTCCGTGACAACCGGGCGCTGCAAGGGGCCTCTCGCGGCGTCGCTCAGGAAGTCGCCGCTTGGAGGGAGCTCAAGGCAAGGGAGCTAGACCTGTTGCCGAGAGCGGTGCTGCCGGACTTGGCGGTCCTGTCGATCGCCCACCAGCCACCCAGGAGCCTGGCGGCGCTCCAGGAGGTGAGGGGCCTCGACCACAGGCACCTGGCGGGCGGGGCCGCGGAGGAGATCATGCAGGCGGTTGCGCGAGGACGGGCGTTGGCCCCCAGCGAGGTCCGCACCCCCAAGGGCGAACAGGTGGGCAAGCAGCTCAAGCCAGCCGTAGCCCTTGCGTCGGCCTGGGTTGCACAGCTCTCCCGTGAGCAAGCCATCGCGGCGCCCCTGCTCGCCACCCGCGCGGACATCGTCGAGTGGCTTTCCGGACGCGACGGCGCGCGCCTTGGCGAGGGCTGGCGCGCCGAGCTGGTCGGGGTGCCGCTCAAGCGTTTGGTCGGAGGAGAAGTGTCCCTAGCCCTCGACAGGGAGGGCAACCTCGTGATGGAGGAGCGGTTGGGTGCTGCAGGTGCGGCCAGCTGATCGGGGCCGGTCACGGAGCAGGCTGTGAGGCCTGCCGGCGGGCCTGTTCGGGACGCAGGTCGACCCTGAGCGTCAAGATGCCGTCTTCGAGGCTTGCCTGGGCGTCGGCGATGATCGAATAGTCCATGTAGTCAACCTTGGCCTGCTCGATGAAGCGCTTTCGTTCGGGGCCCTCGAGGGGAGGTATGCCCCTCTCGCGCACGGCGCGGGCTCGCTGGCGGAAACGTTCGAGCATCGCCTGGGTGTCGAAGCTGTCGGCCACAGCGCTATGTTAGGGAGGCGTAGTGCCCGGCACCGCCGGCATGGGTGGCGGTACCACAGTGAGGGTGGCGGGCTAAAGTGGCAGTTGGTCCTGCACGTCCGAGGGACGGGAGCTAGTGGTGAAAAAGGGACGGCATCGGCGCTTCGAGGAAGCGCGAGATCTAAAGCGTGCTTTGAAGATCGACGAACCTCTGGCAGAACCGTGCCCAGAGTGTGGCGCAGCACCTGGCAAGCCGCATGCTTCGTGGTGCTTGGCCACCGAGGACGACGGCTACGAGGAGAGCGAGCCCGAGCCATAGCTGGGCGGGCCCGAGCCATGGCTTCATGCCTGAGCCATAGCTTCATGCCCGAGCCATAGCTTGATGAGCAGGGCGGGCCCGAGCCATAGCATGGCAGGGTGCCGACAAGCGCCCGAGAGCCCTACCCACACGTAGCCGACCGGCCCAACTTCCCCGCCCTCGAAGAGGAGGTGCTCGCGTACTGGGCTGAGGACGGTACCTTCGAGGCGTCGGTAAAGGCGAGGAGCGGCTCACCGGAGTTCGTCTTCTACGACGGCCCACCGTTCGCCAATGGGCTGCCGCACTATGGCAGCCTTCTCACCGGGTTCGTTAAGGACGCCATCCCCCGTTACAAGACAATGCGGGGCTGGAAGGTCGAGCGGCGCTTCGGCTGGGACTGCCACGGGCTCCCCGCGGAGATGGAAGCCGTAAAGGAGCTCGGCCTGCCTGGGAGGGCCGACGTCCTGCGTTACGGGATGGCGCGGTTCAACCAGTACTGCCGGACCTCGGTCATGCGCTACACCTCCGAGTGGGAGCGCTACGTGACACGCCAGGCGCGCTGGGTGGACTTCGCGAACGACTACAAGACCATGGACCTCTCCTACATGGAGAGCGTGATGTGGGCGTTCAAGCAGCTCTACGACAAGGGGCTCCTCTACGAGGGCTACCGGGTGCTGCCCTATTGCTGGGAGTGCGAGACGCCTCTTTCCAACTCCGAGACGCGCATGGACGACTCCTACAGGCCCCGCGAAGACCCAGCCGTGACGGTGGCGTTCGAGCTAGAGCCGCTGCCAGCCGGTCACCCCCTCGCCGCCAAGCTGGGCGTTGGCGCCCCTGTGTTCGCGCTGGCATGGACGACGACACCCTGGACGCTGCCTTCCAACCTTGCCCTGGCCGTAGGCACGGGCGCTGCCTACGCTGTCGTCGAGGCAGGCGGGTCGCGCTGGCTCGTCGCCCAGTCGCGCTGGGAGGCGCTCGGCGAAGCCCTAGGGCCCCAGTTAGCCGGCGGCCGCCTGGTCGCGACCGTCATGGGCCGGGAGCTGGCGGGGCTCGCCTACAAACCGCTGTTCGGGTTCTTCGCCCAAGAGCCCAACGCGTTCGTCGTGCTCGCCGAGGACTTCGTCTCTACCGAGGAAGGCACCGGGATAGTGCACATGGCCCCCGGCTTCGGCGAAGACGACCAGAGGGCCTGCGAGCGAGCTGGTATAGGCGTGGTGGTGCCGGTGGACTCGCGCGGGCGTTTCACAGCAGAGGTCGCTCCCTATGAGGGTATGCAGGTGTTCGAGGCGAACCCGGCGATCGTAGAAGCCCTGCGGCGCTCCGGCGCGCTCGTGGCTGAGGAGCGTTACGTCCACTCCTACCCACATTGCTGGCGCACGGACACCCCTCTCATCTACAAGGCTGTGACTTCTTGGTTCGTAGAGGTGACGGCCCTCAAGGCCAAGCTCGAGTCGCTCAACCAGGAGGTGACCTGGGTGCCGGCGCACGTGCGCGACGGCGCGTTCGGCAAGTGGCTGGAGGGCGCCCGCGACTGGTCCATCTCCCGCAACCGCTTCTGGGGCAGCCCGGTACCGGTCTGGAAGAGCGACAACCCTGCCTACCCCAGGGTGGACGTGTACGGGAGCCTGGCTGAGCTAGAGCGAGATTTCGGGGTACGGCCCTCAGACCTCCACCGGCCGGCGATCGACGAGCTGGTCCGGTCCAACCCTGACGACCCGAGCGGGCGTTCGATGATGCGCCGGGTGGAGGACGTGCTCGACTGCTGGTTCGAGTCGGGTTCGATGCCCTTTGCGCAGGTCCACTACCCCTTCGAGAACTCCGAGTGGTTCGAGGGGCACTTCCCGGCGAAGTTCATCGTAGAGTACGTGGGCCAAACGAGGGGTTGGTTCTACACCCTGCACGTGCTCGCGGGCGCGCTGTTCGGCAAGCCAGCTTTCGAGACCTGCCTGGCCCACGGCGTCGTCTTGGGGGTCGACAAGCAGAAGCTCTCCAAGAGGCTGCGCAACTACCCAGACCCCGACGAGATGTTCGAACGCTTCGGGGCCGATGCGCTGCGCTGGTACCTCCTGTCGTCGCAGGTCATGCGGGGGTCGGACTTGGTTATAGACCCAAAGGGGCCTCCCGAGGCCGTACGGGCGGTGCTGAGCCCGCTGTGGAACGCCTGGAAGTTCTACGCCATGTACGCGAACGCTGACGCCGTCCGCGGGCAATGGCGGGCAGGGTCGTCGGACGTGCTGGACCGTTACGTGCTTTCCAAGGCCCGCTTGCTGGCCGAACAAGTGACTGGAGCGATGGACGCCTACGACCTCGCCGGGGCGTGCAGCGCCGTCGCCAGCTTCTTGGACGCGCTCAACAACTGGTACATCCGCCGCAGCCGGGGGCGGTTTTGGAGCCGCGTCGGCTCCTCGCCGGCTTCGGACCGCTCGAAGGCAGATGCCTACGACACGCTCTACACCGTGCTGCACACGCTGTGCTTGGTGGTGGCGCCTCTCCTGCCCTTGGTCTCGGAGCACATCTACCGGGCCCTGACAGGTGAACGCAGCGTCCACCTCGCCGACTGGCCCCTCGGCCTCGAGGTGGGCCCCACCGCCAAGGCCCCTGCCGGGGCGGGCGAGCTGCCACGCGACACCGAGCTGGTGGACCTGATGGACTGTGTGAGGGAGGTCTGCTCGGCAGGCCACTCCGTGCGCAAGGCCGTCGGCTACCGGGCCCGCCTGCCGCTCGCTTCGGTGACGGTGGCGGGGGAGAGGGCGCCGGCGCTGAGCCCGTTCAGGGAGCTGATCGCAGACGAGCTCAACGTGAAGCAGGTGCACCTCGTGGGCGACGTCAGCGGTGTGGCGGACGTTGTGCTGCAGGTGAACCCCGCTGTGCTCGGCCCACGGCTCGGGCCGGCGACCCAAGAGGTGATAGCCGCTGTGCGCCGGGGCTCGTGGCAACGCCTGCCAGGCGGCGCTGTCGAGGTGGCGGGGCACGCGCTCGGGCCCGAGGAGTTCTTCGTTTCCCTCGTCCCGAAAGACCCGCGCTCGGCTCGCGCCCTGCCGGGCAACGACATGGTCCTCATGCTCGACTTGGAGCTGACCCCTGAGCTCGAGGCCGAAGGGCTTGCGCGTGACGTCGTACGCCAGGTGCAAGAGCTCCGGAAGCGCTCGGGCTTCGACGTGTCGGACCATATCCGCCTTGTTGCCGGCTTCGGCGGGGACAGCGCGTTGAAGCAGGCTGTCGAGGCGAACTTGGGCCTCGTCGCCAGAGAGACCCTGGCGCAGGAGGTGCTGCTCGAAGAGGGGGAGCCAGCCGGCGCTCAGCGCCTAGAGCTCACCGACGGCCGCCACGTGTGGGCGAGCGCCGAGAGGGTGGTGCCGGCGAGCTAGCCGCGCCGCTGCTGTTGCGCCGCCGGCGAGGCCCGGTCTGCTGGGAGGCCTTGCTGCTCTAGGCGGGGCTTCTCTGGGCGGGCGCCGTCGAGGCGGCCTGCGCCGTCGAGGGGCTGGGAGCCCTCACGGCCCTCCAAGCCCTGAGGGCCTTCTAAGCCGTCAGGGCCTTCTAAGCCGTCAGGGCCTTCTAAGACGGCGATCGTGGCTGCCATGGGCAGCGCCGGTCGGGAAGCTGCGAGCATGATGGTCCCGACCGTCGCAAGCAAGATCCCGCCGGCGAGGGCCACTGCCCCAAAGCCTTTGGACACGTGCTCGCCGTAGAGGGCGAACCCTGCGGCGATAAGGCCCGTCGAGGCAACGGTCGCGTTGGCAGAGGCGACGCTCGCTGCATTGGCGCGCCGGAACGCCTGCTGGAGGATGCTCTGGGCCCACACCGTGCTCGCAACCATGAGGTACGGGCTGGCGCTGGCGAAAGAAGAGGCGAGGCCCGCCAACCCGTTGAGGGCGATCCTGTCGCCGATCTCTTTGGTGTACACGCCCGTGCCCGCGAACAGCAGCCCCACAGCAGCGCCCGCTGCTATGCCAGCCGCACGCGAGCGCCGCCGCTCGGGCCCGGTCGTCTCCGACCCCGGGAGCACGTCGGCGGCCAGCCAGCGCGAGACCCAGGCCACAAGAGCGGCCATAAGGGCGCAGCCTGCGGCGACTTCGAGCAAGGTGAAGTTGGACAAAGGCTTGCGCACGATCGAAGAACCTGCCGAGCCGAGCGCAGTCACGGTCCCCCCAACGGCGGTCAGCACGACACCGGCAAGCTCCGCCGCGCTGAAGTGCTCGTCCAGCCAACGGCCCCCAAAGGGGACCAGGACGCCCCGGCCGGCGTTGCGCAAGGTGGCCACGACCGGTACGGGGGACAGGGTCAGCGCTGCTGCCTCGAAGACCCACCCGAGGGCGCTAGCCAGCACGCCCGCCACCCACAGGGGCCGGTGGGCAAGTGCGGCGAGGAGGGCGAAGCCCTTGCGGCTGAGCGCGGTGCGCATGCCCTCGCGCTTTTCCAATGCAGCAGCGAGGGCCATCATCATGCCCGAGACGAGCGCGAGTAAGCTACCGGCTATCAACATGGGCTATGGCGGGACCCCGAACCATTTTGTTAGACAGGAACCGGCATGACCAACGCAGGCAGCGACCAGCCGCGAAGCGTGCTCATCATCTCGGCCGAGATGGGGGAGGGCCACAATGCGGCGGCCGCCGCGCTGACCGAGGCTATCAGGGAATGCTGGCCTGGCTGTGCGGTCGAGCAGGTCGACACCATGGAGCTGCGCGGCCACAGGTTCGCTCGGCTCGCCAGGTGGTCCTACGGCTTCCAACTAAACGTGTGGCCTTGGAGCTATGAGGCTTTCTACTCGGTCCTTTCCAGTTCGCAGCGCGTGGCTGACCTGTCCAGGGCGGTAGTGAGGGCTTTCTTTGGGCCCCGTATAGCCAAGACAGTCCTCAAGGACAAGCCCGACGTGGTCATCTCCACCTACCCCTTCGGCTCGGCTGCGCTCGACTGGCTCCGGCGCAAGGGGCGCATGAGCGCACTGGCCGTCACCTACATACCGGCTTTCCACGTCCACCCCCTTTGGGCCTATGAGGGCATCGACCTGCACTTTGCCATGTACGATACGGCAGGCGAGCACGCCTTGCTGCCTCGCGGGGGCGGCTCGTTCAAAGTGGGGGCCCCGCCGGTGCGCCGTGGCTTCGGCGAGGTGAGCCGGGAACAAGCTCGCCAGGCACTAGGCCTCGGCCCGGACGAGTTCGTGGTGCTCGTGACAGGAGGCGCTTGGGGCTTGGGGGCGGTGGCCGCGGCAGTGGAGTCGCTCGTCGGCCTCGCAAGGGCCGCCACTGCGGCCAAGCGCGCCGGGACAGGCGGACGGCCGTTGCACGTGCTGGCCGTCTGCGGCAAGAACGCCCAACTTGAAGCTCGTGCCAACGCTTTGGTCGACGCCCATCCTGGTGCCCTCACGGTGTTCGGCTACGTCACGAACATGCACGAGATGATGGCCGCCTCAGACGTAGTGGTGACCAACGGCGCAGGCGTGACCGTGCTAGAGGCGCTCCGCACCCCTCGCCCAGTGGTGGCCTTCGACCCTCTGGCAGGGCACGGGGTCGCCTCGACTAGGGAGATGGTGCGCCGCCACCTGGCCGTCGAGGCCCCTGGCGTGGACGAGCTGGTGGCGCAGGTGGAGCGGCTGCGCACCGACCCCCAGTGGCTGCGGACGATGGAGAAGGCAGGCGAGGACTGGGTGAGGGGCCGCGACTTGAGAGCGAGCGTGCGCGAGATCGAGGCGGCCTACCGGGCACGCCGTGGCCTCGGGCCGGGCGAGACTTTGCATGCTCAAGAAGAGCTAGGGGACAGCTGGAGCACCCTTTAGCGTGCGCATTACCCCTGCGCACGGCGCCTCAGGCCCAGGCGGCTCGTAAGGGGCCCGAGGCCGGCCTGCGCCCTCGGTAGTGGGCCGACGAGGCCCCGGAGGTACTGAGCGGGTGTTGCAGGCTAGGTTGGCCGCTCGGGCTTGGCACCGCTAGCCTCGCCCTTGTGGCAAATGGAACTAGCTTCCCCGACGGCTTCCTGTGGGGCGCGGCCACGGCGGCGTACCAAGTTGAAGGAGCTGTCCACGAAGGTGGGCGGGGCACTTCGATCTGGGACACTTTCTCGCACAGCCCTGGGCGCACGAAGAACGGGGACACTGGCGACATCGCCTGCCGGCACTACGAGCTGCTAGAGGCGGACCTCGACCTGATGGCGGACCTTGGGTTGAAGGCCTACAGGTTTTCGGTGGCTTGGCCGAGGGCCCAACCAGAGGGCAAGGGCCCGGCAAACCAGGCTGGGCTGGACTTCTACCGGCGGCTCGCTGAGGGCCTGCGCCAGCGTGGGATCGTGCCCGTAGCGACCCTGTACCACTGGGACCTGCCCCAGGCTCTCGAGGACTCGGGAGGATGGCCCGTGCGGGGCACGGCCGAGCGCTTCGCGGAGTACGTGGAGCTGGTCGCAGCGGCGATAGGTGACCAGGTCGGGCTCTGGGTCACGCTCAATGAGCCCTGGTGCTCCGCCTGGCTCGGTTACGGCAACGGGGAGCACGCGCCTGGCGCTAGGGACTTGCAGCTGTCCTTGCGGGCCACCCACAACCTGCTCCTCGCGCACGGCCTCGCCCTACAGGTCTTGCGCAGGGACGCCAAAGCACCGGTGGGCATAACCCTCAACCTTGCCCCGCAGGTCCCCGTTTCGAGCCACGAGCTGGACGTGGAGGCCGCGCGCAGGGCCGACGGGGGGCTCAACCGGCTGTACCTCGACCCGCTGCTAAAAGGGTCGTACCCCAAAGACCTGCTCGAGCTCGCCTCGGCGGCAGGCCTCGGGGTGGACAACGTGGAAGACGGCGACATGGCGCTCATCTCGGCACCGGTCGACTTCCTCGGGGTCAACTACTACATGACGTGCGCGGTAGCGAGCGCCTCCCGGCTGGCCGAAGCCCGTCAGGCGGGCTACGTGGCACCCGAAAGCCTCGGAGGCTCGGCTATGGCGGCTGCGCTCGGCGTGGCCACCGTGGGCCGGCCTTGGCTCGAGCGCACTGCCGCCGGCTGGGAGGTGGACCCTGCGGGCCTCACAGCCCTGCTGGCGAGGGTCCGTGACGAGTACGGCCCCGTGCCGGTGTACATCACCGAGAACGGCGCCGCTTTTTACGACTACCGGGGGCCCGACGGTGCCGTCCACGACCCCGAGCGGGTCAAGTACCTGCGAGAGCACATAAGCGCTGTCGGCGAAGCCCTCCGAGCGGGGGTAGACGTGAGGGGGTACTTCGTCTGGAGCCTGATGGACAACTTCGAGTGGGCGCAGGGTTATTCGATGCGTTTCGGCCTGGCCTGGGTAGACTACCCGAGCGCAGAACGGGTGAAAAAGGACAGCTTCGCTTGGTACCGGGAGGTTATAGCCGCCAACGGCCTGCCCTGAGGCTCGCTGCGACAACCTTGCTAGCTGAAAGGGTGGGCCCATGATGGTCCACGCCGGCGGCGCCGGCATGTGGCGCATGATGCGCCAAGACAGCTCCGTAAAGCAGCACAAGCTGCCGAAGGGGATCTCCAAGCGCGTCTTGAAGTTCGCAAGGCCTTACGCCGGCATGCTCTCGGTGTTCTTGGTGCTGATCGTGGTGGACGCGCTGGTCGGGGTCGTGAACCCGTTGATCGCCCGCTCCATGGTCAACCACCTCACAAAGGGCCTCTCCCACCCCGGTGGCGGCCTGAAGCACACCGTCGTGCTGCTAGCTGTCGCCATGGGAGCTTTGGCGGTGTTCGATGCAGGGCTCGGGCTATGGGAGCGGTGGATCTCCTCGCGGGTGGGGGAGGGCTTGATATTCGACATGCGCAACCGAGTCTTCAACCACGTCCAGCGCATGCCGGTCGCCTTTTTCACCCGCACCCAGACAGGCGCGCTCATTTCCCGTCTCAACAACGACGTGCTAGGGGCACAGCAAGCGTTCACGGACACGTTCAACTCCGTGGTCGGCAACACGATCAGCGTCGGTGCGACCCTCGTGGCCATGGTCGTTTTGTCTTGGAAGCTCACCGTGCTCGCGCTTTTGATGCTGCCGGTGTTCATTTTCCCTGCCCGGTGGGTGGGCCGGCGGCTGGCCGCCATAACACGCGAGGCGTACGGGCTCAACGCCGAAATGAACGCCATGATGAGCGAAAGGTTCAACGTCGCCGGAGCCCTGCTGGTGAAGATTTTTGGGAAGCCCTCTTATGAGGCAGCGGCGTTCCGTTCCCGTACGGGCCGGGTGCGCGACATTGGCGTGACTACAGCAATGTACGGCCGCGTGTTCGCGACCGGCCTCATGCTCACGGCCTCTTTGGCCACGGCGCTGCTTTACGGCTTCGGTGGCGTGATGGTCGTAGAGCACGACCTCTCGCTCGGGACGCTCGTTGCCATGACGCTGTACTTGACGAGGCTTTACGGCCCCTTGACGTCGCTTTCCAACGTCCAAGTGGACGTCATGACGGCCCTTGTAAGTTTTGACCGAGTTTTCGAGGTGCTCGACCTCAAGCCCATGATCGACGACAAGCCCGGTGCCCGCGAGCTCGAGCGTGGCTCAGCGGAGCTGCGTTTCGAGCACGTCAATTTCCGTTACCCATTGCCCGAGGAGGTGTCGCTTGCATCGCTCGAGCCGGTCGCTGTGCAAGAGCGCTCTACTGGCCAGCAGGTGCTTTTCGACGTGAGCTTCGTAGCTCGGCCAGGCCAGCTCGTGGCGCTCGTCGGGCCCTCCGGCGCCGGCAAGACGACGATCAGCCACCTTGCCGCCCGGCTTTACGACGTGAGCTCTGGAGCGGTGCTCATAAACGGCGTCGACGTGCGGGACGTGACCCTAGCCTCGCTCCACGAGGTGGTAGGCGTGGTCACCCAAGACGCGCACCTTTTCCACGACACCATCAGGAACAACCTCCTTTACGCACGCGCCGACGCCACCGAGGACGAGCTTTGGAGCGCGCTCGCCGACGCTCAGATCTACGACCTCGTGGCGTCGCTGCCTGACGGCCTCGACACTCTCGTCGGCGACAGGGGCTACCGGCTTTCGGGCGGCGAGAAGCAGCGAGTTGCGATCGCCAGGCTGATCCTGAAGGCGCCCGACCTCGTGGTCCTCGACGAGGCTACGGCGCACCTCGACTCGGAGTCCGAAGCTGCAGTCCAGCGCGCTTTCAAAAAGGTGCTGGCGGGGCGCACTTCGGTCGTGATCGCCCACCGCCTGTCGACCGTCCGCGACGCCGACCTCATCTTGGTCATAGACGCTGGGCGCGTCGTAGAACGGGGCCGTCACTCAGAGCTCCTGGCCGCAGGAGGGCTCTACGCTGAGCTTTACCACACTCAGTTCGCCGACCAGGAACCTGAGCTATTGCCGCTGGAGGGCGCCGGCGAGAGCTTCTTAAATGGCTCAAATAGCTCAAATGGCGCCGACGAGGTGCAGGCTGGCGCCGACGAGGTGCAGGCTCAAGCGGTCGCCGGAGCCGCCTCAGGCGTAACTGCCGCAGGGCTCGGGCCTTTGGCCGGTGCGCACCAGCCGGGGCCGGGCCTCTCGGCCGCCTCGGACGCCATGTAGGCAGCGCCAATGATCCCCGCTTCGTTTTGGAAGTGGGCCGGGACGATCTTGGCGTCGAGGCTGATCAGGGGCAAGAACTTGTCTGCCCGCCTGCTCACCCCGCCCCCCACCACGAACATTTCTGGGCGCAAGTAGAACTCGAGAGCTGAAAAGTAGCGCTGGAGCCGCTTCGCCCACTTCTCCCAAGACAAGCCCTCGCGCTCTCTTGCGGCGGCCGAAGCCTTTTTCTCGTAGTCCACGCCCTCGAGCTCTATGTGGCCGAGCTCGCTGTTGGGCACGAGCATGCCCCGGTAGATGAGGGCAGTCCCTATCCCTGTGCCGAGCGTTACGACGACCACCAGCCCCGAGGCTCCCATGGCAGCCCCCCATGTAGCCTCAGCGATGCCGGCCGCGTCGGCGTCGTTGACGACGCTCACGGCCAAGCCTGTTGCCTCGGAGAGCACCTTGTCGACGCTGGTGCCCACCCAGCTTTGGTCCACGTTGGCGGCTGTGCGCGCGACGCCCGCTTGTACAACCGCAGGGAAGGTGCAGCCGACCCGGTCGTGCCAGTCGAAATGGCGCACCACCTCGGCCACGGCGCCAGCCACGGCCGCGGGCGTGGACGGCTGCGGGGTGAGCACCTTGTAGCGCTCGCTGGCGAGCGTGCCGGAGCCGAGGTCGACGACCGCTCCTTTTATCCCCGACCCCCCGATGTCTACCCCGAAGCCCAGCCGAGCCACTTGGACAAGCCTAGGGCCTCGTACAACAATGGCGCCGGTACCCTGTGGGCATGGCAGATGAGCAGCTAGGACAGGTTGGGGAGGGCGCAGCTAGCACGGCCGGCGGTAGCGGCGGGCGCGACAGCCTTGGCGGCCTTACAGACGATGGCCATACTGACGGCGGCCTTAGTGACGAGCAATGGCGGCGCCGGCTGAGCAAGGAGCGCTACGAGGTGCTGCGTTGCGCAGGGACTGAACCCCCCTGGTCGGGCGAGTACGTGCACAACCACTCCGATGGGACCTACCGCTGCGCTGGGTGCGGTGCCGTGCTGTTCGACAGTTCGACGAAGTTCGACTCTGGCTCAGGCTGGCCCAGCTTCTACGAGCCAGCTGTCGCTGAGGCGGTGCAGCTGCGCCCAGACCACAGCCATGGGATGACCCGTACGGAGGTCGTCTGCCGCAGGTGCGGCGGCCATTTGGGCCACGTCTTCGACGACGGCCCCGAGCCGACGGGCAAGAGGTACTGCATAAACTCCCTCGCGCTCGAGTTCTCTCCAGCACAGCTCGCCTAGGCCGTCCGCCGGCAAAGCCGGCGAGGGCCGGCATCGCTGCTAGCCTCGGCGCCATGCTCGACGAAAAAGTGAAGGAACTGGCCCAGGGCAAAAACTTTGCTGCCTTTACCACTTTGCTCCCCGACGGCCAGCCCATGACGCACGTTATGTGGGTCGACGCCGACGAACAGCACATCCTTATCAACACCGAGGTCCATCGGCAGAAGTTCAAGAACGTCACTCGCGACCCGAGGGTCACCGTCACTGTCATCGACTCGGCCAGCCCGTACACCTACGTGGAGGTGCGCGGCCGTGTCACTGACGTGGTACGGGGCCAACTCGCCAGGGACCACATAGACAAGCTCTCGGAAAAGTACACCGGCGGCCCCTATTCCAACCCGATCACCAGCGAGCGGGTGCTGTTACGCATCTCACCCGAACGCCAGAGGGTCAACGGTTAGCCAGGCGCAGGCGCTGCCCGCCTGAGCCGGCACTCGGCCGGGCTCGAACTGGCAAGGCAGGCTGAGAAGCTCAGAGCCCAGGTGGCGAGGCTTGCGGGTCCAAAGGGACTTGCCACCCGGCGCGACGTGCCACCGAGGGACGTGCCGCCGAGGTAAGTGCTGATTAGGGGCCCGGCTACTCCGAGTCGGTTATTGCCCGTTCAGCAGCATTGCGCTCAGCCCACAGCTGGCGCCGGCGTTTCCAGAACGCTGTCTTCCACACCTTGAAGCCCCCGCGCTTGGGGGGTTCGGGTTCCTCGCGCGGCTTAGGCGAGGCCTTGCGCCCTACATCGTGCGCCACGACGGGCAGCACCGTGTCGTCGAGCACCTCTGTGTCGAGGCTGGCGACGTGCAGGTGGCTGCGGACGGCGTGCCGTGCGGCACGGCTGCTCTGGCGCCGGCGGCCCCGTGCATCGACCAGGAACGGAGCGTCCACCACTCGGCTCATCTCGAACCTCCTAGTCTCCGGTCACTAACTGGCGGCTGGATCTCCTTCCATGGTGCCACCGTTGCGCCCGTTAGGCAATGGTCTTTCCCGAAAGATCATGTCCCGCCAAAACGCGAGCTCAGCGATGCTCTCCTTCACGTCGTCGAGGGCCCGGTGGGCTCCCGCCTTTTTCGGCGCGCCGGCGTAAGCCTCGGGGTACCAGCGCCTGGCAAGTTCTTTGACCGTGGACACGTCGATGGAGCGGTAATGGAGGTACTTGTCGAGCTCGGGCATCTGCGAAGCGAGGAACCGCCTGTCGGTGCCGATCGAGTTGCCACAAAGCGGTACCTTTCCCGGCCCAGGGACCGTAGAGCGGAGGAAGTCGAGGGTTTGCGCCTCGGCCTCCTCAACGCTCAGGGTGGAGGCGGCGATGGCCTCGAGCAAGCCGCTGCGGGTGTGCATCTGGCGCACGACGTCTTCCATCGACTCGAGCAGCTCCACGGGAGCAGCAATGACGAGGTCGGGGCCCTCAGCCACCACGTCGAGCTCGTCGTCGGTCACTAGCGTCGCGATCTCGACGATGCGGTCGCGAGCGGGCTCGAGCCCAGTCATCTCGAGGTCCATCCAAACGAGCACCAGCGGACTTTACCTAAACCGCTGCTCGCTGGCCGAGAGGCGCCGGCGCAGCCGCTGCTCGCTGGCCGAGAGGGCGCCGGCGCAGCCTCGTTCACGGCCTCGCCCGGCGCGCAGGTGGCGCCTTGTGGGCCAGTGGCCTCAGCGTGCAGCGCTAGCTTGACCAGGGTGCAGGACGCCGCCCTACCCAAGTTCCCCCCAGCAGCTGGCCCTCGCGGGGAAGGCCAGGTCACAGTACTCGTGCGCCAGCTCGACCCCGACCTGCCTCTCCCGAGCTATGCGCGAGCCGGCGACGCCGGGGCTGACCTCGTTGCCCGCACAGGCGCGACCATCGGCCCGGGAGGAGGACGGGCGCTTGTGCCAACGGGAGTGGCTGTGGCTATACCCCCGGGTTACGCAGGCTTCGTCCAACCGAGGAGCGGCCTCGCGTTGCGCCACGGGGTGACGGTCCTCAACGCGCCTGGCCTGATCGACTCGGGCTACCGGGACGAGCTGAAAGTGCTCCTCGTCAACACTGACCCGACCGAAGCGTACGAGGTACAGCGGGGGGACAGGATCGCTCAGCTCGTGGTGAAGGCGGTGGCGCAGGCGGAGTTCGTCCCCGCGGGGGAACTGCCGGCGTCCGAGCGCGGCCTCGGGGGCTTCGGCCACAGCGGGCGCTAGGGCCCAAGGGTGCTCGGCCATGCCTGAGCTGCCAGAGGTCGAGGCGCTCGCCCGCTTCGTCAGCGAGCGCGCCGGCGGGAGCGAGGTTGAGCGAGCTGAGCTGGGGTCTCTTTCTGCCCTGAAGACCTATGACCCTCCCCTCAGCGCGCTCTTGGGGCGAAAGGTTCGCGGCGCCCAGCGCCACGGCAAGTACCTCTGCATCGACGCCAGTGGCTTGTGGCTCGTCGCCCACCTTGCGCGCGCTGGCTGGTTGCACTGGCGCGACCAGGTCCCGACGGCCAAGGCTCGCCCGGGCAAGGGGCCGCTGGCGCTTCGCATAGGCTTGTCGGGCGGGGCAGGTTTCGACCTGACAGAGCAGGGCACGGAGAAAAGGCTTGCTGTGTGGTTGGTAGCCGACCTCTCTCAGGTGGAAGGGATCTCGCGCCTCGGCCCGGACCCATTGGCCCCAGGCTTTGACCGAGCAGCCCTCAGCTCGGCGCTGACAAACGCGTCAGGCCAACTGAAGACCGCGCTAGCTGACCAGTCGGTCATTGCCGGCGTTGGCAATGCTTATTCGGACGAAATCTTGTGGGCCGCAAAGCTCTCCCCGTTCAAGCCCGTAGCCAACCTCGACGCTGCTGAGCTTGAGCGGCTGTACGAAGCTCTCCGGGGCACGCTGTTCACTGCAGTGGAGCGCAGCCTCGGCCTTGCCGCCAAGGAACTGAAGGCCACCAAGCGCGCAAGCCTGTCCGTGCACGGCCGGACGGGCCAGGCTTGCTTGCGCTGCGGTTCGACTGTGCGGGAAGTGTCCCTGGCGCACCGTAGCTTCCAGTACTGCCCGCAGTGCCAGACCGGCGGCAAGGTGCTTGCAGACAGGCGCCTTTCGAGGCTGCTCAAATGACCACGGCAACAATGGCCCTGGCTTTGGCAACGATGGCGCCCGAAATGCACCTGGCCCTGGCAACGATGGCCCCCTACGACAATTGCCCACCAAGGCCGAGCTCGGAAAGGCCCGCTGCTGTGCTAACCGGGCACGCCAATGGTGCCGAGCTGCGAGCGCGGCTCAGCTCATGAGCCCGAGCCGCCCAGCGCGCCGGGCCGGGCCGCCGCCGTCGCGAGGTGCGACCAAGCAGGTTGGCGACGCCGGCCCCGCTGGTAGGGAGCCAACAGGCGAAGAGGTCGTCCACCGGGGCGTGCGCTGGCGCCGGCCGGCGAGCGGCCAGATGTCCTGGTACAACGAGGGCCTCGGCCGCTGGGTGATGTGGGAGCTCGGCCAGGACGCACCCCCCTTGCCGCCTGGCTGGGCGCCGGCGGTGGCCTCTGGCCAAGGTGAGGGTGCTACGGCGGGCAGTGGACGCGCTAGTGCTACGGAGGTCGTCGGGCGGCGTAGAGGGCCCAAGCAGGCCGGGGCTGGTGCCGGCGGCCTTGGCGGCCGCCAGGAACCTGCCGGCGCCAGAGCCCCTGCCGACGCGATGGCCCGGCGCCGGCCGATGACTTCCCCGTACCGGCTAGTACCGCTGCTCATAGCCTTAGTCATCGTGGCGGTGGCGGTCTACCAGGCGGCACGTCCGCCGGCCCACGCCAGCCAGGCAGACGTGAGGGCTGCCGAAGAGCTGGTCGGCAAGTGCTTGGAGGCCGGCAACGGGCCGGGGACGTACTCGCCGGCGCCAGTGAGCTGCGCCAGCGCCACTGCCAAGGTGAAGGTGGTTGCGGTAGTGCTGCCAGGCAGGCGCTCCACTTGCCCGCACAAGGCCCTCGTCGCCCAGGTCGCCAAGCCTGGGGTTGTGGGAGAGCCTTTCGAGTGCCTCAAACCTCTTGGTAGGCGGCCCTAGCCAGTCTTGGTGGCGGCAATAGCCGGCGTTTTGCGCGGCGCGCTATTGTGGGCTCCAACACGCGGACGTGGCTCAGTTGGTAGAGCATCACCTTGCCAAGGTGAGGGTCGCGGGTTCGAATCCCGTCGTCCGCTCCAAAAAAGAGCAGGTCGGAAAGGGTGGCGGGAGCGTTCGACGAACATGCGGACGAGCGGCGTGACCCAAACCGGGTCACGAACCGGCTCGCGTCGGCCCAACATGAACGCCGCGCGCGGGCCATCGAGGCCCGTACAGCGTCGAGGGCACCGGCGGTTGGCTGGGGGATGGGGGCAGCGTGGGAGCACGCCTAACCCGAAGTTCCCCCTGAGTGGGCGAAGACCAAGTCGTCTACCTGGACTTTTGGGCAGAAAGCGGGGTGGCGCCTGACTACGCGGCGTAGCCGAGGTAGTAGGGGACGCCTAGCAGCTCGAAGGCCCGGCGCTGGAGCGGGGTCGGCAGCGTGACCTTCTTGAAAGGGGGGATAGAGCGGTCGGTGGGCTCGATGGTGTTGACGCAGATCGTGCCCAGGTCGGCCAGGAGGGTCTCGAAGCTGTGCGCCGGCCAGCCGTCCTCGGTGCGCTTGCGGGCTATCTTCTTTAGCGCCTTGGGTGAGCGCGCCGCCGGGGCGACCGGCCCCTGGCGTGCCGCCCGTGCAGCCTCCTTGTCGTCGTCTTTGAACAGCACCGGCGCCAGGGCCTCTTTCATGTGCCAGGCGACGTAGTAGCTGAGCATCCGTAGGAAGACGTGCGCCCTCACCCGGTCGGCCAAGCGGTGGCGGATAGGGCGGACGTCTAGCTCGGAGCTAAAGCCCCTGAAGGCCCGCTCGACGTTCTCCAGCTCTTTGTACGAAAAGACGACGCCGTCGCGGCCGAGGACCTCTTCAGGCAGGCTCGTCCTAAGCACGTAGGTGCCGTCCAGGCGGGCCTCCTCGGCGATCTTTTCCTCGTTGCGCCGGAAGGAAAAGGAGGTCTCGGTAATTTCGGTCAAAAAGTGCTTGGCCACCTTGTGGCGGCCTATCACCTTGCCCACCCTGAGGGCGATCTTGTCCTTGCCCCTAAGCGGCCTCTTCTCCCGCTCGGTGGCCCTGGCGATGGCCTCCAGGTCGGCCTCGGCCGCCCGGAGCAGCTCCTCGCGCTTGCGGGCGCGCTCTTCGGCTAGTAGCGGGTTCCTGCAGGCGACGAGGCGCTCGCCGGGGTAGCCATGGTGGGTGAGCTCGAACAGCCCCTCCTCGTCGAACAAGGAGGGCTGTACGGTGCCGTCGTCCAGTAGTGCCTTTATCTGCGGCGAGCGAAGGGCCGTGACCCAGTCGAGCTGGGCGGGGGCGAGGTCCTCCCTAAGGCGCGCTGCGGTCAGCATGCCCCTGTCGCCCACCAGGCAGACCCGGCTGAGCCCGAAGCGGCGCCGGAGCTTTCCCACCTGGGGGGCGACGGTCTTAGGGCCCCCGGTGCTGCCCTCGAAGACCTCGACCGCCACTGGGACGCCCTCTTTGGTGGTGAGCAGGCCGTAGACGACCTGGAGGCGGCCATGCACGCCGTCCCTCGGGTGCCCTATAGCCCCGAGGGGGCAGGTGCGCCCCTCGAAGGCGGCCGAGGAGACATCGTAGAGCACGAGCACGCCGTCAGAGAGGTGCCTCGAGGCGAGCGCGTCTTCGATGGCCCCCTGGCGGCCCAAGAGCCAGTCCATCGCCCCGTAGAGGTCGTCCTCGTCGGCACTGGCCACCGAGCACACCTCCCCGAGGGTGCTCGTCGCTGTCTCGGGCCGGAACCCCCTTGCGAAAGCGAGCTTCGAGCCCGGGGAGACGACCTGGGCGACCACCATCGCCACGACCAAGTCGCGCTCTCGGCAGGGTGGGCCTGCCAGCTCCTCCAAGCCGAGGCGCCGCAGGGTGCCGAGCACTGCGGCGACGTGGCCGTGGGGGAGGCTGCGGGTGACCTCGAAGGCCTCCACCAAGGCCCGTTCGGCCGACCCAGCAGGCACAGGCTCGCCTTTTAGGACCGCCCGGAGCGCGTCCACCTTCTCTGCTGGCCAGTGGCTCAAGTTGGCGAGCGTGCGGTTCTTCACCTTGCCACCGCTGCGGTAGCTCTCCCGGAGCAGCACCGCCGGCGGGGAGCCCCGGTTCGGCACCGTGGCGACATACATGACCACGACCATACTACACCGACAGTCACTCTGTCAAGAATTACACAAAGTTCCTACGCTCTGAGTCACCAGTACATGACTACGTTAGGGCCGGCGATACGACGCGAAGCCCCAGGTCCAAGTGAGTGACTATCGCTTAGCGCCCCTCGATTAGGGGGAACTTCGGGTTAACGCGGTCCCGTCAATGGCCCCTAGCGCGCCGACGGCTGCCGGAGCGTGCGTTGCACCTTGTTCGGGAGCTGGCATTTCAGCTCTCCTTTATACTGCATGAGTCACCAGGACTGCTAAAGCGAGTAAAATCGTCACAAGGATTCCAGTAATAATCCCTACCACCCAGCGGTTGTTTATGGTTCGCAAAAGCAGACTCTGTTCGGGCGGCGTCGTGCTGGTTACCTCTGGTACGAGAACTCTCTGATCTTGCGTTCCGGAGATTAGCAGAGGCTGTGACTGTGAGGAGCTTGACGTTAGCTTGGGCTCTATAGTCGGTGCTGCCTTAGCGAGTCGTTTTTGCCACCCCGCAGCCAAACCCTCGACTTCCGCTTCATTGAGACCTGTGAATTCGTAAAGCGAAGCCCTATCTGACACCGACATGTAGGCATCTGCATACGTGTACTGTGGAGGCCACAGAGGCTCGCTGAACCTCACAACTACGGCCCAATCCGTAGTGTCCAACGACCCCTCGTGGTTCCGCGCCTCCGCGACGGAGTTGACCATTAGCGAACCGTCGGCCAAGTTCACGATGACAGCCGCTGGCTCTTTCAGGTTAGAGATGTTAGCCCTACAGAAATCCTCGAACTCTTGCAGGCGGTCCCAGTCGACTCCGGAAGATCCCCTTACAACCGCCCTGAAACTGCGGGTGCTCACGCCTTTGGTTTTCGCGCGATCTGTGTGGACAATGCCTTTGGAAGTCTTGTTAAGCGACGCGGGACGTCTTGCTGCCGCCGTTCTACTTGCCAAGAACACCTATCCTCCTCGTGTCAACCGTCCTGCCCATGTCGATATCAAGCCGTCTCCATGGTTGGCTCGGAGCAGCCGGGCTTGTCGTGGACGTCATAGATGCGACCGTGGCAGCGACATTACCGGTTGCAACTTGCGTTCGTGGTCTCAGCTGAAGAGAACGGAGCGCACCTACCGGCTCAGGGAGTTGGAGTGGAGAGCGACCTTCAACGCGATCGTCGTAGGCCATTGGCCGACTGGGCACTCCTCGTGACGATTGCGGGCCGACGAAAGAAGCTGCACCCAGCTTGCGCTCCGGCCGCGGCCCGAGGTGGCCACCTCGAAAGCCTGGCACCGCAGGGTCCCGCCTGGTGGTGCTCGGGGCTAACTTGTTCGGAGACGGATAGCTGAGCCGACAAGGCTGATGTGCGGGCTCATTCATCCTCGAACCCCAGGTCCCTGAAATGCAAGGTCCGGGCGTTCTCGGTGACAGTCCTGACCGCGGGCTTGTCAAATCCCTCCCGCGAGGTGGCCGAGACCTCCACGGTGACTTCGACGTTGGAGCCGGCATCGGCCAGCCGTTGCACCACCTCCTGCACCACCCGGCCGAACTCCAAGTTCAGCCGTTCGGAGCGAAGAACGACGCTCCCATGGAACCGCTTGGGCCGCTCAGGCTCGGTCACAGTAGTGCGGGTTGTGGGTGTGCCGCCGAGGACCAGGGTCGGCCGGACCAAGGTACCGGCACCCGTATCAGCGCCAGCACCCGCCCCAGCCGCCGTCCGGTCGGCTTCGACCTGGGCCATTGCCAGCTCGGGGCGCAGCAGCATCGTCGTCCCGCTCACAGAAGCGCCGCCACCAGGACCCAGGATCAACCCGAGGTACCGCCCGCTCCCCTCGTCGTAGCCGTCGGCCAGCGCGAAGCCCTCTGCCTGCCAGGCGAAGCCCGCCGGTCCGGTCTCGACCGAGCGCGACAGCACGTCCCGGTCCTTGAGTCTCGGCAGGTAGGGGTAGCGGGCCAGCGCGTCCCACAGCTCAGCGACCGAGATGTGCCCCCGCTCCCAGAGGGTGGACAACGGCCCCTCCAAGACGACCTTGCGGAGGACCGACGGGGCGTAGACGGAGTTGAGGTGGCCCTTTTCCCCGAGGCGGCGACCGGTGCGGGCGGCCAGGTCACCGCTGCCTTCCACCCGCACCGGGTCGAAGCTGACCGGCCCGGTCGGCTCGAGCTGTACCGGCACGAGCGCCCAGGTGTAGGCCTCCCCGAGCCGGCGGACGAGGGTCTGGCCTGCCTCTTCCGCCTTCTTCTTCGCCTGGGCTTCCTGCTGGCCACCGAGGTCGAGCCCAGCGGCCTCGTCTGCGACCCAACGCCAGGCCAGCGCCTCCGCTGCCCCCTGGCGCAGGTCCTCCAGCCGCCGCTGGTCAACGGCCAGGAAAACGACCATGTTTCGGTAGTGCCTTTGCGAGGTCCCCCGGTGCTCCAAGATGTCCCGGGCCGCCGACAGCGCCGGCGAGTCGTCGGACTTGGGGACGTAGGCCTGCCCTGGCGAGAGGACGACAAGGCGGGCCCGGTCGTCGTCGTCCACGTCGGCTGAGGACTGGGGTGCCACGTGCACGCCGGCCAGCCCTCCCCGGTCACGCTGGCCCTGGACGGCCTTGCCGATCATCTGGTCCAGCTCGGCTGGGTCGCCGGCCAGCAAGCGCTCGGCCCGCTCCCGGGCCACCCGGGAGACCGACTGGGTGAGGCCGTACCAGTAGCGCTCACCGTCCAGGTAGAGGTAGGCCGATTTGTCGCTCAAGCGGGCCAGGGCATCGGCGTAGGTGGCCACCGCTTCGCCTGGCGCGGCGCAGCCAAGGCGAACGCGGGAAGCTACGACACCCCGGTGGGGCGAGTGGACAGAGGGGGCCGAGCCCAAGAACACCGTCCTCGCCGCCTTGTGCGCGGCCCGGTAGCGTCCCAGGTTCTGGAAAAGGGCGTCCAGCTGGTCGGGCGTAGAGCCCGGACCGTCCACGTCTGTGTCTATCACGGATTTCCACGAGTCGTCCAGGTTCCTTGCCAGCTCTGTAGCTACGGCGGCGTCGTCGAGGGGCACCGAGCCGGGCAGGACCAAAGGCGAAAGGTCCCCGGAGCGCCAAAGCGAGCCGATCACCTGGGCCATCAAGCGCAACACCCCTCGGGTGCGCTGGAAGCGCTCAAGGCTCGACCAGTCCCGGTAGAGGCGGTCGAAGAGCTCGGGGTGGACCGGGTAAGCGGCCCTCAGGCGCCGCTCGTAATCGGGCGCCCGGCACTCGTTCGGGAACTCGGCCGCCTGGGTGCGGTAGTAGTCGCCAAAGGCCCTAGCCGTCGCGTCCCGGTCGGCCAGGCGCCCGGGGTCAAGGGGCTGGAACAGCCTCCGCCGCACGATCTCGAAGCCCTCTTCCACCGATGCCGGGCGCCACGACGACTCGATCCGGCCCATCACCGCCCGCAGCCGCCGCAGGGCCTCCGCCCCTCCTGGGCCGCCGAGCTCGATGCTGGAGCTGCCCGAGCCCGGCTCTCCTTGGGCGTCGGGGTTCACCGAGGCGGGGAGCGAAACGACGAGCAAGGCCCCCGGGGTGGCCCGAGCGGCTTCGGTCAGGGCTTGGGCGAAGCTGATGTGCGCCTCGAAGCTGCCACCGGGGAGGCGGCCTTCAGACCCGTAGAGCTGGCGGGCGTAGGCCACCCATTCGTCGACGAGCACCAGGCAGGGCGAGCAGGCAGCGAACAGGTCCGCCAGCGCCGCGCCCGGGCTGGTCCCGCTTTGGTCCGCCCCCTCCACGAGGGCATAGCCGTCCTTGCCCATGAGCTGCCAGGCCAGCTCGCCCCAAAGCGTCGAGACCACCGTGCCGTCTTGTTTCCTGGCCGGCTGTCCCGGGGCGATCTTGGTCCCGACCAGCGCGGCCCGGCTCACCACCGGCAGCTCGCCGATGCCGGCACCCCGGAGCAGGTCCTGGAGCTCCTGGGGGAACGCCTCAAGGGCGAGCCCCGAGCACAGGTGCCACAGGGCGATCAGGGTGTGGGTCTTGCCGCCGCCGAAGGTCGTCTGGAGGTCGACTACCGGCACCCCGCCCGTGCCCGAAAGCCTCTTGGCCGCTTCCACGAGCAGCTGGCTCAAGCCTTCGGTCAGGTAGGTGCGGCGGTAGAACTCGACGGGGTCGGCGTACTCGGCGGCCGTCCCCTCCGCCCGAGTGGCCACCTGGTGGAGGTCGGCAGCGAACTCGGCTAGGTCGTAGCGCCCGGCGGCCACGTCGTCATGGGGTACGATCACCTCCCGCCAGGGCCGCAGGCCCGCTACCGCGCCACCTGTCCCTGGTGCAGCCGCCGCGGCTTTGCGGGTCTCCGCCTCGTGCAAGAGCCGGCGCAGCTCGGTCTTGGAACGGCCCACCTCGGCCGCTTCCCGGGCGTCCACCGCCACGAGCAGGCGCTCGGCCGAGTCGAGCGCCCGGTAGGTGTCGTCGGCGTTGAACGCCTCGTTGTGCGCCCAGCGGTTCCGGGTGTCCCGCAGCTCGAAGACCAAGTTGCGCTCAGCCTTGGTGAGCCGCTGGCGGAACGCGGAGTCCCAGGCGTCGGCCATCACCCGCAACAGGAACGCCGGGTCCTGGGGGGAGCCCTCGTCGCCAGGCCCGTGGGGCCCTGGCAGCCAACCCTGGCCGGCCGCCGTCTTCATCTGGCGCTCCACGAACGGCCCGAGGCCGGATGCCAGCAGCTCGAAGGCCCGCCCGACGCGTTCCCGGTTAGTCGTCGCCATCTTTCGCCTCCAGTTCCAACCGGACAGCAGCAACAACTTCTTCGGCGAAACGGGCGAGGCGCTCGGCGAGGTCGCGCCTGGCCTCCACAAGGTCGTCGGTGTACCGGCCGTCTATGGCCCAAGGGTTGCAAGTCGCCAGCAGCTCACGGTCCACCCCAGCGAGCCTGCCGGGCCCCATGCACAGGTCGTGCAGGACGAGCAGGTTATGGGTCTTCTTGAACGGCACGCCGGCGTCTATCAGCGTTGCCTTTAGTGACTTTTCAACGACGAGGTGCGCCATAAAGCAGACGAGGCGAGCCGGCGACCCTTCGTCGCGCTCGATCGCGTGCATGCCCCGAAGGTCGTCCTCGACATTTGCCATCCAGCGCCGGGCCTCGTCCCGGTTGTTGTCAGGCAGCTCGCTCATACACCACTCGTCCCTCCCGGAGCGGCCAGTAGTGCATAGACCCCACGACATCGCGGCGACGCTCGCACTCCCGCAGGTCTGTGACGAACACTTGGACAGGTACGGCACCTCCCAGCTCGCCGTACAGCTCAGCCTCCAGCGAACGCCGTTGCGCGTAGTCCATCGACCGCAGCACGACCATGATGTCGATGTCCGAGTCGGGGCCGTCGTCGCCACGAGCGACCGAACCGAACAGGATGACGCGCTCGGGGTTGCTCGCCCGGACGAGTTTGCCCACGATTTCTGGCACCCACT
>Ga0209061_1000534_pt1 | contig 91592 bp, 72 predicted proteins | sample Coa_R1_10_FD_187157 | JGI IMG/M metagenome (GOLD analysis project Ga0209061, IMG submission 187157) | Surface soil microbial communities from Centralia Pennsylvania, which are recovering from an underground coalmine fire - Coalmine... | ecosystem: Environmental > Terrestrial > Soil >...
GCAGCGCCTATAAATATTTTTTGGCCAATACCAAAAGTCCCACCTTGATTATCGTCCACAGCCATATCGGTTACGGCGCGCCCCATCGCCAAGATAGCGCGGCTGCCCATGGCGAGCCGCTGGGGCCCTCCGAGGTGCGGCTAGCCAAGGAATTCTTTGGCTTCAATCCTGACGAAACCTTTGTGGTTCCGGCCGGCGTACGGGAGCATTTCGCCGCTGGCCTGGGCGAGCGCGGTGCTCGCCTGCGCCAGCAGTGGGAGGCGATGCGAGCGCGCTATAGCGCCCAATATCCCGATCTGGCCAGTGAGGTAGCGGCAATCGAGACTCGCAGCCTACCGGCGGATTGGGAGCGGGCCCTGCCCAGCTATGCGCCCAATCCCAAGGGGATGGCCACGCGCGATGTTTCGGGCCAATTGCTCAACGCGTTGGCACAGCGCATCCCTTGGCTTATCGGCGGCGCGGCCGACTTGGCCCCTTCGACCAAGACTCGCTTGACCTTCGAGGATGCCGGCGATTTTCAGCCCGCCCAGCCGCTGGGCAGCTATCGCGGCCGCAACCTACATTTCGGCGTGCGCGAGCATGCGATGTGCGCGCTGGTCAACGGCATGGCGCTGAGCGGACTGCGGGCCTACGGCTCGGGCTTCCTGATCTTCACCGATTACGCCCGCGGCGCTATCCGCTTGGCTTCGTTGATGGAGCTGCCGGTGCTCCACATCTGGACCCACGATTCGATCAGCGTTGGCGAGGATGGTCCCACCCATCAGCCGATCGAGCAATTGCTCTCGTTGCGCGCTATCCCAGGCATGCTGGTGCTGCGGCCGGCCGATGCCAACGAAATGGTCGAAGCCTATCGGCTGGTGCTGCCGCTGACCGACCGGCCCGCCGCTATCATATGTTCTCGCCAACCCCTGCCGATTGTGGATCGCACCCGCTACGCCTCCGCCGCAGGACTGGCGCGCGGCGGCTACATTCTGGCCGATCCGGCCGACCATCAGCCCGACGTCATCCTGATCGCCAGCGGCAGCGAAGTGACATTATGCCTTGAAGCCAGCGCCAAGCTGGAGGCACAGGGGCTCAAAGTCCGCGTGGTCAGCATGCCCTCCTGGGAGCTGTTCGACCATCAGAGCCAGGATTATCGCGATTCCGTGCTGCCGCCCAAGGTAGGAGCGCGGGTCACGGTGGAGGAAGGCTCGCCGCTGGGCTGGGCACGCTATGCCGGCCCCACCGGCGAGGTGTTGGGAATGCGCACCTTTGGCATGTCGGCGCCGATGGCGGTGGTGGCCCGTCATTTCGGCTTCACTTCCGATCACGTGGTCCAAGCTGCGCGGCAAAGCCTGGCACGCAGCAAGTAGTCCCCGCGCGGCAACTCGACAAGGAGAAGCATTATGCAATTGGGAATGATCGGTCTGGGACGAATGGGCGCCAACATGGTCCAACGCTTGATCAAGGGAGGCCATCAATGCGTGGTCTTTGACAGCCATCCGCAGGCGGTCAAGGAGTTGACCGACAAAGGCGCCCAGGGTTCGACCAGCCTCAAGGAATTCACCGAGAAGCTGAGCACGCCGCGCGCTATCTGGCTGATGGTCCCGGCGGCGGTGGTCGATTCGGTGCTGGCTTCGCTCAGTCCGCTACTCAAAGCCGGCGACATCGTGATTGACGGCGGCAACTCCTATTATCACGACGACATTCGACGGGCTAAGGAACTTAAGGCCAAGCAGCTGCATTACGTTGACGCCGGCACCAGCGGCGGGGTCTGGGGACTAGAGCGGGGCTACTGCCTGATGATAGGCGGAGAGGAGGAAGTAGTGCGCCATCTCGATCCGATCTTCAAGACCTTGGCCCCTGGAATGGCGGCGGCCAGCCGCACGCCAGGGCGTAGCGGCGCGCCCACCACCGCGGAAAACGGCTATTTGCGCTGCGGTCCCAATGGCGCCGGCCATTTCGTCAAAATGGTCCATAACGGGATCGAGTACGGCTTGATGGCAGCCTTCGCCGAAGGGCTCAACATTCTGAAAAACGCCAATGTCGGCAAAAAGAAGAGTGAGGTGGACGCCGAGACCGCGCCCTTGCGCGCACCCGAGCTTTATCAGTACGACCTCGATTTAACCGAGATCGCCGAGCTGTGGCGGCGCGGCAGCGTCATCGGCTCCTGGCTCCTAGACCTCACCGCCGCCGCCTTGGTCCACGATCGCGAGCTGGCCGGGTTTCACGGCCGAGTTTCGGATTCGGGCGAAGGACGCTGGACGCTGCAGGCTGCGATCGACGAGGGTGTGCCTGCGCCAGTCATCAGCTCGGCGCTGTACGCTCGCTTCGCCTCACGCGGGGCCGAGGAGTTCGCCGACAAACTGCTATCCGCGATGCGCTACGAGTTCGGCGGCCACGAGGAGAAATCGGGGGGCAACCAGTGATGGCCGCCACGCCTAGCGATGCCTTGGTGTTTTTCGGCGCCACCGGCGATCTCGCCTACAAACAGATCTTCCCCTCCCTGCAGGGCTTGATCCGCGACGAGGGGCTGACCATTCCGATTATCGGCGTAGCGCACTCGGGCTGGGACGTGGAGCGGCTCAAGGCGCGTGCCCGGGAAAGCCTGCAAGCGCATGGCGGAGTCGATGAGCAGGCCTTCCAGAAGCTGTGCGAGCTGCTGCGCTATGTCGATGGCGACTACAATGATCCGACCACCTTCACCAAGCTGCGCCAGCTGTTGGGGCAGGCCAAATCTCCGCTACATTATTTGGCCATCCCGCCCAGCCTGTTCGGGGTAACCGCCGAAAATCTGGCCAAATCGGGATGTGCCGACAGGGCCCGGGTGGTGGTGGAAAAGCCGTTCGGCCACGACCTGGAGTCAGCGATTACGCTCAACCAGATTCTGCACCAGTACTTTGCCGAGGAGGCGATTTTCCGCATCGACCACTACATGGGTAAGGAGCCGGTGCAGAACATCATGTACACCCGCTTCGCCAATTCGACCTTCGAGCCGATTTGGAATCGCACCTACGTGCGCTCGATCCAGATCACGATGGCCGAGAAGTTCGGCGTGCAGGACCGCGGCCGCTTCTACGACGAAGCCGGTGCGATTCGCGACGTGGTGCAAAATCACATGCTGCAGGTACTCGCCGTGCTCACGATGGATCCGCCCACCGGCGAAGAACACGAAGCGGTGCGCGACGAGAAAACCCGTCTGCTCAAGGCCGTACGCCCATTGACGCCCGATCAGGTGGTACGCGGCCAGTATCGCGGTTATCAAAAAGTGCAGGGCGTGCGACCGGGCTCAACCGTGGAGACCTTCGTCGCGCTCAAGCTGTTCATCGATACCTGGCGCTGGGCCGGGGTACCCATCTTCATTCGCGCTGGCAAGGAGCTGCCGGTCACTTCGACCGAGGTGGTGGTGGAGTTCAACCGGCCGCCGCGCGAGACCTTCGGCGAGGTGGTACCGGCGCTCTCGGGCCACGTTCGCATGCGCATCAGCCCCGACATCAGCATAGGTATGGGGCTGCGGGTCAAGACTCCAGGGGAAAGGATGGTGGGTAAGGACGTCGAGTTGATCCTGACCCGTCAGGCCGCCGACGACATGCCGCCCTATCAGCGGCTGCTGGGCGACGCGATGCGCGGGGTGAGCGAGCTGTTCGCACGGCAGGATCTGGTCGAGGCGCAATGGCGAGTGGTGCAACCCATCCTGGGCGATGTCACCCCGCTGTACCAGTACGAATCGGGCAGTTGGGGCCCTGACGAGGCTTGGCAATTGATTGGCGCCGACGGCCCCTGGCTCAATCCACGCGCGCCCGAGGGCGCCAATGAGTGAGCTGGTGTTTTTGTTCGATGTCGACAATACACTGATCGACAACGACCGGGTGCAGGTCGATCTCGGCGACCATCTCGAACAGACCTACGGGCGCGCCACCCGTGACCGCTACTGGGAATTATTCGAGGAACTGCGCAACACCCTGGGCTATGCCGACTACCTGGGGGCGCTGGAACGCTATCGGCTGGAGGCCCTGCACGATCCCAAAGTGCTGTGGATGGCCAACTGGCTGGTGGACTACCCCTTCGCGCAGCGGCTCTATCCCAATGCGTTGGCGGTCGTGGCACGGATGCAGCAATGGGGCAAGACGGTCATTCTCTCCGATGGAGATGCCGTCTTTCAGCCGCGCAAAATCCAGCGCTCGGGCCTGTGGCAGGCCTTTGGCGGGCATGTGCTGGTATACGTCCATAAAGAGCAGATGCTGGCCGACGTCGAGCGCCTTTATCCGGCGGATCGCTACGTCATGATCGATGATAAGCTGAGGATTCTAAGTGCAATCAAGCACTACTGGGGCGGGCGGGTCACTACCGTCTTCCCCAAACAGGGTCATTATGCCAACGATCCCGCCGCGCTGGCTCAGTATCCGGCGGCGGACCTTGCCCTGAATCGCATCGACGATTTGCTCGGCGTCAAGCGTGTCCGCTTGGCGCAAGTTTGAAGCGGAGGACAAACCTTCATGAATGCACCGCAAATGCTCCACGACCTCGGGCAAAGCCTGTGGCTGGACAATATCACGCGCGAACTTTTGAGCAGCGGCACGCTCAAGCGCTATATCGATGAGCTGTCGGTTACCGGCCTGACCTCCAACCCCACGATCTTCGACCAGGCCATTACCCGCAGCGCGGCCTACGACAACGACATCAAGCGCCAGGTCAAGGCGGGTCAACGGGGCGAGGAGCTGTTTTTCGAGCTGGCGATCGCCGACCTGACCCAGGCCGCCGACCTGTTTGGATCAATCCACACGCGCACCGCGGGGGTGGACGGTTTTGTCTCGCTGGAGGTCTCGCCACTGCTGGCCTACGACACCGCGCGCACGGTGGCATCGGCCAAGGAACTGCACGCCAAGGCCCATCGCGCCAACCTCTTTATCAAGATTCCAGGCACCCGCGAGGGGATTCCCGCGATCGAAGAGGCGATTTTCTCGGGCGTACCGGTCAACGTCACCCTGCTCTTCAATCGCGAACATTACCTGGCCGCGGCCGAGGCCTACATGCGGGGGCTGGAGCGCCGAATCGCCGCCGGGCTGTCGCCCGACGTGCGCTCGGTAGCCTCACTTTTTCTAAGCCGCTGGGACAAGGCCACCATGGACAAGGTGCCGGGTGCGTTACGCGACAAACTGGGAATCGCGATCGGCCAGCAGGCCTACAAGGCCTACCGCGATTTACTCGAAAGCGATCGCTGGCAGCGGCTGGCAAATTTCGGCGCGCGGCCCCAACGCCTGCTCTTCGCCAGCACCGGAACCAAGGATCCCAAGGCCTCCGACGTCTTGTACGTAGCCGCAATGGCGGCGCCCAATACGATCAACACGATGCCCGAAGAAACTCTGCTGGCTTTCGCCAAACACGGCGAGATGCCCCATCCGATGGCTCGCAACGGCGCCGACAGCGAGCAGGTGCTAGCCCAATTCGCTGCGACCGGAATCGATCCCGCCAAGTTGGGCGCCGACCTGCAGCGCGAGGGCGCCAAATCGTTTGTCGATTCCTGGCAGGACTTACTGGCCACCATCGATAAGAAAAGCCGGGCGCTGGGCTAAGGCCAGCGCGAAGGGAAACAGCTGATATGGCAAGCGAGCGACCCGACCAAGGCGCCGCCTGGCGCGCCCTGCAGTCCCATTACGAGCAGATCAAAAATGTTCACCTGCGCGAGTTGTTCCAACGCGACGCCGGGCGCGGCGAGCGGATGACGGCCGAAGGCGCGGGATTGTATCTGGACTACTCCAAACATCGCCTCACCGACGAAACCCTGCGCCTGCTGATTGGTCTGGCCCGCGAGCGCGGGGTCGAGCAGCGACGCGACGCGATGTTGCGCGGCGACAAGATAAATAACACCGAGCGTCGCGCGGTTCTGCACGTCGCCTTGCGCGCCCCACGCGGCGCCCGGATCGAGGTCGACGGGCACGAGGTCGTCGCCGAAGTCCACGGCGTGCTCGATCGAATGGCGGAATTCGCCCAGCAGGTACGCTCGGGGGCCTGGACCGGCCATACCGGTAAACGAATCAAACATGTGATCAACCTGGGGATCGGCGGCTCCTATCTGGGGCCCGAGATGGCTTATCTGGCACTGCGTTCCTTCAGCGACCGCTCCCTGCGCCTGGGCTTCGTCTCCAACGTTGACGGCGCCGATTTCAGCGAAACCACGCGTGGGATCGACCCGGCGGAAGCCCTGTTCATCATTTCCTCTAAGACCTTCACCACCCTGGAGACCATGACCAACGCCGCCACCGCGCGCAGCTTTATCGTGGATACGCTGGGTGCCGATGCGGTGGCCAAACACTTCGTGGCGGTTTCCACCAACGCCGCCGAGGTGAGCAAGTTCGGGATTGATACCCGCAACATGTTTGGCTTCTGGGACTGGGTGGGGGGACGCTATTCGATGGACTCGGCGATCGGCCTGTCCACCATGATAGCGATAGGTCCCGAGCATTTCGGCGCAATGCTAGCGGGGTTCCACGCCATGGACGAGCATTTTCGCGACGCCCCGCTGGAGCGTAACCTACCCGTCCTGATGGGTCTGCTCACGGTCTGGTATAACAATTTCTTTGGCGCGCAAACGGTGGGGATCATGCCTTATGCCGCGGATTTGGCGCGCTTTCCCGCCTACTTGCAGCAATTGCAGATGGAGAGCAACGGCAAACACGTTGACCTGCAGGGGCGCAGTCTCACCTATCAGAGCGGGCCTATCATCTGGGGCGAACCGGGCACCGACGGACAACATTCCTTCTACCAACTGATCCATCAGGGGACCAAATTGATTCCTTGCGATCTGATCGGTTTTTGCCAACCGCTCAGCCCGCTGCATCACCAGCACGACCTGTTGATGGCCAACATCTTCGCGCAGGCCGAAGCGCTGGCTTTTGGCAAGACCGCGCAGGAGCTGAAGGCAGAAGGATCGCCCGATTTCCAGACTCCCTTCCGGGTTTGCGAGGGTAATCGACCCACAAGCGTGATCTTGGCCGAACGGCTGGAGCCTCGTACATTAGGCGCGCTGGTGGCTTTGTATGAACATAACGTGTTTACCCAGGGAACCATCTGGGACATCGATTCCTTCGATCAATGGGGCGTGGAGCTAGGCAAGGCGCTGGCCCAACGGATTGTGCCCGAGTTGGCGCGTGGCCCCGAGCCAGCACTGACTCACGACAGCTCCACCAATGCCTTGATTCGCCGTTACCGTCGGCTGCGCGGCGTCTGAGAAGGAAGGGGGAAATGGCCAGCAATTTGGGTTATAGCCAGCCCTTGTATGTTCTGCCTTTCGACCATCGCAGCTCCTTCGAAAAAGGGCTGTATGGATGGAATGGCGGGCTGAGCGCGGAGCAGAGCGCGCAGGTCACCCGCGCCAAAGAGGTAATTTACGACGCCTTCAAGGCGGCAATCGCCAGCGGGGTGACGCGCGATCGCGCCGCCATCCTGGTGGACGAACAGTTCGGCAGCGGGATTTTGCGCGATGCACGGCAGGGCGGCCTGCTGTGTGCGATGCCGACGGAAAAGAGCGGGCAGGCGGAATTCAATTTCGAGTATGGCGCAGCCTGGGCCGAACACATCGAAAGCTTCAAGCCCAACTTCGTCAAGGCGCTCGTACGCTACAACTGCGAAGAGGACGAGGCCCTCAATCGGCGCCAAAGCGCGCGCCTGCGCCGCCTCTCCGACTATTTGCACAATCGCGGCTATCGCTTCATGTTCGAGCTGCTCGTCCCTGCTACCCACGAGCAATTGGATCGCTTCGAGGGCGACCATGATCTGTACGACCGACTTTTGCGCCCGTCGTTGATGGTGGCCGCGCTCAAGCAACTACAAGAGGCCGGCGTCGAGCCCGACATCTGGAAGATCGAGGGGTTGGAGCGGCGCGAGGATTGCGAGCTGGTCGCCGCCACCGCCCGCCGCGATGGCCGCTCGGAGGTAGGTTGTATCATTTTGGGGCGCGGTTCCAATGAGCAAAAGGTCAAGCAGTGGCTGAGCACTGCCGCGGGGGTGCAGGGTTTTGTCGGTTTTGCGGTGGGCCGAACCTCCTTCTGGGACGCACTGGTGGGATTGCGCGACGGCGTCCTCAGCCGCCAACAGGCGGTCCAAGCGATCGCCGCGCGCTATCGCGAATGGGTCGGCCTGTTCGAGGCAGCGCGCCCGCAATGAGCGCGACGCCGCCGCCTTCGCGCGATCCTTACGCCGCGCTCAAACAGCGCGCCGCCGAACACGCGGTGGGTTTCGTTCAGTCCGGGATGGTGGTTGGGCTGGGCACCGGCTCGACCGCGATTTTCGCTACCCGTCTGATCGCGGCCCGGCTGCGCAATGGGCAGCTTCGAGAACTGGTCGCGATCGCGACCTCTCGCGCCACTCATGACGAGGCCCAGCGGCTGGGCATTCCCCTGTTGGCCGACGAGATGGCGCGCGAGGTCGATCTTACGATCGATGGTGCGGACGAGGTCGACCCGGCGCTCCATCTGATCAAGGGCGGCGGCGGGGCGTTGCTACGCGAGAAATTAGTGGCCGAAGCCAGCAATCGCGAGATTATCGTGGTGGATTACACCAAGCTCTCACCACGGCTGGGTACCAGCCATCGCTTACCGGTGGAGGTGCTGCCCTTCGCTTGGCAATCGCAGGCCCGCTTTCTGCGCTCGCTGGGCGCCAGCCTGGCCGTGCGGCGCACTGCCAGCGGCGCCGAATACCGCACCGACCAGGGCAACCTGATTCTGGATTGTGACTTCGGACCGATCGACGATCCCCCTGCTCTGGGCGCGCTACTCGACCATCGGGCGGGGATCATGGAGCACGGCCTGTTCATCGAGCGTGCCTCTATGGTGGTGGTCGCGCGGCCCGAGGGAATCGAAGAGCTGACCGTACCCAGGCCATGATCCCAAGATCCCATTACGACGGCACGCGTGCCGAACAGCCAGCTAGACTTAAAAGTCTAATAAGATTTTCTTACCCCAATTGGGGTTGCTTAGTGCTCTATCCGCCGTTAATGTGCGGAGCAAGCGATGCGCAGGGGATTGACATACTTGCTGGTGAGCACTCTAGGCGTGGTGGTGTTTATTGCCGCCGCACGCGCCGACCTGATAAACCCACCAGCCGGTGCCGCCAAGGCGCAAGTGAACTTCGAACAGAGCCCACCGCGGCGGGTAGCGCCTTTTCCGATCATGCTGAACTCGGCGGTTCGCGCCTATGTAGACGCCTACCTGGCCAGTTCCGACGGGTTACGTCGATGCTACGAGCGTTCGGCACCCTATTTCAACCAGATGGTAGAAGTTCTGCGCCGGCGCGGCCTTCCCCCTGACATCATATATCTGGCCTTCGCCGAGAGCGCCTTCTCCTCGCGTGGAGCCGGCCCCTGGCAGCTGACCAAGAGCACGGCACGCCGCTTCGGCCTGCGCGTCAACCGCTACCTCGATGAGCGGCGCGACCCAATTAAATCTACCCGCGCAGCGGCGGAATATTTGGCCGAGCTGCACGATGAGGTCGGTGGTGACTGGCGCCTTACAATCGTGGCCTGGAACGAGGGCGAAGGCGGCATCAATCGGTTCGTGGGCTGGAATAACGTCAACCCAGAATTGATGCTGAAGAACCTGCCCTCGCGAACACGCTCGCTGATCGACCGCTTCATGGCCGTGGATTTTATCTCGCGCAATGCGCAGGCCTATGGCCTGCAGCAGGCCGATTTGACCCAACTCCAAGACGATTACGGCAGGCTTTATGTTGACGCCGGCCCGCTGAGCAGGATCGCGACTCGGCTGCACCTGAGCGCACGCCGCTTGCGCCAGCTCAATCCGGCCCTGCTAACCAATCACATCCCGCCGGGCGGTTACGAACTGACCGTACCGGCCAGCCGTTTGGCCGACCTCGACAGATAGCCCTCGGTATCGGATTGAGCTAACGCCTGTGCCGACACCCTCACGGCATCGGCAGGCGGTCGCGCTATCAGCGCAATTAGGCCGACGGGAGGGCGTGATCCGGCCCGGCCAAATCACCGTAACCGCAAGCGCTAAGGCTGAAAGAAGCTCGGCACCAGATACTCGAAGCTCCCGTTGCGCAGCGAATCGGTAATGTAAATTTCGCCGTCCTTACTGTCTACCGCGATGCCGTTAGCGCTGGTCATCTCGGCCGCTGGCCCGTGGATAAAATGAAGCGGCGGCACATCGCCGTTGTCGGTATCGCGCCAGACTCCGATGAACGAGTCCAAACCCTCGAGGGTCACATCGGGCGGACCGGTACAGCCTTTGCGGGGCGCGGTGGCGGCAAAATCGTAGGAATGGACAAAGCGCGGCGCATAGCCGCTATGGCCAGCGACGGTGGCAAACACCAGATGGTTGGCGATCGCCAGTTGCGCGGCCTTCATGAAACCCGCATGCGGTCCGCGCAGGATTGCGCGCGGGGCCACGTTGCCGTTATCGGTGCGATTGAAAATGATGATTCCGCGGCTCTGGTTGGCTGTAATGATCAGATTGCGCTGCGGATCGACCACCAGGCCGCCGGTGGCCGCCATCTGTGTCTTGGGCCCAATAATCTCCCGAATAGGCGCGACGTCGCCGTTGGCGTCGATAGGAAAGGTCAGGACCGCTCCCATCAGGTAATCCACCGTCACCAGCTCGTGATGTATTTCATCGACGGCTACCGCCCACGGTCGATGCAGGCGCGTGTGCGGCCCCTGGATGACGCGCAACGGCCGCAAATCACCGTCGGCATCGCCCTTGAAGACAACGATCGCTCCGGCGGTCGCCTCGCTGGAGATAATCTCGTCGCGCACGGGATCGTAGGTAATCCCGTGTCCGGTGCGCGAGAGCAGGGTCAGTTGCCCATGAACGATCCGCGCCGGTGACTGGCCGCCACTGGCCTGCCGATCGAAGATGCCAATGCGAGGATCGGTGTTGCAATTGCGTATCAGCAGTTGCTCGCGCCTGGAGTCGTAGGCCACGTTGAAGGGATGGCTCATACCGATGACTCCGGCGCCGGCGGGCGAGCTACGAATGATGCGCTTGGGACGGGCGTCGCCTTGCGCGTTGATGTCGTAGATCATCGCCTTGTGGCCGAGATTGGCGACCCACAGCTCGTTATGAACGGTATCGAAGGCCACCCCTGTCGGATACAGCAGGCCGGTGTGCGGGCCCGCCAACACCCGGACGGGTGCGGCATCGCCGCGCGCGGTACGCTTGAAAATCAAAACCGAGCTGTCGCCCAGGTTGGCTACCGCAATTTCATCATGTACCGGATCCAGGGCGATTTGCAGTGGCCAGTTAAGGCGTGTGTGCGGCCCCTGAAGCACGCGCACCGGCGCGGCGTCGCCTTTGGCACTGTCCGCGAAAACCGTGATCGAGGGTGGGTAGAAATGGCCACCTCCGGTGTAATCGGGATCCCAATAGCCCTGGTTCCAGTCGCCATGATTGGCAACCGCGATCTCGTGATGCTGGTCGTCCCAATATAGACCGTAGGGATCAGCCATGCGGGTATGGACTCCTCGAATTTCACGCAGCGGCGGCTCACCACCCTTGGCGCCCAGACGAAAGATCATGATCATGCTCTGATCTTCCTCGGCCACCGCCATCTGCCCCAGACGCTGGCTGATGTCGATCCCGTAAGCTCCCACCGGCACCGCCAAGGCGTCGCCGGGATAGTCGCCATTAGCCTCGTATGGAAAACTGCCGATTGCCTCGGCGATGTCGTTGTCGGCCACGATAATGCGGCGATGGACGGGGTCGAAAACCACGCCCACCGGCGAGCCGAGATGGGTCAAGGGGCCCTGGATATGGGTGCGATAGGGAGTGATCCCGCCACCAGTGGCGCTGCCGGCGTTCAAGTCATAGACCAGGACGCCGTTCATGTTGTTGTCGGACATCGCGGCCAGCCCGTTTTTAACGTCCAAGGCCACGCTGTTGAAAGTGGGATAAGGATCGATCAGCTCCCTGACCGGCGCGACATTACCCCCCTGCAGCCCACCCGGGACCTTTGCGAATACCGACATGATGTCGATGGTCGCCGCCTTGTGAGATTGCCCGGCGGAACCCGGATGCGCGGCTCGACTGAGCGAAGCCCCCGCGATCACGCCACCTATGCTCAAGATTGCTCCCAGCAGTACCCCGCGCCAGTGATACCTCATCGTAGCCTCTCCAAGGTTCAAACTTTGAGAGAATCGGTTGCACACGCGATCGTCCCCAACTCCCCAGCGACCACGCTGGTGCAACCTTTCTAGCGGCAATCAGAGGTGCGCGGCAAACCGCGGCACTGTCATGCGGGCGGTGAGGGACCGCCTAGACCAGATCGAGACGGCTGAAAAAGAAGGGAATTTCGTTGGCCGCGGTATCCGGACCGTCCGAGCCGTGAACCGCATTTTGCTCCACATCGACTCCGAATTGCGCGCGAATGGTGCCGGCGGTGGCTTTTTTTGGATCGGTCGCGCCCATCAGCTCGCGCCAGCGCGCGATCGCACCCTCGCCTTCCAGCACCGCGACCACGACCGGGCCCGAGGACATGTATGCGCACAGGGAGTCATAGAACGGACGCGCTTTATGAACCTCGTAAAAGGTCTGGGCTTGAGTGCGGCTCAGATGGATCAAGCGCATCGCGCACAGGCGCAAGCCGTGGTCCTCAATGGCCTTGAGGATCGGGCCGATTAGATGGCGCTTGACTGCATCGGGTTTGAGAATGGCGAGCGTTCTTTCCATAATTCCTTACTTACCGTTTAGTACCGATTGCATCGTCGAGCCCAAATCGGCAGGGCTGATGGCCACCGTGATCCCGGCCGCCTTGAGCGCCGCGATCTTGTCCGCCGCCGAGCCACGGCCACCAGCGATAATCGCACCCGCATGCCCCATCCGCCGCCCCTTAGGCGCGGTCTGACCGGCGATAAAGGCGACCACCGGCTTGCGCACGTGCTCTTTGATGTAGGCCGCAGCCTCTTCTTCCGCGCTCCCGCCGATCTCGCCGATCAGGATTATCGCTTCGGTTTGCGGGTCGGCGTTGAACAGCTTGAGCGTATCGACGTGACTGGTCCCGATAATCGGGTCGCCCCCGATGCCCACACAAGTGGATTGCCCAATGCCCAGCCGACTTAACTGATGGACTGCCTCGTAGGTCAGGGTACCTGAGCGCGAAACGACCCCGACTTTGCCAGGTTTGTGAATATAACCCGGCATGATGCCGATTTTGCATTGGCCCGGCGTGATCAAACCCGGACAGTTAGGTCCGATGAGGCGGCTGGGATGGTCGCGCAGATAGCGCTTGACCCGTACCATGTCGAGCACCGGAATGCCTTCGGTGATGCAGATGATCAGCGGTATGCCGGCGTCGGCCGCTTCGATAATAGCATCGGCGGCGAAGGGAGGGGGGACGTAGATCACGCTGACGTTGGCTGCGGTGTCACGCGCTGCCCGGGCGACGGTATCGAAAATCGGGATGCCGTCGAAGTCGGTACCGCCCTTGCCCGGTACCACCCCGGCTACCATCTGGGTGCCGTACTCCTTGCAGGCGCGGGTATGAAATTGGCCCGTGGCCCCGGTAATTCCCTGGGTCAGGACACGACTGTTGCTGTCGACCAGAATGCTCATCGCAAAGCCTTATTGTCCGATTGCCGCCACGATCCGGCGCGCCGCGTCGGCCATGTCGGCGGCGGAAATTACCGCCAACCCCGAGTCCTTGAGGATCTGCTTGCCCTGCTCGACGTTGGTCCCTTCCATCCGCACCACTAGCGGCAGCTTGAGCTTGACCTCACGGGCGGCCTCCACTACTCCCTGCGCCAGCACGTCGCAGCGCATGATGCCGCCAAAGATGTTGATTAACACCCCTTTGACGCGCGCGTCCGAGAGCAGGATACGGAAGGCCGCGGCAACCTTCTCGGCGTTGGCGCCACCGCCCACGTCCAGGAAATTGGCCGGCTCCGCGCCATAGTACTTGACGATATCCATGGTCGCCATCGCCAACCCAGCGCCGTTGACCATGCATCCGATGTTGCCGTCGAGATGGACATAGCTGAGGTCGTACTTGCCGGCCTCGGTCTCGGTCGGATCCTCCTCGTTGGGATCACGCAACTCGCGGATGTCGGGATGGCGGAACAGGCCGTTGTCATCGAAGGACATCTTGGCGTCCAGACACAGCACGGCGCCCTCTTTGGTGATCACCAGCGGATTGATCTCCAATAGCGAAGCGTCGGTTTCGTTGAACGCCCGATACATCGCTGCCAGCAGCGCGGTTAACTGGCCCACTTGCTTGTCGCGCAAGCCCAGGGCAAAGGCTATCCGGCGCGCGGCAAAGGGCGCCATCCCAATCACCGGGTCGAGCACAGTGGTCAGGATTTTTTCGGGAGTCTTGGCCGCGACTTCTTCTATTTCCATCCCGCCTTCGGTGCTGGCGATTACCGCCACCGCTTCCGCCTTGCGATCGACCAGCATCGCCAAGTACAGCTCGCGCGCAATCTCGCTGGCCGCCTCTACATAGACCCGCCGCACGATCCGACCCTGCGGCCCGGTCTGATGGGTCACCAGCGGCTTGCCCAGCAGCCCGGCCGCGAAATCGCGGGCCGCTGCCGCGCTATCGACCACCTTGACTCCGCCGGCCTTGCCACGGCCGCCAGCATGGATTTGCGCCTTAACCACCGCGCGCGGCAAACCCAAGGAAGTAAAGGCGCGCGCCGCCGCTTCGGGAGTCGCCGCGGCCTCGCCCTTGGGCACCGGGGCCCCGAACCGGCCCAGGATCTGCTTGGCTTGAAACTCGTGAATGTTCATTGCTACCTCGACCGGCCGCCAGCTCAGGCGGCGGCGATTACCTTGTCCATCGCGGCCACCAGCTCGCGGACGTGGCTGACCGAGGTTTGAAAGGCCCGGCTTTCGGCGGCGGTCAGCTCAATCTCCAGAACTTTTTCCACGCCGCTGCCGCCGATTATCACAGGGACTCCGGCAAATAAGCCGCTGACCCCGTATTCGCCCTCCAGGTAAGCGGCCGCCGGCAGCACCTCCTTGCGATCAAGCATGTAGGCCTCGACCATCTGATAAACCGCAGTACCGGCCGCATAGTAGGAAGAAGTCTTCATCAGATTGACGATTTCTCCTCCCCCGTTGCGCGTGCGAACTTCGATCTCCTCCAACCGCTTGGCCGAAATCAGCTTTTCCACCGGGACCCCGCCCACTCGGGTGTAACTGCGCACGGGCACCATGTCGTCGCCATGCCCGCCTAGCACCATCGCGCTCACACTGGCCACCGAAACGCCCAATTCCTGGGCGATAAAGGTGCGGTAGCGGGCCGAATCCAGCACTCCCGCCTGGCCGACAATCTGATGCTTGGGAAAGCCGGTGACGCGGGCCAACTGGGTGACCATCGCGTCAAGCGGGTTGGTAACCACGATTACGAAGGCGTCGGGGGCATACTTGCGGATCGCACCGCCGACGTCGTTCATCACCTTGGCGTTGATTTTCAGCAGATCGTCGCGGCTCATTCCGGGCTTACGCGGCGAGCCCGACGTCACCACGCAGCAATCGGCGCCGGAAATCGCGTTGAGATCCAGCGTACCGATGACGTTTACGTCGGCGCCCACTACTGGGGCCGATTCCAGCATATCCAGCGCCTTGCCCTGGGGCAGGCCGTCGATGATGTCGTACAAAACGATATCGCCCAAGCCGCGCAGAAAGCACAGATGGGCACAGGTCGCGCCTACGTTGCCGGCGCCGATGAAGGCGATTTTCTTGCGTGTCATTCCCTTCCTCCAACGGCCCGGCAAGCGCGAGCGCTCAGGCGCGAGGCCGAAAAATCACTTTAGGATTGCTAATCGCGCCGGGATAAAGTAATCAGCCCGGCTTAACATCGGATTAACACGGCGCGGGCTCTCAAGCCAGTTGGAAACAAGCCCCTGCCTCGGCTTCCATTAGCAACCTTTGGTGCCTAAGAGAAGCGGCCCCGCGGACGAAAAATTTCGCTTCAGTTAGCCTCGGAACGATAAGCCCAAATCCGCTCCGGGGTGGAAGCAAACGGATAGACCTCGGCCATCCAACCGTGCCGGCTGGGGTACCAACTCCCGCCCGCGGCCTGGCATTGCGCCTGCGTGACAATCGAACCTTCGCTGCCAAAGCGCTTGTCTTCACCCGCCTCCTCGCCGCTGGAGGGCAGGCAGACGTTAACCTCCCGATGCCATCGCACCAGGCTAAGCGGTATGCGAGCGTTGAGCTGATCGTCGCTCAGACGAGCCGGCGCGTAGTACATCGCGCCAATAAGCTTGAAACCTGCGGGTGTCTTTTTGTACAGCAGGGCGGTGGGTTCGCCGGGAGCGAAGCGCATCGTTTCCTTGAACCCACGCCAGGAACTGGCGAAATGGTAAACTGGCATCGCCACGTTCAAATAGTAGCCCTTGTAGCCATCGGCTTCGGCGGCCTTGTAGTCGGGGTATTGCCTGAGCTTGGCCTTGAGGGCGGCCACAATCTGCGCGCCGCGCTGCTGATCGGCCGCGGTTTTTGGACGGAGCGGGGTGAACACTAGATGCGGATTGCCGGCGGGCGCCGGCGCGCTCGCTTCGCCTTGCGCGCTGCCGGAACTGGCCAGTACCGCACAACCGAGCATCATCGCAAACGCCAAGGCCGCGATTTCGCCGGATCGCCGGTCTTTTTTGAAAGCTACGTTGGCTCCAACCGAAACCCTTTTACTCTCCGCGATCACGTATCACCTCTGGTTGGCGGCGTAGGATCCCGCCGTTGATAACTGGCGGGAACCGACAGGTTCGCTCGCTCTGCCGATTTTGGCATCGCGGGCCACCCCGCGCGAGCGGGTATCCAAAACGTTGCGGCGGGTGCGCTATTCGGCCCCGCGCCGCGCCATGGCATACTCATCCTGCTCGGCCGGCTCGCGCGAGGCTTGGATGAAGTGAACCAGTCGTTAACCATTCCCCGCCTACTGATCGGCGGCACTGCCAGCGGAATCGGCAAGACCACCGTGACAGTGGCGCTGGCGGCCGCTCTGCGCCGGCGCGGGCTTAGGCTTGCGCCGTTCAAATGCGGCCCCGATTATCTCGATCCCACCTATCATTCCCGCGCCGCGGGGGTGTTCTCGCCCAATCTCGACGGCTGGATGATGGGGCGCGAGGGCGTGATTGGTACCTTCGCGCGCGCTTGTCAGGGCGCCGACCTGGCGCTTATCGAAGGCGTGATGGGGCTGTTCGACGGTGCCGCGCCCGACACCGAAATCGGCTCCTCGGCCGAGGTGGCAAAATGGCTGGCAGCGCCGGTCTTGTTGGTAGTAGATGCCAGCGGATTGGCGCGTACTTTGGCGGCGACCGTGCTGGGCTTCCAACATTTCGATGCCGAGCTGCATCTGGCCGGGGTGATCTGTAACCAGGTCGGCAGCCGCGGCCATCTGGATTTACTACGCCAGGTTCCTACCGTGGCACCCGTGATGGGAGGTCTGCCACGCGATCCTGAACACGCCTTTCCCGAACGCCATTTGGGACTGCGGACCGCCAGCCGGCGAGCCGTAGCCGAAGAGTTGTTCGCGGCCTGGGGCGAGCTGGCGGCGCATTGGTGCGATCTGGACGCGATCGAGATGCAGGCACGCAACGCGCCGGCCTTGGAGTGGTCGGACGAGGCTGGGCTCGAGCCCCCGGCGACGCCACGATGCCGGATCGGGCTAGCGCGCGACGATGCATTCCATTTCTACTACGAAGACAACTTGCGCCAATTGCGCGCCGCCGGCGCCGAATTGGTGCCGTTTTCGCCGATCAGTGACACTCATCTGCCTGCGGTCGACGGGCTGTATATCGGTGGCGGCTATCCCGAGGTGTACGGGGCCGCACTGGCGGCCAATCACACGATGCGGGCCGAAATCGCGCGCTTTGCGGCCGCGGGCGGAACAATTTACGCCGAATGCGGCGGTTTGATGTATTTATGCCAGGAGATCGTCACGCTGGAGGGCGAACGTTATCCGATGGCCGGCGTAATCGCGTCCCGGGCGATAATGCGGCCGCAGCTGCAGGCGCTAGGCTACGTCGAGACAATTACCACCCTGCCCTCGCCGCTGGGCCCGCCGGGGATGGTGCTGCGCGGTCACCAGTTTCGTTACTCCGAATTGCAGCCGGCGCCGCAACTACCGTGCGCTTACCAGGCCCGCAGACGGCGCGGCGGAACAGCTTTCGCCGAAGGCTACCTAATCGGCAACGTCCTGGCTTCTTACATTCATATGCATTGGGCTCGTACTCCACAGATTCCTCGCGCCCTGGTGACCCATTGTCTCGCCCATCGAGCGCGCGGCGAGGGCGCCTGAACCATGGCCGCCAAGAGCCTGATGGTGATGGGAACCGCGTCGGACGCAGGCAAGAGCCTGGTAGTCACGGGCCTGTGCCGCGCCCTGGCTCGACGGGGCATCAAGGTGGCTCCCTTCAAGTCGCAAAACATGTCCAACAACGCCGCGGTCTGCACCGGCGGTGAAATCGGACGGGCACAGGCGGCGCAGGCTGAGGCCTGCGGCCTGACTCCTACCCTCGACATGAATCCGGTCCTGCTCAAGCCCGAGGCCGAGCGCGGCGTGCAGGTGGTGATTCACGGCCGCGCCCGCTTTCACATGACCACCGAGGCGGGCGAGTTTGAACGCTATCGCGAGCAAGCCTGGCCAGCGATCGCGCAAAGCTACCGGCAGCTGGCAACTGCTTTCGACGTAATCCTGATCGAAGGGGCCGGGGGGGCGGCAGAAATCAACCTGCGCCACCGCGATTTGGCCAACTGGGCGGTGGCCGAACTGGCCGACGCGCCGGTGCTGCTAGTGGGCGATATCGACAAGGGCGGCGTATTCGCATCCCTGGTCGGCACTGTAATGCTCTTGAGCGAAGCGGAGCGAGCGCGCCTGGCGGGGATGCTAATCAACAAATTTCGCGGCGACGCACGCTTGCTCGGCGAGGGCCCTGCGATGCTGCAGGCGCGCACCGGCGTGCCGCTGCTGGGTGTGATTCCCTATCTACGTCTGGCTATCCCGCAGGAAGACAGCGCGGCGCTGAGCGCGCGCCCGATTCGGCTCCAGGGCGCGTCGCTTACCGCCGGCGTTATCCACTTTCCTCGTATCTCCAATTACACCGACTTTGCGCCGCTGGAAGAGGAACCCGACGTAGGGCTCGATTACTACTCCGACCCCAATTCCGCCCCGCCCCTGGATCTGCTCTTCCTCCCTGGCAGCAAGAGCACGATAGCCGACCTGGACTGGCTGCGGGCAATCGGATGGGAGAGCTATCTGGCGCGCCATCGCGCCCGTGGCGGCTGGATAGTGGGTATCTGCGGGGGCTACCAGATGCTGGGGCAGCGGATTCTCGATCCGGACGGGGTCGAGAGCGTGCGGACCCAGGCGGTCGGGCTTGGGCTATTGGAGCTGGAAACCCGCTTCGAACCTGACAAGATTACCCGCGCCGTCGCTGGCCACGACTGCGCCTTCAATTTACCGATCGGCGGCTACGAAATCCACGCCGGGCGAATAGCCGGCCCCGACTTGGCCCGTCCTCTCTTCACTCTCGCGCCGCTGGTCGAGCAGGCACCCGCTACCAACGAAGGTGCGCAATCGGAAGATGGCCGCGTGATAGGCACCACGATGCACGGCCTTTTCGATCGCGCCCAGTTTCGCCGAGCCTGGTTAAACCAGATCCGGCGTGCCAAAGGGCTCAGTCCGATGGAAGCCAGGCCTGCCAGCGATGCTCATGAGCTGCGCGCACGGGCCTACGAGGAACTGGCCGACGCGCTGGAGCGCAGTTGCGAGATCGAGCGGATCTTAAAGTTAATTCTCTGATCTGAGGTTGCAGTTGGCGCTCCGGCGCGGCTTTGCCCGGGCGGCAGGGGCATGGTAGATATCGTGATGGTCCAGGGCGCACTCAAGCCACAGGAGGAGCGGGACAATGGCTGAGATCGTAGCGGGAATCGGAACCTCGCACAGTCCCATCTTGGTTATCAACGGCCCACAGTGGGAGGAGCGCGCGCAGACCGAGAAGCAGTCCAAGAACCTGGTCGACATGGACGGTGTAGTGCGCAGTTACGCCGACCTGGAACGCCATGTCAACGCCAAATATGCCGATATCGCTAAAGTCCCACGCTTCATCGAGCAGTTCCAGGCCTCGCAGCGGGCGCTGGACCATCTCGCCGAGGATATCGAGAAGATCGACCCCGACGTGGTAGTAATTATCGGCGACGACCAGGAAGAGCTATTCGGCTTCGATAACCTTCCGGCCTTCTCAATCTATTACGGCGATAAGATCCGCAACTTGGTCAAGCGCGGTGGCCCCTCCACGCCGCGCTGGGCAATGGACGTCGCACGCGGGCGCGGGATGGACAGCCCCCACGAGTATGCAGCCGCGCCGGAGTTGGCTCGCCACTTCATCGAGGTGCTGCTCGAAGCTGGGATCGACGTCGCCACCGCCGACAAGATCACCGACCCCGACCGGCACGGCTTCGGCCACGCGATCATGTTTCCAATCGCGCGGCTGATGAAGAAGCGCAAGTACCCGGTCGTCCCGATTCTGCTCAATACTTACTACCCGCCCAATCAACCTACGCCCCAGCGCTGCCTGGAGATTGGTCGCGCCCTGCGCCGCGCGGTCGAGAGCTACCCGGCCTCGATGCGAGTCGCGATTATGGCTTCGGGTGGCCTCAGCCACATGGTCACCCACGAACCGCTCGATCATCAGGTGCTCCGGGCCCTGCGCGAATGGGACGAAGCCACGCTGGCCAATTTGCCGCTCAAACTCTTAGAATCGGGTACCTCGGAAATCCGCAACTGGGTGGTGATGGCGGGCGCGATCCGCGGGATGGCGATGCGCTGGAGCGAATATATTCCGGTTTACCGCACCCCAGCCGGTACCGGAATTGGCCTAGGCTTCGCGGTCTGGTCCTAATCGCGCGAGATTGGGGCGTGCGGCATGAGCGCCACCACCTCGCTGCGTCCCCAAACCGCAGCTCGATCGCCCCTGCCCTCGTTCCCGGAGAGCGCGAGCACGCCAGCGAAGAATCGCGACCATTGCCGGACGAGGGGCAGGGATCAGACTTCATGATGCCCGTCACCCCACCAGCGCGCTGAGTCCCTGCTATGGGCTGTCGTGCTCCGGAGCGGCGGCGCCGGGTGACAGCGTCCCGGGCGCAGCGGCCGAAGAAGGAATCGGCACCGGTGGAATGCTCCCCGGATCGGGTGCCGACAACGAATCGGCATCGGTTCCCCCCGGCCCGCTGACCGGCGACGCACTGGGCTCGACCGAAGTTGCGGGTTCGGTGGCCGGTAGCGGATCGGCCAGCGCCTCGACCGCTTTACCGATTGGCGTAGGTACCCCACTCTTGGCTTCCACCGCCTTCTCCAGCGCATGCATGTCGATCTTATCGGTCAGCCCACGACGGCTGGCTTCGTTCAGCGTGTGCTGCCACAAGCCGGGATACCTGGCGTACAGGTCGTCGTGTACCTCAACGTAGAGCTGATCTCCGCGCCACCCGAATTTGACCGGCTGATAGACAAACTCCCCGGGCGTGCCCACCGGGGTCATCTTGAACAGGGCTTCGATATCCTCGGGGTACAGCCGCACGCAACCGTGACTGACTTCCATCCCCACCCCCCACGGCACGTTAGTGCCGTGCAAAGCATATTCGGGCAGGGTCAGTTCGAGCCGATATAGGCCCAGCGGATTATCCGGGTCGCCGCCTGGAATCACGTGTTCGGCTTCGCCGTCGCGCTCTAGATGCTCCTCGTAAATATCCTCAGGGACCACCCAAGTCGGGTTCTTGGTCTTGCCGCGAACCTTGAAAGTGCCGATTGGGGTACGCCAGTCCATCCGGCCCAGACCCACGGGAAAGGTGTAAACCACGCGCTGGCTGGCGGCAACGCCATGAATCTTCTGAGCGCGGGGAAAGTAGTAGACCCGCATCTCCGGGATATTCATGACAATTCCGTCGGGCTTGGCGTCGGGCAAAATATGTTCAGTGGGAAGAACGATCTGCTTGCCCACCGGTGGCGACCACCAATCCATATGATTGTTGGCGTCGGAGACCTCTTTGCCCGAAAGATCATAGAACCGACCGATATCGAGCAGGGTGTCACCCTTCTTGATGCGGTAGGTCATCAGATCGCCGATGATATTGTCGGGATGTTCGGGCAGCGGATAGGCCACCAAGGCGCGATGGGCGAAGTCGTCCTCGCTCCAGGCCCAGGCCATAGATGCTATCAGCCCAAAAACCACTGCCGCCGCGATCGCACCTCGCCAAAGCCGAAACCGCGAACCGCAACCGCCGCGCTCCGTGCCACGATTGTGCGCGCCCTTCATCGGTTACATCATAATTGATGGCCTAGCGGTCGGCAATTGGCCTGAGTTGCGCGTACTTCAAGACCAGCAGCTTGGTGCCGGCCCGCTCGAACTGAATCCAGGCCTTGGCGCCCTCGCCTCGTCCCTCGCGCTTGCGCACCACGCCGGCACCGAAAGTCGGATGAGCCACTCGCCGGCCGACGTCGAAGTCGCCTTCCTCCCCCGCCGGCGGTAGCTGGCTATCGGAATAATCGACGTGGATCTCGCCACGGGTGGGGACACGCAGTGGCTCATTACGCCCCACTGGCGCGAAGCGACGAATCAGGGTGGGATCGATTTCGCGCAAAAAACGCGAGGGGTGAGCCTCTTGCCGAGTGCCGTAAATTTCGCGCGACAAGGTGTTGGTCAGATAGAGCAGGCGGCGCGCGCGCGTCATCCCCACATACAGCAGGCGACGCTCCTCCTCGACTTCACCGGATCCCTGCGAACGGCTGTGGGGAAACAGTCCCTCCTCCATTCCGGTGATAAACACCACCGGATACTCCAGCCCCTTGCAGGTATGCAGGGTCATCAGGGCCGCGCTGCCGCCAGCCTGCGCGACCTGGTCGCTATCGCTGGCCAGTGCCACTCGCTCCAGGAAATCGGCCAGCCCGCCGGGTCCGTGTTCCTGATCGAAGCCGGCCGCCGCCGAGAGCAATTCTGTAACGCTCTCGCGCCGATCGGCGCCATCGGGCAGGGTATCGAGATAGGCGAAAAAGCCGCTGCGGGCCACGACCTCGTCGAGCAGCTCGCGCACTTTCATCTGCGGCGCGGTTTGGATCAGCGCCGACAGCCATTGATGGAGCGCGCTTACCTGGCGCGCGATGCGTAGCGCGATAGCGGATTCGGCCTCTGCCCGCCCCATCGCGGCAAACAGGCTGATGCCCTCGCGGGCGGCCGCCGCACCCAGCACTTCCAGCGTGCGCGCGCCCACTCCACGCGGCGGCACCGAGGTCAGCCGCTCCAGACTGAGCGCGTCGGCGGGGTTGGCGATCAGGCGCAGGTAGGCGAGCAGATCCTTAACCTCGCGCCGTTCGTAAAAGCGCGCTCCGCCGACCACGTAATAGGGCACCCGCCGCCGCACCAGCGCCTCTTCGATTACCCGTGCCTGAGCGTTGGTGCGGTAGAAAACCACCATTTCGGCGGGGCGAAAGTTCTCTTGTGCCAGGCGACCGATCTCGCGCGCGACGAAGTCCGCTTCGTCGCGCTCGGTGACCCCGGTATAGTGAACCACCTGTTCGCCGGTTTCATTCTCGGTCCACAGCCGCTTTTCCTTGCGCTCCGAATTATTGGCAATAACCGAGTGGGCGGCAGCCAGGATGGTCTTGGTGGAGCGATAATTTTGCTCCAGCTTGAAGACCAAGGCGCTAGGAAAGTCGCGCTCGAACTCCAGGATGTTGCGGATGTCGGCACCACGCCAGCGATAGATCGACTGGTCCTCGTCGCCGACCACGCACAGGTTGCCACTGCCGCGTGCCAACGCCTGCAGCAGCAGGTACTGGACCCGGTTGGTGTCCTGGTATTCATCGACCAGCAGGTAGTTGAAGCGCGCCTGCCAGCGCGCCAGCACCTCCGGGTGGGTAGCAAACAACTGATGGACCAAAAGGAGAAGATCGCCAAAGTCCAAAGCGTTGAGCGACTTCAAGCGGCCCTGGTAAAGACGATAGATCTCGGCGGTCAGGGCGCCTTCGGCGCTGGGATCGCGCGCCGCCAACTCGGCCGGACCGAGCCCCTCGTTCTTGGCCTGATCGATACGCGCGCGCAGCGCACCTACACCCAGCCCACCTCCGCCGCCGGCGCTCTCCAGCGCCCAATGGATAGTGGTCGCGGCATCGCCCTCGTCAAAGACGGTGAAGTTGCGGCCGTAACCCAAGGTCTCGATTTCCTGGCGCAGGATACGCGCGCAGGCGGAATGGAAGGTGCTAATCCACAGCTCGCCGGCCGAGGGACCCAGCAGTGCACGCAAGCGCTCCTTCATCTCGGCCGCGGCCTTGTTGGTAAAAGTCACCGCGAGCAACTGCCGGGGCGCCAGCTTGCGCTTCTCAAGCAGGTAGGCGATACGATACGTGATGACGCGCGTTTTGCCCGAGCCGGCACCCGCCAAGATCAATATGGGGCCGTCCCCGGCCGTCACCGCCGCACGCTGGGCCGGGTTGAGATCGTCAAGCCTGTTGGTCATTTATTTCCTGAAATACCGATCGAAGGTGAAGGTCTAAGAAAATAGCTGCTTTCGCACGTCAGGCAAAGCGGGCGCGCGCAGCATTGAAAAAGTCGATGGCCAGCTATCAGCCGCGAGATAAATTTTACCGCCAAGCGCGGGCCCAAGGCTTGCCCTCGCGCGCGGCGTTCAAGCTGAAAGAGATCCTGGAGCGCTATCCGATCCTAACGCCCAACGCACGGATCGTCGATCTGGGCTGCGCACCGGGCGGATGGCTGCAAATCCTGGCGCAAGCCGCGCCCTCGGGGCGGATCGTCGGAGTCGATCTGGTAGCTTGCCGAGCCCCGGCGCCGTCGATCGAAGTGATCGTGGGCGATGCCTGCGAGCAATCGGTCCAGCAGCGCATCATCGAAGCCCTGGGCGGTGCACCCGATCTGGTCACCAGCGACATGGCACCCAAGCTCAGCGGCATCCGGCTACGCGACGAAGCCCGCTCGCTGCAGTTGCTGGAGGTGGCGGCGCGCTTTGCCGCGGCCATCGTGCGCCCGCAGGGCACGCTTATCGCCAAGGTCTTCATGAGCGCGGACTTGAATAAGACCGTGGCCACGATGCGCCCGGCTTGGCGCAGCCTGGAATTGCTCCATACCCACGCATCCCGCCCCGGCTCGCGCGAACTCTATTTGCTCGCACGCGGCTACCTGGGCGCCCGCGCTCCAGCCTGACGGCCGTGCGCGGCATGCACCGGCACCACTCCGCCCGCTTCCTGCTGCGCCAATCGCTCCAGGATACGGCGCGCGGCGATCGGTCCGGCGTCGGCGCGGATGCTGACCATCGCGCGCGTCGGATCGCGCTCGATCGCGCGCTGCTGTTCCTGCAGGAGATGCCAATCCTGGTCGAAAGTTTTCTTAATCTCCTCGAATACGCGCTCGGTCAGGTCCTCATCCTTGGGCGCGTAGCTTTGCGCCTGCCCCCAGAAATAATGGCTGCTGCGCTCGGTCTCGGGCGTAATCGCGTTGAGGTTGTACATGCTCAGACCGTTGGCGCGATTACCCTGACGCGCACCCTGTCCGGTGGGTGCCGCGCCCACGTCCAGGCGCACGAAGGCAGGCGGCTCGAATTCGATTATCTGCCAGCGATCAACGTTGGAGGTAAAGCCCGCCGTGCGCACAAAAGTGGGCGGCGCCGGCTGATCGATGGTCCAGCGGATAACTCGCACCCGCTCGGCTTCATGTTCCACCGTGGTCTCGGCGTGCAGGGTGTTGGCCTGAGTGCCGATAGTCGCCCCATGAACGTAGGTCAGATGGGTCAGGTCGAGCAGGTTATCGACGATAAGCTGCCAGTTGCATTCCACCGGTAACCGCGCGCTGCGCGCGCCCCACTGGGAATCGTCCAGCCAGTGAAAGTCCGCAATCTTGTTAGGATCGGCCAGCGCCGGGTCGCCCATCCAGATCCACAGCCAACGATAGCGCTCCACCACCGGATAGCTCTTCACCCGTGCGGTCGGCGGAATGTGCTCCTGCGCGGGAATCAGTGCGCATCGCCCGCTGCGATCGAATTCTAGCCCGTGATAGCCGCATTGCAGATGTTCCCCGACCACCCGCCCCAGGTGCAGCGGAGCATGGCGATGGCAGCAACGATCTTCGAGCGCCGCGGCGATTCCCGCGGCAGTCCGAAAAATGACCACCGGTTCATTGAGGATTATGCGGCCCAGGGGAGTCTGGCTGACCTCTTGGCTGGCAGCCGCCACGTACCAGTAATTCCGCAGAAACATGCTATCTCCCATCGCCGCGCATTTTATTCCAGCTCGCCCTCGCCGCCGTCATCCTCGCCACCGAGGTCGCCGCCGCGCTCCAGCTCATCGACCGCCTCGTCAAATTCCGGCCCGCCCAACTCGTCGCCCATTTCGCGCCCCATCTTGCGCATCAGTCGAGCAACGCTCTTGGGATCGTTTTCGTCAACATCACCCAGCGCGGAAGGATCGCTCAGGGCGTCCAGCCGGGCTTCTTCGCTGCGCGGCGTGGCAAACCGCGACATCAAGCGACGCAGCTTGCGACTGCCGCAATGCTGGCAGATTTCGTCAACGGCTTCGCTTATGCGCAGGGTCAGGATGCTGGAACGCTTGCGACATTGAGCGCATTCGTATTCGTAAATTGGCATGGTAAATCGGCCCTCCGCAGAAACGAAAGCTCGCTGTTACCCGTAACGGTCAGTTCTCGGCCTAAAGATTTTCCTGACTGAGCGAACCGATGGCAAGGGTGCGGCTTTCATGGCAAGCGGGCACCGCGCGCGGGCCGCCCCGGCCTGAAGAGCAGACTGGTAGCGCGTGTGACCACGCCCAGCGGGGTTAGCCGAACCAGCATGGTGCCCAGACGATTAAACGGCCCGTTGACGTACAGGCGCCGGCCGCGCGTGGCCGCGCGCAAAGCCTGTTCGGCCACCACGCGCGCATCCATATATAAGAAGGTGGGAAGCCAGCGCCGTTCGGTGCCGGCCACGGCTTGAAACTCGGTGCGGGTCAACCCCGGACAGAGCGCCATCACTTGTACACCGCTGGCCGCCACCTCCTGGGCCACGGCCAGGGAGAAATTAAGCACGAAGGCCTTGGTCGCGGCATAAGTAGCCATATACGGCACGGGTTGAAAGGCGGCGGTGGAAGCAACGTTGATAATCGTCCCGCGCCCGGCCGCGACCATCGCGGGCAGAAACAGCCTGCTGGTTGCCACCAGCGCACACACGTTAAGTTCGATCTGCTCCAGCTCGCGCTCCAGCGGGAGGGCCATCAGCTCGCCTTGCGTGCCAAAACCAGCGTTGTTAACAAGCAGGTCCAGCGTCGCGTTCTCGGTCGATACCTGGGTGTGCAGCCACGCCGGCGCATCGCGATGCGACAGGTCCAAGGCGTGCACGGCCGCGCTCGGGGCTCCCAGGCGCAGCGCTTCCTGGGCGATCGCTTGCAACCGTTGCGCGCGACGCGCCACCAAAATCAGATCATAATGCTGGCGCGCCAGGGCATAGGCGAATTGCTCGCCGATCCCGCTGGAAGCGCCGGTAATTAGCGCTCTCGCCATTGATCCGAAACAATAGCGCCGCCCAAAGTGTGCGTCCTTTAGATTTTGTCGCCCTTGTAACTGGTCAGATCGATCAGCTCCAGCGTGTTGCCGTCGGGATCGAAGAAGTAAAAGCGCGGCCCGTTGACATTTTCTCCACGCCGATCCTCTTCGGAAAGGATCTCCACTCCGGCGGCGCGCAACTCTTCCATCGCGCCGGCGTAGTCGTCATGAGCGATCATGAAGGCGTGATGGACTGCCCGCACGCCGGCGGTGGAAATCGGCTGATCGACCTTGACCAGAATGACGCAATCCCCCGCGGCATCCAGAAAAGCCATGCCACTTTTGGGTGGGGCAGAGAGAAACTTCAAGCCCAGGCGCTGGGTGTAAAATTCCCGGCTGCGCTCCAAATCGGTCACCGGGATGGAAATGTGAGCGAGCCCTCTGGTTCTAATCATCGCCTTAGCCTCGCTTATGCTTGAGTGTTCAGCAGCTTGTACTCTACCACGGGCAGCGCCCCCTTTGGCCAGGGACGCGCACCGGCTGGCAGATGGGCGCCGAATCAGGCCATTCGTGCACTGCCGCTATCGATCTGTGCTTGACAGCGTGTGGCCGATGGATTTAACAAAACCGTATGGAAGCCAAACTGCAAAGCTTTGCCGAAGCCTGCCATCGTATCCTAGCCGAGCAACCCGGTATCGAGGGACGCGAAAAAGTCCGAACCTTGTTGGAGCAGGCGCTCAAGGACGACGCCTTCGTGGCGCCCTATCTTGGGGACGACATGCCCCCGCGCAAGCTGCTCTATGAAGACCCCGAGCTTGGCTTCTGCATCTTGGCCCATCGTTTTAGCGGCGGCGGCAACGGTGCGCCACCGCACGATCACGGCCCGTCGTGGGCAATCTACGGCCAGGCCCGCGGCCAGACCCTGATGAGCGATTGGACTCTGATCGAGCCAGCCTCCGAGGATAAGCCGGGCACGGTGCGACTGGCCAAGAGCTATACACTGACGGCGGGGATGGCGCACGTTTATAACGAGGGTGACCTGCACTCGCCACGCTTCGAGGCGCCCAGTTGGCTCATCCGCATCGAGGGCCGGGACATGAGCAAGGTCCATCGCCTCAGCTACCGCGCTGTCTGATGCCCTGAGCGATAATCCAAGGCCCCTAAGCAAGCGCTCCTGCACCTGCGCACCGGCCATCCGCGTTGTGGGCCGTGGTACCTTGGCGGTAGGCTCGACCTGCGAGCGCCAGCGGGCCTCAGCCGCCGCCAAAGGCGGACTGCACCAGGCGGCCGTTTTGCAACACGATGAACGATTCAACCGACTGTCCAGCCGACGTGATCGTGGTGATGGGCGCCCCCGAGGCCAGCCCGGTGGAGGCCAGCGGATAGACCGTGACATTGACGGTTGCACCGCCGGTTGAGCCGATGATCTGGTACACGAACAGCGCCACCGGGGTGGTTGAATAAACTGGCGGCAAAAAAGGCGCCACCAGTTCCGAAGTGCCGGCGGCTAGCGGAGGACCGCTGAAGGTGCCCGCCAGAGTGAGCGCTCCGGTGCTCGCATTCACTCCGTAGGCGTAAATGTTGCTCGTAGCCTGGTCCACGCCCCAGGAAAACGGGCTTTCCGGCGGCAGCGGCGGCAGCATCTGCGCGCCCGCCGCCACGCTGCCTGAACTGGCGCCAAGCGTGCCGTTGGAGCCAATCGGGTACTCGGTAATCGACCCCGAACTGGTGGACCACAAAATCGGGAGCAAAGTCAGCGAGGGCTGCCCGGTAGAGGTATTAATCGTAATGCTGAAGGGCAGCAGGGGCAACGTGGAGGCCAGGGTGGTAGTCTGCAGCGGTGACCCCACCGAGCCGGTAGCGCCGACTGGATAAACCGCGAACGCCCCGGCGGTGTTGAAAAGATCCAGGGTACTGCCAATCTCCGGCACGAACGCCGCCACTGGTTCCCAGAGGCTGGAGCTGGTCAACGGCGGTAAGGACACGGTGGAAACCGCTGTCAACGTGCCATTGGCGCTAGTGCTGAAGGTGTACAGCGACTGAGTGTTGGAAATTCCGGGGCTCGAGACGCCATACGCGAACGCCGTGGTACTGGCCAATACTAGCGACGGGGCGCTGAGAGTCTGAATCGGGGTGCCGCCGATAAACCCGCTCGAACTGACCGAATAAACATTGCAAGTACCCACCGGCAGCGCCGTGCCAAAGGCCCAGACCGCGCTGGGCACGGTGGCGCCGGCCGGAATGAACGGCTCAAAACTCACGCCGGCGAGCGAAACCGTAGTTGAGCTACCCAGCGTGCCGCCGCTGTTAATCGGAAATTGCGTGACCGTAATCGTAGGGCTCAAAAGACTGCTGATTGCCGCCCACAGCACGCCGCTTCCATAGATCTGCAACCTGGCGTTGGTCTGCCCGCTGGCCACGATGCCCAGCGAGGTGAGCATTCCGGTGCCGCTATTCACCGAGTAACCCCAAATGTCGCCGCCGCTGTCCACTCCGTAGCAAAGCGCTCCGCTTTGAGTACAAGTCAGGCTTTGCAGCCCGCTGCCGGTAACGACCGCGCCGGACTGAGCGGTAGCTCCGGTTGAGCTGTTTGTAGAGTATTCGACGATCTGCGGCGAAGGAGCGGAGGAACCGGTCTGGAAAGCGTACAGCCCCGCTACGCTGGGTGCGAACGGGGTCGCGGGCGTAGGCGTCGCGGTCGGAGTCGGAGTCGGAGTGGCGCTGGGACTTGGGCTCGGCGTCGGCGTGGGCGACGGCGTCGGCGTGGGCGTCGGCGTTGGCGACGGCGTGGGCGTGGGCGCGGTAGTGACCGTCGCGGTTGGGGTCGCGGCGCCCGTGGGAGTCGGGCTGGGCGGCCGTAAGGTGGGTGTGACCGTCGGCACAAACGTGACCGTCGCGGTTGGAGTCGGCGTGGCGATCGCCACGCAGGTCGGGCAGGGATCGCACGCATTCAACAGCATCGCCGCGCCCAAACCGAGCACCGCCGCGGTGACCGCGGCTCGCAATCCGTGCCGGCGGCTACTCGCGGCGTCCCAACCGCGTGCGCGGCGGCGCGCAGGAACCCGGATCGCTCTGACTATCTTCGGTAACCGCTTCAAGGCTTCGCCTACTCGACCCAGTTGAACTGCTTGTAAAGGATGATCTGGCCGTACTGATGAGCCGTGCCGTAGCCGGCCTGCGCGTCGATCCCGGCGTGCCAGGGCCGGTAATAAAGCCCCAGGTCGGGCCCGCCCTGGCCGGCCACCGAACTGACGAAACCACCGCCGTAGATCGCGCCGCCGCCCCCGGCCATCAGCAGGTAATCCTCGGTCGAGGCCAGCACGGTGCGCAAATCGATCGAGCTGCTGGTCACCCCGTTTTGATAGTCGTGGACCGCGCTCACCAGAAGATTGAGTGGATGGCGGCTATGCGCAATCAGCCAGGTTGAAAGGTCGCCCTCGATATCGGCCGCGTTACTGTCACCTGCGTCGCCCCCGCCCAACAGGTAAAGGTGAGTGTTGTTCCACACCGTCAGGTCAACGCCGCCTTGGAAGCGGCCGAAGTTGAAGCGCGCCGAATGGCCGGTGCTGGGCGCGAGCGGATCAGCGAAACCCTGCCCCATGAAGAGCTGATAGCCTGTGGTCCGGACCACCGCCCCGATGTAACGGGTGATGCTCTGCTCGAATTGAAAGCCCTCCTGGGTGACCGCGTATTGGTCACTAACAAAGCCGCCGCCAAAGATAGTCAGGCTGAGGGTACCGGGCTCCTGAAGGTTGAAGAAATTGGGGAAGTATGTGGAAAAGATCGCGGCTGGGGGCACTTGGGCATAGGCAACCGATGCCCCCCATGCAAAGATAACGACCATCATCAGGAGCCGGCCCATCTGACCGCCTATTCTCTGTGGTTGAAAAGCTCTCATGGCGTTGGCTCCCTGAACTAACGGTTCACCGGGACCGTACAGGCGGGACAAACCGGACAGGCTGGCGGCGGGGCGCCACCGATACTCGGTGCCGCGCCGGGATAGCCGCCGGGACCCACCCCGACGCCTCCCATCCCGGCAATGCCTAGCGGTCCGGCCGGCAACGGTGGTCGCGTACCACACACCACCGTCTCGTAGCCCGCTTCGACCTGCACCGTGGCGGCCGGCGCCGCCCGCGCCGCAACCTGCACCAGACCAACGTCAACCGCAACGTCGCTGGACGGGCTGTTGCCGCAAACCGGCGACTGCAGAGCGAAAGCGACGCTGAATTGAGTCCCGCGCACGCCTGCGATCGCGTTGGGGGTTTGTACTTGGAATGTCGGCGCCGCGCTGCGCAGGGCGGCGGTAACCAGCGAATCCACCCGCCCACCAAGCAGGCCAATGGTGGTGCTTTGCCGGCCACCGGGACCTATTACCTGCTCGTCGATGACCAGAACGCTCTGCTCGCTCAGCTCCAACCGACTGTTATCCGCCAACACGATCGCCAAGTGGGCACCAGCATCGGTGGTCAAACGATCGCGCAACGCCACCGGCATTCCAGTAACCACCGCAAGTGTGCTGCTCCCCCGACTCAAATGGGCACTGCCCGAAACATCGGCAATTTGTCCAACCGGAGTTTGAGCGAGGCTAGGACTAACCGGCAAGAAAAGCATCAACGAAACAAGCAGGCAGAGGGCGAATTCAGCTTTGTTTTGCATTCGCTTGCTAACCACTGCCTTACAGTGTTTAGCAAATAACTCACTATATATCCAGATTATTATCCTTCACAATGAATCAAATTTTTTGTTATTGAACCACACAGCCCTTAATAAAAGCTACCTGGGACAGCGCTCGCCAACGGACAGCGGGACGTTGCCTAGCAACCTGCCATCGCGCGCACGCCTAGTTATCGAACCGATCAGTAGGCGCCATTTAAGCGCATCGCGCCGATTTCAGAGGTTGGGCTGGCGTGGGAACTTGAGAAACGGTAACGGGGTGCCGCGATAGGTAATGGTGCTGGCCCATCGGCCAGGCGGCGGCAGGAAGCCCTGGGCTCCGAAGTACGTCACATAATCGTCCTGATCGACTCCGTCGCCGCTGACCCCGAGAGCGCCCACCAAGGCGCCATTTTTGAATAGCGGCACCGAACCGGGAAATACTGTCAGCCCCTCCCCGCTGGGCAGGCAGGCGGTTGGATTCTGCGCATAGAACTGCTGCTGAATCTGGTAGAGCGGGCCCGGGGCGGTGCCGTCGATTCCGGGCGGATAAAAGGGCTGGGCCAAAAAGTCGGTGGTGCGAGTGGTAATCGCCAGCCCCGGGGGCGCGCCGAGGGTTTGCTCCAGTTGCTGCGCCAAGAGTTGGGCAGGGTCGCTGAAGGCCGTCACGGTCAGGTCCTTTTGCACCACGATATCGAGGCTGAACATCGTGGCGTCATTGGTCCGGAACAGGCCCAGGATATTGCCCTGCAGGTCGGTGACGCCTACCTGCATCCGGACCGGCAGATCGATTGGCAGCCGCAGCGCGCTGCGCGTGGTCCTTTCGATCTCGAGGGCCTGTGTGAGGATGGTGGTTACGTCACCGGCGGTAAGTCCACCGGCCATCGGGCTGCTCACGATCGGAAAACGGAGTTCGCCCGGAACTCCTGCCAGCGTAGCCTGCGGGAAGCTGAGCGGTGGCGCGGCCTGCACCGGGTAGGCCGGCGCGATCGTCCCAGGCAACGCGCCAAAAGCAATCGGGCTCAAGGCACTAGGTGTGCGTTCGCCAATCCAGTCTAGGCGGATTCCGTCGAGCAGCACGTTGCTGGCGACGATCGAGGCCGGTGCCGCATAACCGGCGTCCGCCCCAGCCAGCGCCACCACCTCGTCCTCCTCGCCGCCGGTGGCATCCGCGCCGATGCCGCCAGCCAGCGCTCCGCTGACATAGACCGGAATTCCACCCAGCGCCCCTGTCAGGCCATTGCCGTTAGGCTGCACCTTGCTGCAGGGAAGCGAGGAATATTGCAGGCCAAACAACGGCCCAGGGGGCGAGTTGACCACCCCGGGTGGGAAATGGGGCTGGGTTATTTCGAGTGCGGTGCGAGTCGAAAAGGCGTTCTGGTCGCTGGATAGAAAAGCTGCCGTGCGGGCCTTCTCGATCGCGATTTGGATCGTCGAGCTTTGCCCGCCGTTGATCAGCGCGTTGATCGGGTCGCCGTCGGGACTGACCGCGGGCGCGTTGGCCATGGCAAAAACACCCAGCACGCTGCCTTCCCGATCGACCACCGCGATGACCTCGGGCTGGCCGTCGCGGACCGCCTGCGTCACCGCCCCGGCGATTAGGTTGCGCACATCTCCAGCGGTGAGCAAAGCGGTAGGCAGCGGGGTAATCACAGCGGCGCTGGGTGGCGTGCCGTTGCCAGCGGCGCTTCCACCACCGGCGCCGCATCCGCTTGGTCCCAACAGCAGCGCGGCGCAGATCATCAAGTCGACCGGCAGCCGAAGTTTTCTCACCTCAGCCTCCGCCCAGGGGCAACTGGCGACAATAACACCATGATGCCACAGGCTAACCAAAATCGAAGCCTGTAACAAAATACACCATATATAAAGTCATTTGACAGCAGCTCCCGAATCGGGCAGGCTTCACTCCTAACGCTCGTGGCCCAGTCAGACAAACTGCCCCCCGCCGAGGTGTGGCGCAGGCTTGCGGCGATTGAGCCCTACTGCCACTTCACCCCCCCGCAGGCCGACAATTTTCTGAGCGCCTACCAGCAGAGCGACGCGATCAAGATCGTCGCCTTCACTGCTCATCAGCTCATCTGCCGCAAGGGCGAGTACGAACTCGATTTATGTTTCGTGCTGTCGGGCACGGTTGAGCTCCACGACGAGGTCGCGGGTAAAGGCCGCACGCGGGTCGCCACCCTGCGCGCGGGAAGCATGTACGGCGAACTGGGCGCGCTGAGTGGACTGCCGCGTTCCACCGATATCGTAGCCGGCCCCTCGGGCGCCGAGATTCTTTATGTCGCCAGCCACGCGCTGAAGTTCATCGAGGCTAATCCCGAGGCGCGCAAGCTGCTGATGGAGCGCTACCGTGAGCGCGCGGTGCGGGTCCTGGCAGCCGAGGTCGAGTTGTTCGAGGGCGTAAGTGGCGAATTCATCGAGCGCCTGATCCCTCATTGCGAACTCCAGCGCTACGACCTACGCGGTATCACCATCGTTCGCCAGGGCGACGAAGGTGATGCCTTCTATGTCGTGCGCAGCGGCTTCGTCCAGGTGGTCCGCCAGCGCGAGGATGGCAGCACGCGGGTGCTCGCCTATCTGCGGGCCGGCGAATACTTCGGCGAGATGGCGCTGTTGGGCGAGGGGCGGCGCTACGCCAGCGTATTGACCGCCGGCAAGTGCGAATTGCTCAGGATCGGGCGCGCCGACTTCCTCGACCTGTGCCGCCAATTTCCCGACGTGGAGCGCCGCCTGTTCAGCCTAATCGAACGGCGCCGGCGCGAAGAGCAGCAGATTACCCCCGAGCTATCGGCGATGCTGGCCACTAGCGGCCAGCTCGGGATGATCCAGGCCGACGCGCTGCTGGTGATGGATCTGGAGCGCTGCATCAAGTGCGACGCCTGCGTCACGGCCTGCCGAACCCTGCATGGCGAAAGCCGCCTCATCCGCACCGGGATCACCCTGGGCAAGTACTTGGTGCCCGCCGCCTGCCGCCATTGCGACGACCCGCGGTGCATGAGTGCCTGTCCCACCGGCGCGGTCAAACGACGGCCGGGCGGTGAAATCTTCTTCCAATACGACCAGTGTATCGGCTGCGCCAACTGCGCCATCGCCTGCCCTTACGACAATATCGCGATGATCGAGACCCCCAGGTTCGACGCCGCGCAGGCGCGCAAGCAGCGTGCGACCGGTAACCGTCGGATCTTTCGTCCGCTGGCCCGCCACGACGCCGAGTCATGGTGGGCGCGGGTAGCCGCGGCCTGGCGCGAGCGTCGCTACGAGAACCTCGCGCCCGCCTTGTGGCGCCGGATCCTCCACCGCAACCGGAGCGCGGCCGACAAGCCGGCGCAGCCGAGTTCCGCGCGCACGCACGTTCCGCTCTCCTATCCGATCAAGTGCGACCTGTGCGACGGTCTGCCCTTTATGGGCTGCGTTCACAGCTGTCCGACCGGGGCTGCGATGCGCATCGATCCCGCCGCCCTGTTTGCTCAAACCGGCGCGCTTTCCATCGGCTCGCGGGTCAGCAAGGCCCACGGCGACAACGGTTGAGCGCTTCAACTTAAGAGCGTCCGGGGAGCAATGAACGCTACGGTCACGGCCAGGCTGGAGGTAAGTCGCCGTGCCGCGCGCCTGCGCGAGTTACTTTCAATTCGCCTGCTGCCGCTCATCGTGCTCTGCTCGATAGTGGTCGTGGTGGCGCATCACCTGACCGAGCCGTTTGCCCTCCACCTCAGCGCTTACCATTCGGGCTTCATCACCTTAGCCGCGTTCGTCTTTGCCGGATGGTACAGCGTGCGCAAACGTTTTACCTGGCTCGGCCTGCATATGTTGGTTCTCGCCCAGCGTGTCACTCCCGCACCGCTGTTCCGTCTGGTGCGGTTCTGGGACCGGCTGGAAACCCGGCGCGCGATTCACGTCGCGGCCGGCATCCTGGCCTTGTTGCCACTGTGGTGGCACACCCAGACCCACTTGATGGGCCCGCTGGAGACGGTTCTAGCCTTCGCGGTAGTCACGTTGCTGGCAAGCGGCCTGTTTGGCGCGCTGCTGCAGGATTTTCTTCCGACCGCGATGACCCATCGGGCCGCCCGCGAGGTTCGGCTGGGCGATGTGGAGAGCGCGATCAACCTGCTCTTCGCCCAGGCCGAGGAGAAAATTCTGGGCCACAGTGAAGCTCTGATCGGCGCCTATCTCGGCCACGTCAAACCCATCCTGGTCGGCACTTGGCCCCGGCGCGCCTTGTTGGCCGCCTCGCTTCGGGGCCGCGACGCGGGCGTAAGCTGTGCAGCCGAACTTGCGCGCTATCGTGGCCAACTTACGCAGGATGGTGAGTTGTGGGATGAGCTGAGCGCTCTCGCCGCGCACAAGGTCAACCTCGAGCAGAACGCCTTCAACCTTGAGTTTGGCACCCGCTGGCTGGGCTTTCATCTCGCGATCGCGGCACTGACCGGCGTTTTGGTCGTGTTTCACGTCCTGGCAGTGTTCTATTTCGCTGGCCTATGAAACTGCGCGCTAAGCTGGGTGCCGCCGGTGCGCTCGCTGCCCTGAGCCTGTTCGCGCTTCTGGCGGTCCATCGCAGCTATTCTCCCGGCTCTGTGCTCCCGGGCCATCAGTCCTTTGCCGCTCAATGCGCCGCGTGTCATCAGCCCTGGCGCGCGGCGGACAACGGCGGATGTGCGGCTTGCCATGGCGCGATGCCCAACAACCCGCACGCGGGCAGCGCGCTTGACGACAAGGATGGCGGGCTGATCGCCGGCTTTCATCTGGCGGGAATGAATGACCAACTTGCCTGCCTTTCATGCCACGTCGATCACCGCGGAGCCCTCGACCTGCCGCGCGCCGCCGGTTTCGCCTGCACCTGGTGTCATCAGCATCCCTCGCTGGCCGAGGTGCAGCGTCACGCCTTCCGGAGCCGGCGCGATCTGATTCGCCCTTACGGTTCGATTCACGCCTTCAAGATCGGATACTCCCATCGACAGCATCTGCAACTGCTGCTCAAGCGCGGCGCCGCGCCGGCCTGCCAGAGCTGTCACGTCGTGCAACGTGCTTCAGCGCCCGCGGCGCCGGCACGTTTTGTTCTGGCCTGGAGTAGCTGTGCGGGCTCCGGTTGCCATCTGAATCCGCAGGATCGCTATCTCAATCTTCCCGCCAGCGTGGGGAGCGCGCCCCGCTTCCTGGCATACTGGCGGATGATCAGGCTGAAGCACCTCGACGCCCGCTTCGACCACTCCGCCGACCATTTGCGCTCGGCCTGCGAGCGATGCCACATGGCGATTGCCACCAGCACCCGTGTGGGAGACCTTCCGTCGCGCCAGACGCTCAATTGCTTCAGTTGCCATGCGCATCAGCCCTTGCCCGAAAGATCCGCGCCGATGCGCCGCGTCGCGCTGGGGCGCGACGTGGTATTGGCCGCGACCGCCGGCCCCGCGCCCATCCGGGCGCAGGCCAGGACGGTTGAATGCACCCAATGCCATGCGTTTCATCGCTACGGTTCGGCGCCGTCTTACGATTTCAACCGCCCTGCGCCATTGCGCTCGCCCCGGATGCGCGGCACGGGATTGCAATTGGTCCTCTACCTGCCGGTCTTGTCACGTTCCGGGGGCTCGATGAGCGGCTTCCAGTTTCAACCCACCACGCTGAAGCCCTGGTGGCTGGGACTGCTGGGGCTGCTCGCTTCATCGCTGTTGGCGCTGGTTTACTTGCGCGCCATCCCGCATCTGGTCAGCGGGGATTCGGGCGAGGAAGGCGGCATCGCGCCACGCATCCAACAGGTTCCCAAGCTGGACGATACCTACCAGAGTACGGTGCCAGGGCTTTACGTGGTCGGCGAAACGGCCGGCACCGCGTCGATCAATCTGGCGATGCGCTCTGGCCGCCAAGCGGTAGAGTTCATTGCCAACCAGCTCAAATTCAACCCGCGAACGCCGGCGCCCGAGATCTATGACGTGGCGATTATCGGCTGCGGTCCCGCCGGGATCAGCGCCACTTGTACCGCCAAAGCCAGCGGGCTGAGTTATCTGGCGCTGGAGAAGGAAACCGCGGCCGGCACGATTCGCAACTATCCGCGGGGTAAATTCGTCCAAAGCACCGCCATCGAGGTCGCCGAATACGGCTCGTTCTTCATGGAAGGGGACACCTCCAAGGAGGTGCTACTCAAGGAATGGGAGCGGATCCTGGCCGAGACCGGCATCACCATCAACGAACGCGAAGAGGTCAGCGCAATCCGCGCGCGCGAGGGCTATTTCGAGATCCTCACCTCCGCCTCCCGTAGCTACCAGGCGCGCTACGCCGTGTTGGCCATCGGCCTGCGCGGCTCGCCGCGCCGCTTGAAGCTTGCGGGCGAGACCCCCGATCGCGTCTTCTACAGTTTGATTGAGCCTTCCGAATTCCAAAACCGCAGGCTCCTGGTGGTCGGCGGCGGCAATGCCGGCACCGAGGTCGCCCAGGCGCTGGCCGATCCTCAGCTTCACAACATCGTCAGCTACTCGTTCCGCACTCCCGCGCTGGGCCCGCCGGTCACGCCGGAGAATGCCGAGAAGATAAGCCAACTGCAGCGCCAGGGCCTGATAACCATCTATCCTGCCAGCGCGCTTACCGGGCTGGCGCCCGGCAAGGTGGTGCTCGAACCCTTTGGCGCCGCGCGCAGCGGCGAACTCAGCGCCGGCGCCAACGCGATAGTCATCACCGAGCCCACCGAGTTGGACAACGACTGCGTGTTCGCGATGCTGGGCGCCGAACTGCCCACCCGGTTCATGGAATCGATCGGCATCCAAATGGAGCGCAAGGGGCGGTGAACGGCAATCGCCCGTCCCCGAGGAGCGGTCGGCTCACAGCACCGGAATGTTGTCCTGCCAATGCTTGAACTTGCGATCGAGATGGACGCTGAAGGGCTGCTCGCTGGGCCGATAGCAGGGGCGCTTGATCACGTGACAGTTCTCGCAATTGCTCTGGCGCACCGCCATCTTGCGCAGGTCGAGCATGCCGGCCGCCACCGCCGCCGCCATCTTGGCCGGGTCGTTGCCAATCTCGCCGTGCACGTTCTTTTTCACCCAGTCCGAAGCCGCACCATGACAGGCCTCGCAGGAGACCCCCTCGGTCGGATCAGGCGCGCTGTCGCTGCCGGCACCGGTAGTATGGCAGGTTAGACACATCGCACCGTCCGCCTGTCCGTCCGCCAAGCCAACCTTTCTGGCGGCTTGTTTGCCCCAATCGCTTTCCAATGCATCAAAGGCTTTGCGATGGGGATCCTGCTTCCAGATCTCCATCGGATTACTCTTCTGACCGTTAGGGCCGATGATGGTCAGGGCCTCTTTGCGGCCGTGGCAGTCTTCGCATTGAGAGGAGCCGACATATTGATGGTCGGCGGCGTGAGCCGCTGTCGCAAGCGCGACACACCCAACCAGCCCGATTATCGTCAAGCAGAGAAACTTCATGCCCAAAGCCCCTTTTCCTAGCCATCGGCAGATGTTTCTACTAGACTTCGCTACATATTGCAAAATTTATCTGGCAGGGTGCTCATCGCGTTATTCTTGATCTAACATGACCTGAGAAGTAGATCTCGCGCATTCGGTTGTGGCGACAGGATCGGAAAAGCCTCTTTCGCGGCATGCGCGACTCGCGCTGGTGGTTCTTACCGCGCTATTTACCGGGGCTTATGCGAATGCGGCCGCAATGGATGCCACGATCCCTGCCGCCAGCTCCCGCCCCGCACCTTCCGCCGCGCCCTCTCCCAGCGCAGTCGACCCCGAGACGCAAAAGATGCGTCGGCAGGCCGCGGAATGGAACGTCCCGGCGCCGGCGCTCAAGCCCCTGGGTTTCGCGGCCCCTGGCCTGCGGTCGTTTCAGCCTCCGGCGTGGGCGGCAAGCAGCGGCCTAATCCCATTCGAAGATCGGTGGCGGATAGGGTTCCCGGATTGGAACCGCTATGTGAACGGTACGCCGGGCGAATATCCCTACCGGCTGGGCCGTTGGTGGGACCCGTACGATCAGAACGTGATCAAGGGTGACTATCCGATTTGGGGCCAGCACACTTTTTTCGATTTCACCGCGGTCAGCGACACGATCGCGCAGTTCGATCGCACGCCCACCGCCAGCGGGGTCAGCGCGCAGCCGACGCCCGGTTTTCAGAATTTTTTTGGCGGCGGAAATGAGCGCTCGCTGCAACAGAATTTCATCACCTCCTTCGACCTCTTCCATGGTGATGCGGGCTTCAAGCCGCTGGACTGGGAGCTGCGCTTCACTCCGGTGTTCAATGTCAACTATCTCGACGTCTCCGAGCGCGGGGTGGTCAACGTCAACCCGGCCGACGGCACCACCCGCCTGGACGGCCATGTCGGGATCCAGGAGCTGTTCTTTCAGTACAAGCTGTTGGACCTGAGCCCCAACTACGATTTCGTCTCCGCGCGCGCCGGGATTCAGCCCCTGGTCAGTGATTTCCGCGGCTTCATTTACGTTGACCAGGAACCCGGCGTGCGCCTGTTCGGCAATTACGACGACAACAAGATCAACTACAACCTGGCTTTCTTCGAGCAGCTCGACAAGGACACCAACAGCGGCCTCAACACGGTCTTCAGGACCCGCGGCCAACAGGTGGTGGTGGCCAACCTGACCCGTCAGGACTTCTTTTTTTCCGGCTACGACGCGCAATTGGACTTCGACTACAACCACGACGCCGGCGGCTTCCATTATGACAACAACGGTTTCCTGGTGCGTCCGGCTCTGGTCGGCAGCGTCGTCGCGCATACTATCAACGCGGCTTATTTCGGCCTCACCGGCCAGGGCCATATCGGCCCTATCGAGATAAGTCACGCCTTTTATGAAACCGTCGGCAGCGACAGCTTCAACCAGATCGCCGGCCACGCGGTCAACATCAACGCCCAAATGGCGGCGCTCGAACTGGCCTATCCGCGCGATTGGCTGACCTACAAGGTATCGTTCTTCTACGCCTCCGGAGACGGCAACCTCAATAGTCATACCGCCACCGGCTTCGACGCCATCCTCGACAGTCCCGACTTCGCCGGCGCCCCCTTCAGCTATTGGAGCCGCGAGGGGATAGGCTTGCCGCCCACCGGGGTTGCGCTCAAAAGCCCCTTCAGCCTGCTGCCCAACCTGCGCAGCTCCGAACTTCAGGGCCAGGCCAACTTCGTCAATCCGGGCCTGCTGCTCTATAACCTCGGCCTGGAAGCGCGGCTGACCCCCGAGCTGACCGCGGTGGTCAATCTCAACTACGTCCAGTTCGCCGCGGTCGGCGTGCTTGAACAGTTGCTCCACCAGAACAACCTCAGCCGCGACATGGGGTTCGACACCAGCGTGGGCTTGATCTATCGGCCGCTGCTCATCGACAACGTGATTTTCGAGGTCGGCGGCGCGCTCTTCACCCCGGACCGCGGCTTCAGCCAGATCTACACCAGCCAGGAACTGTACTCGGTCTTTACCGCCATGACGGTGACCTACTAGAGCGGGCGGCGATGGCAGGCCCGCGGGCAAAGTTTGCGACGGTGATCCTTGCTTGCGCCCTGGCGATGGCCGTGGGCGTAGGCCGGGCGCTCGCCCGCCGCGCGGCGGCGCCGGACCCGGCGGTTGATCCGGGCGCGATGCTGTGGGAGCGGCCCGCGCCCGACCGCGGAGCTTACCAAAAGCCGCTCATTCCCCCCGACATCTCCCAACAGACTCAGGCCGCCGCCGATCGCAAGAGCAAGGGCTGTATCGCCTCGGGATGCCATCGGGGGATCGAGGACATGCATCCGCAGGGACTGCCGATCGGATGCACCGATTGCCACGGCGGCAACCCCGAGGCCAGCCTCAAGCAGGCAGCCCACGTCCAGCCCCTGTACGCCCGCGACTGGCCCGCCGACGGGCGGATGCCGGTGCGTTCGTACGCGATGCTCAATGACGAATCGCCCCAATTCGTTCGCTTCGTCAATCCCGGCGACCTGCGCGCCGCGCGGATGGCGTGCGGCAGCGCCGGCTGCCACGTCGATGAGGTGGAAGACGTACGCAAGAGCATGATGGCGACCGGAGCGATGCTGTGGGAGGCGGCGCTCTACAACAACGGCGAGTATCCCTCCAAGATCGCGCGCTTTGGCGAAGCTTATACCGAAGATGGACGCCCGGCGCGGGTCCGTACCCTGCCGCCGCCCAGTGCGGCCGATAAGCTGGCGCACGGCGTGCTCGATTTTCTCGATCCGCTGCCGCGTTTCGAAATCTCCCAGCCGGGCAATATTTTGCGCGTCTTTGAGCGCGGCAACGATCGGCTGAGCAGCCGTGGCCTAGGCACCGAGGTGCGCACCGATCCGGTATTTCTAAGCCTGCAGAAGACTCGCCTGCTCGATCCCACGCTGTGGATGCTGGGCACCAACGACCATCCCGGCGACTTCCGCAGCAGCGGATGCAGCGCCTGCCATGTGATTTACGCCAACGATCGCGATCCCAGCCATTCGGCCAAATATGCTCGCTACGGCAACCTCGGCCGGAGCTTTTCCGCTGACCAGGCGATTGACCATCACGTCTCGGGTTTCCCTATCCGCCATCAATTCACTGACGCGATCCCCTCCTCGCAATGCGTGGTCTGCCACGTCCATCCCGGCACCAACGTGGTCAACAGCTATTACGGGACGATCTGGTGGGACAACGAAAGCGACGGCGAATTTTTCTATCCGCCCCACGACGCGCACAAGAGCGCCGACCAGACCGCAATCGATCTGATGGCCAATCCCGAGGCCGCCGCGGTACGCGGGCGCTGGTCGGACCCGGCCTTCCTGGCCGACTCGGCGAAGCTCAATCCCCAGTTGAAGCACGTCCAGATTGCCGATTTCCACGGCCATGGATGGATTTTTCGCTACGTCTGGAAGCTTGATGAAGGCGGGCGGCTGCTCGACGCAAATAATCGCGTGATTCCCTCCAGCGCGCCCGATAAATGGCGCCGCGCGGTCAAGCTCGACGACCTTCACCAGGAAGCCGGCATGCAATGCGCCGATTGTCACTTCGAGCTCGACGCCCACGGCAATGGCAAGCTCTACGGCGAGGTCCGCAACGCCATCGCGATCCGCTGCGAGGATTGCCACGGCAGCTTTAATCGGCGCGCCACGCTGACCGCCAGCGGCAACGCCGGGTGGGAGCACGGGCGGCCGATCAACATGCGCACTTATCCCGCTACCCGGAGAACCGATTTCGGCAACCGCTTTATCGACACTCGCTTCGCCATCCGCCAGCAGTCCTCGATGGGTTACAAGCGATGGGTCGTACCGCAACTCGTGGATCTGGACGACGCCCATTCGCCCCATTACCGGCTCGCCGATGAGCCAGCCCGTTACGCCCATACCATTGAGAAGGACGGCAAAACCTGGGGCGACCTCAAGGTTGCCGATTCCCAGCTCGCCCATCCGCTCTCCCAGATGACCTGTCAGAGCTGCCATTCGGCCTGGGTACCAAGTTGCTTCGGCTGCCATCTGCCGATGAAGGCCAACATGCGCCGGCCGCTGCTCCATTACGACGGCGACATGACCCGCAACTGGACCAGTTACGACTTCCAAACCCTGCGCAGCGACGTTTTCATGCTCGCCCGCGATGGTGTCGTAACCGGCAATCGGATCGCCCCCGCCCGCTCCTCGTGCGCGGTGCTGGTCAGCTCCTATAACGCCCGCCGCGACGTGATCTACACCCAACAGCAACCGGTCTCGGCCGACGGCTACTCGGGCGAGGCCTTCAGCACCGCCGTGCCCCATACCGTGCGCAGCACCGAGACGCGGCGCTGCACCGATTGCCACCTGTCGGCGGAAAACGACAATAATGCCCGGCTGGCGCAGCTCTTGATGCTGGGCACCAACTTCGTCAATTTCATCGGCCGCTTCGCCTGGGTCGCCGAAGGGCGCGACGGTCTGCAGGCCGTGGCGGTCACCCAGCGCGACGAGCCGCAGGCGGTCTTCGGCAGCCACCTGCACCAGCTTGCCTATCCCGACGAATATGCGGCCTTCGTCAAAGCCGGCCGGCGGCTGACCGAGAACTACCGCCACGGCTCGGCCGATTGTCTGAGTATCCAGAACCGCGGCGAATACCTCTATACCGCCGACGGCCCGGGCGGCCTGGAGGTCTATGACATCGCCCATATCGATGACAAGGATTTTGCCGAGCGCATCATCACTGCTCCGGTCTCGCCGCTGGGTCAGCGCACTTACGTCAGGAGCAGATTCGCCACCGCCGTCGCGCTTCCAAGCACCCTGCTGATCGACCCCGCCCGCTCCCGCCAGCCGCAAAACCTGGAAGCGCCGATTCCCGCGATGTACGCCTATGTGTACGTCACCGATCGCGATGAGGGACTGATCACGGTCAACGTCGCGACCTTGGGCGACGGCAATCCGGACAACAATTTTCTCAGCCGCGGCGCGACCTTCAATCCCCAAGGCCGGCTCAACGGGGCGCTCAATCTTGCGATAGTCGGCCATTATGCCTACGTGCTGTGCCGGCGCGGACTGGCGGTAATCGACATCGCCGATCCCCTGCGGCCGCGCCTGGTTTCGGAGCTGGGCGCACCCTGGCTGCGAGCGCCGCGCGCGCTCCAGGTGCAGTTCCGCTACGCCTTCGTGGTCGATGCCGAAGGGATGAAAGTACTCGATGTCACCGACCTCGATCATCCCCAGCCGGTGCCGGGCGCAGTGGTAAAGCTGGCTGACGCGCGGAACATCTATGTCGCCCGCACCTATGCCTACGTCTCCGCGGGACGGCAGGGGCTGGTAATCGTCAACGTGCGCCGGCCCGAACACCCCGAGATCGATCAGGTCTTCAACGCCGGCGGCCAGATCGATGATCTCAACGACACCAAGCTTGGCATGACCGACGCCAGCCTTTTCGCCTACCTGGCCGACGGCAAAAACGGCTTGCGCGTGGTTGAGCTGATGTCACCTGAAACCCCCGGCTACCAAGGCTTTTCACCACGCGTAAGCCCCCGCCTGATAGCCACCTTTCCCACCTCGGGGCGCGCGCTCGCGCTGCCCAAGGGACTCGATCGCGATCGGGCGGTGGATGAGAGCGGCCATCAGATTGCAGTCTTCGATCGCTTGGGTGCGCGACCGTTCACCCAGTCTGAAATGCGCGCGCTATATATCCGCAACGGCAAGCCCTACATCGTCAACGACCAACCCGACCCGGCCGGCGACGTGGCCCAGCGACGCCATTGAGAAGATCCGATTCGGCCAAGCTTCTGCTTTCGATATCAACGGCCGTCTTTTGCGAGTCTTGTATTTAAGCAATTGACGCATCCAAATTTAGCGTAACCTCACCAGAAATCCGGCATTGGCGCTTAAATTCAGTTAGAGCTACTATTCAATAGCGGATGGGCGCATTGACAAAGATTTTGTCCGGCAGGCTGCGCACCTTTCTCATAGGCGCTTCGATCACGGTAGCGCTGTTTGTGCTCAACTCTCACTATCCCACGCTGCTGAACTTCATCGAGCTCAAAGCCGATGACCTGCGCCTGTATGCTCGCGGCGTCAAAGCGCCCACGGGTGTGGTGGCGATCGCCGCGATCGACGACAAGAGCGTGGCCGAACTGGGCCGATGGCCCTGGCCCAGGGCCACGATCGCCAAGCTGGTCTCGGCGCTGCAGGCCTATCACGTCGCGGTCATCGGCTTCGACATGGTCTTCAGCGAAGCCGACAACGCCGATCAGGCGCGCGCCAACATCATCACGGAGCTGCGCCGGGCCGGAGCGCCGCTGGATCCTATCGAGCGGGCACTGGGACCGGCCAACGATCCGGCCTTGGCCGCGGCGATAAAGGCGCAGGGAAAGGTTTTTATCGGCTATCCGCTGGAGCTTCCGGACTCCCACAACCGCGGCCAAGTGAACCCCGGATTTTTAAGCCATGTGGTGCCGCCGGGACCGATGACCTACGGCTTGGTACGGCTTCCCCCCGGCCCACGTCCGTCCCTGCCAATCGCGATCGCCTACATGCCCAACCAGCCGGTGCTCAACCGCGCCGCGCGCGGCACGGCATACATCGACGCGCCCAGCGATCCCGATGGAATCTTTCGCACAGAGATGCTGGTGATCCGCTTGGGCGACCGCTACTGCGAGCCCCTGTTCCTGGCCTTGGCCAGCGCCTACGCGGGCGGTGCGATGACCTCGCTTACGCTGGCGAACTACGGGGTTGCCGCCGTCAAGGTCGGAGCGATCGAGGTGCCGGTGGATGATCAGGGCAAAATGCTGGTTAACTTCCGCGGTCCCGCCTACACCTTCCCCTACTACTCGGTCAGCGACATCGTGGCCCATCGGGTGGCGGCCGACAAACTGGCGGGCAAGATCGTCCTGGTCGGAGCGACCGCGCTGGGGCTGGGCGACAAATGGTCGACCGCGGTGGGCTCGAACTTTCCCGGCGTCGAAATCAACGCCAACGCGATCGACAATCTGCTGGTCGGGGACTTCATCCGCCGTACCGCGGTAACGGCCGGAATGCAGCAGGTGGGCGCGCTAACGATCGGATTTGCGGTGAGCGCGGCTGTAGCCTTGCTCTCGGCCGCCTGGGCGGGCGCCGCCGCCCTGGTGCTGTGCCTACTCTACTACTTGGCGGCACAGCACCTGCTTCTGGCCGACGGCCTGATGGTCGGAGTGGTTACTCCGGTGGTCATCGCCTTCGTCACCTACGGCGGTCTTAGCAGTTACCGTTATCTCACCGAGGAGCAGGATCGGCGCTACCTGCGGCGGGCCTTCGAGTTCTATCTCCATCCCGCGGTCATCGAAACTCTGGTGCGAGACCCGCGAGCGCTCAAGCTGGGCGGCGAACGGCGCCACTTGAGCATCCTGTTCGCCGATATCAAAGGATTCACCAGCCGCGCCGAGCGGACGCCGCCCGAGGAGCTGGTGGCGGTGCTCAATACCTATATGACCGCGATGATCGACGTGATCATGCAAAGCGGAGGCGTGGTGGACAAGTTGATGGGCGACGGGATTATGGCGTTTTGGGGCGCGCCCGCCACCATGCCCAACCCGGCGCGCAGCGCCGTGGACTGCGGGCTGGCGATGCTGGGGGCGCTGGACAAATTGCGCCAAACCGCTCCCGCCTTTGCCGACCTTTCCATCGGCATCGGTATCGCCACTGGCGATGCGATCGTCGGCAATTTCGGCGGCAAGCAGCGCTTTGACTATTCGGTGATTGGCGACACCGTCAACCTGGCCTCGCGGATCGAAGGCCTGACGCGCTTCTTCGATGTGCGGTTTCTGGTCAACGAGCAGACTTACGCCGAAGCCCAGGGCGAATATATCACCCGCACCATGGGTCTGGTGCGGGTCAAGGGCAAGCAGCATCCGGTGGCTATCGTGGAAATCGCCGGCCGCGCGAAAGACTCGCTGGATTTGGGCTTCTATCAGAGTTTCTCCGCCGCGGTGCACCAGCTAGTCAACGGTTCCCAGCCCCAAGGCTGGGAGGCGATGCGCAAGCTGGCTGAACGTTATCCGCGCGACCATGCTATCAGTCTCTACCTGGACAAGATGGAGGTTGCCGCCTCCGCGCCCGTGGCGCCCTCGGGCGGCTGGAATTCGCGCTTAGGGCTGTCGCGTAAAAAGCCGCCCAGCCCTCCGCCTGCCACGCAGCCGGTCGTATTCGAACTGGAGACCAAATAGGGGCATTGATCAGAGGGCTGGCCAATGGTCTTCTCCGGGCCTTTCCCCGCTTGCCAATGCGGCTCGTCATCGGCTCGAGAGGTTGCTTGCGCCCGCCGGGTCTGATTCTCTACCCGCCCGTGATTGACGCCTTCCGACTCGGAGGCGGCCGCGTGGCGGGCCGGGGTCGCCGAATTCCTTTCGGCCGTCTATTATTGGTGTGGCGTCAATCGTGCGGTGCCAAGCGACGTTGTCGCAACCGCGATAAGTTGCGAAGGTTATTCCGTGGGCGGTTAGCTCAGCGGTAGAGCATCGGCCTTACAAGCCGGGGGTCGCAGGTTCGAAACCTGCACCGCCCACCACGACAGCAGACGTACTGCAATCGAGCACGCAAAACACCCTGTCACCGAAGAAACGGTTGAGGGCACGGTGGCGAGAGTTGGCCTGCATGCTTGCGCTATCGTGCTAGTAACCATCTGCGCCACCAGGTGTGCAGCATCCGTTGGCGGCTTGCTCAGCATTTATAACTGCGCGCAGGATAATCCTCATAGGATCTTTACCTCGGGGTTTGCCTTCCTACCTGGGCGTTTCGCCCGGACATGAAGTATGAAAAGATGCCGTCGATGATTTTTGGGGCTGAGATTGGGGAAAAATTACGGATTGCGCGGGCGCTATGTAAGTGGCCGAAGTTCTCACTGACCTCGTTCCGGATGGTGGACGCGCTGCGCCGACAGAATATACACCCACAAACGGTAATCGACGTCGGCGCCAACGCGGGCCAGTTCGCGGTCGCCGCCGTCAAGCTGCTCGCGCCCTCCAAGCTCTACGCCTTCGAGCCAATCCCACAAGTCTGGGAGCAGCTCAAACGCAATACCGCCTCGCTGCCCCAGGTCGAAGCACATTCCCTGGCGCTGGGCGAAGCTGCCGGAGAGCGCCAGTTCCATCTCAATGCGCACAGCCATTCAAGCTCTCTACTGCCGCTGGGCCAGGGCCATCGCGAGGCCTTCCCGAACGCCCGTGAAGTCGGGTCTATCCTGATCAAAGTATCCACCCTCGACCAATTCTTCGGCTCTCTGGAACTCCCGCCGCCAGTCCTGCTCAAGCTCGATGTCCAGGGTTATGAAGCCAAGGTGATCGCGGGTGCCAGCGCGATGCTGGCGCGGGTGCGATGGGTGATCGCCGAAACCTCGTTGCGCCCCCTGTACGACGGCGAGCCCCTCTTCCTCGATCTGGTCGAGATAATGGCGCAGACCGGTTTCAAGTTTTTACGCCCCGTGGGATGGCTGACCGAACCGCGCAGCAGTGAGATTCTTCAACTGGATGCGCTCTTCGAGCGCGCGCGCTGAAGGCGCCACGGCCACCTCAACCAGGTTGGGGCGGGCCTCACCGTGCCCGCTATCGCTGGCGCGGGCAGGGGCCCGCCCGCGCCACTAACGTAGCTGAACTCGCTGGGGGCGAGATCGGCACGCTACTTAAAACAGCACTGGATAAAGGCTTTTTCCTCAATCTTTTTCCCCTCTGACCAAGGAGAGAGAGGAAGCGAGCGCTGCGGAAGCACTTAACTCTGAGCGTTTGACAAAAAGCGAATAAAAAACGAAAATAGCGGGATGGCAGCGCCGCTCGCCCAGTCTTCGAATATCTCAAGTATCGCTGGAGTTTTTCGGGGGCGCGAAATAACTCGCAAACAGCGGCGCCTGAGTGCGGTAATCGGCCCTATCGACCGCTGGCTTCAGGGCGGCATCCCCCGCGGCCGGATCAGCGAATTTACCGGTGGTCCAAGCTCGGGCAAAAGCTCCCTGGGGGCCAGCTTCATTATCGCCGCCAGCCGCGCGGGCGAGACTGTAGCGATAGTCGATCTGCCCAACGCCTTCGATCCTGCCTCGATTATCGCGGGGGGCGGCGATGCACGCCGGATTCTGTGGGTTAATCCTCCAATGTACGCTCAGGAAGGCCCGTGTTTTCCGTCAATCTTAAAGAATTGCTTGAAGGCTACCGAGCTGCTGCTTGCGGCCGGCGGTTTCGGCTTGATCGTACTCGATTTGGAACCCTGCCGGACACCATTGGCACCCAGCGTGGGGCTGCGGTTGGCGCGGCTGGCCGAACGCGCCGGCAGCGCGCTGATTATTCTGGCCCGCCGTCCCCTATGCGGTACTTTCGCCGCCCTCAGCCTGGAATTGCGCTGTACGCAGCCCCTCTTCAATCGCGACCATATAAGGGGACAGCTATTGTGGCCGCGAGCTGGAACTATCAATGCTACCGCTCGCCCCGCCCTGTTTAATGGGATCGAGGTAGCGGGACTAATCAGCCGCAATAAGCTGGGTCCCTGTGCGCGCGTCGCCCGATGGCATTGCTTGACCGCACCGATAGAACCGTCAGCTTGGCGCGGGAATGGTTTAGCGCGCCCGCTGGCCCGTCGAGCCTGAGGGTGTCCGTGCCATGCCCTCGGGCCGACGAATCGCCTGTCTGCTGATCAAAGACCTGCCATTGGCAGCCTATCGCCGGGCCGCCCCGGAGCTGCGAGAGGCAGCCTTCGCGATCAGCTTGGGGGCGGGGATGCGAGCGCCGCTGGGATTTGTTGCGCCGGCGGCAGCGCGCCTAGGAATTGTCACCGGCATGACCGTGGCGCAAGGGCGCGCGGTACTCCCTGATCTGATAGTGGTCCCGCGTGCACCCGCCCTGGAGCAGGCCGCCGCGGCCGCCCTGCTTGATGTCGCCGCCTCTTTTTCACCTCTGATAGAAGTAGCGGAGCCGGGCAAGCTCTTCCTGGATTTGGCCGGCCTCAATGCGCTTTACGGCCCCGATCAGCTCCTGGCGCTCGAATTAGTCCGCCGTGCGCGTGCGGTAGGAATTGCGCCGGCGGTGGGAATCGCGGCCAGCAAAAGCGTGGCCGCGCTGGCCGCCGCATGCGGCCCGATCCGAGTTATCGATCCTGGCCGGGAAGCGGAGTTCCTCAACTGGCTGCCGCTGGAGCTGGTAACCAACCCCGAGCTGGAAGCGCGGCTGGAGCGGCTGGGAATCCGCCGCCTGGGCGATCTGGCGCGGCTGGACGCCGCGGAGCTGGGCGGCAGGATGGGCCCCGAGGCGCTGTCGTTGCTCCATCTGCTGCGCGGCGATCGTAACGGCGCCGTCCTGGTCTGCACGCCGGCGGCCGAAGAATTCATCGAGGGAATGGATCTGGAGTACGGGCTGGAGAGCCTGGGGCCGCTGAGCTTTATTCTGCGCGCGCTCTTGGAGCGGCTGAGTGCACGGCTGAGGATACGCGGCCTGAGCGTGGGTGCCTTGAATTTGTCGCTGGCCCTGACCGACCATCGCCACGACGAGCGCCACATCGCGCTGGCCGCGCCCACCCATGAAGTGCGCCCTTTGCTGGCATTGCTCCTGCTGGAGTTGGAAAAACAGCCGCCCCTCGCCGGAGTCGAGAAAATCACCTTGAGCGCGCAGCCCAGCCTGCCGCGCCCGGCTCAAAGCGATCTTTTTCTACCCCCCACGCCCGCGCCGGAGCGGTTGCAAACCACGCTGGCACGCTTGGTGACGTTGTGCGGTCCGGATCGGGTAGGCACTCTGCTCCCTGCCAACTCCTATCGCCCCGAGGCTTTGGAACGTCATCCTTTCGCACCCCCTCCGCCCAGGCCACAACCCAGCGCGCCGGCGGCCGAGTTCAATTGCATGGTAATTCGCGCGCTGCGACCGGCTCATGCAGTCGAGGTGCTATGCGCACGCGGGCTGCCCGAATTCGTGCGCGGCGAGGGGATAAGCGCGCGCGTGGTCGCGATGGCGGGACCGTGGCGGCGGCAAGGTGAATGGTGGGATCGGCCGGCAACTGGCGGTTTTGCCCGCGATTACTACGAGATGGCTCTGAGTGACGGCGCGATTTATCGCCTCTACCACGATCTCGCCACCAGCCGCTGGTTCATGGATGGAATCTACGACTGAAGATCTTCGATGACGTTCCAATATGTCGAATTGCGTGCGCGCAGCGCCTTCAGCTTCCTGGAGGGCGCCACGCTGCCCGAAGATCTGATTGAGCGCGCGGCGACCCTGGGATACCACACCCTGGCCCTGGGCGATCGCGACGGGCTTTACGGCGCGCCACGCTTTTATCACGCCGCACGCGCCGCCGGGATCAAGCCTTTGGTAGGTGCCGAAATCAGTCTCGATGATCAAAGCCGGCTCTATCTATTGGCCGCCCATCGCGCCGGCTACCAGAACCTGTGCCGGCTCATCACTGCCGCCAAGCTGCGCCCGCTGAACGACGATCCCAGCGCGCCGATCTATCCGGCCAAGGGGAAGGGGCGCGTACGGCTGGAGGATCTGGAACGCTTCGGCGCAGGTTTGGTCTGCCTGGCTGGAGGCGCGCGCAGTCCGATTAGCGGCCTGCTCCTGCAAGGTCAGGATCCGCGCCCGTTGTGCGCGCGCCTGAGCGCCGCCTTCGGCCGTGGCAATCTCTACCTCGACCTGCAACGCCATCTCGACCCCGACCAGGAGCGGCTCAACCGCCGCCTGCTCGCCCTGGCCCAGGCGGTCGCGCTGCCCATCGTCGCAACCAACGACGTCTGCCATGGCGGACGGGAGCGGGCGCTACTCGACGTCCTGAGCTGTATCCGGATGAAGACCACGCTGGACGGCGCCGGGCGCGCGCTATGGGTCAACCACGAGCGCCATCTAAAGGCACCGACCGAGATGGCGGCGCTGTTCGCCGATCTGCCCCAGGCGATAAGCGCGACCCACGAACTGGCCGCGCGGCTGGAGTTCACGTTGGCCGATCTCGGCTATCGCTTTCCCGATTATCCGCTACCACCTGACCAAACCCCCGACAGCTATCTGCGATTGCTGACTTACGCGGGAGCGCGTCAGCGTTGGAGTGAAATCGGTCCGCGCGTGCACCAGCAACTGGAGCATGAACTGGCGCTGATCGCCAAACTCAAGCTGGCCGGCTATTTCCTCATCGTGTGGGATATCGTCCAGTTCTGTCGCGAGCACAATATTCTGGTCCAGGGGCGCGGCTCGGCCGCCAACAGCGCGGTTTGCTATGCCCTGGGAATTACCGCGGTGGACGCGGTTGGGATGGAACTGCTCTTCGAGCGTTTTCTTTCCGAAGAGCGGGGTGAATGGCCCGACATCGATCTCGATCTACCCAGCGGCGAGCAGCGCGAGCGGGTGATTCAATATCTCTACCGCCGCTATGGCGCGCGCGGCGCCGCGATGACCGCCAACGTGATCACCTATCGCACTCGCAGCGCGGTGCGCGAGGTGGGCAAAGTCCTGGGGCTGACACCGGATCAGGTCGATCGGATCGCCAAGTTGGCGCGCGCCTACGAATTTCGCGATGACCGCGACGAGCTGGCGGCGATGCTGGCGGCCGGCGGGGTGGATCTTGCCGCCCCGCGCATCGGGATGCTGGTGGAGTTGGTGGCCGCGATGCAGAATCTGCCGCGCCATCTGGGCCAGCACAGCGGCGGAATGGTTATCGCCGCCAGCTCGCTAGATGAGATCGTGCCGCTGGAGCCGGCTTCGATGGCCGGGCGGGTGGTAATCCAATGGGACAAGGAGGATTGCGCCGACCTGGGAATTATCAAGGTCGATCTGTTGGGACTGGGGATGCTGGCAGTGCTGGAGCAGGCTATTCCGCTAATCCGCCAGCACGAGGGCCTTACGGTCGATCTGGCCCGTCTGCCGCTTGACGATCCCGCCACCTACCAAATGCTGCGGGCAGCCGACACGGTGGGTGTCTTCCAGGTCGAGAGCCGGGCTCAGATGGCGACCTTGCCGCGGATGCAGCCGCGCAGTTTTTACGATCTGGTAGTCGAAGTCGCGATCATTCGCCCCGGCCCGATCGTCGGCAAAATGGTCAACCCCTACTTGCAGCGGCGCGCCGGCCGCGCCCCGGTCAGCTATCCCCATCCCTCGCTGGAGCCGATCTTGCGCCGCACCCTGGGCGTGCCGCTGTTCCAGGAGCAGTTGCTGCGAATGGCGATGACGGCGGCGGGCTTCAGCGGCGGCGCAGCCGAAGAATTGCGCCGCGCGATGGGCTTCAAGCGCTCGCACGCGCGGATGGAATCCTTGCAGGCACGGCTGCGCGAGGGGATGGCGCGCAATGGAATTTACGGCGAGGCGGCGGACCAAATCATCGCCAGCGTCAGCTCCTTCGCGCTCTATGGCTTTCCCGAATCGCACGCCGCCAGCTTCGCGCTTATCGCCTACGCCTCGGCCTATCTCAAGTGCCATCATCCGGTAGCATTTTATGCTGCTTTGTTAAACTGCTATCCAATGGGCTTCTACCATCCGGCCACCATCGTCAAGGACGCTCAGCGCCACGGCCTGGAAGTCCACCCGGCCGACGTCAATCGCTCGCGCTGGGAATGCACGATTGAACCTGCCGGCCGCCATCTGGCCCTGCGCCTGGGCCTCAAATATATCGCCGGTCTGCGCGCCCAGGTCGGCGACCGGATCGTAGCGGGCGCGCCCTTCGCCTCGCTAGCCGATTTGGCCCGCCGCGCCGCCCCCAATTCCCGCGAACTGGACACTTTGGCCTATGCCGGCGCCTTGGCGACGCTGGGACTGGAGCGGCGCCAAGCGCTTTGGCAGGCCGCCGCCCTACCCCGCGATCCCAGCGGCCTGTTCGCCGGTCGCCAACCGCCGCCCGCGCGAAGCCACCTGCCACCGCTGTCGGCGCTGGAGCAGACCCGCGCCGATTATGCTTCAACCGGCCTCACCACCGGCCCGCACTTGATGACCCATCTGCGTTCAAAGCTGGCCGCGCGCGGCGTCCTGCGCGCCAGCGATCTTGCTTCGGCCGCGCCGGGCGCATTGGTCAAGGTCGCAGGGCTGGTGATCGTGCGTCAGCGGCCAGGCACCGCCAAGGGTTTTCTTTTTCTCACCCTGGAGGATGAAAGTGGAATCGCCAACGTGATCGTGACACCCGACCTTTTCCAGGAATATCGCCCACTGCTCCATCGTGCACCGATCCTGCTGATCCAGGGTGTGGTACAGCGCCAGGACGGGGTCAGCGCGCTGCGCGGGCGGCGCTTCGCCGAACTGAAATTGCCGGCCAACCTGCCCGCCACCCACCATTTTCGCTGATCCGCGTACGTGATTCTTCGCTGACGAACGCGCTCGTCGACGCGCTCATTGGACAAGTAGCTGAAAAATCAAAACGGGTAATTGATACCCGAAAAGACCGCAATACCATCCTGCCCGTACCCCATATCAACATAGCCAACGACGTAGGGCAAAACGACGGCACGAAAGCCCAGCCCGCCCGCCGGATGCATCTGCGAGAACGGATTGGACGTTACGTAATGATAGACCCGTCCGATGTCCATAAAGGGGGCGAGCTCGACAATTCCATTGGTGCCGAATAGTTCGGCGCTAAAGGTTCGGATGCGCACCTCCAGATTCATTAGAAACATGTCGTTGTCGATAAAGCGGCCCGGGCCCGAACCGCGCCAGGTCTGTTCATCACTGATCGGAATCCCCAGCAAACTGCTTTCTCCCGGAGCATCGCCACCCATCCAGCTCATCGCCCAAAACGGCGCCGCGTCACCGCTGGGCATGTAGCGGGCATAGATCTGGCCTGCCAGTATCACCCGGTTATTCAAGGCCAGGTAGCGCCTGAGGTCGGCGGTAAAGATGGAGTATGAGGAAGAACTCATAAAGCTGCGATCGACCAACCCGCCGAACAACGCCACCAGGCCGCCCGTGGTGGGCACGTTGAGTGAATTGCGGGTGTCGTAGGTCAGAAGTAGCTGATTGAGCATCTCGCTTCCTCCATTTACGCCCCTGGCCTCGGGAAAAAGGTCATCGATATAGGGCAGCGAGGGCAGCGCACCATGGTAGATCCGAACTCTGCGCGGCCACTCCCGCAGTGCAAGTTGGAGATGGCGAGTGAGGTTCACGCCGAACATGGCGTCGGCATACATCTGCTGCAGACTGTAGTTGCTCTGCTTGCGGTAGGACGAATGGTTGCCCAGCCCGAAGAAACGAAAGGTGGGATCCTGCTGGAAGCGCAAATGGACCTCCAGCGTCCACCATCGATTGCGCTGCAGTCCGGTTGCCCAATCCACTTCAGTCGAGCCCTCCACCTGCTGTGCGCCGCCTGCGAGCGCAAACCACTGAGTATCGGCCGAGGGATAGGCCAGGTAGCGGAGATTGCCACCCACGCCCATGATCGTGTTGTAGCTGAGGTCGGGCGCGATGATGCTGGTAATTTGTTGGTTGGCTCCGATCTTGAGAATTACCGGCATCAAGCCCAGCGTGGTACCGGCAAACGGATCAGTGGCGACCTCGGGCACCGGGATGAACGGCCAGGAATTGGGATTGGTCAGCGAAAACACAGCTGCGCGTCCCGTCCCTTCCATACACACTCCCATCAGTGTTAGAACGCAGACGAGCTGCTTGAGCAGCCTATTCCGCCTAACCGCTCTGCTCGGCGATAGAGCTTGCACAACGGACTCTGCGGCAAATTTGCCAGCGGTGATTTAGCGTTTGTCGCGTCAGCGCCGTGTACGGCTTAGATCCTACCGCGAAACAGATGCAAAAGAGCCCCAGAAAAGGAGGCGCCAAACTTGGGAAATCAGCCCCAACTGCAATAGGTCTTTTATGTGAATTCTACAATTGGACTAATACGCATTTCCGTAAAAGACTAACTGGAATTTAGTCTGATGCTAGGAACTAACCACGATCTGTCCGCCAGAAGGCCATCACTGCTCGGACTACCGATTGAATCGTCGACGAACCGGCGCAACAAGTCAAAAACTGTCCATAGAGGCTCGGCATAGGTCGTGACCGCGCTCCCAGCGCGGACACAAGCGGCCCCGCTCAGCGCTCGCTCCAGAGCTGCAAAAACAATCTCTGCAGCCTGCCCCCCTCTCTTATCGCTCCCCGATCGAAAAAGGATGAAGGAAAGAGGCCATTGTGCTGGTTTTCAGAACAGCCTCAACCGCCATCAAACCAGGGTTTTCCGCACCCTGGCAAGCGAATCATCCGCCCGCAGCGCTGGCGCGGTCAGCCTTCGTTTGCAAGCTTCGGGATAACGATTATTTCTTGGACAACTGACCCGCAGCCTCGAGCGCCCGCAGGTCCTCCTCCCAAGCCCAGGTCTCGAAGCCGCCCAGTTCGTGCTTCTGATTGAACTCGATAGCCGAGATTCCCTGACCGCTCACCCCGCTAGCATCCTGCTCGGCGAAATACAGCGCCAATGGGACCACGGAATCGGGCCGCAATCGGCGCGGCAGCGCTCCGCCAGCGGCGCGGCGAATCTGCACCTGCTCGTCGGAGCCCGTGCTGCGCGTCGCGCTGGGCATCAGCACGTTGACCGCGATGTTATAAGGTCGCAGCTCATTGGCCAGGTACATCGACATCTGGTAAAGCGCCGCCTTCGCCATCGGATAGGGTCCCTCGCGGGTGTTGCCATCGGGATTGATAGGCCGACTGGTGCCGACGTTGATGATGCTGCCCGAGCGCTTTTCCATCATCGGCTGAGCGAAGTTCTTGATTACGCGCAGGCTGCCGAAGACATGAGTGTCGAACATCTTTTGCCACTCACCGACTTCGGTTTCCATGATGGTTATCTGGCCGCCACGGTCGGGATAGAGATCGCGCGCGCGCAAACCAGCGTTGTTGATGATAACGTCGATGGTGCCAAAGCGTGCCATCGCGGCCTTGAACACCCGCTTGATATGCCAATCGATGGTGATGTCCATCGATTCCGCCATCACATCGGGGTGGTCCTTGATTTCCGCAAAAAAATTCACGTCGTCGCCGGTCAAACCGCTGGGCACCCAGGACAAATCAGTGGCGATGACCTTGGCCCCTTGCTTAACAAACGCGCGCACATATTCGCGTCCCATCCCGCGCGCGGCGCCGGTAATTAGTACCACCTTATCCTTGAGCGGCATATGCACTCCTCTTGTGATTGGCGAATGTTCTTTTGTAGCCCCTCAAGCGGTGCGCTGCAACGGCACTAACGTGCTGAGGTCAGCGCCATCTGCAGCAACCGCACACTAGCCGCGCGATCTCCATCTCTTACTTGGCACCAATGGCGCGCTTGCCTCGGCGGTAGAAGCGGGAGCATCGTGTTTGCGAAACCTTTAGTGGAGCGCGAGCATGGAGCGAGCAATCCTGGGCAAAACCGCTCTTGAAGTATCTCGGCTGGGTTTTGGTTGCGGCGCGGTAGGCGGTCTGATGGTACGGGGAGAAGCCCGCGCTCAAATTCGCGCAATTGAACGAGCTTTGGAGCTGGGCGTCACTTACTTCGACACCGCGCCACTCTACGGCAACGGCGAGTCGGAGAAGAATCTGGGCCGCGCGCTGGCCACCCTCAAGGCCGAGGTGCTGGTGGGAACCAAGGTGCGGCTGCGAGGAGTCGACTTAGCGCGCATCCCACAGGCGATTACAGCGTCATTGGAGGCAAGCCTCAAGCGGCTGGGGCGCGAGCAGGTGGATCTGCTGCAGCTGCACAACGCAATCGGGGAGGCGGAACTGAGCGTCGAGCAGGTGCTGGGGGAAGTACTGCCGGCGATGGAACGGCTGCGGACCCAAGGAAAGACCCGTTTTTGCGGAATTACGGCGACGGGCGAGAGCGCGGCGCTGCACCAAGTGATCGACAGCGGCGCTATCGATACCGCTCAGGTCGTCTTCAACCTGCTAAACCCCAGCGCCGGACGCGAGATGAAAGTCGCCGCGCCAGCCCGCAACTACCGCAACCTTCTGGCTCATGCCAGCCGAGCCGGGGTCGGCACGATCAATATCCGAGTACTGGCCGGCGGCGCGCTGGCCGGGACCACCCAGCGCCATCCGCTAGGCTCGCCCTCGGTCGAACCGATTGGCACCGGCGCCGACTACCGCGCTGACGTCGAGCAGGCCGCACGCTTGATGTCATTGGTGGAGGAAGGGCTTACCGACAGCCTCATTGAGGCCTCGCTGCGCCTGGCGGTAGCACAGCGCGAGATCGCCACCATCTTGGTAGGTTACTCCACGCTGGAGCAGCTCGAATACGCTGCCGCCTGCGTGGCCAAGGGCCCGCTACCCCCAGCTGCATTGGAGCGCTTGGCCGCGCTGTCGGGCTGGACGCAAGCCTAGCCGCGCGATTTGCACAACCGCAGCTTGCCGCGCGCCCTTTTCACGGCCAACGTCGGCTGCTAGTTAAGCTTAAGCTTGCGTACCGCGGTCAAGTCCGCCGACGCGCCGGGAAGGACAGGCCTTGAGCTTTTCTCGGTTCGAGGCCCAAGTAATTGCCAATTTTAAAGATGGAACCTATGCGCCGGATAACTCTGCTCGTTGGACTCACGCTTTGCGTTACTTTTTTCGGGGCATTACACGCCTACGGCGCCTTCGTAGCCCATCAGGGCATGGTCGCCGCCGAGCACCCACTGGCTGCACAGGCCGGGCTTAAGATTTTGGAGGCAGGTGGCAATGCGATCGACGCGGCCTGCGCCACCGCGTTGGCGGTTGGGGTAACCAATCCTTCCTCATGCGGAATCGGCGGCGGCGGTTTCATGCTCATCTACTTGGCGCGGACCGGCAAGGTTTACGCGCTGGATTATCGCGAACGGGCACCGTTGGCCGAAAAACAATCGCTGTACATGCGCGACGGCCATCCCGACGAGCAATTGCTGCGACGCGGCCCGCTGGCGGTGGGTACTCCGGGCGAGGTCGCGGGTTTGGCCAGCGCGCTCAGGCGCTTTGGGACAATGAAGTTCCAACAGGTCGCCGCCCCTGCAGTAGCACTGGCGCGCGACGGTTTTCCCTGCGCCCCTCATCTGGCGGCCGAAATCGCCCGCACCGCACCAGCGCTGGCGCAAGAGCCGGGCCTCAAGGCTGTCTTTCTCCATCCCGATGGATCGCCGCGCAAGGTGGGCGACCCCATCGTCGAGCGCGAACTGGCCGCCACCCTCTTGGCGCTGGGCAACGACCCCGAGCGGGAGTTCTATCGCGGCTCAATCGCGCGCCAGATTGTCGCCTACCTGCATAGCAAGGGCGGGCCCACCACGATGACCGACATGCGCGACTACCGGGCGATATGGCGAATCCCGGTGATGCGCCCCTATCATGGCTACGACGTTTATTCGATGCCGCCAGAGAGCTCGGGCGGCGGCGAGCTACTCGAAGCGCTGGAAATCCTGGCCCCGGGCGACGCTGCGGGGTTGGGATTGAACTCACCCGCTTATCTGGCTCGGCTGATTGAAACGATGCGCCAGATTTTCCTGGATCGCGCCTCTTACTATGGCGATCCCGCCTTCGTACACGTCCCGCTCGATTACCTGCTCTCGCCCCAGCATATCGACGCGATTCGAAAGCAAGCCTTCAGTCATCACGGGGTGCAGCTCCCGCCGATCCCGCGCGACCACGGCACCTCCCATCTGTGCGTAGTAGATCGCGAGGGCAACGTGGTCTCGCTCACCACCACCATCAATACCGCGTTCGGCTCTAAGCTGATGGTGCCCAAGATCGGCATCGTGCTGAACAACGAGATGGATGATTTCTCGGTCGCGCCAGGCGTGGCCAATATCTACGGTCTACTGAGCAAGGGGCCCAATTCCATCCAGCCGGGCAAGCGGCCGGTTTCCAGTATGTCGCCAACGATCGTAACTAAGGCGGGTAAACCGGTCCTGACCCTGGGCGGCTCTGGCGGTCCAACTATCGTCACCGCCAACTTGCAAGTGCTGCTCGACATACTGGATTTCCATCTCGATCCCGAGCAGGCGCTGGCCACCCCTCGGATCCACGAGCAGGCCAATCCGCCCACGGTAGTAGTCGAGCAGGCCATCCCGGTCGCGACCCAGAATGCCTTGCGCCAGATGGGCTACAAGCTGCGCGTAGTGCATCAAATCGGCTCGGTGACCGCGATCCAGATCACGCCAGGCGGGCTGATGGGCGCCTCCGATCCGCGCAAGGGCGGCGCGGCGGCCGGCTATTAGAAAAAGCCTCTAGGCTCATCCCCTCTTCTACCTCTTATTGGCTGGGGCGAGAAGGTTGAGGAATGAAGCCAGCTTTTGATTTCAGGATTGGCGCAGGCGCGCCCGCCGGCGCGAGGGCGGTGCGGGAAGCGCCAGGGGCGCGGCAGGCAATTCCGCGCGCGGGCGGGCTCGCCCTTGTCCGAGACTGACGATCGCCTGACGCATGAAGTCAGCGGCCGAACGATAGGCCCCTGCGCCATCGGCTCGCGTGGTCAAAGCGCGCAACTCCTGATGCCCAATCGGCGCCCCGATCCGCACCTGCACCGGATGGTAGCGCGGTAAGAGGCGTCCCTTGCCGAGCACATCGAAGGTGCCCTCCAGGTAGACCGGCAGCACATCGCATCGGCTGCGCAGCGCCAAATAACCCGCGCCGCTTTTGAACTCCTGCAAGCTGCCGTCAGGCGAGCGCGTACCTTCGGGGAACATCAGAACACTGCGGCCAGACGCCAGTTGGGCCAGCGCCTGGTCGAGAGATTCGAGCTGGGCCCGTTCGCGGTCGAAGGGAATCAATGGGGTGAAATTGTGAGCAATGAAACGACGCGCGGGGGTATTAAAAAAATAGTCGCGCGCGGCCAGCACCACCAGCCGTTCACCCATGGTGCCTAAGGCCCAGCGCACGATCGCGAAATCGACATGGCTACAGTGGTTGGCGATAACCAGCAGGTTGCGATTGGCGGGGATATTGCCACGCCCCATCACACGCGGCTTCAGCCACCTGCTTAATAACGCGTTCTCCAAACCGTCGGCCGCTCGCACGCTCCAGGCGCGCAACGGCTGAGGCAAACCGGCCGTATAGGGCTCGGCTAGTTGCGCATAAGAGGGTAGCCGCGGACGGGAGGTGCCACTGGTGATGGCTTTTTGCAAATCCTCCACCGTGCGCAGATTCGCCAGCTCCTCGGGCGTTAGCTCGCGCTCGGTACGCTGCGCCACCTGCTCGCCGAGTTCGGCCAGCGCCAGCGAATCCAGCCCCAGATCCTCAACCAATCGCGTGCTGGCGCTCAGTCGTACCGCGTTCCCCGCAATCTGGGCGATGGCTTCAACCAACCAGGGTTCAACGTCGACCTGAGGGCTGTGAGTATCGGCGCCATGTGCGATCATCCGATCCAGCAGTTGGGCGACCTCGGCGCGCTTGACTTTGCGGGTGCGAGTACGCGGCAGCTCACTGTCGATGAAGCGTAGGATACGGATGCGCTTATGCGCGCTGAGCGTCGCTGCCACTTTGCTGAAATGAGCGTTAAGCTGCTCTTGAACCGTACGCCGGCTCTGACCGCGGGCATAGGCCGGAACCACCAGGGCCGCGACCTGCTCTCCGCCGGGAGTCTTGAGGCCGACCACCGCCATCTCCTTGATATAGGGCGAATGGCTATAAGCCTCTTCGATTTCATCGATATAAATATTGTTGCCGCCGGCATCGACGATGACGTCTTTGGCGCGGCCGACAATGTAAAGCCGGCCGTCCTCATCGAAACGCCCCAAGTCGCCGGTGTGCAGCCAGCCCTCGCGCAAGGCGGCCTGAGTGGCAACCGGATCGCGATAATAGCCCGCCATGATATTGGGCCCGCGCGCGATGATTTCGCCCACGCCGTTCTCGGTTGCCCCAGCCAGCTTAACCTCAACGCCGGCCAAAGGCTGACCCACGGAGCCAGGCCGTGGCGGCTCATCGGGATGGGCCACGCTGAGCACAGGGCTGGCTTCGGTCATCCCGTAACCCTCCAGCAAGCGCAGGCCAAGGTCGTTAAAGAACTCGGCCACCCTCATCGGCAGGGCGGCGCCCCCGCTGACCAGAAGACGCAACCGCCCACCCAGCGCCTGATGGGCAGAGCGAAACAACCAGGCCCCCAAGTTGAGGCCAAAATCAGCGGTCAGCCGACGATTGAAAGCGAGCATCTGCTCGAAGGCGGCCTGAAAAAAGACGCCGCGACCCTCGACCTCCTCGACAATCCGCCGATGGATCGCCTGCCAGAGCGCGGGCACGCCGATGACGGCGGTAGGCCTGACCTGCGCCAACGTACTGGCCAAGCTGGCGGCATCCACCCCCAGCGGGTAAACCACCCGTGCGCCGCTGTTAAGTGGCAGCAACATGCCGCAGGTAAATTCGAAGGTGTGATGGAGCGGCAAAAGAGACAGCACCGTGTCTTCAGGCGAGAGCACGAACACCCGCGCCAGCATCGAGACCTCGGCGCACAGATTACCGTGAGTCAGGACCACCCCCTTGGGCGCGCCGGTGCTACCAGAAGTGAAAAAAATCGCGGCCGGAGTTTTGCGCTCGGGGGCAACCTTCTCCGCAGGCGCGCCGCGCAGCAAAAACGGCCGCCCCAGCTCCTCCAAACCGATGACGGTAGGACTGGGCGACAGCTCACCCAGCGGTACTGCCAGGCGGCCGCGGGAGGCTTCGGACAGCAGCGCAGCGCCGGGCTCCGCGATACGGCAGATGGCGGCAAGTTCCGCCGGAGTAATTTGCGGATCCAACGGCACGGCAATGGCGCCGGCATTGAGAATAGCGAAGAAGCCCATTACCCAGTCGGGGGAATTTTCGCTGATGAGCAGCACGCGATCGCCCGGGCCAACGCCGCGACCAGCCAGCAACATCCCAGCGCGGGCAGCGCGGTCACGCAATTCGCGGTAATTCAGCGTGGTCTGGGTTGCGCCAGCGCGATGGGCCTCCAAAGCGGTGCCCGCGAAACGCTCGGCGGAGCGATCGAGCAGTTCCAGCAGATTGCGATGGCGGCGCGGCGCGCGTTTGCGGCCGCGGGTATGCAGCTCCAGTTGGGGGAAAATATGGCGGCGCAGGCCGGGCAGATGCACCCGGGTCCAGTAGCTCAGCCAATCGATCGCCTCGGGTCGATAGGGATGGCGCGCGGCGTCGGCGGGCTCCAGACGGCCATAGAGCTGGCGCACGTTGCGGGAATGAAAGGTGTAGGTGAGATCCTGGATATAGGGGCGATAAACCTCGACCATCGCGCGCGCGATATCGATTTGCTCGAAGACCCGATCTAGCTTCTGCTCCAACTGGCTGGCGCGCCGCTGCCGGGCTCCCACAGCTCCATGCCACAGGCTCAGCGCACCCTTGAGCAGTTCGGGCGCGGTATGGCTGACCAGATCGTAGGCGCGCTTGGAAACCACCACTGCCTCCAGATGAGGCGCCAAGCGGCCCATCGTGCCGTTGCCGTCGCGTTGATGCTCGCGATTACCCAGCGCGGTCAGCTCGACCAGGCGGCGCATGGTGAGCGGGTTGCAATCGGAGGTGCCCAATTGGTAGATGGGCGCCTGCGTACGCTGCAGCAGCGCGGCCAGAATCGGCACCATTGCATGTGCCACCATGTCCACCGGGATGACGTCGAGCACCAGATCGGGTCGCGCCGGATAGAATCGAAACCCCTCGCCAGAGAGGTAAGTCAGTGGAGCGCTGGTATTGACGCCCTGATTCCAGCCGGGAAAGGGATCGGCCAGGGCGCTTTCGATCACAGCCGGCCGCACCACGCTAACCGCGATTGCCTCACGCGCAGCCAGCACGAGTTGTTCGCCCAAGCTCTTGGTGTAGCTGTAAGTATTGGGCCAGCCCCATTTGAGCGAGCGCGCCAACCCTTCTGCCTTAAGCCGCTCCTCGATCCAGCGCTTGCGCGCCCCCTCCCCTGCGCCGGCACCCTCTTCGCCCAGCTCGGCCGCGACCACAGTGGCCTGCTCGCGCGAGGCTCGCTCGATACGCTCAATAGCGGCGCGGGCATCCTGGATCTCGCGGGCGACATCCAACGCACCGCGCGGCGACCAATTGCTGGGCAGATCGTCTTCGTAACGCTGGCCGTCGGCCTCGCCAGCCGAATAGCAGGTCGAGACGTGGAGCATCGCGGCGCCGTGATGGCGGCAAAACTCGATCACATTGGCCACGCCCAAGGTATTGGCAACCAGGGCCTTTTCCAGGGAAGCTTCGAAATTGACTAATCCTGCGCAATGGACGACTACGTCCAGGTGCTCGGGCGAGGGGCTGTCGGCGTTGAGCAGTCCGGGTTGGGAAATATCGCCGGGCAGTACAGCGATACGCTGGCCGAGGTAGGCTTCAAAGCCCTCGCCCAACTCGCGGCGCAGCGGCTCCATCACGGCAGATTGCAAGATTTCACGCTGATAGCGAGTAGTGGCCGCGCGCCGATCGCCGCGCACCAACAGGTAGACACGCGCGATTTCAGGATGGTGGCGCAACAGGACGTAGAGAAAAGTTTTGCCCAAAAACCCAGTGGCACCCGTGAGCAGCAAGCAGCGGCCGGCAAGAATCTCGGCCAGCGGCAAGCTGAGTTTGGGATGGTTGAGCGGTGGCTTATTCGACATCGGCGATAACCAGTGGCGGCAAATGCAAATATGTAATGGAGGCGGAGCTGCCGGCATCGGCGGTCGCCATCGCGATCGCCATCTCCAAACTCTCCGCCGCTTCCCACCCCATCCGCGTTGCGACCTCGGGCTGCTCACAGCCGGCCGCGATTATCCGACCCACGTGCTGGCGTCCAGGCTCGCCCCAATACCACATGTAGAAGGGATGCACGCCGTGGTAGGCGTTGCCGTAGCGATACATATGAGTATAAGTCGGATTGTGTGCGAATTCGGCCTCGAAACGCCGCTCCAATTCCTGCGAGTCGTTGGTCTCGGCCAGACATCGATGAAAGAATTCGATGTAGCTGGGATGATGCTCGGGATGGAACTCGTCACGCAACGGATGGCAAATGATGAGGGTACCGCCCGGCCGCACCAACGGCTTGTTGCGGTACATATTGAAGAGGTACCCCAACCCCGTGCACTGGACCAAAATCGGATTCATGATCGAGTTGACGTTGTAAGGACAGATGTAGGGCACGCCCACGATTAAAATGTCCGACTGCCCCTTAACCGGCACCGCATACTGCTGAAAGACGCGCGCCAGCGCCTTATGGTGAACCGTCTCCGTCTCGCCCGCCCACACTCCGGTCAGGCCGTACGGCGCGGCATAGCGCCGGAGCGCCTCGCGCCGCAAACTCTGGCCCAGGTTGCGCTGGGTCCATTGCAAAGTCCCCAAGCGGGCGCGGTCCCAATCATTGAAGCGATCTTCGTTCTTATGGAGAAAATCGAGCAGCCCGCCGTACATCCGATTGTTGATCGCGGTCTCGATCGCAAAGACGTTGACATTGCGGTTGACGATGCGCCCCATCCGATCGGCGCTGCGATGTAGTCCGGAGCGGGTCGGATCCATGTAGGAGTGGCTGTCGCGCAGGGTGGCGGGATTGTGATGATGGCGCAGGCTCTGGTAGGGCGCCAAGCCAACCGCGACCGACTTGTGGCCACCGTCCATCGGAACTAGATTGAGGTTGAGATAAATCAACAGATCTGATTCTGCCGCACGCTTGGATAACCACACCTCTTCCTGGTGATCGGTCTTGCCCAGCATCACCAGCTCGGCGCGGTTTTCGGCATCGAAATTGTAAAGCCGATCGGGCCAGTAGGCGCGAAAAATCCGATCGCCGACCATCCGCCGCACCTCGGCCTCCGTCATTCGTCGATGGAGCGAGGTGGCGACTATCAGATGCACGTCGTCTACACCGTAATCGGCCAAAGTCTGCAACACGATGGTGAGCATCCGCTGGCGCAGATCGGGCCGCTGCATCGGGGGCAGCGGCAAACTGATATCGTCCAAGGCGATCGTTACCCGCATATTGGGGTTAAGCTGGGCAAACAGCGGGTCGGCATTTTCGGGATGAAGCAAAGCATAACGGATCGCTAGGTCGGGGTCGGGCAGTTCGTCCAAGGGGGGTGGCGGATAGACTACCCGGGTCCCTGCCGGTAGCTTAGCCAGCAGGAAATCGTCGCCGTAGGCGATCAAGCGGGGTTCGGACCGGCCCGTGAGGGTAACAACCAGATCGCGCCGCGCTTCGACCTCGTGGCGCAGCTCATTGGGGTTAAGTTCACTAATCGGGGAGCGGGGACGCGCCATCAGGCTTCTCTCCAGGCGGTCACAGGATTGGCGGCCATCGGATGGCCAAAGTGCACGATCGGCCATTGGCGGACCCGTGCGGTAGCGGCGAGGCGGCGGTCAGGATTGACCGCCACCGGATGGCCTAAGGCGACTAAGAACGGAAGATCGTAGTAGGAATCGGCATAGCCCCAGCAATCAGCCAATTTCAGCCCCTCGCGGCCAGCCCATTCCTCGCACCAGCGGGCCTTCTCTTCGCCAGCCATGATGGGTTCACACAGCCGTCCGGTGGCAAGGCCGCGGCTATAAGCAGGCTGATTCACCGCGTAGTTCTCGATTCCCAGGCGACGAGCGAGCGGCTCAACCAGAAAATCAGGCGAGCCGGTGACCAGCACCGGCTCCAGTCCCGCCCGGCGGTTGCCCTCAAGCAGGTCCAAGCCCGATTGGAAGAGATGGCGCACCAGGATGCGCTCGCAATATTCTTCGCCCAAAACCGTTAACCGATCGCGCGAGATGCCCTTGAATAAGTCAAACAGCTCGACGTTGAGCAGACGGCGATCATAGCGCTCGGCCGCATACAGCAGCGGAATCCGCGCGGCCAGAACGGCCAAGCGGGTGAGGCGGGCATGCCATTCAGCCAAGTTGCCCAGAATGTAGGCGACCGCGTGCAAAAGGTTGAGGTCGATCAGGGTCCCGTCGAGGTCATAAAAGGCGGCGCGACGGATGGCGCGCGAGCGAGGCGAGCGATGGGCGTGTTGAACTGACATGTCAGTCTAGTGCCGGGTCCAAAAAAAAACTCAATTGGGACGGCCGCCGCCGTCCTCGCGTTCCAAAGTTTGCAATAACGCCGGTTGCGCCACTCCGCTCAACCCGAAGTGAAGGATTTCTTCGACCAAGGCTCCGATATCAGGGGGGGCTTGACGGGAAAGCTGAACGATTACTTCCTTGACTCCGCCCAGGATGCAATAGGCGGCGGTGCGACTGTCACAGGGCCGCACCAGCCCCATCTCGATGCCCAGATCGAGGGAGCGCTGGATCTTTTGCGCGATCTGCTCATAGAAGTTCTGAATGCGACGATCCAGGTCAGGATCAAAGCCCTGCGAATAGGTCAACAGAATGTCGCTAAGATCGCGCTCGGACAACACGAACTCCAGGACGCGCCGCAAGTTGGCCCGCAATTGGTCGGCAGCTGCCGGTTCTTGAGGACCTAAGCGCAAGCGCCAGATTCGGGTGGCGAGTTCGTTCAGCACCTGGTCGAGTAGCTCCTGAAACAGGTCACGTTTGTTCTCGAAATAGAGGTAGAAGGTTCCACGCGCAATCCGGGCCCGGCTGATGATGTCGGAAACGTTGGTCTGATGGTAGCCCTTACGGGCAAAAATGACCTTGGCGTGCCTTAGCACCTGAGCGCGCCGCGCCTGCCGTTCCATGCGTCAACCTCGGAAAAAACCTAGTCGCCTCAGCCCTGCTAGTCAAATCATGAATAGCCCAAAAGGCAATAGTTTGGTCCAAAGAAGCGGCCGGCTGCCGGTTTAAACCGCCCGCCCCTGCGGTTGGGCCGTCGTGGGCTGGGCAGGCTCCAGCTCCGCCGTAGCGAGCGCTGGACGGACGGTGGCGACGGTTACCGCGCCCAACACCATGCAGACCGCCGCCAACTCAAAGGGTAACGCATAGCCGTTGGTGAGATCGAAAAGCACGCCACAAATCCACGGCCCAAACGCCATCGCCAAGGCGGACGCCATATTCTGTACCCCGGTCAGGGTTCCCAACCGGCGCAGCCCGAGCGATTCGGCCATCAGGATTGCAATCAGCATCGGTACGCAACTGGCGCCGCCGCCAAAGAGCGGCGCGAACAAGGCGATCATCGGAGTACCCCAGCGAGTGCTGGAAGCGCCTAGCAGAGCCAGCGTTCCGGCTGCCACTGATATCATCGCAAACATCAGCGTTCTGCGCGCGCTGATTCGGTCGGCGATCAAACCCATCACCACTACCGCGGGCGCGCTGACCAAGGTTTGGGCGCTGAGGATAAGCGCGCCATGTTCAGGGGTGTAGCCGGCCCCAATCGCGTAAGCGATGGTATGGAAGAAGACTGCGGAAAAACCCAGCCCGTAAAGGAATTGGGCGGCGATGATTCGGCGGAAGGCGGCAGTGCGCAGGGCCGGGCGAACCTCCAGACCGGGCAGCGCGGCGCCATCGTTGCGCTCGTGCGCGCTGGGAGGACGGGTGCGCACGTAGAGCAGAATCAAAGGGAGCGATATGACGATCGCCGGGAGGGACAACGCGGCCACCGAGGCACGCCAGCTCCAGCGCGCGATGGCTAGGGTAAACAGCGGCGGGGTAACGGTAAAACCCAGCGAGACGCCGAAGGTGACAATCCCCGCGAAAAGGCCGCGGCGCTCGCGAAACCAATTAACCACTACCACCATGATCGGAAGAAAACTGGTCAAGGACACGCCCAAGCCGATCACGCCGTAGAGCGCGACGAACTGCCAGTGCGAGGAAACCTGGGTGACCGCCAGATAACCGGCTGCCACTAGGACGCAACCAAAAGCCATCAGACGATGGGCTCCGACGTTATCGACCAGCCAACCCATGACGGGCGCCAGCAGGCCGCCCACCAGAGACAGGGCGAGCGCGGTTTGCGCGACTTGGCCGTGGTTCCAGTGAAATTCTTTGATCCAGGGTGTAAAGAGAACGCCCACCGCCACCATGGCCGGGCTGGACACCAAGGCCATAGTGGCAAAGCAGGCGATCACCACACCTACCCTGTGGGGTTGCCGCTCCATATCCAGACCTCCAGCCGTCTGGCGCCAAGACCCCTCTGCGCCGACAAGCGCGTGCGGGGCTCACGCTAATGGAGGACATGCTCCGCCCGCAAGGGTGCTGGCGCGGGGAACAAGCGTGCCTTACCGTCCCTGGCGCGCAAGCTCAGAATTGAAACGTGGGTTTAATCAAGTGCGCGGTGTAAAGCGGGGGTGCGCGATGCCACCAGCGAACAACCACGAAACCTAGTCGCGAGGGGCGGCCTTGGCGCGGCGGAAGCGATGGCTGAAGTCGGGAGCGTAGAGCCTGGAATTGGCAAAGTCCGTGGAAGTCAGCACGCGTCCGACGATAATCATCGATTGGCTGCTGATTTTGGCCTGACGTACCCGCTCGTGGATGTCGCTCAGCGTACCCGTCACCACGCGCTGGTCGGGGCAGGTGGCCTTGTGCACTACGGCAACCGGACAATCGGCGCCATATTCCGGGATCAACTCGCCTACTACCTCCGGCAACAGGGTAATACTCAGAAAGAGAGCCAGCGTCGCATGGTGGCGCGCCAAGTCGCGTAGTTTCTCACCGCCGGGCATCGGCGTGCGCCCCTCGGCGCGGGTCAGAATCACCGTCTGGCTGAGTTCGGGCAAGGTCAGTTCACGCCCAAGCACCGCGGCGGCGGCGCTAAACGAGGAAACTCCCGGCACGACTTCGTACTCGATGCCCAGCTCGATTAGCCGGCGCATCTGCTCGGCGGTCGAGCCGAAGAGCAGCGGATCGCCGGTGTGGACTCGGGCGACATCGTGGCCAGCATCACGGGCTTCGACGATAATCGCGATTATTTCCTCCAGCGTCATGCTGGAAGAATCCAGCACCCTGGCGTCGGCGCGGGCATTGGCAATCGCCGCTTGCGGAACAAGCGAGCCGGTATAAAGCACTACCGGACAGGCGGCAATCAGCTCGGCGGCGCGCAGGGTCAGCAACTTGGGATCGCCGGGACCAGCGCCGATTATATAGACCTTCATTTCACAGACATCGCAACACGGTGTCGCGCACGATGTCCCAGATCGGGCTCGGCATTTCCGCCAGCCAACGCGCCGGCACCATACCGTGCTCGGGTGCTTCGTCCTGCCCGCTGGGGTCCATCAATAGCCGCCAGAGCCGATCGCTGACCGAACCATTGCGTTCGATGAGCAAGCGTCGCGCCAGCATCGCAGCCAACGCTTCACCCTCCAACTCGATCGTCAGGTAGGGGGCGGCCAGCTCGATCGGGCCGCGCGCCCTGAGCTTCACGTAGGGCCGTTTAAGCGCGTCGATTTCGCCAGGCGCATCGAACCCCGCAGCCTCGAAGTCGCACGGCTCCTTGGTGTTACCGACTAGGAAGAACTCGTTTTCGCTCTCGGCCAGGATAGCACCAGCCAAACGCCCTACACGCGCCATTATCGTTCCGCCTGTTCGGCCGGTTGCAGCACCAGCGAAAAGCCCGGGCGTTGTCCAGGGCGCACCTCACCGTCCTCGGTGTACTTATTGGTATAGCCGCGCGGCGTGACCATGTAGCCCTCGAAGACGTAAGTATTGCTGGAACCGACCAGCACCGTGGTAAGCATTCCGATCTCGTAGTCGAGAAAATTGTCCAGGTCGGTCAAAACGGTATGCTGGAGTTTACGGTAGGCGCTTTTGACCAGAGCCACCGGTGTCTTCGGGTCGCGGTATTTCTTGATGATTGCCTGCGCCTCGACAATTTGACGAGTGCGCCGGCCGCTAGCCGGATTGTATAACCCGATGACGAAGTCGGCGGCAGCGGCGGCCTCGATACGGCGCGTGATGATCGGCCAGGGCGTAAGTAAATCGGAGAGCGAAATGGCGCAAAAATCGTGCACCAGCGGCGCGCCTACCAGGGAGGCACATGAGCTGAGCGCAGTCACCCCGGGAATGATGTGCAGTTGGGGCGAGTCGCCCCGTTTCCAACCCATCTCGCGCAAGACCTGGAAGACCAGTCCCGCCATCCCGTAGACGCCGGCGTCGCCAGAGGAAATCAGCGCGACGCGTGCGCCTTCCCGAGCACGAGTGACTGCCGCGCGGGCCCGCCCGATCTCTTCGGTCATGCCGGTGCGCACAATTTCCTTGCCACGAATCAGCTCACTAACCAGTTTGATGTATGTTGTATAGCCGACAATCAGGTCGGCCTCGAGAATCGCGCGGTTGGCCGCGGGGGTGACGTGGTCTGCCGCGCCCGGCCCAATTCCAACCACGGACAAAACGCCCTTTGCTTCAACCACTGCTCGCCTCCGTCCTGTGCTTGAATGGGATTCGCGCGAGCGCCAACGTCATCGAACGACCAGCGCCGGGTTCGGTGTAGGTTTGCTTAGGCACCAGAAGTCGCGCGGCCTCAGCGCACAACAACGCCGCCGGCTCGGCTACGCCGCGCGTGCCGACATAGCGTTTGACAGTCTCCGAGGGATTTTCAATCCCTTCCACCGCGTCCAGTTGCGCCGCCGAATAGGTGATCAGCGGCCAGCCGTAATGCTGAGCCAGTGCGAGGATAGCCGGCTCGTCGCGCTTTTGCTCGATGGTAGCCAGTGCCTTGACTGATTTGAGCGACAAACGCTCACGTTCCATCAGGCCAACCAGCCCGCGCTCGACCAGGTCGGCCGGCGTCGCCTTGTCGCAGCCAATTCCAACCACCAGGCTTTTGGGGCGGTAGATCACCGCGTTGTCCCAATGCGCGGGATGGCTGAGTTGAAACTCACGGTCGCTGGCGATGAGCAGAATCTCCCAGGCCGCCGGATCAACGCCCTCAAGCGAAGTCGCGTAGGCAACACCGGGCGGCAGTGGCTTATCCAGCGGCCACCAGTCGGGTTCACCGGTTTCTTGCACGAACAGAACCGGGGCGGCATTGACCACCGCGGCGCAGCCGCGTGTGACGTTGCGATTGAGGTCGTCCAACCGCCAGCCGAATTCACGTCCGAGAATATCCACGGTCAGCGTGCCGATCGCATCGGAAGCGGTGGTGACCACCGCTTGCGCATCAAGCGCCTCGGCTATCCGATCGGTAAAGAAGTTGCCGCGTCCAACGTGGCCCGAGAGCACGCAAATCGCAAAGCGCGCGGCGTCATCGACGCAGACTACGGCCGGGTCGAGCTTCTTGTCACCCAGCAGCGGGGCTATCATCCTGACCACGGCACCCACGCTGATTATGAAGACGTGACAATCGTAGGCTGTGAAGGTGCGAGTCAGCACTGGTCCCATCGGTAACTTCAGCTCCAGCGCTTGGACAAGCGCGGGCTTGGCGCGGGCATGATCGAGCAGCTTGTGCGATACGTACACCTCGGCGCCTTCCAATGCCTGTACCAACCGGGCAGCAATCTCGATGCCGTGGCGCGTAATGGCATAGATGGCGAAAGGCTTGCGCGCGTCGTTCATGCGCCCAGCTCGAGCAACTCCGCCTCGGGGGCGATCTCACCGGCGAGCACGCCACTGCGCTCCTTGCGCGTGACCAGCACCATCGCGAAGCAGTCACCGCGCTCGGTCCCGACCGTACGTACATCGGTCGCAACCCGCTGTTCGCGCATCGTCGCCTTGGCCACAAAGACCGCCTTGTCGAGCAGCCCCGTACGCTCCAGCGCGGCGACGACCTTGGGCATCTGGGAGCCAATTTTCATCAGGATAGTGGTGTCGAAGCTGTTGAGGACCGCGACCAAATCATCCACTCCATAGTTGGCGGGGATGATTGCGATCCGCTCCAGCCCATCGGCGAGCGATCGGCCCACCACAGCTGGAACGGCGGCGATCGAAGAGACGCCCGGCACGATTTCGACCGTGACGCCGGGCCATCGCCGCGCGGCTTCGCGTTGCAAATACCCGAAGGTGCTATAGAGCGACGGGTCACCCTCGGTAGCGAAGGCTACGCTGCGGCCAGCGTCCAGATGCTCGCCGATTTTGGTGAATGCAATCTCCCAGGCTTTGCGCAGACGCGCCGGCTCCTTGCTCATCGGAAAGGTCAATAACAGACGCTGCTGGCCGACCACCTTGCCGATTACCGGTTCGATGATCTTCCATGCCATCGAGGCGCCGTAGTCCGAACTCCTGGGCAGAGCCAGAACCTCAACCCGCTTGAGCGTCTCCACCGCGCGCAAGGTCAACAGATCGGGCGCGCCGGGACCCACGCCCACGCCATACAAGACAGGGTAACTCATTGGGTCGAACCTCCGGCACTCAGCGGTTTTTGGGCCGCGAAAATCTGGATCGGATTGAGAGCTTCGAAACGCAGGTAGCGCGCCAGTGGCTCGGCGCGCGAAACTTGCAGTAGGGTCACCTCGGGCACGATGCCGCGCCTGCGCATAGCGCTGTAAACCTCGGCAGAGTTCTCCAGCGTAATCGCGTTGACCACCAGGTGCCCGCCCGGGCGCAACCGCTCCAGGGCGATCTCGACGATCTCGTCCATGCTGCCGCGGCTACCACCGACGAATACTGCGTCGGGAGTTTCGAGCTCGGCCAGAGCCTCGGGGGCGCGGCCGGCGATGACGCGCACGTTGTCGATTGCGTGGGTGAGCAGATTCTCGCGGCAGATCTCCACGCCCTCGGGATCGAACTCGATCGCATAGACGCGACCCGCAGAAGCCAGCATCGCGGCCTCGATCGAGATCGAGCCCGAACCTGCGCCGATGTCCCAGACCACGCTATCGGGGCGCACCCGCATCGCGGCCAACGACAGCAAGCGCACTTCGCGTTTGGTAATTAGCCCCTTTTTGGGCATCCGCTTGGCGAATTCATCTTCATGAAGAAACGGGATTGCGGTGGGCGCCCGCCAAGCGGGATTGGTGCGCTCCAGAATAAGCACATTGAGCGGGCCGATATCAGGGCAGGCGGCCAGCTCTTGTAGCGAAAATTGGCGCACCCGCTCATCGGGTCCCGCCAGATTTTCGCACACCCACGCTCTCCATTCGCCCTGGCCGTGTGCGAGCATCGAAGCGGCCAGGCGCACCGGCGTGTTGTCGGGATCGGTGAGAACCGCAGCCTTGGCGCAAGTGCGCAGGCGGGTCAGGAAGCCCTCGGCACTGCGGCCGTGCAGAGAAATCAGCGCGGCATCGTCCCATTTCAGTCCAGCGCGCGCAAAAGCCCACTGGATCGAGCTGGGATGGGGAATCACGCTTACGTGTTCGGCACCAAGCCGCTTGATTACCAGCGCGCCCACGCCAAAGAACATCGGATCGCCCGAGGCCAAAATACAGACGTTATTCTCGTCGGCCGCCTGCGCGATTCGATCCAGCGCCGCCGGCAGTCCATTCTTAAGGACAATTCGGAGCCCGGTGAATTGGGGAAAAAAGGCCAGGTGGCGCTCGCCGCCCGCCAACACCTGGGCATCCGCGACCGCGCTTACCGCACGGCTGGAAAGCCCCGCGCAACCATCGTCGCCAATCCCAATTACAGTTACCGCGCGCGGCCGAGTCATGCTCGCACCTGGGTGGAGATTAACAACAGGGCGTGGATGATCGCCACCGCGATCGTGCTGCCGCCCTTGCGCCCCCGCGCCACGATATACGGCGTCGCCAAGCGCAGCGCGGCTTCCTTGGACTCGGCGGCGGAAACAAAGCCCACTGGTACGCCGATCACCAACGCCGGTCGCGCGCCCTCTTGCTCAACCAGGCGAACGGTCTCCAGAAGCGCGGTGGGCGCGTTGCCGATCGCTACGATCGCGCCGTCAAGAACACCGGCGCGCCGCGCCTTGCGCATCGCCTCGATCGCCCGCGTGCTGTTGGCCGCCTTGGCCGCCGCGATCACATCGGGATCGGAAATAAAGCAGTGGGTGACGCACCCGTAACTGCTCAGGCGTTCCTCATTAAGTCCAGCACTAATCATCTTGACGTCCACGACGATCGCGCAACCGGCGCGCAACGCGGCAATTCCTGCAGCCACGGCCTGGGGATGGAAGCGCATCAGATCCTTGAACTCGAAATCGGCGGTGGCATGGATAACCCGGCGCACGATTTGCCACTGATCGGCAGAAAAATCGTGCGCACCTGCTTCGCGATCTATAATCGCGAAACTGCCGTCTTCGATATTGCGTCCCAGCGCGGTCATTTGGCGCATATCGTTGATACGCCCGGGGTCGTTCATTGGCCTTGCTCCGCTTGGACCGGTGCCTGCGTGGTGTCGGCCGGGTCGCAGCCCAGTAGCTTGCCGTTGAAATCAATCAAACAAACGCGCACCTGGAGCCCAGGACCGGCGTGGCGCGTGCCCTGCTCCACCACGCGGCGGCAGATCTGCGCAGCGATCGGAATATCGCGCGCCGAGCACAGCTCCAGCACATGGCGCGCAGTGTTGGCAGCGCGAATCTCGGCGCACACCTCCGCGCCAGCGCCCAACTCAGCGGCCAGCGTGGCCAACAGCTCCATATTGACCTCCGAACCCGCGGCGTGGGTCTGCATCCGCCCGTCGGCCATCTTGGATAGCTTGCCGATCATACCCACGATAATGGCACGCTGGAGCTTACGGCGGGCACAATGCTTGAGCGCAATCCCGACGAAATCTCCCATCTGGATAAACGCGTCCTCGGGCAACTGGGGGAAAAGCTGCATAGCGTATGCTTCTGACTTGCCGCCGGTGGTCAAGACCAAGCTGCGTAGGCCGCGCTCGACGGCGACGTCAATCGCCTGGACGACGCTGGCCTTGAAGGCCGCGGTGGAATAGGGCCGCACGATGCCCGTCGTACCTAGAATCGAGATCCCGCCGATCAAGCCCAGCCGCGCATTGATGGTTCCCTTGGCCATCTCCTCGCCGCCCGGCACGCTGATTGTGACCACCGCGCCACGATACTCGCTGCCGGCAAGTTCCTCCGCGACCATTTCGATGATGTTGCGCCGGGGCGGCGCAGTGATCGACGGACCACCGACCTCCAGCCCCAGGCCGGGCTTGGTAACCGTCGCCACCCCTTCCCCGCCGCGAATTTCGATTCCCGGCTCGGTGCGCAGTCTGACCTCAGCAACCAGTTCAGCGCCGTGCGTGCAATCGGGATCGTCGCCGGCATCCTTGATAATGCTGCACAAAGCGCTTCCTTGTGAGCGCTCGCAGCGCTTGAGCGCAAAACGTACCTTGGTCCGGTTGGGCAGCGTGGTTTCGATCTCGCTGAGCGCAGTCTTTTTTACCAGGCAGCGAGCCGCCGCCTTGGCCGCCGCCGCCGCGCAGGCCCCAGTAGTGAAACCGGTACGCGTGCCCTTGGGATTTCGCGCCGGCACCTCGCTTGTTGCCATACTTGCGCCGCTCCTCAGGAGACCGCTCTACGCTCCGGATTGTTGAAGAAGGCCTCCAACTGAATCTGCTCCTTGGCCATTCCAAGCTCGATCAGCCTTTCGCGCAAGGGATAGATCACCGCACCATCGCCGGCCAGGTAGGCGCTGGCAGGAAGCGCGGGCCCTAGCGCGCTCTCCAAGGCGAGGAGCGCGGCACCCAGCCGCGAAGCCTCGCCCGCAGGCGGCGCCGCGGCGACGCTGAAACGGCGACAACAGGCGGCGATTGCGTCATGGGCAAACGCAGGCGGGAGAAAATAGTCGGGCGATGGCACGAACCACAACGCCGTCGTGCTCGTCGCCTCGGCACGGCTGCGCATCCCGCGCAACAGCCCAAGGGCAGCGGTGATTCCGGTATCGGTGGCGAATAAGAGTCGCTCGCCCGCGCCGGCACCGTGGCTGACGAACTTACCCCACGGACCGCTGAAGGCCAGTTCGGTACCCTCCGCTATACGATGCATGAAGTTGGAGCCCGGACCCTCGCCCAGACGACGCACCGCAATCTGGAACTGGCTCTGTTCATCATCGGCTGAAAGGATGGAATAGGCCCGCTTGGCGATTTTGCCGCCGCCCAAATCGACGCCCGTGTTGACGATAATGTATTGGCCACCCGCAAAACCCAGCTGCCCCTCGGCCAAGGCGAAGGTCAACAGCCTGGCCTCTGGCCCCAGGTGTTGCGCCCTTACCAGGCGTGCGTTTCGCGACTGCGCCATCCGACTTAATCCGCCGGATAGATTTCGTGCACGAAATCGTGCATCTGCTCGAGGTCGTGAAACAGACGAGTGAGGGCGTCGATCTGATTGGCCAGCTCCATTTCGACCTTCTTGGTTAGGATAACGAGGCTGCGCAGGTAGGGTAGCTTGGCGTCGGCGGCGCCGGTGTTGGCAACCCGCTCCTCAAGCATCGAAACCGCACTTTCGTAAAACTGCCTCAGGCTGTCTAGATCCCGCGCCTGGCACATCGAGCGCACTGGTCCGGGCCGATCGGCGCCATCACCCAGTTCAGCCAACTCATGTTGACGGGCGGCCTCATCCCGCAATCCCAACAGCCCCATCAGGCCCAAGCGCAACCCCGCGATTTCATGACAAGCCATCGCCGCCTCTCTTTAATGCATAATCCCGTCAACCAGCCGCGCCACCAGCCGGTCCCCCAGCAGGTGCTGCTCGACCAGCTCGCTGGCGTCAGCCGGATTGACTCCCCGGTACCAAATCCCATCGGGGTAGACCGCCAGAGTTGGGCCCTCGCCACATCGTCCCATACACGAGGTGCGCGTAACTCTGATTTCGCGCTGCCGGCCCGCTCGCCGCAGCATTCGGCGCAACGCTGCGATAAGCGCAATACTGCCGCGCGCGGCGCAATCGACGTTGCCGCAGACCAGCACGTGCTTGCGGACAACGGGATGGGCATGCTGATGAGGCATCGCCTGGGCGTGAGTCTCCAAGTGGCGTGCACTCCACAACAACGAACGAAATCCTCCTACCTGCTCGGCAATCGCGCCAACCGGCCGCCGATACTGGCAATTGTCGCAGGGCAGCGATGCGCCCTGGCCCAACGCCTCGTCAATTCGCTCTTCGATCACCTTCAGCAAACTGGGATGGATACCCAGATGACCGGCCAAGTTGACGGCGATCCAAGGGTAGCGCTGATTAAAGGCACGCAGTTGCTCACGGAGACGACCTACCAGCCGGCCACCAAACAACAGGTAGGGCACCACCACAATCCGCTCAGGACGGGCCCGCGCCACCAGCTCGATACTCTCTTCGAACAGCGGGGTGGTAATTCCAATAAACGTCGGCACCACCCAACCCAGCCCTCGCCCCTCACCGATCAGCCGTACGAGCTTGCAGAAATCGCCGTTGGCATCGGGGTCACTGGCGCCGCGTCCCACGACCACCAAGGCGGTCCGCCTGGGATCCGACAAGTCGCACGCCGCGCCCGCACGCTCGAAGGTCAACGCTGCGAGATCGGGATGAACGCCCAACACGCGGGCCGCCTGGAAGCTGACCTGGGGGAATTGTGCGCGCGCTCTCGCCAACGAGAGCGGGATATCGTTTTTGGCGTGGCCGGCGGCAAACAAGAAACAGGGCACGACGACCACGCGATCGTGATCGGCGGCCAGCGCCGACAAAGCATCCGCCAGCGCGGGTGCGGCCAACTCGACGTAGGCGTGATGGACGTCGAACTGGGGTCGGCGCTCCCGCAGGCAAGTGACCAGCGCTTCGAACTCCAGGTTAGAGGCTGGCTCGCGGCTTCCGTGGCCGAGCAGCACGATGGCTGTACGACCCATCGTGCTAACTTTGCGAGGCTGCGCCAAGCGCAATCCCGAGGCCGCCCAAAACAATCGGTGGCATCACACAACCCTCGTCCAGGCGTGGTAACCGAGGGTCTCAAACAGGCAGGACAGGCCGGACTCTCCGTTTCCACGCGGAGTCGAAACGTCCGATCGCTTCGGGTAGGTCTCCTGACTCGTGGGTTCAGCGGGTCTTACGACCCTTCATCGCCGCCTCTCGCCCTTCCCCAGGAGCATCGTCTCCCGAGTGGATCAATCCAAAGGCAACTTCCCACATACAGTGGCGGGACCGTGCCGGCTTCGCACCGGCTTCCCTGTTATGCCCTGATGGGCACCCGCAACGACCAATCGCTTGAGTTGTAGCGTCGGCAGCCGATCAAGTCAAATCTGGGCGGCTGCCTGCGTTTTACAACCCACACCGACCAAGCTTAAAGCGGGAGTCCTCGCCTGCGCTTCAAATCCGGCAGGCGCCGCTCTCGACCAAGGCGACGGCACGCCGGTAACTCTCGGGAGTGTCTATCCCCAGGCAGTAACCGTCGATCAGGTGAGCGTACAGAGGCTGCTGTTCGGCCAGCAACCTAGGGAACAAGTCCTTGGCGAAGTCAAAGAATTGGGCTGGGGGTATCTGGGCCACCACCGCGGGCACGATTAAATAGACCCCGGCATTGACCAGCGAAGAGAGTTCGTCGTCGGCACCCTCGACAAATTCAACGATGCGCCGGTCGGCATCGATCTTCACTCGTCCGCCTGCGATCCCGGTATGCGGATGGCGGTTACGATCGAACACGGCGACGCTCACCGCTGCTTGCCGGCGCCGATGCTCGTAGCACATCGCCGCGAGATCGATAGCGACCAGGTTGTCGCCATAGATCACCAACACGACGTCATCCCAGTGGCCCGCGATGTTGCGCACCGCGCCGGCGGTGCCCAAAATCGTTGACTCTTGCACATAGTTAATCCGCACTCCCGCCAACTCATTCCCGATCACTTGTCGAATTTTGTCGGGCTTGTAATGCAGGTTGATCCACACCTGCTCGATACCCTGACTTGCCAACCAACGCAGGTTGCGCGCCAAAATCGGCTCGCCCGCCAGAGAAAGCAACGGCTTAGGCAGATCACCTGCGACAGCGGCAATTCGGCTACTCTTGCCGGCGGCTAATACAATTGTTTTCAACGGTGGCTCGCGCCGGCTTTCGACTCCAATCCGCCGAGGCCGTGCCGTTGATAATATTCCACGAAGCTACGCAAGCCAGTCTCGAGGTCCACCGTGGGCCGCCAACCCAACGCGGTCGCAGCGTCTATGTTCGCCAAGGTCTCCTGCGCCTCGCCCGGCATGTCCGGCTCGTAAATGGCCGGAATATCGCTGTGCAGGATCGCCGCGATCTTTTCATAAATTTGCTTCACAGAATGGTTTCGCCCACTACCCAAATTAAAAACCCGGTCGTCGGTACGGGGATCGTCGATACAGAGCAGGTGAAAGGAGTTGACGTCGTCGACGTGGATGAAATCTCGGCGCTTTTGGCCACTTCCATAGATTGTTGGCGACTCACCCCGCATCAATTTCAGAATAAAGGCGCTCATCACTGGAGGAATCGTGCGCCGGTAGTCCTGGCGCGGCCCGTAAACACAGAAATATCTCAGCGCGGTCGTGCGCAGGCCGAAGTAGCGCCGATATGCCTCGGCAAACGCCATGCCAGCCATTTTACTTACCGCATAAAAGCTCTCAGGCCGCAGCTCGCTCTCCGGCGTCGGCAAAACCTGGGATCCCTCGTATAGCGAAGAGGATTCTGCATAAATAACCTTGCGCGCGTTTGCCATGCGTGCGGCTTCGAACACCTGAACCGTGCCCGTAACGTTGATTGACGCCGTTTCGACCGGATCCTGCTGGCAGTCGGCAATACAGTTTTTGGCCGCCAGATGAAAAACCACGTCCCCTTCCCTGATCAGCCCGCTCAGTTTGCTATCCCTGATGTCAATCCGGTGGAACTCCACCCCGTCGGGAATCTGCTCTGAAACGCCATAGGCCAAATTGTCGACACCGATCACTCGGTAGCCTTCGCTCAACAAACGATCAGCCAGGTTGCTGCCGATAAACCCGGCCACGCCGGTAATCACGATACGTGGTTTCATAAATTCCTATCGCTAAGATGGCTCATTACCCAAGTTTGGTTGGCAAATCGACCCATTCGGCGCGCTCCGAAGCGCACTTGAACGCGAGTTCACCCTGCGCCATGCGCGCAAACACCACAGATGGTATCATTGTAAATGATACCCTGTGGAGCGCTAACAAACCCTACAACGGCGACATCATGTATTCCGTGGTTTAAAAACCTCGGCCCGCTAGTCGAGATCGCTGCCATCAGCGACCTCACTCCGGAGGGTGCATCCACGGTCGCTCGGGAGGCCGGAATTCCGGCCGCTTATCTTGATGCCGAAAAGCTGATTGCAAAGGAACGGCCCAATATGCTCGACATCTGCACCCCGCCGGCAAAGCATGCCAACCTCACTCTGGCGGCGATGGAACAGGGCCGCAGCCTGCTTATCGAAAAGCCGCTGGCGCTGACCCTGGAGGATTGCGATCGAATTGTGGAGACATCCCGCGCGCGCAACCTGCAGTATGAATATCTCACACGGCTTGTTTTATGAATCATTCACACAGGCGCGGGCAATGGTGGAATCGGGTCAATACGGTCGGTATGCAAGTGGTTTCAACACCGACCGCCCACATGACCTCACTGGTGTCATACGCTTATCGGGGGCGCGATTGGCGAAACCAGCCCGCACCCTGTCTACATGTCATTGGCCTTTCTCAAAAGTGTCGAGTCGGTGACCGTCGATGCTGTTAAGCTTTTACCACAGTACGCGCAATCGGCATTCGGAAATTATCGCATAAATCTGGTTAGCCAGCGTCCGCGGCACGATCAATGTCAATTAACTTACGCGACTCAACAATGCGTCATCCGGGTGGAAATCGCCTGCGCGGACGCTACAGTATTCGCCGGTATGCTTAGTAGCCGAAATCGACCCGGCGCCGATTACTGCCACTCGTATTTTGTCCTTCCGACACTTTTTCTTTCTCACCTGGCGCATTATTCGTGGGCCGCTCTCCGCGATCCTTTCCTACTCGCTATTCCGCTTAGCTGATCAGCTCTCGCGTTTCATCGACGGCAGCGCAATCTCCGAGAATGTAGCGTCTGTACCACAAATCAAACATTATCACTCCATATAGTTCGTAGGAATAATCGCATCGTCCGGCACGATGTTGGCCGCGGAGCGATTCAAGGTAGTCCCAATCGAAGATCCCCTGCCGCAGTGTTGCCGCCCGAGTCATGAAGCGGTCGAAGTAGGAACCTAGTGCCTCGTTGATCCACAGAGCCAAAGGCGCCACGAACCCCTTCTTTGGCGCCACGGCGTTGGCGGCCGGCAATAGATCACTAAACGCCTGCTTAAGCGTAATTTTGCTGCGAGATCCGCGAAGTTTGTCCTCAAACGGAATGTTAAAGCTATGATCCACCACGCGGCGGTCCAGAAATGGCACGCGCACCTCGACACTTGCGGCCATGCTCATCTTGTCGGTATACTCGAGCAAATTGTCCACCAGGAAGGTTTGGACGTCGGCACCGAGCACTCGGTTGAGATCCGTGAGGTCGCCGTCCAGATAGCGGCGAACCACTCGGTCGGACGATGACAGTTCGCGCACGCGGTGGTTGTCGCGAAGCAGCGCCTTCTTTTCCTCCTCGTTAAGATAATAAGTCCACTTGGTGTATTGACTGGCAAAATCGGCGTCGATCCCATCGACAAGTTGCCGGATCCTTCGCAGCTTCGGATTGTGCAGCCGGTCCGGAATCAGGCTCAGCAGGCCGCGCGCGCCTTCAAAGGCAAATTTGGGCACGAAGCGGAGCCAGCGCGCAGACGCTACCGCGCGATAACGCGGATAGCCCGCGAACAGTTCATCACCGCCCGCGCCACAAATCGCAACAGTCGCCTCGGGTCGGGTCGCCGAGCAGATCAGATACATCAAGTACGAAGTAGGGTTAGCAAAGGGCTGGTCGAAATACTCTACCAGCCGCAGGATATCATAGGGTCTGCCGGCATTGACGGTTATTTCGTGATGCTCAGTGGCAAAATGTTCTGCGACTTTGCGCGCCGCCTCGCGCTCATCGTAGGACTCCATGTGCTGTCCTTGGAAGGAGACCGTGAAGGTCTTGACTGGCTTAGATGAAAGCTGAGCCATCAGGCCCACCAATATCGGCGAATCCACCCCACCGCTGAGAAAGGCGCCCAGCGGCACGTCACTTATCATCTGCGCGCGGACGCTCTCGGTCAGCAACTCCCGCAGGCGCATGGTCGCGTCGTCCGATGACCAGCGTTCGCCAACCGTGCTTTGCCCGGGGCTCCAAAAGCGCTCCAGTCGAATCTTATCGCTGTCCAGGTCCAGCTCCAGCGTATGCGCGGGCGGCAACTGGTCAATTCCAGCAAACATGGTGTGCGGCCCGGGTACGCAATTGAAAGTCAGAAAGTCGTATAGTCCCTGCCAATTGAGATCGGGAGAATAGGCGCCCGCCGCCAGGATTGCTTTGATTTCGGACCCGAAGAGAAACCGGCCATCGTGATGATAATAATACAAGGGCTTGATACCAAGTGCATCACGCGCGAGAACCAGCTTACGGGCCGGACGGTCCAGCAAGGCAAATGCAAACATTCCCTCCAGCTTTTGGATTCCCGCGCGGCCTTCACTTTCGTAAAGATGAAGGATTACTTCGGTATCAGTCTGCGACTTGAAACGATGGCCCAGCTTAACTAATTCCTGACGCAATTCCGGAAAATTATAGATCTCCCCGTTAAATACCAGCCAGAGCTTCCCGGAACCATTGCTCATCGGCTGATGGCCGGCGGGCGAAAGGTCGATAATGCTTAGGCGCCGATGTCCCAAGCCCACCCTATGCTCCTCGAAGAACTCGATGCCGCAATCATCCGGACCGCGATGTCTGAGCGTATCAGTCATCGCGGTAAGCACGGAGCGTTCACCCCAGTTAACGGAGCCGGTTATGCCGCACATCGCTGACTACCGGTCGAAATATCACGCATCTTAAAGTGAAGACTCGAATTCGCCATAGCGAGCTTCATCAGGCGGGCTTTTCAACCTCCACCTTCATAAAGAAACCATGGCGGTCGCCGACAAATTTTTGTCACGAAACCAGCTGGATACACTTTCTGAATCAAACGCCAGACGCATCCTTGGTATTTGTCGGAGAGCTTGAAAGTCAGCAGACGCTTCAGTGAGATCAACGCCGTAGGCATGCGCCCCCGCGCGTGCCCATCGAATAAAATCGGTGCCGACGCCCAGGCCAACCGCGAGCACGCGCTTACCCCTGACCCGCGCGAGTTGTGCGAAGAGCCCCGTTGGCCGGTTGATCTTCTTAAAGCCCCTGCGCCGTATTTATACTCAGGACTTCGCTGCGAGAACAGCAAATAACTCTGGAATGCCAGGCAGGGCTATCGCTCGGGCGTATTTTCGAGGTTCTGCATAAGAGGTTTCAAGGTGAACGGGTCCATTCGCCGTAGGGTAAACCAGGGCAGCGACGCCACCTCTTCAATCCTGGCTGGATCCCAGGTTTGCCAGCCATCGTGAGGCGCGGAAATCAGCTTACCGGTAAGCGGAAGGGATTCTTTAGAAGCCAGAAAAACCGCCAACTCCGCCGGCAACTCGCGCGGCACGCCACCCTTGCCGGTTTCTCTCAGCTCGCGAATCTGCGCCAACAGACGGCCTGCCCGTTCACCCGCGGCCAGCACCTCGTCTTGAAGTTTGGTATCGACCGCACCTGGTGCGATGGCATTGACACGGATATCGTACTGCTTGACCTCCTCAGCCAAAGTCTCGGTCAGTCGCACAACCGCTGCCTTGGAAGCGCCATAGGCCGAGAATCGAGCCAATGGAGCGGTCGCGCCTCCTCCTGAATAATTAATTATGCTGCCCGAGCGCTTCTCCACCATGTGAGCCAGAACCGCTCGACAACACAAAAACGTCCCGTATAGGTTGATTTGGAACGCCTGGAGCCATTTCTCCGGAGAGACTTCCCACATCGGCCCGATCGGACCGTATACGCCTGCCGCGTTGACCAGTATGTCAACCGCACCGTAACTGTTCATCGCCGCAGCGACCAGATTGTGGACATCGACCGAATCAGTCACGTTAGCGACCTTCACGACAACCTCGCCACCCATCTGCGCAATGGTCCGCGAGACCTGCACCAATTCCGTTTCAGTTCGTGACGCGATTACCAGGCGCGCGCCCTGCCGAGCAAAAGCCAGGGCGGTAGCTTCGCCAATACCACGGCCTGCTCCGGTCACAATCGCAACCTTACCTTTGAGTTTCAATGTTTGTCTCCGCCAGCTGTGGCGTAACGATCGCTGGCCATGGTCCGCAACTTATCTGCCAATGCCGGAGTAAGTAAAGCCGGCCTCGCGCAGCAGCCCCGGATCCAGCAAATTGCGCGAATCGATAAATAGCGCTCGTCGGGTGGCGCTACGTAAACGTTTTAAATTAACATCGTTTAGCCCATCCCACTCGGTTACCAATACGACCGCGTCGCTGTCCGCGGCCGCCTCATAAACATCGGCGCACATCTTGAAGGGGGGAAGGTCCGGCACCTCGCCTAGACGGGCCAACGGGTCGAAGGCTTTGACCACCGCGCCTCCTTGGTCGAGTTGGCGAATAATGTCTAGGCTAATGGCACGCCGCAAGGTGCTGGTGCCAGCCTTGTAGGTGAGGCCCAAAATCGCCACCTGCAAACCCTTAAGCGACCCGTAATGTCTAATCAGCTTTCGCGCGATCAAGCCGGCACGAGAATCATTGACCGCCACCGTGGCATCGATAAGAGCGGTCTTGAGCGTGGTCCTGCTGCCCAACTCTTGCAATGCCCGCAGCTCGCGGCCTAGCGTGCCTCCGGCGAATCCCAGTCCCGGGGAAAGAAATGCGTATGGGCCGATACGCCGGTCCAACTTCATGATCTTGGCAACCTCGCTGGCGTCGGCGCCCAACTCCTCGCACAGATCGGAAATTTCATTAATGAAGCTGATCGACGTGGCAAGAAACGCATTAGAGGCGTGCTTTGCCATTTCCGCTGAAGCCAGATCAGTGGTCACAACGGGACGCTTTAAAGGCCGGTACAAATCGGCCAAGCGCGATGCAGTCGCCGGATCGTCACACCCGATGACAAACCGATCGGCTTGACGAAAGGTCTCGACGGCTGCCCCTAGGCGTAAAAATTCTGGCACGTAGGCCACAGTCACGGGATTAGCCGGGTTGTTTTCACTGACCAACTCCGCCAACTTCCGACAGGTCCCGATAGGAACCTGAGCGGTAATTACTAGAGTTAAATCTCCGGACCTGGACGCGGCAATTCGCCGAGCCGCCGCAATAATAGTTTCCAAATTGGAGCGGTCGTGGGTATCGACAGGCGTATCGATCGAGATGTACGCGTAATCAGCGCCGCGCAAGGCCCGCGCATAATCACTGGTAAATTCGAGCCTGCGCGCATCCAAATTACGCCGCACAATTTCGCCCAACAGCGGCTCGTAAACTGCCGGCTCGCCATGGTTCAAGGAATCAACCAGTTGCGATTCATCCACGCCACGAACCTGATGTCCGAGGTCCGCCAAGCAAGCGCTGAGAACCGCGCCCTGATGCCATAATCCCGCAATGCAGATATTCGCCATTAGTTCCTACTTCAATTTCGAAAGCCAAGTCGAAATCGTACTCATCAACTCCAAATAAGCTACAGTCTTGAGGCCGTATGGGTGCTCACTGACCGATATACCGCGTCGATCACTTGCAGCGCCTTGAGGCCATCGCGACCGCTACCTATCGGTTGAGCACCATGCTCGATGGCGCGCCTGAATTCCCGCCATTCGGCCGCCCAAGAACCATCCGGACCTGAATATTCGATGCTCTCCTCCTGAGGCACGCCGCCCTCCATCCGGCGACGGCCAATAACCAGTCGCTCGATTCCATAACTTCCGCCCAAACCTTCTATCAGTAGATAGCCGGTTCGACCGAATACTTCGAGTGAAAAAAGGTTTTTCCACTGGGTCCAACTGACGTGGAGCGAGGCGGTCTGACCGCGGGCGCCACGAAACATCGCGAAGGCGTTATCCTCGGCCGGGCGCACGTGCGCCGCCGACTTCCAGACATAGGCCGCGGTATAGCCGAAAGCTTCCTCCAGATCCGGAACGAACCAATTAAACAGGTCGATAAGATGCACGCCCTGGTCAAGCAACTCTCCGCCTCCCGAAACATTGACGTCCGCCCGCCATTCCCGTTCGTAGCCCGGTCTACCGCCGTGCCCGTAGCGGCCTCGAAGAAAGAGCACTTCACCGATCGCTCCTTGTTCGTAGAGTTCATGGGCGCGAAGCACCGCGGGGTGAAAGCGATGGTTGAATCCGGCTTTCAGGACCAGACCGGAATTGCTTTCCAAAGCAGCTATAACCGTCCGCGCCTCGGCGAGATTTCGCGCCATCGGCTTTTCGACCAGCACGTGTTTCCGATGGGTCAGCGCTTCAACGGTAACCGGGGCGAGCCAGTCGTTGGAAGTCGCCACCACCACCGCATCGAGGTCGGCGCGCGTAATCGCCCGCCAGTCGGTTGACCATTCGCATCCCATATCTTGCGCGACGTGACGGGCGCGGTCAGGATTGGTGTCGCCAACCACGACCACCCGGTCGCCGCTCTCCCGTGCTATCCTGGCACGCCGGGCGCCGATCAAGCCGCAGCCCACAACCCCGATTTTTATTTGTCCAATCTTCAAAGTTATTGATTAACCTGGTGTGCCTGCTGAAGTCTGGTGGCTTTCCTTGGACATGCCATTACACTACACTGCGAGCGCAGTTGGTGTTTCTTTTCCGAAAAGAGCCAATGTCATTTCACTGCTGCCGGACGACTTCAACGCTCTTTAGCGGGCACGCTCCCATTTCATTTCATTAGCGCGCAGTGCTGGATGCGAAACAATCAGGTGCCAAATGATGCCTTGGAATGCTTCCGTGTGAGGAGTAACCGTGGCCTCCTGGATTGTGGGCACAATCACGCAAGCATCGGCCGCCTGCGCGGTGTAGCCACCATCGCGACCAACGACTCCGAACACTCTGGCACCAACCGAGCGCGCCAGCTTTATTGCCTCGACCAGGTTGACACTGATCCCGCGCTCCTCGCTGCCCCCACCCACCGAAAAAATCATCAAGGCATCTTTCGCCGACAAGCGGCTACCGGCCAGCCAAGCCGCATAAGCGCCGTTCCAGCCGTCGTCATTGATCCGGGCGGTCAGCTCCGACACGTTGTCGGTTGGCGCATAGCTCTCGATATCGGCGATTTTACGGAAATCGTTGACCGCGTGTGAAGCGTTGCCCGCACTTCCGCCCACTCCCAAGATAAATAATCGCCCGCCTGTATCGCGCAGCGCGACTAGCCCCTCAACAATTTTGATGATGGCTGGCCGCGAAAGGAGGCCAGAAATTTCTACCACCTGAGCCAAGTAAGCATCCACGTAATCTCTGACTTCTTCTTTCATTCGACGTACCCCAAATCAGGCGCGTGGGCCGCCACCCCGCCGGCTCATCTACCTGGTAGTCGACGTCCTTCGCGCGGTTGTATTCACCGTCCAGCAGGATAACCGCGCAACCGGCGCCGCTGCCGGCACATCGCGCCGCGAGCCGCGGTTAAATTAACCCTCACTCCATGCATGGGCATTAGCCACCGCGCGTCACCTCGGGAGCGATGTTCGTCTCGAAGCCGTTCACCAGCTGCAGGCGATAATTTATTGACTCACCAGCGGGCAAAATCGAGAGGCAGGCTTGAGTGGCGGCCTTCGTCCACCAACGCATGTTGTGATATCTCGAGGTAAGTTTATAGGCTGCTTTGATCGCTGCTCAGCCGCACCAACTCGTGGAGGCGCTCGCGCGTTTGTCCAGCCGCGGTGCCAGCACCACGCGGCCGCCATAGCTTTCGACGAACCGGGCGTCAGCAAGGAGGTTGCCTTGGTAATCCTCGCCCTCAATTAGCACATCTGGGCGAATTAGGCGAATAGCCTGATCGGCCTGCGTGAAGTCGACAACCGTCACGTAGTCCACCGCCGCGAGCGCAGCTACAATGCGGGTCCGGTCCTCTTGAGAATATATCGGCTGGCCTATCCTCTGGGGCCGCCGCGCGCCGCTATCGCTAGCGAGCCCCACCACCAGTAAATCGCCCTGCGAACGGGCGAATTCCAGCAAATGAACATATCCAGCGCGAAATAAATCAAAACAACCGTTGGTGTAACAGATTCTCCGGCCCTCACCCCGGTTTTGCTCTAAGCGCACCGCCAGTTCCTGGAGGCCCACGATCTTGTTTTCCGAACTCCTGTGGCTATAACGCAGCGCGCAGTCGATGTCCTGGCGCGAAATAATGCTAGCCCCCTGGCGCGACACCTGCACACCGGCGGCGGCATTGGCAATCCTAGCCGCGGTCGGTCCGTCGGCACCACCAGCGAGCAGCAGGCCAAACGTAGTAAGCACGACGTCGCCGGCACCTACGACGTCGTAGACATCCCGCGGCTGGGTTGGAATATGGCCTCCCCCACCCTGGCGCAGCCCTAAGTACATACCGTCACGGTCCAGCGTGATTAGACAGCAATCGAGATCTAATTGCTCGATCAGATGGGCTGCGGCGCGCGGCCAGTTATCGGCCAATGATAAATCCAGGCCGGTGGCGCGCTGTGCCTCGAAGCGATTGGGAGTAAGTGCAGTGGCTCCGCGATAGATGGAGAAGTCGGCGCTAAGTCGCGGATCGACGATTACGGGCTTGCTCGCCCGGCGCCCCCCCTCGATCAGAACGCGCAGCAGCTTGGGCGTCAGCACGCCTTTGTTGAGGTCCGAGACCAGCGCGCCGTCCATCGCGGCGATCTTGGTCTCCAGCAGCTCTAACAGGCGCGCTTCGATCTCCGGCTCGATAGGCCGCACATCCTCGCTATCCACCCGCAGAAGTTGCTGCGTGGCGCGCTGCGCCGACATCACCCAGCCAAGCATTCGCTCTTTTACAATCGTAGGACGCCCAGGGTCGCGCACTACCGAACTGATGTCCACCCCCAGGGCGGCCAATAACTGAGTGATCAGCATGCCGTTGGGGTCTTCGCCAATCAGACTGAGCAGCGCCGGTTTGGCGCCCAGGGAACTAAGATTGGCGCAGACGAAGGCGGCGTTGCCCAGCCGCTCTTCCCGCCGCTGCACGCGCAGGACTGGAATCGGGGCTTCCGGCGAGACGCGTTCGACCGTCCCCCACACGTAGCGATCCAGTACGCTCTCGCCGGCGACCAAGATGCGCAAAGGAAGTGGGAAACTGGGCATGGCTAAATTAGCACTCATAAGCTCCGATAACTTCAATATAGTAGTTGTTTACTTTGCTTTACTCCAAAGCCCGGAGACAAATATGCGGAATGAGCGATAGGGTTCGCCGGCTCGCCTCGCTGTTGTAATTGTTGAGCCCGAGCCAGGGAGGGACCGACGAGCCCAGGAGACGGCGAGGTGCCGCCGAAGGCTATCAGGCATGCGAGAAGATGGAGAACCTAGGCGCGGCCCGTTCTGGGGCGCAGTCGAAGCCGAGGGGCACTACCCAGCCTGTGGAACACTCAAGCCAATGGCCTTCGGTGTGATGTTGGAGTCGCCCTGAGCGGGTCAGCCGCCACTATGCCAAGTTGTGGCCCACAGGGCCGTCTTCGCATGTTCCAATTCCGGTTTAGTTCGTGGCCAAGCCAGCGCTGCTCCCTTCTGGCTGATGCGACTTTCACCAGATGCCCGATTCTAGCTACGCTGCCAGACATTGGGTTGCATGCGCGAGCGATGATTCAGGACGGTTCAGTCAGCGATATATCGCAGACTGCCTGTTCGTAAGCAAAAGGACCAATCTCTGTTACCGGCCAAGCTCCCAAGCCACGGCGGCAACCAACAGGGGAAACATTATCTCATGATGGCCGGTAAGCGCGGTGGAGCGTCCGCCGTCCTCTGTAGGTCGCTGCAAAACATTCATACGCGGCCGATATTGTCGGATGAAATCCATGTCGGCGGTAGTTAGTTAGGCGCCGCACTTGCCGGCCGAGATTGCGCGCCAGATTGAGTGCCTTGACGAACACTTCCGGGAGAATCACCGCCGAGCCCAGATTGAGCACCACGCCACGCGTCAGGGTTGCAACCACCGCCGTTAAGCGATGGAAATCACGGAGCGTCGCTTTGCCGATCGCGGCTCCGTCGGCCTTGGGGTGCATGTGTATGATGTCGGTGCCTATGGCCACGTGTACCGTGGCCGGCACGCCAGCTTCGTGAGCCGCCGCCAACACACTCAACTCGCGAAACTCGAGCCTGGCCTCGACGATTTCCTGTCCCGCCACCTCACCCAGCCCACGCCCTTCGCGAGCCGCCCTTTTCGCCACCTCGCTTAGGAAGGCTCCCGTCTCCTCGGCCATTCCGAAGCTGCCGTCGCTCAGTCCCGCGCCGACGTCTTCCGACGTACGGCCGGCCCAGGCCAGCTCGAAATCGTGGATGGTCTGTGGTCTGCCCCCCGAAAAGCGGCACGAAAATGAGTTAGAGTCTGTCACCGAGAGGAGACGGACGAATGCGGGCGAGTCGGTTCAACGAAGAGCAGATCATCGGGATATTGCGCGAGCATGAAGCGGG
>Ga0209061_1000535_pt1 | contig 91591 bp, 92 predicted proteins | sample Coa_R1_10_FD_187157 | JGI IMG/M metagenome (GOLD analysis project Ga0209061, IMG submission 187157) | Surface soil microbial communities from Centralia Pennsylvania, which are recovering from an underground coalmine fire - Coalmine... | ecosystem: Environmental > Terrestrial > Soil >...
GCCAGTTCCTGTTCTTCAGGAGCGACCAGGTCTGCGAAGTGTCGTATGCCGATCGCGGCGGCAAGTACCAGAAGCAGCGCGGCGTCACGCTGCCCCGCCTGTGACCGCGGCGCCCGCAAATCCGCCACAAAGCGCGCCTAGCAGGGTGCGGTTTCGCCGCAGCAACGCATTAACGATCTTCAAGGCATAGTTCGGCCCATGGACAAGATTCGCATCCGCGGCGGTCGGCCGTTGCACGGCGCAATCGCGATCGGCGGCGCCAAGAACGCGGCGCTGCCGCTGATGACCGCCTGCCTGCTGACCGACGAGCCGCTGGTGCTCAGGAACCTGCCGTTCCTGGTCGACATCACGACGCTGTCGCACCTTCTGGTGCAGCACGGCGTCTCGGTCACCATGCCGGGTGCCGAGGCGCCGGACGAGCAGGGCCATGTGCTCGAGTTGCGCGCCCGGCGTATCGTTTCGACCACCGCGCCCTACGATCTGGTGCGGCGCATGCGCGCGAGCGTACTGGTGCTGGGGCCGTTGGTCGCGCGCATGGGCGAGGCGCGCGTCTCGCTTCCGGGCGGCTGCGCCATCGGCACGCGGCCGGTCGACCTGCACATCAAGGCGCTCGAGGCGCTGGGCGCGACCGTGGTCATCGAGAAGGGCTACATCAACGCCAAGGCGCCCAAGGGACTCAAGGGCGGCGAGATCGTGTTTCCCTCGGTCTCCGTCGGCGCCACCGAGAACGCGCTGATGGCGGCGGCGCTCGCCGACGGCGAGAGCGTGATCGTCAACGCCGCGCGCGAGCCCGAAATCGGCGATCTGGCGCGCTGCCTCAACAGCATGGGCGCGAAGATCGAAGGCGCGGGCGGCGAGCGCATCGTCGTCACGGGCGTGCCGCGACTCCGCGGCGCGACGCACAGCGTGATTCCCGATCGCATCGAGACCGGCACCTATATGATGGCGGCGGCGATCACCGGCGGCGAGATCGAGCTTGTCGGCGCCCGCTACGACATGGTTGCGGCGGCGGCCCGCGCGCTCGAAGGCACCGGCGTCACGATCGAGCGGCTGCCCGGCGGCCTCAGGATCAGCCGCCGGGCCAATCGTCTCAAGGGCATCGACATCGCGACCGCGCCGTTCCCCGGCTTTCCGACCGACCTCCAGGCGCAGTTCATGGCGCTGATGACGCTCGCCGACGGCGATTCTATTATTACCGAAACCATCTTCGAGAACCGCTTCATGCACGTACCCGAACTCAACCGCATGGGTGCCGATATCAGCGTTCAGGGCGCCTCGGCGTCGGTCCGTGGCGTGGCCAAGCTCACCGGCGCACCGGTCATGGCGACCGACCTGCGCGCCTCGGTGTCGCTGGTGCTCGCCGGCCTCGCCGCCGAGGGCGAGACGGTGGTCAACCGGGTCTACCATCTCGACCGTGGCTACGAGCGGCTCGAAGCCAAGCTCGCCGCCTGCGGTGCGGCGATCGAACGGATGGCCGGCGAAGGCTGACGCCGATGCCGACCCGCACGATGCCGGAGCAGGGACCGACGCGCCTCCGTCTCAGGGCCGAGGACGAGGAGGATTTGGCGGTCATATCGGCAGTGCTGCAGGACGCCATGGTGCTGGTCGGCGACATGACGTTCGAGGCCGAGCACCGGCGCTTCGTTCTGGTCGCCAACCGCTACCGTCACGAGAACGAGGCCGAGCGCATTCGCCACGGCGAACGGGTGATGAGTGGCCTGCGCTTCGACCGCGTCACCGCCGTCAAGCGGCGGGATTTCGATCTCCACGACGCCGAACGGCTGATGGTTCTGCTGGCGGTGCGGGCGGAAAACGGCGCGCTTTATCTGGATTTCGCCGGCGGTGCCAGCATTCGGCTGGAAACCGAAGGCATCCTGTGCCATTTAGATGACTTCGGCGAGCCTTGGCCAACGCGCTTCCGCCCGCGCCATCCCGACGAGACCGCGCGTTAGGATCCGTCGGCTTTCAGCGCTCGTCCTGTCCGCTCTGGCGCCGGGCATTCACGCGCGGCGGGAACGTGGGGATGGCGGGCCCTGCGTCCGGCTGTGACGCGGGCGAAAGAGTGCGCCGTTTGGGGTCATTTCCGTTGGAGTGATCGTTGCTCGGTAACGAAACGCTGGTGCTGGCTCTGCCCAAGGGGCGCATCCTCGACGAGGTGGTGCCGGTGGTGAAGCGCGCGGGGATCGAGATCGAACCCGAGTTCGACGATCCGGACACGCGCAAGCTGCGCTTCACGACCAATCACTCGAATCTCGACGTCATCCGCGTGCGCAATTTCGACGTCGTCACCTTCGTCGCCTTCGGCGGCGCGCATATGGGGATCGCCGGCGGCGACGTGCTGATGGAGTTCGAGTACGCCGAGGTCTATGCGCCGCTCGATCTCGGCGTCGGCAGATGCCGCCTCGTCGTCGCCGCGCCCGCCGAGGACCTCGATCGCGACGACCCGGCGCGCTGGAGTGCGGTGCGCATCGCCACCAAATATCCCGCGATCACGCGGCGTCATTTCGCCGGCCGCGGCGTCCAGGCGGAATGCATTAAGCTCAACGGCGCCATGGAGCTGGCGCCGGCGATGGGGCTATCGCGCCGCATCGTCGATCTGGTCGCGACCGGCAAGACGCTGCGCGAGAACGGCCTTGTGGAGATCGAGCACATCGCCGACGTGACCTCCCGTCTCATCGTCAACCGCGTCGCGCTCAAGACGCGCAACGCCGAGATCGATCCCTGGATCGAGCGCTTCCGCGAGGCGGCCCGTGCCGCTTAGGCTCGCGAGCGCGTTGCCGGGCTTCGCCAGGGATTTCGCCGCGCTGCTCGACTTGAAGCGCGAGCTCGCCGCCGACGTCGACGCGGCGGTGGCGGCGATCGTCGACGATGTGCGGACAAGGGGCGACGCCGCCTTGATCGAGCACACGCGCCGTCTCGATCGGTTCGAGCTTACGGCGGCGACGCTGCGCGTGAGCGCTGCCGAGATCGCCGCCGCCAAGGCGCAGTGCAAGCCCGAGACGCTCAAGGCGCTGGGCCTCGCCGCTTCGCGCATCGAGGCCTATCACCGCAAGCAGACGCCGCAGGATCTCGATTACACCGACGCGATCGGCGTGCGCCTCGGTGCGCGCTGGCGGCCGATCGGTGCGGTCGGCATCTACGTGCCCGGCGGCAGCGCCGCCTACCCGTCGTCCGTGCTGATGAATGCGTTGCCCGCGAAGGTCGCGGGCGTGCCGCGCGTCGCCATGGCGGTGCCGGCGCCGGAAGGGGCGCTCAACCCCCTGGTGCTGGCGGCGGCCGAGCTTGCCGGAATCGGCGAGATCTATCGCGTCGGCGGCGCGCAGGCGGTCGCCGCGCTTGCCTACGGCACGGCCACGATCGCTCCCGTCGACAAGATCGTCGGCCCCGGCAACGCCTATGTCGCGGCCGCCAAGCGCCGGGTCTTCGGCCGGGTCGGCATCGACATGATTGCTGGCCCCTCCGAGATTCTGGTTCTGGCCGACGCTAAGAACGATCCGACCTGGATCGCGGCCGATCTCCTGTCGCAAGCCGAGCACGACGCCGCGGCGCAGGCGATCCTGATCACCGACGATGCCGCCTTCGCCGATGCCGTCGCCGCCGCGGTCGAGGCCGCGCTCGCGACGTTGCCGCGCCGCGCCGTCGCCGGCGAGAGTTGGCGGCGCTTCGGTGCGATCATCGTCATCCGACGCTGGGCCGAGGCCGCCGATCTCGTCAACCGCATCGCGCCCGAGCATCTCGAGATCGCCGTCGACGACGCGCTGACGCTGGCTGCCGACATCCGCAACGCCGGGGCGATCTTCCTCGGCCGCCATACGCCCGAAGCGATCGGCGACTACGTCGCGGGTCCCAACCACGTTCTGCCGACGGCGCGCAGCGCGCGCTTCTCCTCGGGCCTGTCGGTGCTCGATTTCATGAAGCGCACCTCGCTGGTGCGCTGCGATGCCAAGAGCCTCGAGGCCATCGGTCCGGCGGCGGCAACGCTCGCCGATGCCGAAGGGCTCGACGCGCACGCCCTGTCGATTGCGATCCGGCTCAATCTGCCGCGCGGCTCATAAGGTTTCGGCATGGAATGTCGGTAAGCGCCTCCTCATCCTTCCCGGTTCCTCCTCGGAGGGGAAGCGGACCGCTTTGGGTTTGCGAGCGCAAGGCTCGTCAACGGGCGAGCGGTACCCAATTGTGGACGTGGGGATGCGCTTGACCGACAGCCCGCATCGCATTGCCCAGGTGACGCTCGACGAAAAGACGGTCATCCGCCGCAAGGGCGACATCGAACACGAGCGCGCGGTCGCCATCGCCGATCTGCTCGAGCAGAATCGCTTCGCGCCCAAGTCGGGCGCCGCCGGGCCATTCAACCTGCATCTCGGGATCGCCGAGGAGCGGCTGGTGCTCGACGTGCGCAACACCGCCGACCGGCCGCTCGAGCGCATGACCCTGTCGCTCGCTCCGTTCCGCGGCTTGGTGAAGGATTACTTCATGGTCTGCGAGAGCTATTTCAGCGCGGTCAAGACCGCCGATCCCGCGCGCATCGAAGCCATCGACATGGGCCGGCGCAGTCTGCACAACGAGGGCTCGCAGCTTTTGCGTGATAATCTTGCCGACCAGGTCGAGGTCGATTTCGAGACGGCGCGACGGCTGTTCACTCTGCTCTGCGTGCTGCATATCCGCTAGGCCCTCGCAGGGGTCGATGCCCCGGGGCGGCACAACCCGCGCCAAAGCGGCGTTACGGCCGCGATTCGGCCGCAAAGGGCTTGACCGAAGCGCGACGGCTTACGATGTTTGAGGCCCATCAACCGGCGGATAGGGAATGCCGAAAGAAGAGTTGATCGAGTTCTCCGGAACGGTGACCGAGCTCCTGCCCAACGCGATGTTCAGGGTCAAGCTCGATAACGACCACGTCGTCCTGGCGCATACTTCGGGCAAGATGCGCAAGAACCGCATCCGCGTCCTGGCCGGCGACCGGGTCAATGTCGAGATGACGCCGTACGACCTGACCAAGGGCCGGATCACCTTCCGCTTCAAGTAACCGCCGCACCGTTCGCACGTGAGCACCCCGCGCCTCGTGTTGGCTTCGGCGTCGCCGCGCCGGGCCGCGCTGCTGGCGCAGATCGCCCTTACGCCCGATATCGTCGTGCCCGCCGGCGTCGATGAGACGCCGCGCCCCGGCGAGATGCCGGCGGCGTATGCGCTGCGCCTCGCCGAGGAGAAGGCACGTGCGGTCGCGGCGGGCGAGCCCGGCGCCTTTGTGCTGGCCGCGGACACCGTCGTCGCCTGCGGCCGCCGCATCCTCGGCAAGCCGGAGACCGAGGACGAGGCGCGGCGCTGTCTTGGTCTGCTGTCGGGCCGTCGGCACCGCGTCCATGGCGGCATCGCGGTCGCAACCCCGGCCGCCCGGATCGTCACTCGCCGGGTCGAGACCGCGGTGCTGTTCAAGCGCCTGAACGACGACGAGATCGCCGATTATCTCGCCAGCGGCGAATGGCGCGGTAAGGCAGGCGGCTACGCCATCCAGGGCCTCGCGGCGCGTTTCGTGCGCGGGATCATCGGCTCCTATTCGAACGTCGTTGGCCTGCCGCTTTACGAGACCGTCGCGCTGCTCGCCGGTCAGGGCTACGCACCGGCGATGCGGTTCAAGCGATGAGGCGCGCCATCGCGCTCGCCGCCGCCAGGGGCGAGCTGTGGGCGGCGCTCAAGGAAGACGACGCGGTGGTCGAGCTGCGGACGACGCGCGGCGGTACGCCGAGCCGCGTCGGCGAGGTCTGGTTCGGCCGCATCGTCGCTCTGCGGCCGGAGCTCCCGGCGGCGCTGGTCGAGATCGGCCTCGATCGACCGGCCCTGCTCAGCGCCGAGGATGTGGTGCCGAACGGCGGCTTCAAGGCCTTGCGCGAGGGTGCCGCTGTGATCGTCGAGATCGCCAGGGATGCACGCGCCGACAAGGCCGCCGGCGTCACCATGCGGCTGTCGCATGCGCGGCAGGCGCCGGCAGGCGCGAGGCCGCCGCTGCGCCTCGATGCACCACTGCCGGCGGCCGCGACACTGATCGCGGAATGGCTCGACCCGGCACCCGAAGCGATCGCGGTCGACGATCGCGCCGCCTATGCCGAGCTGCGGCACTGGCTGCGCGCGTGGCATCCGGCGCTGGCCGAGGCGCTGAGCTTCGCCGCCGAGCCGCTTTTCGAGCCGTTCGGCATTGGCGATGCCGTCGAGCAGGCGCTGGCGACGCGCCTTGCGCTTCCCCGAGGCGGCTTCCTGTCGATCGAGGCGACCGCGCTCGGCCTCGCCGTCGACGTCGACTGCGGCGCGGCGCGATCCGCGGTCGCAGTCAATCTCGTAGCGGCGCGCGCGTTCGCGCGTCAGATCCGCCTGCGCAACCTGTCCGGCCCGATGACCGTCGGCTTCATCGGCATGAAAGGACGGGACGAGCGTGAACGCGTGCTGGCGACGCTGCGCGCGGCGTTGGCGCGGCACGCGCCCGATTGCCGGGCGCTCGGCTGGACTCGGCTCGGCCATGTCGAGCTGGTGCGCAAGCGGCGCGCGCCGTCGCTCGCGGAGATGAGCGGCGCGGCCGGATAGCTCTGCGGTTGCGCATTTGCCGTCGCCGCCGGAAGAGGGTCGTCGCCCGTCGGGGCGGTGGCCGGGATGCAGCCGTCCCCAGAACGGTGCGCGCGGGCGCTGGCCTCGGTCTTCGGCCGGATGGCCGAAGGCGCGCGGGTTATTCAGTTCGTCAGAGCGACGCTGGTCGTGCTGGTGCCGTTGCCGTTCGTTCCGCCCGAGCACTGCAGGTTGAAGACCAGGTCGTTGTAGTCCACGTCGTCCGGATTGCCGCCCATGTCGTTCCACGCCCATTGGTATTCGGTGCCGTTGAGATCCGAGCAGCTCGGCGCCGCGTTCGTGGTGACCGAGGACATCGTCGGCGTGCTCGTCGCGGAGAAGCACATCGCGCTCGGGCTGGAGAACACCCAGCTGTTGGAGCGCCCGCTCCATGTGCCCTTGAGCACCTGCAGGCTGCAGTCCTTGGTGGTGGGATAGGTGCCGTGGGTCCCGGTCGAGTTGCCGCCCGGCGCGATGTTCCAGTCGGCGTTGGGCGGCACGAGGCTCGAGTAGAACCATTGGGTGTCGCCGGCCTTCGAGCCGTACTGGTTGTTGCCGTAGCTGCATTGGCCGCCGGTGACGTTCTTCATCGCAAAGCCGATCTTCTGGCTGGCGGCGAGCGAGATCGACAGCGCCGGCTGGGTGGCGTCGCTGTTGGACCAGATGAAGTTGAGCGCGGAGCTGTCGGGGACGCCGCCGTTCGCCGGCACGATGTACCAGTAGACCGAGTTGGCGTCGCAGGCGCTGCTCTTGAAGCCGTTGCCGCTGATCGTCGCGGTCACTACGGGGTTCTTGGCCTTCGCCGAGACCGTCACCGCCACGGGTCCGCGGATCAGCGTCAGGAACAGCGGCGGAACCGATATCGTGACGGTTACCGCCATGGTGTAGGCCAGGGTGTTGCCGCTGCCGGTTGTGCCGGGGGTGATCGTGGACGACGTGACGGTCACACCCGAAGGCAGGGCCGCGGTGCCTTTGCCGACGTAGTCCTGAGCGAGGGCGGTTGCCTGGCTCTGGGCCGCGGGGCTGGTGTAGGCGCTGGCGCCGGCGAGCGCCGCGCCGTCTACTGCGCTCTGGAGCTTGGCCCGGATCGCGGCATCGCGTCCGTAATCGAGGCCGGCGCCGATGGCGATGATCAGCGGGACGAGCATGACGCCGAACAGCACCGCCACGGTGCCGTTGGTTTCGCGACTTAGGCGCCGGAACCAGGCAGCAACCATCGGGCTTTCGCTCGTATGTTCCCCCCGACGCGTCAATGCGCGCCCGCCCCAATCCTTGGAAGCTAATTGTCGGCCGGTTAACGAGAGGTGAAGCCGCAAGCGAATTGCGATCGCACGGCGCAGTGGAGCAAGTTTTTTGGTTAGCGTCAGTTAGTCAAAACCACGCCGGCCGTGGTGGTGCCGTTGCCCGAGCCCGAGCCGCCGGAGCAGGAGAATACGTATTGCATGTCGTTGCCATAATTATACGAATCGAAGGTGCCACCCATGTCGTTCCAGTTGTACTGGTAGCTTTTGCCGCTGAGTGCCGAGCAGCTCGGAGCGGCGTTTGTCATTTCAGTCGCCATTTTCTGGCCGCTGCCGCAGCCGTCGCAGACGCCGGTCATATTGCCGTTTCTGTCATAGGTGTTGGTGTTTTCGCCGGTTCCGGAGGTCGTGAAGCATTGGCCCTGCGGAGCGCTCGGATAGCTCCAGGTGCCGCGCCGCGAGCTGAATGTACCCTGTTCGACCACCAGCGCGCAGTCCTGCGTGGTCTCGTAAGTCGCATGCGTGCCTGTATTTGTGCCGCCGGGTGCGATGTTGTAGTAGAGACTCGGCGGCTGCGCACTCGAGTAAAGCCACTGTGTGTCGCCGGGATGCGCCCCGTACATGTTGTTGCCATAATTGCAGCCACCCAACGAACTCGGCCGCGAGCCAGTGACGTTCTTGATGGCGAAACCTATCTGGGCGCTGGCGGCGACGTTGAAGCTCGCCAGCGTCGTCGGGCTTCTCGTGTCGTTCGACCACAGCAAATTCATCGCGGACGCGTCGGGCACGCCGCCGCCGGAGGGAACGATGTACCAATAAATCTCGTTGGTGTCGCAGGCGTAGCTGACGAAGCTGCCCATATTGAAGGTCGCGGTGACGACTGGATTCACGGCCTTTGCCGAAGCCGTTACCGTCATCGTCGGCTCGTAGAACGACATAAAGGTCGTCGGCACCGTAGCCGTGGCGCTTACGAACATTGTATAGGCGACGTTGTTGCCGCTGCCCTGCGATCCCGGTGTGACGGTTGTCGACTTCAGCGTCACGTTCGACGGTAGCGCCGCCGTGCCCTTCGACACGTAGCTCTGCGCCAAGGTGGTGGCAGTGGTCTGGGCCGAGGGTGCCGTGTATGCGCTTGCCCCAGATAACGCGGCGGAGTCGACCGTGTCCTGCAGCATTGCACGCACGTGCACCGCACGACTGTAATCGAAGCCGGCGCCAATAGCGACCGCGAGGGGGATCAGCATCAGGCCGAACATGAGCGCAACGGTCCCCCGACTGTTGCTGGCGAGACGGCGGAGCGACTTCGGTACGAAGATTGTCATGGTTCAGCTGTGCGTTATGGTGCCGACGTTATACGGCCGCTGATAGACGGTCTGAGTAAGGGTGTAGCTTTTGGCGAGGACGTAGCTAATCGGGGACGTGTAGGCATAGGTCGCTTGGACGATGACGACGCTGTCATTGATGTTGGGCACGAGACTTGTCGCCAGTGTCGTCGGGCTCGATATCGCTGTCGCGCTGTTGCACGCTGTGTCATTCCAATCGACGACGAGACTGCCACCCGAATTGGTGACTTCAGCGACGGCAACCTGAAGCGACGCGCCGGGAAGCGGCGACATCGAGAGCTGCCCGCCGTTGCAGAAATTGGTCATCATCGCCGGCGTGATATTGGACTGCTGGGCGATCATGTCGGCGACCGACTGTGCCGCGTTGGCGAGCCGCATGCTGGCGGCAACCACGCGCGTCCCCTCGAACACCCCCAGGAACAGCGTGATCATGATCGGCAGGATCAGGGCGAATTCGATCAGCGCGGTGCCGCCCTGATGCGTGAGGAGGCGTTTCACGCGGCGCAGCATCAATAGGGCTCGTTCTGGAAGGCGACGGTTGAGATCAACAAGTCGGTATTGCCGAGAAACTTGGCCGCCCAGGGAATGATGGTTGTTCGCTTGTAGGCGATCTGCGCCAACATGTCGGAAGCCGTGCTGCCGGCGGTATAGGTGTTCGGCAGAGTTCCGGTCTTCGCCGTCAGCGAGGTGAAGCTTCCGGCCGACGCCACATAATATTGCAGGTTGGTCGAGCACGAGCTGATAAGAACAGTGCCGATCTCGCTGCACACCGCATTGACGAAGGTGCTGCTGCTGCTCGCCTGGTTGGTGCGGATCAATCGGGCGGCGTCGCGCAGGGCGTTGTCCATGACCGATTGGGTGAACAATACGAGACCGAGTTCGAGCGTCATGCAGACGAGGAGAATGAAGACGGAACCGAGGATGGCGAATTCGATGGCGGCGGCGGCGCGCGTGTCCCGCAGGCGCCCGCAGAGGCGCGCGAAGCGCCGGATCAAATCGAACGGATGGCCGTACCTGTTCATGACCGCCGCCTGGCCGAACGGTTAAATGCTATGGCGTTTGACTTAACGACCGGTGAACCGCGGCAATTGACGAAAAGGCCGGCGATCGGCACGGGCGGTCGCGCCGCCCCTTCGACATTGGCGTTTTGGCGCCTTAGACTTGCGCGTTAACCATGGACGACGCCCCGCTGCCCCGACCGGTCCGATCGTGCCCGATTTGCGGCAAGCCGGCGGTCGCGCGCTATCGCCCGTTCTGTTCGGCGCGGTGTGCGATGGTCGATCTCGGGCGCTGGTTCGCCGGCGGCTACCGTGTGCCGACCGACGAGAAGCCCGAGGACGCGGCGCCCGGCGCCGGCGCCGACGAGACGGAGAGTCCGCATGGCAAGCGCCGGCCGTGACGGGGGCGGAGCCGACATGGCCGCACGATTGCGGCGCCGATGGGTGCCGCGCGGCGGCGGCCGGCCGGCTGGACACTCGCGGTTAATTCTGCGATAAGCGCGCCGCCCGACGAAGAGCGCCCAGGTAGCTCAGTTGGTAGAGCACGTGACTGAAAATCACGGTGTCGGTGGTTCGATTCCGCCCCTGGGCACCATCCTTTCACCAAGCGATTGATCGACCGCAAATTTGGCCCGGCGCCATGCGACCGGCCAGTCGCCGGTCTCGACCTCAATTCCGCGTCGCCGGCAGCCCGGCCGGGGGCGTTCGCCGCCTGCATTGGCGCTTAGCGCCCGGCGCCGATAACCTGCGCCATTATCGACCCACGTCGTGCGCCGCACCCACCGCCATCGCGCCATAACACACGCGCGATCGCGGCCGGCGAGCTCAGCGGTTGAGCGTGGTTCTTGCATAACCGTGTATGCTAGCCTCGATCAAAACCGGAGTCGGCTGCGTGAGCCGGTCGCCCATGCGGCGGCACGCGGCGGCCGCTGGAGAAATGGGCGGGCGTGTCTTCGACGCGCCGGCCGTCGTAATGGGGAGGGCCGACGCATGCCGCGGCGTTATATCGAAGGCGGCTGGCAGAAGAACCGGGCGTTCTCGCCCGCGGTATTCACCCAGGGCGGGAGCGTGATCTGGGTGGCCGGACACGGCGCCACGCAGGACGATCACGGCCGCTCGCTCGCCGGCGATTTCGATGCCCAGGTGCATCAATCGTTCAAGAACATCGCCAACACGTTGCAGCAGGCCGGCGGCCGGCTCGAGGACATCGTCACCATGACGGTGTTCATCATCGATTCGCGCTACGGCGATCGCTTCATCGAAATCCGCAAGCAGTATTTCAAAGGCGGCTTTCCCGCGAGCGCCTTGATCACCGTCGCCGGTTTCGCCAAACCGGAAATGATGGTGGAGATCCAGCCGATCGCGGTCATCGGCGAGCGCTGAATCGCCGCGGACGGCCATCGTGTCGCGAATCCTCATCCGCAACGGTCATGTCGTCACCGTCAATCGGCGGCGCGAGGTTTTCCCCGGCGGCTTCGTTGCCGTCGCCGACGCGCGCGTCGACGCGGTCGGTCCGGCGGAGAAGACGCCGTCGCCGGCAGGCTTCGACGAGACCGTCGATGCCGGCGGCTGTGTCGTCATGCCGGGCCTGATCAACCTGCACCAGCATCATTGGTACACGTTGTTCAAGGGCTTGGCGGACGGATATCTGCTCGAGGACTGGGTGTTCAATTTCCTGCTGCCGACGGCGCAGCATCTGACGCCAGCGGCGATGCGTGCGGCGAGCTATGTTGCGGCGATGGAGATGCTGGCGACCGGCACGACCTGCTCGCTCAATCACTCGGTGACGACGACCACGCCCGAAACCGTCGACGCCACCATCGAGCCGCAGCTCGAGCTCGGCATCCGCCAGGTCTTTGCCAAGGAATTGCGCTGTCGCACGCCGGCCAATCCGCGCCATCCCCACGATCTCGGCGAGGCGCTGGCGGCGTTCGAACACGAGGCGGAGCGATGGGAGGGCGCCGGCGACGGCCGTGTCCGCATCGGCATGGTGATCGAATCGAACGCGCATTGGGTCGCCGCCGGCATGACCACGGAAGAGCTGATCGTTCGCGGCTATCAGCTGGCGGGCCGGCTCGGGGTGCGCATCACCGACCATATCGCCGGCGGCACCTTCTCGCTCGAGAAGGGCTTCCTGCGCTATCTGCGCGAGACCGGCCGCACCGACGTGCGCTATCTCATGCAGTTGGGCGTGCTCGATCCGCAGTGGATCCTGATCCATGGCATTCATGTCACCGATCTCGACATCGAGCACATGGCGCGCACCCGGTGCAGCTTCGTATACACGCCCACCAGCGAATCGATCCGCGGCGGCGGCATTGCGCCCTTCGCCAACGCGGCGCGCGCAGGCGTCAACGTCGCGCTCGGCACCGACGGGCCGATGGTCGACTATTCGGTCGACATGGTCGAACAGATGAAGGGCTGCACGCTGATGCAGCACGTCCGCCATCTCGATCCGACGGTGATGCCGGCCGAGCGCACGCTCGAGATGGCGACCATCAACGGCGCCAAGGCGCTCGGCCTCGACGCCGAGATCGGCTCGCTCGAGGCCGGCAAGCGCGCCGACATCGCCGTCTTCGACCTGCGCAAGCCGCATGTCGGCGTGGTGCATCGGCCGATCTCGAGCCTGGTCTATGCCGGCAAGGGCACCGACGCGCGGCTGGTGCTGGTAAACGGCGAGATCGTCTATCGCGAAGGCCGCTTTCCGCGCTTCGCCGACGTCGCCGCCGTGACCGACGAAGCGCATCGGCGCGGCGCCGAAATCCTCGTCAAGGCGGGTCTCGGTCACCGGCTGACGCCGGCGTGGCGCGCCTAGAAGCCGCGCATGGACGTCGTTGCCGACCATCTGACGCGCGTGTGGGAGACGGGCGACGGCGCCCGCGTGGTGGCGCTGGAGGATTTCTCGCACCGTTTCCGCTCCGGCGGGTTCACCTGCATCCTGGGCCCGAGCGGCTGCGGTAAGAGCACGCTGATCCAGATCATCGGCGGTCTCGAGCCGGCGTCGAGCGGCACGGTGCGCGTCGAGGATCCGTCGCAGGGCGCCCCGGCGCGCAAGCTCGGCGCCGATTCCGTCATGGTGTGGCAGAACCTCAATCTCTTTCCCTGGCGCAGCGTGCGCGACAACGTCGCCTTCGGCCTCGAGGTCAAGAGTGTCGGCCGGGCCGAGCGCTATGCGCGTGCCGATGCGCTGATTGCCTCGGTGGGGCTGCGCGGCTTCGAGGACCGCTTGCCCGGCCAGCTTTCGGGCGGTATGCGGCAGCGGGTCGCGCTCGCTCGCGCGCTTATTCTCGAGCGGCCTTTGCTGCTGATGGACGAGCCGTTCGCCGCGCTCGACGCCCAGACCAAGATCGTCATGCAGGAAGAGCTGATGCGGCTGTTCGACCGGACGCGCAAGACCGTCCTCTTCGTGACGCACGCCATCGACGAGGCGATCCTGCTCGGCGACGAGGTGATCGTGATGACGGCGCGGCCCGGTCGCATCAAGGAGGTCATCCCGATCGACCTGCCGCGTCCGCGCTCGCCCGAGATGGTCAACACGCCGGCCTTCGGCGCGCTGTTCGACCGCGCCTTCCATTTGATCCGCGAGGAGGTTCTCAAGGCCATGGCCGAGCAGGCGCAGCTCGGGGAACAGGCGGCATGACGCCCCGCTCGCGCAACCGCAGCCTGCTGGAAAAGGTTCTGCCGCCGCTCACCGTGGTGGTCGTACTCGCCGTCTGGCAGCTGGTGGTCGACTGGCGCGGGATCGCGCCGATCTATCTGCCGGCGCCGAGCGCCATCGTCGTGGCGCTGGTCAAGATGACGCTCGACGGCACCTTGCCGTTCGATCTGGTGGTGACGCTGCTGCGCATCTTCGTCGGCTTCGCCGTGGCGGCGGTGGTGGGCGTCGGCATCGGCGTCGTCATGGGCATGTCGCAGCTGGTCGCACGCGTCGCCGATCCGTGGATCATGGCGCTCTATCCGTTGCCCAAGATCTCCCTCATTCCGCTGCTGATCATCTGGCTCGGCACCGGCGAGGCCTACAAGATCGTGATCAGCGCCATCACCGCTTTCTTTCCGATCGTGATCAGCACCTATTCCGGCATCCGCCAGGTCGATCGCGGTCTGATCAAGGCGGCCGAGGATCTCGGCGCCAACCGTCGGCAGATTCAGATGAAAATCGTTGTTCCGGCGGCAGTACCGAGTATCTTCTCCGGACTGCATCTGGGCATGGGGGTGACGATCATTCTGGTCGTCGCCGCCGAGATGATCGGCGGTTCGGGCCAGGGCGGCATGGGGTATCTGCTGATCAGCGCCGGCCAGGTGATGGAGACCGAGAAGGTCTTCGCCGGCCTCGTGGTGCTTGCCGTGATCGGCGCGCTGGTGATCAAGCTGCAGCGCTGGATCGACGGCAAGGTCGCTCCCTGGGTCGCGCAGGGAACCATCAATCACTGACGAAGCGGGAGGGAACCATGAAACGGATCGAGTTGCGCGCGGCCGTCGCCGCGGTCTGTCTGCTGCTGGCGGCGACATTCGCCGGCGCGGCGCATGCCGAGGACGTCATCCGCGTCGGCGAGGGGCCGTTCATCACCGGCGGGGGCTTCTTCATCGCCCGCGCCAAGGGCTATTTCGAGAAGGTCGGCATCAAGGTCGAAACCAAGAGCTACAACGACGGCGCTCTGGCGGTGCCGTCGATGGTATCGGGCGAGCTCGACATTTCGCTGGCGACTCCGTCGGCCAGCCTTTTCAACAGCATCGCCAAGGGCGCGCCTCTGGTCATCTTCCTCGATCGCGGCAGCAACAAGACCGGCCGCGGCTATACCGCCATCAGCGTGACGCAGGAACTCTACGAACAGGGCGTCCGCTCGCTCAAGGATTTCGGCAAGCTCAAGGGCAAGCGGGTCGGCGTCGGCGCGATCGCCAGCATCAATCAGTACGACGTCGCGCGCGCGCTGCAGAAGGTCGGTCTCGATCCGCGCAAGGACGTGCATTGGCTGTTCAACATACCGCAGCCCGATCTGATGAAGATGCTGGGCCAGAAGCAGATCGACGTCACCGATCTCGCTTATCAGTTCAATTTCTTCGCCCAGAACAACAAATGGGGACCGATCGTCGCCAACGGCGACCAGATCGAGCCCAACGAGCAGATCGGCATGTATGTCGTGCGTAAGGATTATCTCAAGCAGCACCGCGACGTGCTGGTTCGCTTCGCCATGGCCTATCTGCAGGGAGCGCGGGAATTCAACGCCGCGGCGGCGGATCCCGACAAATATCCCGAAATCGTCAAGATCCTGGCCGACAACACCTTCCTCAAGAAGCCGGAATTGGTCAAGGCGATCGCACCCAACTGGTCCTACGAGGCCGAGGACGGCATGCCGAACTTCAAGTCGGTCATGGCGCAGCAGGACTATTGGGCGGATTACTTCCACTACGTCGAGAAGAAGGTGCCGCAGAAGGAGCTTTTTGATCTGTCGATCGCGCGCGACGCCAAGGCGCGGCTCGCCAAGAAGAATCCGTTCAAGGCTTAGACGGCTTTTGGCTCGCGGCGTCGGTCGCACGACCCGCAGCGATCCGACGGCGCGGGACCGCCCTCCCGTGCGCCATTGCGGCAACGATCGGCCGCGCCCGGAAAGCGCGCCGCGCCGTATACGACGGATTTGATAAATGCCGGCGCAGCCCTAAGAATAGGCGCCTCGGCCAGAGACGTTGTTGATCGCCAGACGATGGAGGCTTCGATGGCGCAGACTCTCCGCAAGGTCGATTACTATTACGTCCGCACCCCCAATACCGCCGGCCAATGCGCGCGCATTCTCGCGGCTTTGCAGGAGGCCGGCGTGCCGCTGCTCGCGTATTCCGGCTTCCCCCGGGGAGCCCGGGCGCAGCAGGATTTCATTCCCGCCGATTCCGCGGCATTCACCGCGGTGATGAAGAAGCTGAAACTCAAGCTTTCGCGCAAGAAGACCGGCTTCCTGCTGCAGGGCGAGGACCGCGTCGGGGCGCTGACGGACGTCGTATCCCGGTTGGCCGACGCCAAGATCAACGTCACCGCGCTGGACGCGGTCGCGGCGGGCGAGGGCCGCTTCGGCGCGATCTTCTGGGTCAGGCCGCGGGACGTCGCCAAGGCCGCGAAGCTGCTGGGCGCGGCCTGATCGGCGGCCGTCGTCCGCAACCGCCGCCCGGCGCGACGCAAAGGAACGAAAAAGAGAAGGCCGCCGCAGCGAGATGCGGCGGCAAGCGCAGGTCCCTGCGTCGATCGGTTTCGGCTCGTCCCGGCGCGGCTGCGTCGGCTGGACGCGGTGTTCCGCCGCCGGTCAGCCCGTCAGCCAGCGGGCGAGGACCCCGAAGCGCGGCCGGCGTTCCTCGGCATAGACCGCCCGAGGCGCGGCGTGCCGCGTGGCATTTTCGAGCAGTGCCATGACGGTCACTTCCACGCCGGTCCCGATCCGCTGGAGCGAGATGGTTGTGCCGTTCCGGAACTGCACGGCGTCACGCCACGCCCCGCGATCGAGATGCACCAGTGTCGCGTCCTCACTGGCGCCGATGCCGAGTTGACGCTGGATGTCCGCCGGAATGCCGTCGAGGTGCAACGCCGTGTCGCAGGCGACGCAGACCGGCGTTGTCGGGTCGCCCGGCGCGGCCAGGCCGATCGAGCCGCTGGCGAACCGCGTCGTTGCGTAGCGCTCGCCCTCGCGCGCCGGGCGAGTCCGATAGGCTTCGAGGGAATAGTCGCACATGGTTGCCTCCTGCACTCACCGCATGGATCGGCAGGCGACGTGCCTGCCGCCTTGTCCGCTTTGAGACCCTGCTGCCGATCCCGGACCTCACGGACGCCGGTCTCGGTTGTCTACCTGTCTCCGCCGCCGGCGGCCTCGTGACATTTGCGGGGCCGCGCTCGGCGGTCGCGTCGGCGTTCAATGGTTCGCGTGGCTGACGATGGCGGTCATCGACGTCGCGCCGGTCATCAGCATGCCGGCGCCCACGGCCAGGAGTCCGACCAGGGTCAGGGTCGCGCCGCTTGTCAGGGCGAACGACAGTATGCCGAGCACGATGGCGCCGATCCCGATGAAGACCTGGGCACCCACCGCCGCCGCCGCCGATTGCCGGATCATGATCGCGGTCGGATCGGCGGACCGCGTCGCCTCCGCCGGCACGCCGATGCGAGCGGCGACGCCGCCGCTCAGCAGCAGGGTTCCGCCGAAAACGATGAGCGCCGCGGGTGCGAGCGCGGTGACATTCGCGAACAGCGAAAGGATGCCGAGGACGATGCCGGTGCCGCCCGCGAGGAACTCGAGCGTGATGCCGCCGCCGATGACCTGCACGCCGTCGGAGCGGCCGGCTTCGCCCGCCAGCCGGCTGTATTCGGCGGCCATCTTGGTGCCCTGAAGCAGCAAGCCGGCGCCGATCACGATGGCCGCGACGCCCGCCATCGCGGTGGGCGCGACGTTGACCAGGCCGAGGACCGATAGGACGATGACGGCAAGCGCCGCGGCGGCTTCGGAAAACGGCGTGACCGAGGCGATTTCGTGAGCAATTTCATGCCGTTCGGTTTGAGCGCTGACCATGACAATCCCTCCACGAATTCCCGCAAGCCCATTGAGCGGACCAATGCGGGATGAATAAAAGCGCGAGCCGGTCGGGAGTTCCTTGGAACGACCCGGGCCCCACGGGCGACGGCGCGCCCCGCCGGATGACCTGCGTCTCCTCCGATTTTGCAGCAACCGGGCGGCGGTGATGGCCTTATGATCGCGTGATCGGATCAACGGAGCCGCAGCCGTTCGCGGCCGTCGCGCAGGGAGGACCTCATGCTCGCCTATCTCTTCTGGCACCGTCCCTATCCCACGGTCGAGCGGCAACGCTACGAAGAATCCCTGCGCAGCTTTCAACGCAGTCTCGCGCGGGAGCCGCCGCCCGGCTTCCACGGCGCCGCCTCGTATCGGATACCGGCTGTCCCCTGGCTCGAAGGCGAGGGCGGCTATGAAGACTGGTGCTACGTCGAGGGATCGTGGGCGCTCGATCCCCTGAACGCCTTCGCCGTCGCTGCGCCGATCAAGGGGTCGCACGACACCGCAGCGGCGCAGATGGCGGTCGGTCACGGCGGGCTTTACGCCCTGATCTGGGGCGCGCCGGATTTTCTCGGCGAGCAGACCGTCACCTGGATGACGCGGCCGCGCGGACTTGATTGGCGCGCGGTTCTCGAGCCGCTGCGAAAGCGGTTTCCCGAAGCGGTATTTTGGCGGCGGCAGATGGTACTGGGCCCGGCGCCGGAATTCGCGGTGGTCGCGCCTTCGGAACGGCCGGTCGCGGCGCCGGCCAATTGGAGCGGCTTGCCGGTAAGCGGCCAACGCCTGTAACGCGGACTGGGTGGCGGTGGCGGCACTCACCCGCATCATCTCCGGCGGCCAGACCGGCGCGGATCAAGGCGGTCTCGAAGCGGCGGAGCGGCTCGGCATTCCGACCGGCGGCTGGATGCCGCGCGGCTTCCTGACCGAGAGCGGCCTGCGACCCGAATTCGCAGCGCGCTACGGCATGCGCGAACACGCTGCGGCCGAGTACGCGGCGCGCACCGAGGCGAATGTCTGCGATGCCGATGCGACCCTTATCGTCGGTGACGTGGTGTCGATCGGCAGCCGCAACACCAAGGAGTTTTGTGCCACGCACGGCAAGCCCTGTTACGTGCTGCCGTGGCGTTCCGGCGAGCCCGTCCCGCTCGAGGCCGTCGCCGATTTCCGCCGTTGGCTTGCGGACAACGGCATCGGGATTCTCAACGTCGCGGGCAACCGCGAAAGCGGACAGCCGGGGATCCACGCGGCCACCCGTGAATTCCTGCTCGCCGCGCTCGCGATCCGCTGAGGCGTGGATGGTTTCATTGTCCGGCGGCGAGCCGAACCGCTCGCTGGCCCGCTCCGTCGAGATGAGGCGGATTTGGTTTCGACGGCCGGATTTCCGGCCTCAGCGCGCGTGTCGGCCGCCGAAATCGGCCGCGATATTGCGGAGCCGCAAGCTGTCCGCCGAACCGGCTGGATCGGACGCGCTTGCCGTCCGAACTTAGTCCTCGAGGGATCAGGTTCTGCCGGCGCCTATGCCGGCAACGGACGGAAGGAGCGATCGATGATGTCCTTCCTCGAGCGATTGGCGCGATGGGCACGCGGCCGCATTGTGCGGTGGTGGAAGCGGCGGATGGATCTGGCCGAACTCTATTCGCTCGACGAGCGTTCATTGGCCGATATCGGGCTGACGCGTGCCGATATTCCGTATGTCGTTTACGAGCGCCGCACCAGGCGAGGATCGACGCCGCGTCCGAGCGGATCACGCGCGGTTCGCGCACCGCAAGCGGCGATCCGCGCGGCTTCGGTGAAGAGATGCCGGTGACAACCGCAGGGACCGCAAGCGCGCAGTGCCTCGTCGAGGCGCTACGGCGCCAACATGCCAATCTCGAGACGGTGCTCGCGGCCTTCGAACGGCAGGTGTCGCGCTTCGAGGCCGGCGAGTCGCCCGATTATGAGCTGGCCGAACGTCTCATCGGCTTCTGCATCGACGAACTGAACGCGGATCACCGTGTCCTTGAGGCGCCTTTGCTGGAAGCGCTGTACCACCGCCGTATCATCGACGGGGACACGGCGGCGCAATACGAGGCGGAATACGGCGAGATCGTGCGCGCGGCGCGCGGCTTGGCGGCCGCGATCCAGGACGTCATCCACGAGGCCGAAATCCGCCGCGATACGCTCGTGCGTATGGCCCGCGCATTCCTGGCGTCGTGCCGGCGCCATATCGGGATCGAGGAGCAGCGGTTCTTTCCCGCGGCGATTGCCGCCCTGGGCAACGATGATTGGCGGCGAATCGGTCGCACGGCATTGGCGGTCGCCTGCGACCTTCCCGACGCAGCCTATCGCCGGCGTTACGAAAGGCTGGTTGCCTGGGACCAGGCCGACCGGCGCGAAGCGGGCTGAGCGCGAGCGACGGCAACGACCGGGCCCCACGACGTCTGCGGGATCCTTATCTTGGCGGCGCCGGCTCGCCGATAACCGGTCCGGAAACCCGGCCGCTCGGCTCAATGCCGCATCAGCACCGGCATATCACCGTGATCGAGCACATGGCGCGTCACGCCGCCCAGGATCAGCTCGCCCAGGGGGCTGTGAGCGTAAGCGCCCATAATCAAAAGATCGGCCGAAAGGCGGTGCACGGTCTCGAGCAGCATCTGTCCGAACGGCTCAGGTCCCGCCGCTAGCACGTGCAGGCGTGCCGTCAGCCCATGCTCCGCAAACACCGACGGCAGGCTCGGGCGCTGCCGGCCGTTGCGCACGCCCATCAGAACATGGAGCTGCTCCGCGCCCTTCAGGCACCGCAGCGCCGGCAGGACGACGCGGAGCGACTGTTTCTCGTCGCGCCAGGCGATCGCGATGCAGCGACCGAACGCCGCGGCACCCGCAGCAGTCGCCCTCGGCGGCACCATCAGGATGGGCCGGTCGGTACCCAACAAGGCGACGCGAAACGCCTGCCGACCGAGGCGGTCCTCCGGATGCGGCCGGCCGGTGACGATAACGTCGGCGCGCCGGCCCCATTCGGCGACGATGTCGGTGGTATCGCCCTCAGCCTCAAACCAGTGCGCGTCGCGAGCGTATTGCCCGGCAGCTGCGGACCAATCGTCGAACGACGCATGCAAGACCGCGACGCGCCGCCGTTCGTCGTCGCGCGCCATCAGGAGCGCTTCGGCCCTGCCGACCAGCGCTGCGGCACCGACGAGGGCGGTCTGAACGGTCTCGCGAACCGCCAGGGCATTGATGCGCGCGCCGCCCATATTCGCCGCCAGAGATGCGCCGACGCCCAGCAGCGGTTCCGCTTCGTCGGGCCGTCGCAGCAGAACCAGGATCGTTTGCGGCATGGCGTTGTTCTCCGTTCATCGCGCCGTTACGCGGGTCGTGTCGGCTGGCCGTGGCAATGCGATGGTCCGCCGGCGCGTGACCGCAGCGGCTGCGCCCGCATGCCGACGAAGGTCGGCACCCAGGCGAGCAACGTCGGCCCGCGCGGGTCGGGCGGCCAGGCTAAGGGGCTAAGGGAGGATAAGGACCGGCCCAGGCGGTGGCGGGCGAGCGGCCGAACGGCCCCGGCGGTGATGTCCGTTCCCGTCACCGGCGCGAGGTAACCGGGGAAGACGTCGCTCGGCCAGGACCTACCGGTCGACGCGTGCGCGTCGGTCGCCAGCCGGCCGCCGGCAACGCACAATTCCGCCGCGCGGAAGCGTCGCGCTTTTCCGTGTGCAACCCCCGCCGGGCCGAACCGTCCGGCGGTCGAGCCGAAGCGAAGCCGCGTCAGGCGGCGCCATGTTTCCATGCATGCCTCCGGAATGCCGGAGCCGGCGAAAGGCGCCAGGCGCCCTCCGATCCGGGCATAAACTCGCCTCAATCAAACCGACCAAGATACCTATCGCATTGGGGCCGCATCTGCCGGCCCATCGCAGCCACCGGGCGGCATGAAAATCAGGGCGTCAGGGAATATCCCGGACCGCCCGCATCCCGATGCCTCTTCTTCTTTTTCTTCTTTTCACCAAACGCAGACAATGCCGATTCCGGTCACGTCTCGGCGACGCGCCAACCGCCCGGCCGTAAGTCGTTGTGTCGCACCCATCGCCTGCGCGTCATATGGCCGGCGCCGATCCGTCCTATGTCCCGGCCGCAGGCCGGCAATTCATTGCGCCCTCGCGGCTTGCGTACATATATCGTATCACGATATATCGACCGCAAGTGGATCGGAAGACTCTGTCGTGAGTAGCCAGTGAAGAGGGATTCGTCCGCGCGCGTCGGCGGCCAGCTGCGCAGCATCGTCGCCCAAGGCGTCCGCCATCTCGGCGATTTCACGACCAAGCCCCGCGTCCTGGTGATTTCGGCCGTCGCCGTCGTCGTCGGTTCGGCCGGCGTCGTCTCCGGCATCGCGCTGCTCGATTTGATCCGGCTGGTAACGAACCTCTGTTATTCGGGGCGTTTCACCGTCGCCGACCTGCCGTTCGGTCATTCGCCCCTGGGCGTCGCCGCGGCACTGGTTCCGGTGATCGGCTCGCTGCTGGTGGGGCTGATCGCGCGCTACGGCAGCGACAAGATCCGGGGCCACGGAATTCCCGAGGCAATCGAGGCGATCCTGCTGGGACGAAGCCGGCTGGATGTCAAGGTTGCGATACTGAAGCCGCTGTCTTCGGCGATCGCCATTGGCTCCGGCGGCCCCTTCGGCGCCGAGGGCCCGATCATCATGACCGGCGGCGCGATCGGCTCGCTAATCGGGCAGCTGCTGCCGATCAGCGATGCCGAGCGCAAGACTCTGCTCGTGGCAGGCGCGGCCGCTGGCATGACTACCGTGTTCGGCACGCCGATCGCCGCCATCATGCTGGCGGTGGAGCTGCTGTTGTTCGAATGGACGCCGCGCAGCTTCGTCCCGGTCGCCACCGCCGCCATCACCGCGGCCGTCGAGCGCAGCTTGCTTGGCTTGGCGCAGCCCCTCTTTCCATTCTACGGCGGCATGGCGGTGTCGATGACGGCGCTCGGCTGCTGGATGCTCGTAGGCGTGCTCTCGGGCCTGCTGTCGGGCCTGCTCACCCAGTTGGTCTATGCCTGCGAGGATTTCTTTCTCAAACTGCCGATCCATTGGATGTGGTGGCCGATGCTCGGCGGCGTGGTCGTGGGCCTCGGCGGTTTGATCGAGCCGAGCGCGCTCGGCGTCGGCTACAGTTCGATCGCGCAGATGCTGCGCGGCGGCATGGTGCCGCTCGCCGGTCTGTCGCTGGTGGCCGTCAAAGCGGTCATCTGGGCGGTGGCGCTCGGCTCCGGCACATCGGGCGGCGTGCTCGCGCCCCTCTTGATCGTGGGGGGCGGAATGGGCGTCGTACTGACGCCTTTCCTGCCGGCGGCGAGCCCGGGATTCTGGCCGTTGCTGGCGATGGCCGCAATCATGGGCGGAACCATGCGCTCGCCGTTGACGGCGATCTTTTTCGCGGTCGAGGTGACCGGCAACATAGGGGTTCTGCTGCCGCTCGCCACCGCCTGCGTCACCGCCCATGTCCTCACGGTGCTGCTGCTGCGTCGGTCGATTCTGACGGAAAAGATCGCCCGGCGCGGACACCACCTGCTGCGCGAGTATCGCGTCGACCCGTTCGCGTTGGCTTGCGTCAGCGACGTGATGACACGCGAGGTGCAGACGCTTCCGGATACCATGACGCTGCACGAAACCGCAGCTTTCCTCACGAATCCCGCGACCGCCCATCCGAGCTTCCCGGTGGTCGATGCCAATCGCCATGTGCTCGGCGTCGTCGATCCGCCGACCGTGCTCGCCTGGAGGCGCGCCGGAAAGCATCGCCGGTCGACGCTTCGCGGCCTGCTCGAGCGTGTCAAGGTGCCGGTCGCCTTTCCCGACGAATATCTCGAGGGCGTGATCACGCGCATGACGCAGGCGAACGTGGCGCACCTGCCGGTCATCGCGAGGGACGATGGAACGCTCATCGGCTATTTGAGCTGGCGCGACCTGATGCGCGTCCGCTTGCGCCTCGCGCAGGAGGAGAGTCTGCGCACCTCGTTTTACGACTGGCGGCGACGTTTGCGGCCGGCGCATCCCGGCGACGAGATCGTGCCCTAGCGTCAAGCATGGGCCGCCTGCGCCGCCGACGCCCGGCGGCGGTTTTCACCCCGGATCGATGATATTGCGGTCGCTCAGGAACCGGATGATCCGCGTGGCCGCCTCGTCGGCCGAGATTTCGTCGGTGCGGATCACGAGCTCCGCCGCCTCGGGCGGCTCGTACGGCGAGTCGATGCCGGTGAAATTCTTGAGCTCGCCGCGCCGCGCCTTGCGGTAAAGGCCCTTGGGATCGCGCTGTTCCGCTACCGTCAACGGCGTATCGACGAAAATCTCGACGAATTCTCCCTCGGAAACCAGCTCACGCGCCATCCGCCGCTCCGAGCGGAACGGCGAGATGAATGCGGTCAGCACGATCAGACCGGCGTCGACCATCAGCCTTGCCACCTCGGCGATGCGGCGGATGTTCTCGACCCGGTCGGCGTCGGTGAAGCCGAGATCGCGGTTGAGGCCGTGGCGCACGTTGTCGCCGTCGAGCAGATAGGTATGCCGGCCGGCGGCATAGAGGCGCCGCTCGACCAGGTTGGCGATGGTGGATTTGCCGGCGCCCGACAGGCCGGTGAACCACAGGATGCAGCCGCGCTGGTTCTTGAGCGCGGCGCGCGCCGCCTTGTCGATGTCGAGCGCCTGCCAATGTATGTTCTGCGAGCGGCGCAGCGCGAAATGGATGAGGCCGGCGCCGACCGTGTCGTTGGTCGTGCGGTCGATCAGGATGAAGCCGCCCGTGTCGCGATTCTCGGCGTAGGGATCGAAGGCGACGGGTTCCGCGACGCTGAGGTTGCAGACGCCGACGGCGTTGACGCCGAGCGTCCTGGCGGCGACATGCTCGAGCGTATCGACGTTGACCGCATATTTGACGGTCGTCACGGTGGCCGCGGCGGTCTTGGCCCCGATCTTGAGCCAATAGCCGCGCCCCGGCAGCAGCGGCTCCTCCGCCATCCAGACGACCAGGGCCTCGAACTGATCCGCGACCGCCGGCGCTGCGCCGGGACTGGCGATAACGTCGCCGCGGCCGACGTCGAGCTCGTCGGCCAACGTCACCGTCACCGACTGGCCGGCGACCGCCTCCGTGACCTCGCGTTCGCCATCGAGGATGCGGGAAATCCGCGTGTCGCGGCCGCTCGGCAGGATGCGGACCGGATCGCCCGCCGCGACGCGGCCGCTGGCGACATATCCCATATAACCGCGGAAGCCGGAATGCGGCCGGCTGACGAGCTGAACGGGCAGACGGAAGGGCCGGGACAGCCGCTCGTCCTCGATCGCGACGGTCTCGAGCCAGCGCATCAGGGTCGGACCGGAAAACCACGGCATGCGCGCCGACGGCGTCGCCACGTTGTCGCCGTGGAGCGCGGAGAGCGGGATCGGCGTGACCGAACGAAATCCGAGCCGCGACGCGAAGGCGGCGTAATCCGCGGCAATGCGCGCGAAGACATCCTCGCGGTAATCGACCAGGTCCATCTTGTTGATCGCCAGCGCGACGTGGCGGATGCCGACGAGCGACACGAGATAGCTGTGGCGCCGCGTCTGGGTGAGAAGGCCGTTGCGGGCGTCGACCAGCAGCACCGCGGCGTCGGCGGTGGAGGCGCCGGTGACCATGTTGCGGGTGTATTGTTCGTGGCCGGGCGCGTCGGCGACGATGAATTTGCGCCGCTCGGTCGCGAAATAGCGATAGGCGACGTCGATGGTGATGCCTTGCTCGCGCTCGGCAGCGAGGCCATCGACCAGAAGCGCGAAGTCGAGCGCGTCGCCCTGGGTCCCGTGCCTCTTCGAGTCGGCGGCGAGGGCGGCGAGCTGATCCTCGAATACGATCCTGGCGTCGTACAGCAGCCGCCCGATCAGCGTGCTCTTGCCGTCGTCGACGCTGCCGCAGGTGACGAAACGCAGCAGCGACTTGGTCTCGAGAGTCTTCAGGAACTGCCGGACGCCGAGGACTTCGCTGTCGGAGCGCGGCGCCATCAAAAATAGCCCTCCTGCTTCTTCTTCTCCATCGATGCCGCCTCGTCGTGGTCGATGATGCGCCCCTGGCGCTCGGACCGGTTGGTGGCGAGCATTTCCGCGACCACCTTTTCGACGGTGTCGGCGTCGCTGTCGATCGCGCCGGTGAGCGGATAGCACCCCAGGGTCCGAAAACGCACCTTGCGCGGCTGCGGCTTTTCGCCGGGACGCAGCGGCAGACGTTCGTCGTCGACCATGATGAGCGTGCCGTGGCGCTCGACCACCGGTCGTTCCTTGGCGAGATAGAGCGGAACCACGGGTATGTCGTTGACGAAGATGTACTGCCAGACGTCGAGTTCGGTCCAATTCGACAGCGGGAAGACGCGGATGCTCTCGCCCTTGCGCTTGCGGGCGTTATAGAGCCGCCACAGCTCGGGCCGCTGGCGACGCGGGTCCCAACGGTGCTGCGCGGTGCGGAACGAGAAAATACGCTCCTTGGCGCGGCTCCGCTCCTCGTCGCGCCGCGCGCCGCCGAATGCGGCGTCGAAGCCCCATCTGTCGAGCGCCTGCCTGAGAGCCTGCGTCTTCATCACGTCGGTATGGACGACCGAGCCGTGGGTAAAGGGATTGACGCCCGCGGCCACGCCCTCGCGGTTGACGTAAACCAGCAGCTCGAGGCCGAGCCGCCGCGCCGTCGCATCGCGGAACGCGATCATCTCGCGGAACTTCCAGGTGGTGTCGACGTGGAGCAGCGGGAAGGGCGGTTTCGCCGGGTGGAACGCCTTCATCGCCAGGTGCAGCATCACCCCGCTGTCCTTTCCGATGGAGTAGAGCATCACCGGTTTCTCGCATTCCGCGACCACCTCGCGGATGATGTGGATGCTTTCGGCTTCAAGCCGTTGCAAATGAGTCAGCATCGACCGGCGCTCGATTCGAATCCGGGAAAATCCGCGATCATTCTAGGCTAAGACGCCGGCATTACGAAATCGTCACCCGGCTCGGCCGTAGGCGGCTTCCGGGCGGTCTTGGCTCGGCGCGCGATGAATGCGGCGCCCGCCGGCGCTCGGCAGCCCGCCGGCCGTGGCTCGAGCGATGCCTCGGCAAACGCCGACACCGGCGCCGATCCAAGTCGGTCGCCGTTGCATCCCTCTCCGCCTCGACCACCATCCGCTTTCCTGCCGGCGGGTTTGCTGCCTTGCCGGCGTTGCGCGCGAGCCGCGGCCCGGCCGCACGCATCAGAAAAAACGGCGGGTGCGGTGAGTCCGCACCCGCCGGTCGATCGCGAAGGTACCGATTCTTCTACTCGGCCGGCGCCACGCGCGGTGCCGGCGCCGCGATCTGCCTGGACCGCAGCGGCTTGAGCACGAAGAGCGCCAGAGCCACGACCACGAAGTTCATGATCGCCGTCATCACGAACACCATGTGCCAGCTGCCGCTCGCCGCCTTGATGATGTTGGCGACCGGCACCAGGAACGCCGCCGCTCCCTTTGCCGTATAAAGCAGGCTCAGGTTGGTGGTGGCGTACTTCTGCCCGAAGGTGTCGGTGCAGGTCGACGGGAACAGGCTGAAGATCTCGCCCCAGGTGAGGAAGATCAGGGCCGCGAACACCACGAACGCCCACGGGGAGGTCCCGGCCGCGCCCAGCAGCCAGTAGCTGACGCCGCCGAGGCCGAACGCGAGTGCCATGGTGTTCTCGCGGCCGATGTTGTCCGACACCCAGCCGAACAGCGGACGTGCCGCGCCGTTACAAACGTTGTCGACCAGCAGCGCCACGGTCAACGTCGTGCCGCCGAAGAGGAGCACCGTGTTGGCGACGTTGTAATCGCGCGCAATCAACGCGATCTGCGCCGTCGCCATCAGGCCGCTCGCCGCGACCAGCAGGAACATCACGTAAAGCACCCAGAATACCGGCGTCGTCAGCATCTGGCCCGGCGAATAACTCTGCGCCGTCTGGATAACCTTGACATGCTGCGGCGTCGGCACCTCGCCGGCCGCCGGATTGCGCAGCATCCAGGCAAGCACGAAGCAAACCGCACCCTGGATCAGGCCGAACCAGAAGAACGCGCTCGCGTAGCCCGAGGATGCGATTACCGCGCGGATCGGAATCACCGTCAGCGCCGCGCCCGCGCCGAAGCCGGCGGCCGTCAGGCCGACCGCGAGACCGCGGCGATCCGGAAACCACTTCACGGCCGTGCCGACGCACGTGGCGTAGACCGCGCCCGCGCCGATGCCGGTCAGCGCCGCGCCGACATACAGCATCGTGAGGGTCGACGCCCACGAATTCACGATCCAGCCGAGCGCGACCATGATGCCGCCGACCGCCACGACCAGCTTCGGACCGATGCGGTCCGCGAGCCAGCCTTCGACCGGCGTCAACCAAGTCTCGAGTGCAACGAAGATGCTGAACGCGACCTGAATGTCGGCAACCACCCAGCTATGCGCTTGTGCCAGCGGGTGTACGAACAACGTCCAGCCGTATTGCAAATTGGCGATCATCACCATGCAGACGATGGCGGTGATCAGTTGTCCCCATCGATGGGCGGATGTCTTGGCCATTTCCTTCCTCGTGTAGTGAATACGCAGCCTGAGCAAATGGAACTTCGTTCTTCTTCTTGGTATGCCAATCATGCGCAGGCGGGGTGGGCAACGCAAGCCGCATCCGCCGTGTCATTACGTCACTGTAATGTAGAACCGGCCTCGTCGGCCCTTTTGTGGGCGTCAAGAGGGAATTTTTGGCGCCCGGCAGCTGCGAATCGGCCTCAACTGCAAGCATTGATTCGCGGTTGCCGGCGGCGTCCTTGGAGATGGCGCGCCGGCAGCAGGTTGGTGCTGAGAATCGCGCTCCACGGGATGCCGCCGAGAATGACGATCGCCAGGCCGTGGCTCGGGCGCGCCGCCCTGGCCCGAGCCGAGCGCGACCGTGCCGCCGGCGAAGGCGAGCGGTATCTGCAGGAGCGGCGCGGCAGGTACCAGCCATCCCTCGAATGGCGAGGCAAGGATACCGATCATCAGGGCAAAGGCCGCAACGGTCGCAACCAGGGGGGCGCCGCCAGAATCATGCCGGCGGCGAGACACTACAGCGCTGTTGAGGCTACATATCGGGTTGTTGTCCGCATAGCCGTTTCACCATGCGATCCGATGCGGCGCTGCAGGGTAGTGGCGTCGACCCGGCGCGGCCATTGCCGCAACATTACGAGTTGTTCATGGGCGCGCCGCAGAAAATGCCGCAGCAAATATTGAGCAGCCACAGCGCATCCCAGTGTAGTTTCGGCATTCAACATCGACCATGGATGCGCCATCGCGCATGCCAATTAGGAGAGCACATGACGTTTCAAATGCGTTGCTTGGTCGCCGCCGTAATGGTTTTTGCGGGTGTGCAGCTGGCACAGGCGGCCGAGCCGGCCTCGGTCAAGGTGACGTTGTCGGACCAGGCTGGCAAGGACATGAAGATCACGTTGAGCACCGACAAGGTGAAGGCCGGCGCCGTCGAGTTCGAGGTCACCAATGCCTCGCCCGACCTCATACACGAGTTTCTGATCGCGCCATGGAAGGGCGCGATCTCCAAGCTGCCGTATGACGCGAAGGAGAAGGCGGTCGCCGAGGACAAGCTGTCGCATCTGCAGGGCATCGAAGACATGAAGCCGGGAGCGTCGGCGACCATCCGCTTGGTCCTGGCGCCGGGCGAGTACGTGGCCTTCTGCAACCAGGAAGGCCATTACAAGATGGGTATGGAGCACCGCTTCACCGTCACGCGGTAACGGCTGACTCCGTTCAAATTCTCCGGTCGCTCTGGTTCGTGGCTCGAGCATCAGGCGCCGGGCCTGCGATGAGAAAGACGAGGCTTGAGCGTGCGAGCGTTCGGGGCGAAAGTACGATTCGTCGAATGCCTTCGCCTCGGACGCAGCGCTCGGCAAACAGGGGGCCGATCCTGCGTCGCCACAAAAAAGGAACGGCTCATGGCGCGGATCGTGCTGGCGGGTGTGATTGCCGGACTGTGCGTGTCGCTGGCGATTCCGGTCTCCGCGCAAATCACCAACGAAGCCTGCGTCTTGAGGTGCCTGGATCGCGGCAACCTCGATCAAACCTGCCAGGCGCGCTGCACCAAGGGCGTGCCGCCGGCGAGTGTGCCGGCGCCGAACCGCAGCGGTAGCCCTGCGAACGTCGCGACCCCGGGGTCGGTGCCGCAGGCTCCAGCGGCGCCGATGGGTCCGGCCCCGGCCGTAGCCGCGCCATCGGTGCAGCCGCCATCTGCGCAATCGGCACCGCAACCCGCCGCGCAAGCGGCGCCGCCTGTCCCCGCAAACCAACTTGCGCCGCAGCCGGCCGCGCAGTCGGCGCCCCAAATCCCGGCGAACCAGGTCGCGCCGCAACCCACGGCCCAAGCGACCCCGCAGCAATCCGTGAAGCCGCCAGCACCGCCACCGCGGCCGGTCAACCAGGCGTGCGTTCTGCGCTGCCTCGAACACGGCCGTCTCGACCAGTATTGCCAGAGTATCTGCGCGCGCTGACTTCGCAGGGCTCGCGCGGACCGTCCTGCCGACCGGGACCCGCGTCGGCCGATTATTGTGCCGATATCTCGGTCACGGAGTGGGAGCGGCTGGTGCAGCAGTCGGACCCGAGCGCCGCGTATCGCGGTCGAGCCAAGCATTCGGCGCGCACTCCTCATTTTTGAGCCGGCTGGCGCCGCGCGCCGCGGGAATCCCGAACGCCGCGCCTGGCTAACAAAAAATTTCGTTGCGAAGCCGTTTTTCTGGGATACGGTATACCAATACTGCGCCCCGGATCGCCGGCGCTGACAGAAGAAGCGAGCGAAAATCGCGAGCCGCCTGGTTGCGGCGGGAGGGGGAAACCGGCTGCATCACCGAATAACGACGGAGCGGTTTGCCGCCTGAGCAGGCGGCGGCGTCTCTGCGCCGGACGGTCTCGCGACATTGGCCGCAATCGGCAGCGACCGGATCCGCGCGGACCGATCGGCTGATACGACCACGGGCGGGGCGATTGCCCTGAATATGCTGCAAAGACCGAAAAACAGAAGGGAGGAAGACATGCGTCGAGGAATTGTGTTTGCGGCTCTAGTGTCGTCAACGGCGTTGCTCGCCGTACCGGCTCTGGCGAGCGGTTACAAGTTCGAAAAAGTGGCGACGATCACGATGCCGGGACCGAAAGGCCACAACGACATCGTCACCTACGATCCCGAAAATCAGATGCTGTATGCGTCGATGCCGGACGACGGGTTGTGCGTCGTCGACACCCGCACCAATAAAGTCGTGCATTGCGTCCACAATGTGCCGTCGCCTAACGGCAACGCGTTTGACAAGAACTACGTCTATGTCAACGCCGGCGAGGGCGCGGGGGCCGGCAAGGTCAACGCCATCGTCGTCATCAGCAAGAAGACCTGGAAAGAGGTCGGCCGGGTCACCACGAAAGGCACCTCGCCGGACGGCGTCCAGGTCAATGCGGCCACCGACACCGTTTTCATCCAGAGCGACGACAACAACTGGGTCGAAAAATACAAAGGCGGCGCTCACCCGACATTCGAGTCCAAATGGTCGCTCTATCCGGCGAACCCCAAGGCGGGTCCCGACGTGGGAACGCTGGTTCGGTCGCTGCACGCGCTCTATGTGCCGGACGACATGTGGTTTGAGAAGCTCAATACCGGCAACGGTCAGATCGTCGCCAAGATCGATACCGGCATCCCGCTGGCCAAGCACGGCGGAACCAAGGCCAGCATCTACGATCCCAAGACCGGCCTGATCTGGGGCGGCACGACCGATGCGGCGAGCGGGATGATCGTCTACCGCGCGAGCGACCTGCATATCGTCAAGCGCCTGCCGACGCACGGCGGCATCGACGCAGTCGCTTACGATCCGAAACTGGGATTGGTCTATGCCTGGGGCGGCGGCGGCCGCAAAGGCTTCGACGTCTTCGATATGAAGACCATGACGCCGATCGCGTTCGTGTCGACCGGCATCGGCAACACCCATGCGGGTGACGTCGATACCCGGACGCACAACGTCTACACGTTTGCCGGCGATGGCGGCGTGATCGATGTCTATAAGCCGGTAAAACAATAGGCGGGAAGCGTTCCGCGGCGACTGGCGGTCTGGCGTCTCACGCCGGACCGCCGATTTTTTTGGGGGCTGCCGCAGACCGGACCCCGGGTCGAGGCCCAGCGAGTTCGGCGCCATTGCCGGCGCATTGGCGCGGGTTGACGCGCGCGCCGGCACGCTTCGATCAGCACCTCTGACCGAATTCCGTCCAAGTCTGCCACTGAAGGCGGTGGCCTGCGCCGGCTCAGCCATCCGTAGCAGCCGAGGATTTCTGCAGCGCAAACAACGGTGTAACATTCTTGCCACAGTACGCCGCGCTTTATTATGAGCCCGCGATTCTGTGTTGCGGCAGCGTAATCTGATTACGCTATGGTATGCCAAACACCGCCCGCGCTCGTGGGCGACGGTTAAGAACCAATGGGCGAGCGATCCCGCTCGCGGAGGGGAGTGAAAGCATGCAACGCCATACCCGAACCCTGTTCACCGCTCTCTTGGGCGCGAGCGCCCTGACGCTCTATGCCAGCGCACCTGGCTTCGCATTGGATTTGCCGACGCCGCTCAAATACGACATGGGTCCGCTGGGCGAATGGCGGGTCAACGGCGGCGTCGAGGCCGCGCTCTCGGGCTGGAATAACGCTCCCAGCAGCACGAACGTCGCCAACTCGAGGACCAGCACCACGGGGGACATCGACCTCACCAACGCCATCTTCATCATCAATTCGCATGGCAACATGTTCGGCGACAGCCTACCCCTGCAGTTCCATGCCTGGGTCGGCGAACCGCCGCAAACGCCGGTGATGGGCTATACCTCGCCCAACGTGGGTCCCAATCTCTACTCGTCGAACGGATTCCACGGGAAGAACAACACCGGCGCGGCCTCGTTCCTGTTCAAGGGCTGGGCGACGTACCAACCGCTCGACTGGTTCAGCATCGAAGGCGGCCGCTTGCCGTCGGTCGACGGCACCGAAATCGGTGTCGGCTTCCTCAACAACCTGCCGTTCCTTTCCGGCCTCAATAACATGCAGACGACGGTCGCCGATGGCGTCCAGGTCAACTTCATGACCCCCGGCGACGACTCGTTCTACTTCGGCTTCCTGCCGGGCTACGGCTCGACGCTGACGGTCCGCATCGCGGACGGCTACAAGACCGGACACATGAACGAGCTCGGCTTCCTCGGCCTGTGGAACCTCAAGCCGGACGGCAGCGACTTCATCGTTGCCTACGGCCACACCCGTCTCAGCACGGTCGGCAATGACACCAACCTCCTTGGTGACAATGGCAGCGTCAACGGCTTCCCGGTTGGTGGTTTCGGCATGTGGAACTCGAACCTCATCGGCGTCGGCACGGTTTACAATCTCACTTCGCGCCTGTCGATGAACGCTGAAATCGAGACGCAATGGCTGCCACAGTCCGCCATTCCAGCGGCCGATCGTGGTACTTTTGCTGGCAGGAGCCAGGACTACTATCGCTGGTCGACGCAGTGGACCTTCGCCTACGACTTCGGCCTCCAGAAGATTTTCGATGAGCCAATCCGTGTCGGGGCTGCGATCCAGCCGTCGTTCACCTATCAACACGGGAATACCTCGGATCCGAATGGCAACGCGTTCGGCAATTATTACGGGCTGAATATTTCTACCGACCCGAGCTTCGCACCGACCACGGCCGATCTGGGAACCTTCGGGCAAGGCTCGAAGTACTACGGCCTCCAACTCGGTCCGAGTTTCCAGTTCCACAACGCGTTCCTCCGTCCGACGCTCGCGTGGTCGCATCTCGCGAGCATCGATCCGGGCTTCGGCTACGGCGGATCCGGCAACGATCACGATCAGGTCGTCCTGATGCTGGATTTCGGCTTCCTGCTCGGACAGATGGAAGACACGGACACCGGCCAGCATTGATCGGATAGCGACCCGGACATAACCCAACACACGACGAATCATGGAGGAAACGATGCGCAAGGGACTGGTGGGGGCGCTGGCGGCGTCAGCCGCGTTGCTCGCGGGGCCGGCCTTGGCTCAAGAGTATCATTACGTAAAGGTCGCGGAAATCCATCTCCCGACCCCAAATGGTCATGGTGACATCGTCACCTTCGATCCGACGAACCAGATGCTCTATGTCTCGCTGAAGGACGACGGCTTGGCCGTGATCGACACGCGGACCCAGAAGGTCGTGCATGTCTTCAAGGACATCCCGAATCCCAACGCCAACTACTTCGACGACAATTATGTTTACGTCGACGCGGCCGAAGGTCTGCCCCAGGGCATGAGCGGCGCCACCGGCGGCACCGGCTTCGGCACCCGGAACGAGCTCGTCACGATCGACAAGCACACCTGGCAGATCACCAGCCGGGTCGACGTGCCGTATACGACACCGGACGGCCTGATCGCCGGGGGCGGCAGGATTTATGTCGTCAGCGACGATAACAACAAAGTCATGGTGTACTCGACCGGCGCGACCCCGAAATACCTTGGGGCGTGGGATCTCTATCCCCGGAATATCAATCACTGGTGGGAAGACACCATCGACTCGACGGGGCCGGACGTCAGCTGGCTCTCCGTGCCGCGCCACAGACTCTACCAGTCGGACCAGTCCTACATGGAATCGTTCGACACCAATAGCGGTCAGATGTTGACCGCGGTTGACACGGGCGTTCCGCTGACCGGCAAGGGCGGCACGAAGGGCTCGTGGCTCGACGAGAAGACCAATCTCCTGTGGGTCGCCACCACCACCAAGAAAGGCGGCCTGCTGATCCTGAACGGCGACACGTTGAAGGAAGTAAAGCGGCTGCCTTCGTCGTCGGGGAAGGACCAGCTCTCGTTCGATGACAGGCTCGGCATCGTCTATACCTTCGGCGGCAGCGGCTTCGATGCCTACGACATCAAGGCGGAGAAGCACATCGCCTACGTGAACACGCACGTTGGAACCACCCATTCGGGCGACGTCAGCAACGTGACGCATGCCGTCTATGCCTACGAAGGCAAGCGTGCGTCGCTCGGCGTGTACTGCCCGGTTCGTGGACCCGGCCCGAATGGCGATTGGGCGGTTCCCGTCGGCGCGGCGGCCGGTTCTCCTTGCGGCTTGACCAACGTCGTAGCGGAAGCGGGGACCTACACCGTCTACTTCGAGTTCAACTCGGCGACTCTGACGGGTGATGCGCGTCACATCGTCAGCGAAGCCGCCACTGCCGCCAGGCACGGCACGGCGCGCATCGAGGTGAACGGCTACACCGACAAGGCCGGCACGGCTCAATACAATATGGGCCTGTCCAAGCGGCGTGCCGATGCGGTGAGGGCGGCGTTGATCGCAGACGGTATCTCTGCCAAGCGCATCACCGTCAAGGCCTACGGCGAATCGAACCCGGCCATACCGACGCCCGACGGCGTGCGCGAGCCGCGTAACCGTCGCGCGGTGGTCATAATCGGTGCGCCCACGACTTCGTGACGGTCGCGCCCGAACCGAGGAGCGGACGTCGTGAATGCGCGTCGGGGGGTCGAATAGCGGCGTCCGCACGCGGATCATCAGCACCAGCGGCGCAGTAGCGACCCGGCATAAACCGCCGGGTCGCCTTTTTTTCGAACGCACCGCCGGCGCGCCTCAAAATGGCCACAGGCCGAAATCCGGTTTCCGATTCGGTTGCGATAGATGCTGCCGGTCGGGCGAGGCCGTGTCGCGAGTGACCTGAATGCGAGTTCAGCGTGACAGATCACGCAACAGAGGACACTATTGCCGATTAGCAATGTTGTAGGAAATATCGAGAAAGGAATCGGCCTTTTGTGGGTTGTCAGAGTAGCATGGTATAATGTATGCCAGAGCCAACGAAAGGCCCGGGCCTACCGGGTCGAGGGGAGGAGACATGGCCGCGAAGCGGGCCGCGCGCGCCGATGACGGCGAGTGCGCGGGGCGTTCGAATCGACTGATCGTTGTTGCGCCGGGAATGAATGCAAACCTACGGGCCGGCACCGACCGGGCTCGGCCATGACGGTTCGCGAGTGCTTTCGCTGCGGTGCGGTCGGCTTGGCGCTGACGCTCGCCGCCTGCTCGACCTATGAGCCGCTGCCGCTGCCGCAACGTCCCAATCTCGCTTCGAGCTTGGCGCAGCTCAATCTCTCGCTGCCGCCACAAGGCAACGACAAAGCAGCCGATCCGATCGACGCGGCGAAGCCGCTGACGCCGGACCAGGTGGGCATCCTGGCGGTGCTCAACGATCCCGAGCTCAGGTCGCAGCGCGCCAAGATCGCGGCGGCGCATGCCGACGTGCTCGAGGCGAAGATTCTGCCGAATCCGTCGGTCGGTCTGGGCTATGCCTATCTGGTGAGCGCGCCGCCGGGCGCCGCGATCGCGGACGCGATGACGGCGTCGATCTCGCAGGATATCCGCTCGATCATCACCTACGGGCCGCGCGTCGCCGCGGCGGAGGCGCGTTTCAAGCAGGTCGGCGCCGATGCGATCTGGGACGAGTGGCAGGTGGCGCAGAAGGCGCGCCTGCTCGCCATCGGCATCCACAGCGAGGACGAGGAGATCGCCTACCGCGAGAAGGCGCTCGCCCTGTTGACCAGCGAGGTCCGCGACGTCGAGCGCGCGACCGCCGCCGGCAATCTCGATCTGACGGCGTCGGCGCCGCTGCTCGCCTCGCTCGCCGGAGCGCAGCGCGACTTTGCCGCCTTGAAGCTTCAGGAGGTCAAGGACTGGCAGGAGCTCGATTCGATTCTCGGGCTCCAGCCGACCGTGCGCTTTGCGATCGCCGCGCCCGAGCCGGTGAAGCTGCCGGCCTCGATCGACAATCTGCTCAGCACGCTGCCCAACCGGCGGCCCGATCTGGTCGCCCTCAAGCTCGGCTATGACGCCGCCGAGTCCGACGTGCGCGCTGCCATTCTCGGCCAGTTCCCGGCCTTCAGTTTGGGCGCGGCCGGCGGCACGGACACCTCGGAGGTGGTCTCGGTCGGCCCGCAGATCACCTTCGATCTGCCGATCTTTGATCGTAACCAGGCGAAGGTCGCCTCGACGCGCGCGACGCGCGAGCAGCTCCATGCCGAATACCAGGCGCGGCTCGACGACGCCGAAGGCACCGCGCGCAGTCTTCTGATCCAGGCCCGGACGGCACAGGCCAATCTCGCCGCGGCCCGCGCGGCGCTGGCCTCGGCCCAATCGGTGCTCGCAGCCGCGCAAAACGCCTATCGCCAGGGCAACATCGATCAGCGCGCGCTGTCCGATTACCAGTCCACGGCGCTCGATCGCGAGGTCGATGTGCTCGATTACGAACGCACCCTGCAAGAAGACGCGCTCGGCCTAACGGTCGAGCTCGGCGTCGGATTCCCGCCGACGATGGTTGTACCCCCGGATCGGGAGGAGACACGTTCATGAAGCCCCGCCAACTCTTCGCGCTCGCTCTCGCGTTCTGCGTCGTCACGGCTGCCGCGGCCCGCGCCGACGACAGCGACAATGCCAGCGCGCTGGTCAAGCTGACGGCACTGAAGCAGGGCAGCCTGCCGAAAACCCTGACCGCGTTCGGTCAGGTGCAGCCTTCCGCAACCGCCAAGGAGGCGATCACCGCCCCGTTCGGCGCGCGCGTCGACCGCGTGGCGGTGCAGCTCGGCCAGGAAGTGACGAAGGGCGCGCCGCTCGTCACGGTCGTGCCGAGCCCGGAAACCGCCGCCGCTTACAAGCTCGCGAAGACCATGGCCGAGCGGACCCGGGCGCTGGCCAAGGCGCACCTTGCGACCGCGGGTGACTTGGCCAAGGCGGAATCCGACCTGGCGGTGCTGCAGGAGGAGGGCGCTTCAGGGCCGCTGACGATCCGCGCGCCCTACGACGCCATCGTCCTCAAGGTCGACGCCGCCCAGGGCGCGGCGGTGTCGCACGGCGATCCGCTGCTCGAGATCGCCAGGCCCGACGGTCTCGTGGTCAAGGTGGGCGTCGATCCGGCGCAGGCGCTGTCGGTGAAGGCCGGCGACGCGGTGACGCTCTCGCCGCTGAGCCAGGCGGGCGCGGCGGTGCAGGGCAACGTCAGGGTGCGTTCGGCCGTGATCAATGCCGATACTGGCCTCGTTCCGGCGGAGATCGAATTTCCGCCCGGTAAGCTGCTGGTCGGCGAGATGGTCCGCGCCGTGATCACGGTGGGGCAGCAGGCCGGGTACCTCGTTCCCCACTCGGCGATCCTGGTCGACGACGACGGAACCGTCTATGTCGTGCAGGCGGTCGATATGGCGGCGAAAAAGGTCGCGGTTCAGGTGCTCGCGAGCAACGGCGATCAGGACGTCATCAGCGGCGACGATCTCGATCCCAAGGCGCCGATCGTCCTCGAGGGCAACAAGCAGCTCGACGACGGCACCAAGCTTCGTGTCGCGCAGGCCCAAGGGGGCGGTCCGAAGGGAGCCGCGAGCAAATGAAGTTCATCGATACGGTTGAGAAGCATCGGCGTTCCCTCCTTTTCATCGCCTTCGCGCTGACGCTGGCGGGGGTTTATGCCGGCATCACCCTGCCGGTGTCGCTGTTCCCGGTCGTCAGCTTCCCGCGCATCCGCATCGAGGTCGACAGCGGCCATATGCCGGCGCAGCAGATGCTGCGCGACGTGACCGAGCCGCTCGAGGAGGTGGGTCGCGCCGTACCCGGCGCGGTCGACGTCGAATCGACGACCACGCGCGGCTCGGCCGAGATCTTCATCGACTTCCCCTGGGGCTCGAACATGCGGCGGGCGCTGCTGGCGGTCCAGGGCGCGTTCGCGCAGAAGCTGCCGGATCTGCCACCGGGTACGGGCTTCGACGTTCTGCAGATGAGTCCGACCGCGATCATGCCGTTCGTGTCCTACGCGCTGATCTCGGACAAGGTCTCGTCGTCCGAATTGCGCCAGATCGCGCAGTACCAGATCACGCCGCTGCTCGACGGCATTCCGGGCATCGCCCGGGTCGGCGTGCTCGGCGGCCTCAAGCCCGAGGTCCAGGTCTACGTCAATCCGCAGAAGCTGCGCACCTACGGCCTGACGATGAAGGACGTCGAGGGTGCGATCTCCGAGACCAATACGCTCAACACCGTCGGCCGGCTCGAGGACAACGACCTGCTCTACCTGATGATCGTCAACAGCTCGTTCAAGTCGATCGACTCGGTGAAGAACGTCACCATCCGCACCGGAAAAAGCGGGATCGTCCGCCTCGGCGACATCGCCGACATCAAGATGGGGGCGGAGCCGCAATGGCTGCTGGTCAACGACAACGGCCAGCCGGCGGTTACTTTCGATGTTTTCCAACAGAACGACGCCGACTCCATCAGTCTCGCGCGCCAGGTCCAGGCGCGGCTCGATGATTTCATGAAGAGCCAGCCCAAATCCATTCACCTCTATAAATGGTACGACCAGACCGAGCTGGTCCATTCCTCGATCGAGGCGATGGAGGAGGCGATCCTGATCGGCCTGGTGTTCGCCGGCTGCGTGATCATGGGCTTCCTGCGCAACTGGCGCGCGACTTCGGTGGCGATGATCGTCGTGCCGATGTCGGTGCTGGTCACCTGCGTGCTGCTCTCCGCGTTCGGCATGACGTTCAACATCATGACGCTGGGCGGCATCGCTGCGGCGATCGGCCTTCTGATCGACGATGTCATCGTCATGATCGAGCAGATCGCGCGCCGCGCCGGGGTGCCGGGCCATCCCGAGCCCAAGCGGGTGGTGCTGCAGTCGACGCGCGAGTTCCTCGCGCCGCTGACCGGCTCGTCGCTCGCGACCATCATCATGTTCATTCCGCTCGCCTTTCTCGGCGGCGTCACCGGCGCCTTCTTCAAGTTCCTGTCGATCACGATGGCGTCCTCGCTGGTCATCTCCTACGCGTTGACCGCGCTGGTAGTGCCGCTCCTGGCGCACGGCATCGTCGATTTCCAGAAATGGCACGATCCCTCGCACGGGCGCGAAGACTTCATCAAGCGCACGCACAAACGGGCGCTCAATACGCTGTTCGCACGCCCATGGCTGATCGGCGTCGGCGTCGGCGCGCTCGTCATCGTCGGCTACTTCGGCTACGCCAACGTCGGCACCGGCTTCCTGCCCAAGATGGACGAAGGCGGCTTCGTCCTCGACTATCAGACCGATCCGGGAACCTCGTTGGTCGAGACCAACCGCGAGCTCGAAGAGGTCGAGGCGATTCTCAAGAAGAATCCCTACGTCTACACCTATTCGCGCCGCACCGGCGCCGGCCTCGGCGGCGACCTGAACGAGGCCTTCCAAGGCGACTTCTTCGTGCGCCTGGTCGATCCGTCGAAACGGCCACCGATCTGGAAGGTGATGGACACCATCACCAATACGATCACCAGCCAGGTGCCGGGCATCGATTTCGATACCCACCAACTGCTCGGCGACATGATCGGCGACATGGTCGGCCGTCGCCAGCCGATCGTCATCAACCTGAGCGCCAAGGATCCGAGCGTTCTCGGCAAGGTCGCCAACCGGGTCGCGAACGCGATCTCCAAAGTGCCCGGCATCGAGCCGGCGTCGGTCAATAACGGCATCCAGCCGGCCGGTGACGCATTGGAGATCCACGTCAATCCCACGGCAGCCGCGGCCAACGGCGTCACGGCGGCCGACGTCAAGGACCAGGTGGCGCGGTACCTCGGCGGCACCGTGGCCACCACCTATATGGGCGGCATCGAGGACGTCGGCGTCCGGCTGTGGGCGCACCCGCCGCTCGGCAAGCTCTATCGCGACAGCATCAAGGATCTGCCGCTCAAATCTCCGGACGACGGGCACCTGTTCCCGCTGAGCGCCGTCGCCACGGTCGATTTCGTCGGCGGCCAGCCGCAGCTCACGCGCGACAACCTTGCGCAGATCGTGCCGGTCACCGCCGAAATCGGCGGCGGCCACGACCTGGGCTCGACCGTCGCTGCCGTGAAGAAGGTTCTCGAGCGGCCGGGACTCATCCCGCAAGGCGTCTACTACGAGCTCGGCGGTGAGTACAAGCAGCAGCAGATCGCGATCAACGGCATGATGAAGGTCGCCGCGGCCGCGGTGCTGGCGGAGATCATCCTGCTGCTCTTCCTCTACGAGCGCATTTCGATCCCGATCATCATCATCGTCAGCTCGCTGATCTCGACCAGCGCCGTTTTCTTTGGTCTGTGGATCACCAGGGTCGAGCTCAACATCACGGCGATGATGGGCATGGTGATGATCATCGGCATTTCGACCGAGATGGCGATATTCCTATTCTCGGAATATCAGATGCTGGAGAAAACCATGCCGCCGCGGCAGGCGATCGTCGAGGCGGCGCTCAACCGGTTGCGGCCGATCGTGATGAGCACACTGGCGATGATCCTGGCGCTGCTGCCGTTGGGCGCGGCGATCAGCGGCTCGGGCGATCAGATGCTGCAGCCGCTGGCGATCGCGATCATCGCCGGCATCACGGTGCAGTTGCCGTTGGTCCTGCTGGCAATGCCGGTGGTGGTCGGAATGCTCGTGCACAGGCGCGAGCGCGCACCAGTCAGGCACATGCTGAAGGAAGCCGCGCGACGGCGCTGGCGTCCGGGGCCAGCGGAATAGGCCTGCCGGCGACGGGGGCGGAGTCGTCAACAGGGGAATTCGACGAACGCATAGCTCGTGGTGAGCGACCGCGTAATAGACCCAGGGAGGTTGGGCGATGGTGAAGAATTTTGTGGTGGGTTTGATGGCTATCGGTCTTGTGGCATTCACTGCGACCGCTGTGCTTGCCGATTCCGATTACGAGTACGGCAAGCAGATGAAGGATCTGGTCAAATGGATGCCGAACGCCAAGGTTGCGCTCGTCGACGGCATGAAAACGGCCTCGGCAGGCGGCAAGGCGATTTCGTCGCAGTACGAGGTCGACGAGGATGCCGGCTTCCAGCTTTCGGTCTTTGTGAGTAAGGGCGGCGCAGGCGCCGACGTCCACGAGGTCATCGTCAACTACGAGACCGGCAAGATTAAAAGCGACGAGAAGCTGACGGATCCCGACGATATCAAGGACGCGGGCAACCAGATCGCCGCCATGGCCAAGGCCAAGGTGACGCTGGAACAGGCGGTCGAGGAGGCGCTCAAGGCCAATCCCGGCTATACCGCGATCCGCGTCTATCCGAAACTGAGCGGCGGCGCGCCGATTGCGGCGATCACCCTGCTCAAGGACGGCAAGGCCAAGAAGCTGACCGAGAAGCTCGACTGAACGAGGCGAAGATCGACGAGGGCGGCGAGGCCTGAAAGCGGTCTCGCCGCCCTCGGCTTTTGGCGGGCGGCGAGACGAGATCTTTCCGGTATTGTCGCCGGTTTGGCGCCGGCCTTCACACGTCGATGCGACGAGCTGCTACTAGTGGTGCCGCCCGTGCGGATGGTGGTGGGCCGAGAATCCTTCGTTGGGAAGGAAGCCGCCGTAGGTCGGGATGTCGGCGTTGCCGACGGCGCCCGGCGAATAGGCGGCGGAAGGCTCCTTGCATTCCAGAGACAGCTGACGCGACCCATAGCCGCTCTCATTGAGCGCCGGCGCGCGGCAGGGCTGAGCCGCCGCCATGGCGGCGCCCCCGACTGTCAGCTGGAGATCGAGGCGTCCGAACCAATCCGGGTCCGCGGCGACGCCGACGACCTTCGCGACCTCGTGCGCAATTTGCTCGAGAGCGCATTGCAGCATGGCTGCGGCAGGGTAAGCGTGCGCGCGCGCCGCGGCGGCGTGCGCCCGGGTCGCATCGCCATCGAGGTTGCTGACGAAGGCACGGGGGTGCCCGCCGGCATGGAGGAAGCGGCCTTCGAGCGCTTCCGCAAATTGCACCCGGACTCGCCGGGCGCCGGTCTTGGTCTGGCGATCGTCCGGCAAGTGGCCCGGAGCCACGGGGGCGATGCCCGGTTCGCGCCGGGTACCGGCCGCGTGATCGTGTCATTGCCCGAGGCAGGACCGGATTCCCGCATCGAGTTCCAGCGCCCCGGCATTTGCCCCGATCGTGTCGACGCGGAACCCATGAAGCACGGCGCCCCCATCGCTTCGGCGGGTTGAGAGCCGTGGGCGGCGCGCCATTTTCTTGAGGGTGAGCGTCGGCCGCCGCCGAGCCCGGTATTGACCGGCGCCGCCGCGTGGGCTGCAATGCGCCGACAGGAATGTGCAATCGGCGCGGACGATGAACCGGAATACAATCGACGTCGCGATCGTCGGCGGCGGAATCGCCGGGCTTGGGCTTGGGCTCAATCTGCGGCGCCACGGCATCGACTGCACCGTCTACGAGAGCGCACCCGAGATCAAGGAGCTCGGCGTCGGCATCACGCTGCTGCCGCACGCGATGCGCGAGCTGACCGCGCTGGGGCTGCAGGATGCGCTGCGTGCAGTCGCGATCGAGAATGCCGAGAGCCGTTTCTTCAATCGTTTCGGGCAACTCATCTACAAGGAGCCGCGCGGCATCGCCGCCGGCTACCGCTATCCGGAGTTCGGAATCCATCGCGGCCGACTGCACATGGTGATGTACAAGGCGGCGCTCGAGCGGCTCGGCGCCGATCGGATCGTCACCAATCGACAATGCGTCGGTGTCGAGCAGGACGACGATGGCGTCACGCTGCGCCTGCGCGAGACGTCGACGGGCGCCGTCCTGCCGGGCGTGCGGGCGACCGTCGCGATCGCCTGCGACGGCGTCAACTCGACCGTGCGGCGGCAGTTCTATCCCGACGAGCGCGTCGCCTTCGCGGGCATCAACACCTGGCGCGGCATCACTCGGCGCCCGCCGATCCTCGGCGGCCGAACCTATATGCGGATCGGCTCGATCCGTACCGGCAAGCTGGTGGTCTATCCGATCATCGACAACGTCGACGGCACGGGAAACCAGCTCATCAACTGGATGGCCGAGATTCAGCGCGATACCCAGGTGATGAACGACTGGAACAAGCCGGGCCGGCTCGCCGACTTCATCGACATTTACAAGGATTGGACGTTTGACTGGCTCGACGTTCCCGCGATGCTGCGGAATGCCGACATGATCCTCGAGTATCCGATGGTCGATAAGGATCCGGTGGCGCGTTGGACCTTCGGCCGGATCACGCTTGCCGGCGATGCGGCGCATCCGATGTATCCGCGCGGCTCCAACGGCGCGGCGCAGGGACTCATCGACGTGCGCACCCTCGCGGATCTGCTGGCGTCGTCCGGGAATCCCGTCGCTGCCCTCAGGGCCTACGAGGCCGCACGGCTCGAGCCGACGGCCCGCGTCGTGCGCACCAATCGCGAGTACGCGCCCGATTTTATCAATATCCGCGTCGAGGAACTGATCGGCGACCGGCCGTTCGAGAGACTCGAGGATTTCATCACGCAGGACGAGTTGCGGGCGCTGTCGGAGAACTACAAGCGGATCGCCGGGTTCACCGTCGAGGCCCTGGCGCGCTGAAGGTCGGATTGCGCGCTCGGCCCGCGTAACACGGCTGCGCTCGGCCACAAAAGCCGCCGCGGTCGGCCCGATCGGGCGCGTCGCGGCGGTTCCCTATGAAGTGGGCGATTGGTCGCCGCGCCGGTCGGGGGCGCCGCGCGGCCCGCCGCAATCGTCTCGAATTGTCCGGGACTGCGGGAACCCCGTGACCGGCAGGCCGCATCGCGCCGATTTTCCTCGAATGCGCGATGCTTCCGCGGGGCGCCGGAACGACTCAATTCGTCGCGCATTGGCCGGACCTTCCGTCGCCCCGGCGCGGGCCGACCGGTAGTGCATCCTCGGCGATGGCAATCGGTCTTGCAGCCGCGCTCCGCTCGTGTTACCAATTTCGCGAATTCGTATATTTTGGAAAACACATTTCGTCGCACCGGCGGAGGGATCGCAATGAGCCTGGTTTCGCACAAGCGGACAAGCGCCGGCCCGCGGCCGCGCGCCGAGAGTCCGGATTCGACGGCTGCCGCGGGCGGCATCGCGTGCCGGCTTGCGGTGCCTGTGGCGTGGCGGGCGCTCGACGGCGCCCCGACGGCGGATTTCCTCGCGGCGCATGAGGAGACGAATCGTCGCGTTCTCGGCCGGCTGATCGACGCCTTCGACCTGGCGGCGACCGAAATCGCCGAGGAGGAGGAGGCGGCGCTCGCGCCGCTCCATCACAAGCTCAATCTGCTGATCGAGATGATCGGCCGCACGTGCTACGGCAGTCCCGCGGAGCTGCCGCCGCTGATCCGCGTCGAACTCGGCCTCACCCAGCTGAGCTGGACGGATACGCGCGGAGCGTCGCCCAGCGGATGGCTCACGGCGTCGCTGTTCATCCATCCGATAGTGCTCGAGCCGCTGGTGCTGTGCGGCGAGGTCGCGGCCAGCGAGCCCGTCGACGGCGGCTTCCGCACCGTGCTGCGGCTTTCCCCGATGAGCGCCGCCAGTGAGGACCTGCTCGGCCGGTTCGTCTTTCTCGAGAACCGCCGCAACGTCTCCTTCGAGCGCAGCTCGCTCTACGACGTGAAGGCCGGTTCACAGACGCGGCGCGTCGCCGGCCTGCGGCGCATCGAGGTCGTCCGGTGAGCGATCCCGCCGCCGTCATGGCTGCGATGTTGAGCGACCTGCAGGGCCTCGCCGGCCTCGCCGGCGCCGTGCCGTCGCCGGCCGCCGCTGTCGGCGCACCGGCCGCGAGCAGCTTCCTCGACACGCTCAAGGACGCCGTGGCGCGAATCGACGGCGAGGTCGCCGGCAGCGAGTCGAAGACCCGGCAATTCGCCGCCGGCGACAAGAACGTCTCTCTGAGCGACGTGATGATCTCCGTCGAGCAGGCGAATCTCGCGTTCCAGACGGCGGCGACGGTACGTGACCGCGTGGTCTCGGCCTATCAGACGATCATGAACATGCAGATCTAGGGCAATGGCGTCTCTCGATTCCCTCCTGCCGCCGACGCTGCGGGACAAGGCCAAGACCCTTCTCGACGGCGGCCGGCAGCCTTTGATCCTGACGGTCGCGGCGGCGGTCCTCGCCCTCGGCGTCCTGGCGATGCTGTGGGCCAATCACTCGAGCTACGCGGTCCTCTATTCCGGCCTGTCGGCGGCGGAAGGTGGACGGATCATCGACGAGTTGCAGAAATCCAACATTCCCTATCGCGTCGACGACGGCGGCGCCGAAATCCTGGTGCCCGAAGCGCTTGCCGGTCGCACCCGCTTGATGCTCGCCGCGCGCGGCATGCCCAAAACGAACGGCGACGGCTGGTCGCTGTTCGACAACGAAGCGCTCGGCGTCAGCCCGTTCGTCGAACAGGCGCATTACATGCGCGGCCTCGAGGCGAGCCTCGCCAAGACCATCGGGGATGTCAACGGCGTGGCGGCGGCGCGCGTGACGCTCGCGGTGCCGCGACAGACGGCGTTCCTCGAAAACCAGCCGAAGCCGAGCGCCTCGGTGATGGTGCGGCTTGAGCCGGGCGTGACGCTGACCGGCATCCAGGTCGCCGGCATCGTCCATCTGGTTTCGGCAAGCGTGCCCGGTCTCGCGCCCGAGGCGGTGTCGGTCGTCGATCAGGACGGCCGCATGCTGACACGCAACCCCGGCGACACGACCGGCGAGGTTCCGGAGCAGCTGGCGATCGTCCGCGGGATCGATCAGCATTATGAGACGCTCATCGAAAGCCTGCTGACGCCGCTGGTCGGCAGGGGCAACGCGCGCGTGACGGTCGACGCCGACGTCGATTTCTCGCACACGCGGCGCAGCTCGGTGACGTACGGCCAGAGCCATCCCCTGAGCCAGGACGAAACCAAGCGCGAGCATATCGGCGCGGACAATCAGGCCGCCGGCGTTCCCGGCGCGCTGTCGAATCAGCCACCCGGCAACCCGCAGACGCCGCTCACCATCAGCAACGGCTCGCAGACCATTACACTGCGGCCGCCCGGATCGCGGACGGCCAACGCCGCCGGCGGCCAGGGGCAGGGCGAGGAGCCGAAGCCGCCGCCGCTGCCCGGCAGCAAGGAATCGCACGCCATCGTCAATTACGACATCGACCGCACCGTCGAGTACGCCGAGGCGCCGCCGTGGCGGCTTAAGTCGGTGGCGGTGTCGGTGCTGGTGAACAACCGGACCGGCCGGCCGATGCCCGCCGCCACCGTCGACGCCATCAAGGCGCTCGTCGGCAATGCGGTCGGCGCGGTCGCCAAGCGGGACGTTGCCGTGGTCGATCTGCCGTTCGACAGCGCCTCCAACGGCGCGGCGCCTGAGCCGTGGTGGCGTCAATCCTGGGCCCATCTGGCGATGCAGAACGCCATCATGGCCCTCGCGGGATTGCTGGCGCTCTTCGGTTTCGGACTCCCGATGCTGCGCCGCCTGCAGCAGGCGCCGCTCGCCTTCGCCTATGCCGGCGCCGCTGCGGCGGCAGCACCGCGGTCGGGCGGGGTCCGCGCCGCGTTCGGTGCCGGAAACACGGCGCCGAGCATCGACGTCGCCTCCGTAGGCCAGAACATGCTCGAAGCCGACATCGATGCCGTGCGCCGCATCGTGGCCAACGACCCCGGCCGAACCGCACAAGTGATCAAGGAGTGGCTGTCCCATGGCGGATCCAGCAAGCGGAACGACTAACCTGACGCCCGCTGAAAAAGCGGCCGTGCTGATGATGGCGCTCGGCGAGGCGGATGCCGCCGAAGTCATCAAGTTTCTCTCGCCGCGCGAGGTGAATCGCCTCTCGGGCGCGATCGCGCGCCTCAACAAAGTGCCGAAGTCGCAGGTCGAAGGCGTGTTTTCCGAGTTCGTCGCGCGCATCCGCGACGAGACGCGCATCGGCCTCGGCGTGACCGACTATCTGCGCAACGCGCTCGCCAAGGCGCTCGGCGAGGACCGCGCCTCGGCTCTGCTCGAGCGGATCATGAGCGGCGGCGATTCCGCGGGCATCGAGGCCGTGAAATGGGAAGACCCGCGCGTCGTGGCCGAAATGATCCGCGAGGAGCATCCCCAGATCATCGCCATGATTCTCGCCTACGTGGAATCCGAGCAGGCGCAGGAGATTATGCAGGCGCTGCCCGATCAGGTCATCGAGCAGGTGATTCCGCGTCTCGCAACCCTCGAGGTGATTCCGCCGAGCGCGGTGCGTGAGCTCAACGAAGCGCTCGAGGACCAACTCTCCGGCGAATCGCAGCAGATGCGCGTCTCCAATCTCGGCGGCATCAAGGCGGCTGCCGAGATCCTCAACCGTTTCGAGGCGAGCCGCGCGCAATCGGTGCTGGACCGCATCAAGCAGATGGATCCCGATCTGTCGCAGCGCATCTACGACAACATGTTCGTCTTCCACGATCTGCTGGAGGTCGACGATCGCAGCATCCGCGCCCTGCTACAGGAGATCAATCAGTCGCTGCTCGTGCCGGCGCTCAAGGGCGTCGACGCCGCGCTGCGCGAGAAGATCATGCGCAACATGTCGGAGCGCGCCGGCGCGTCGCTCAAGGAGGAGATCGAGGCCAAGGGCCCGGTCCGCATCTCGGAAGTCGAGGCGGCGCAAAAGGAAATCATCACCATCGCCAAGCGTCTGGAGCAGGAAGGCAAGATCATTCTGCGCACCGACGCCAAGGACATGGTGGCGTAGGCGCGTCATGTCGAACGCTGTTCGCGGCACGGCGGGGACACAGGGTGGCGGCCTGGCGGTCGGCGGCGGCGCCGCGGCGTCGCAGCGTGCGCCCGCCGACGGCGGCTCGTTCGGCGGCGTGCTCACCGCCGCGATGGCGCCGCCGGCTCAGCCAGCGGCTGGCGCGGGAGACGGCCAGGGCACTCAAGGCGAAGGCCAGAGCGACGGTAGGCCGGACAACACGGCGGCGGCGGCCGATCCGTTTCTGCTGCTGGCCGATCTGGGACCGGCCGCGGCCGGCACCGCGAGCAGCATCAGCGCCACGGCCTCGGGCGGCACGGACGCCGCGTCGCCCGCGGTGTCGGGCGGCGATACGCCGTCCGGAAAAAAGCGCAAATCCGACGCATCGGCGCTCGATCCCGCACAAGCGGCGCAGGTGGTCGCGGTTTACGCTGCGGTGGTGCCTTCCGCCGCGGTCGCGGCGGTGCCGCCGGATACCGTCGTCGCCGTTGCCGCGGGGGCCGCGAGCGCCGTCAGCGACGTGCTGCACGGATCGCCCGGCGGGCGCAGCGCCGGCAATCCGCCTCTCGCGCGCGAGCGGCTCGCGGCGCTGACAACCGACACCGGCGCGCCCCAGAACCCAGGGCTTGTCGGACCGGAGGATGGGACCGGTCCACGAGAGCCGGACGGCAGCGACACCGCGACAGCGGCGGTCGGCCGTCCGGCTGCCTTCGTTTCCGCAGCGATGACCGCGTCGCTTCCGGCGGCTGCGCCGGTCGCGCCCGCCGCTCAGGCCGCGACCGACAGCGGTGCCGCGCCGGCAAGCGGCGCTCTCGACCAGCCGGCGGCGATGGCCACGCCCGCCGATTCGGTTCGCACCACGACGGAAGCCGTGCCGACGGTGTGGGCCGCTCTGGCAGCCGGCGAACGCACGCCGCGACGCGACCAGCCGGCCGACGCGAACGCTGCACCGCCGCCCGCCGCCGTTGCGACGCTCGCGTCGGCGCCGGTGTCGACGTCGGCATCGGTCATGGCGCAGCCCGGCCCGGGCAACGCGCCGGCACCGGCGGGCGCGGGCGTCAACGTCGTCACGCCGGACGGCAGCAGCCAGCCGCTCGGCGGCGCGCTCGGTCCCCAGATCCTCGCCATGGTGACGACCGGGCGAAACCAGATCACGGTCCATCTCAGTCCGCCCGATCTCGGCACCTTGACGGTTCGCGTCGAGGTTCAATCGCGCGACGTTTCGGCGTGGTTCGCCTCGCCGCAGCCGCAGGTCCAGCAGGCGGTCAGCGAGGCGCTGACGCAACTGCACGGCTCGCTCAGCGGCGCCGGCCTCAACCTCTCGGGCGCCTGGGTCGGCGCCGACGTTTTGGGCGGCAACGGCGGTTGGCGTCCCGCCGCGCCGCCGCCGCTCCGTCGCGCCGCCGCCGCTCTGGCCGGCGACGCGCCGCCGCCTTCCGGCATTACCCCCATCGAAGGATTGAGCGTCTATGCCTGATACCAAGGAAGACATCGCGGAGACGCCGGCGGCCGCGCAGGTGACGCGGGTGGCCGACAGTCCGAGCGGCGAATGGGTTTCGCCGATCGGGCGCGTCCGGCGTTTCAATCTATTGGCGCAGGACACCGTCGTGCGCGGCCGGCTGCCGACGCTCGACGTCCTCAACGATCGCTTCGCGCGGTTCTTCCGCACGGCTCTCTTCCGTGAGCTCCGATGCGCGCTCGAGCTCAAGCCGGGCGCTGTCGAGCTCATCAAGCACGCCGAATTCATCGAGCGCCTCGAGGTGCCGAGCTTCCTCGCCCTGGTCAGTACCAAACCCCTCAACGGGACCATGCTGATCTCGATCGACGCCAAGCTCGCGCATTCGATCGTCGAAATCTTCTTCGGCGGCGCCGGGAAGTTTCCGGTCAGCGTCGGCACGCGCGAATTCACCGCCGTCGAGCAACGCGTCCTTCGCCGCGTCGTGGCGATCGCGCTGCGCGAGTTCGTCACCGCCTGGGAGCCGGTCCAGGTTTTCGAGCCCGAGGTGATGCGCTACGAGTTCAATCCGCAGTTCGCCAACGTCGCTTCGCCGAGCGACCTGGTGATCGTCAGCACGTTCCGCGTAACCATCGAGAGCGGCGGCGGCTGGGTGACCGTCTGCCTGCCATACAATGCGGTCGAGCAGCTCCGCGATCAGCTGATGTCGGGCGTCGCGTCGGACCGCCACTCCGACGACCGCTGGTTCGGCATGCTGCGCTCGGGCGTCGAGCTGGTGACCCTGCACGCCACCGTCGAGCTGGTCGACATCGAGATTCCGGTCAACGACCTCCTCAAAATGCGCGTCGGCGACGTGTTCGAGGTCGACCTGCCGGAAACCGTCACCGTCAACGTCAACAACATGCCGCTGTTCCGCGGCAAATGGGGGCGGCACCGCGGCAAGGCCGCCGTCCGCATCGAAGCGAAGCTCAATGCGGCGCCGAGCCTTTTGCAGAAGGTGCTGCCGCACGACAGGAGATTGGTATGAGCACGGATACCACCAACGAATCCGGCGGCGCTCCGCAGAACAACGCGCCTTCCGAAACCGCCGCGCGGCCCGACGTGCAACCGGCGCGCAAGGCGGCCGCCGACGCCACCGCTACGCCGAGTCCGCTGCCGGAGCTCGACGGGTCGCCGACGGCGGCGGGCTCCGAGGCGCCGGCGGCGCTCGACGCCATAGCCAACGGCGTGCGCAGCGTCGATTCCGCCCATTTCGACGTGGTGATGGATATCCCGGTCCGCATGTCGGTCGAAGTCGGCCGCGCCGACATCTCCCTGCGACATCTCGTGCAGCTCGGGCACGGCTCGCTGGTCGAGCTCGATCGGCCGGCCACGGCTCCGCTCGACATCCGCGTCAACGGCGTGCTGATCGCGCGCGGCGAAGTCGTCGTCGTCAATGACGAGAAGATGGGCATCCGCGTCACGGATGTCGTCAGCCAGGCCGAACGGCTGAAGCGGTTGCGCTGATGGGCAATCCGCTTTCGATGTCGGCCGCGGGGCACGGCGCCCTGGAGACCATCATGCTGGTCGCCGGGCCGATTCTCGGCGCGATCATGCTGGTCGGCATCGCCATCAGCGTCCTGCAAGCTGCGACCCAGATCAATGAGGCCACGCTGAGCTTCGTGCCGAAATTCCTCAGCGCCGTGGTCGTGGTCGCGCTCGGCGGACCGTGGCTGCTGCGCCAACTCGAGGCATTCTTCGTCGCCGTTCTCGGCGGGCCTTTGGGACCCGGCTCATGACCGCACAAGCCGCCAAAGCAACCGGTCTCGGACTCGTGGCCTGGCGACGGCACCTGCCGTCGCTCGCGGGTCCGGCCGCCTTCGTGCTCATTCTCACGATGGTGGTCGTTCCGCTGCCGCCGTTCGCCCTCGATTTCCTGTTCACCTTCAACATCTCGCTCGCGCTGATGACGCTGCTGGCGGCTCTCTATACCGCGCGGTCGACCGATTTCTCGTCGTTTCCGACCCTGCTGCTGGTGACGACTCTGCTGCGCCTGTCGCTCAACGTGGCGGCAGCGCGAGTCATCCTGCTCGACGGTTACATGGGCACGGGCGCGGCCGGCCGCGTCATCGAGTCATTCGGCGCCTTCGTAGTGGGCGGCGACTTCGCCGTCGGCATCGCCGTGTTCGCCATCCTCGTGCTGATCAATTTCGTGGTTCTGACCAAGGGTTCCGGCCGCATCGCCGAGGTCGCCGCGCGCTTCGTCCTCGACGGCATGCCTGGCAAGCAGATGGCGATCGACGCCGATCTCAATGCCGGACTGATCGGACAGGAGGAGGCGATGCGCCGCCGCGAGCAGGTGGCGCACGAGGCCGATTTCTTCGGCGCGATGGACGGCGCGAGCAAGTTCGTCCGGGGCGACGCCATCGCCGCGATCCTGATCCTTTTCATCAACATGATCGGCGGTCTGCTGATCGGCGTGTGGCAGCACGGCATGGACCTGAGTTCGGCGGCGGCGAATTACGCGCTGCTGACCGTCGGCGACGGGCTCGTGGCGCAGATTCCCGCGCTGGTCATCTCCGCCGCCGCGGGCGTGGTCGTGAGCCGCGTCTCGACCGGCGCCGATGTCGGCCGCCAGGTGGTCGAGCAGTTCGCCGCCTATCCCAAGGTGTGGCTGCTCGGCGCCGCGATCGTCGGCCTATTCGGCGTCGTCCCGGGCATGCCGCACACGCCGTTTCTCAGCTTCGCGGCGCTGCTCGGCGGCACCGGCTGGCTGATCCTGCGGCAGCGATCTGCGGCGCCGGCGGCGGCGAAAGCGCCCGCGCCGCCGCCCGAGCCCGAGGATATCGACGTCAACGTCGTCGAGGTGGTCGAGCCTCTGGCGATCGAAGTCGGCTATCGTCTCGTCGGCCTGGTGAGCAAGGAGCGCGGCGGCGGCCTGCTGCCGCGGCTCAAAGGCGTCCGCAAGCTGCTGTCGCGCGAATACGGATTCCTGATACCCACCGTGCACGTCCGCGACAACCCCGATCTGCGTCCGACCGGCTATCGAATACTGGTCCACGGCGTCGAGCGCGCCGCCGCCGAGGTCAATCCCGACCGCCTGTTGGCGATCGGCGCCCAAGCCGCGACCGCGGAGGTTCCCGGAACGCCGACACGCGATCCCGCCTTCGGCCGCCCCGCGCTCTGGATCGCGCCGACGAACGCCGACCGGGCGCGCGCGTCCGGCTACGCCGTGTTCGATGCCACCGTCGTCGTTGCGACGCATTTCGAGCGCGTGCTGCGCGATCACATCGATGAGATCTTTGGCCGGAGCGAGATGGACGCGGTGCTCGCCGCCTTCTCGAAGCAGGTGCCGAAGCTGGTCGAGGAATTGACGCCGAAGCTGCTGTCGCCGGCGATCGTCTACAAGGTGATGCGCTCCCTGCTCGCGGAGCGCGTGCCGCTCCGCGACCTGCGCGGTGTCGTAACGGCGCTGCTCGAGGAGGGCGGCTCGACCCAGGATGCCGCCAGGCTGGTCGAGGCCGTCCGCCAGAGGCTCGGTCGGTTCATCGTCCAGAGTGCGTTCGGCGCGGTCGACGAGATCCGCGTTGCGGTGCTGGACAGCGAGCTCGAAAAGCTGCTGCAGCAGACGCTCAAGCTGCCGTCCGACGGCAGCACCGCTTTCGCCATCGAGCCTTCGATCGCCGTCCAGCTGCGCGAGGCCGCCGGCGCGCTGGCGTTGCGCTGGGAGGCCGATGGCCGCGCGCCGGCCATCCTCGTGCGACCGGAGTTGCGGCCGCTGGTGGCGCAGACGCTGGCGGTGGTGCGGCCGCGGCTTTGGGTCGTGTCGTATGCCGAGATCCCGCCCGAAAAACGCATCCGGGTCACCGAATCGATCGGCCGCCGGACCGAACGGGGCAACGATGCCGCGGCGTGATCCGATATCAGTCCCTGCCGCCCCTGGCGGAGATCGCGCATGGCGATGACCTCGGAAATGGCGCGCTACGCCGCGACGCTCGCCGCCTCGATCGACGAGGGCGACCTGCTGCGCCGCTTCATGCCGAGCGTCAAGGCCTCGGCCCTCCACCTCAAGGCGCGGTTGCCTGCCAGCGTCGACGTCGAGGACCTGGTACAGGCGGGCATGATGGCCCTGTTGCGCATCGTGCGCGCCGGCATCGGCATGGTGGAATACGACCGCCGCACGCGCCGCATCGTCGTCAACGCCATGATCGACGAGGCGCGCCGCGCGGCGCTGCCTTCGCCGTCGATCGCCCGGCGTGTACGCGCTGCGGCGGCGGCGATGCGCGCCGTCGAGGCGCGGCTCGGTCGCGCCGCCGACGACGAGGAAGTCGCCGCCGAGTTGGGAATATCGGTCGATCGGTACCTGCGCATCCTGACCGATGCGGCGCTGGTGCGGCTGCTGCCGCTCGATGTCGCCGGCGACGAGCTCGAGCACGCCGCGCGGACCGGCGGCGACCAGGAGCGCAGCATCGATCGCGACCGCGCAATTGCCTCGCTCACCGGGGCGATAGCCGGCCTGCCCGAGCGCGAGCGCCTGGTACTCAGCCTCTATTACGAACACGGCCTCAACATGGACGAGGTCGGCGCCGTCCTGACCCTGGACAAATCCACGGTCTGCCGCCTGCATGGGCGCGCCCTGCTGGCGCTGCGCGCGCGGCTCTCCGATCGGGAAGAGGCGGCCCACGCGCTGACCGACGCCGAAGGAGAATGATCCATGGACCTGCTCTCCACCATCGGCTTCCTTCTCGGATTCCTGTCGGTCAGCATGGCGATGGTGCTCGACGGCGGGAGCCTCATCGCGCTGCTGCATTTTCCGGCGTTCATGATCGTCGTCGGCGGCACCTTCGGCGCGATCATGCTGCAGACGCCGCCGCGGGTATTTCTCCGCGCCTTCCGAATTCTACCCTGGGTGTTCTTCCCGCCCAAGACCGACGACGCGACGCTCATCGACTGGATTCTCGATTGGGCGCAGATCGCGCGACGCGAGGGAGTGCTGGCGCTCGAGCCGATCGCCAAGGAGGAGAAGGATCCGTTTCTCAGGGACGCGCTCAGTCTGGTGATCGATGGCATTCCGCCGCCGACGATCCGCGCCATCCTCGAAAACAAGCTTCACGGCCATGAGGAGCACGAGATGGCCGCGGCGCGCGTGTTCGAGCAAATGGGCGGCTACGCGCCGACGATCGGCATCATCGGTGCCGTGCTCGGCCTGATCACCACCATGGCACATCTCGACGACCCCGCGAGCCTCGGCAGGGGCATCGCCACGGCGTTCGTCGCCACGGTCTACGGCGTCGGCTCCGCAAACCTGCTCTACCTGCCGCTCGCCAACAAACTGCGGACGGTCATCCGCCACGGCATGCGGCGCGAGGAGATCATCATGGAGGGCCTGCTCGGCATCGCCACCGCCGAGCCGCGGCTCCACCTCGGCATGCGCCTGGCGAGCTATTTCCACGAGGGTCAGGTCGAATCCGACGACGACGGACCGGCCGAAAGCGGCGGCGCCGACGCACCGGCGCAAGAGGAGCCATTCCGCGAGTCGCCGGCGGAGCAACGGCAATCCGCCTGATGCGGGGGAACGGTCATGGAACACCACAAGAATCCCAAACGCCGGCGCTACGAAGAGCGGCACGAGAATCTCGAGCGCTGGATCATCTCCTACGCCGACTTCATGACGCTGCTGATGGCGACGTTCGTGATGCTGTACGCGATATCGAGCATCAACATCTCGAAGTATCGCGTGCTGCAGCAGGTGTTCGCCGAAGCCTTCCTTGGCAAGCTGCAGCAGCAGGACGCCGGCATCGCCCCGGCACAGGTCGGACCGTTCCAGAATCTGCCGGCGCCGATCCCGGTTCCCCAGCGCAACGTATCGCCCAAGCTGCAACGCCAGATCGAGCAGCGGCTGCAGCAGCTGCAGAAGATCTACGACAAGCTGACGACGACGTTCCAGGACCTGATCAAGAAGGATCTGGTGCACGTCGTACGCCAGCCGAACGGCGTCGCCATCGATATCAACGCGACCCTGCTTTTTGCCAGCGGCAGCGCCGTGCTGACGCCGCAGGCGTTGACCATCATCGATCAGGTCGGCAAGGCGCTGGCGGATGTTCCCTATACCGTCCAGGTGAACGGATTCACCGACAATGCGCCGATCCATAACGGCCAATTCGATTCCAACTGGGATCTGTCGGCGATGCGTGCGATCTCGGTGGTCAAGCGCTTCGTCGCCAACGGCATCGCGCCCGAGCGGCTGGTGGGCGCCGGCTATGGCGAATATCACCCGGTGGTTCCCAACGATTCGCCGGAGCACATGGCACGCAACCGTCGGGTGTCGATCGTCGTCGTGGCGCCGGAGCCCCAAGAGCCTGCGGAGCCTTCGGGATCCGCGGGTGGAGCCCAGCCATCCGATGGCACGCAACCCAACGGCGCGGCGCAGTCCGGGCCGGCCGCAGGCGCCGATGCATCATCGACGGCTGCTCCGCAATCCGGGCCGCCGGCGGGCGCCGCGGCGCCATCCTCTGCGCCGGATGCGGGGACGCCGAATTCCATCGCGCCAACCGCCACGCCGCCGGGTTCCGCTGCGCCGCGCGCTGTGCCGTCGGATGCCGCCGGGCCGCCGGCGGCGCCGCCGACGGCGTCAATCGCGCCGTCGCCGCCATCGGCGACGACGGTGCCGGCGGCGGGAACCAAGCCCTGAGCGCAAAACGGTCCCATCATGGCATTCGGGCGCAAACGGACGGAACAGAAAGGCGAGGCGTCGACGGCGAAAGGGTCGTCGGCGACGCGCCTCTTTCTGCCCGGCGCGGCGCTCGGATTGCTGCTATTCGTCTACCAGGGCGGCGCCTTCCTCGATGACGGCGGTTCGGCGGTCAGCGTCGGCGCCGTCGTGGTGTCGCGGCTGATGGCCGACGCGGTGGTCGGGGTCGTCGCCCTGTGCGCCGTCTATATCGCGCTCTACGCCGTTCGCCTGATCCTGGCGCAGGCCTGGGGCTGGGCACGGGCCAATCTCGCGCGCAACGGGACACGATGATGAGGGCGCGGCTCAGGACCGGGGACTTCAAGGTCACGCGCTGGCACGCGCCGCCACTCGATCCGGCCGAGATCGAGACCGGCCGCCCGCCGGCACGGCCGGCCCAGCCACCGGCGGCAAAGGCCGCGGCAAAAGCGTCGCCCGCCCCCGATGCGGCGGCGGCCAAGGCAGCGGCGGCGCTCGAGGCGCTGCGGGCGCAGAAGGCAGCCGAAGGTCACGCCGAGGGATTTGCGCGCGGTCTCGAGGAGGGACGGGCGCAGGGTCAACGCGAAGGCTACGAGGCCGGCAGGCGTGCGGCCGAAGCGGAGCTCGCCGCCGTCGCCGGCCGCATTGCCAAGGTGCTCGAAACGCTCGGCGGCGAGGTCAAGGCGCTCGACGACGCCGTCGAGGATGCCGTCGTCGCTCTCGCGCTTGAGCTGGCGCGCCGCGTCATCGGCGCCGAGGTCAGCCGCAGCCGCGATGCGCTCGCCGGTCTCATCCGCCAAGTGCTCGCCGAGATTCCGATCGATACCGGAACGCCGCGCATCCGGCTCCATCCCGACGATCTCGAAGCGCTGCGGGCGCATCTTCCCGACATCGGCACCGGCCAGGTCGAGCTGATCGCGGACGATACCATCGAGCCGGGCGGGTGCCGGGTTCTCGCCGATGGCATCGACGCGGTGACGCGGCCCGACCGCCGGTGGGTCGAGCGCAATACGCTGTTCGAGGGCGATCTGACCTTGGCCTCGCGCTGGCGCGCGGCGATGCTGGCGCTGTTCGAGTGAGGCCGGCGATGCAGCTCACCGCGCAGACCAACGGACGCCTGGCCGATGCGCTCCATCGCTACCGCGGGCGGTTCGCGTCGGCCGAACGCATCTCGCACGTCAGCGGCATCCTGACCCGGATCGTCGGCTTCGTCATGGAGGTGCGCGGCATCCGCGTCAGCGTCGGCCAGCGCTGCTTCGTCGAAGGTGCCAACCTGCGCCTGGTGCCGGCCGAGGTCATCGGCTTTGACGGTGGCCGCGCCTTCCTCATGGTCGAGGGCCACGCCGACGGACTGGCGGCGGGCGCGCGGGTGATTCCGGCCGGCCTCGCGACCGAGGTGCCGGTCGGCAAGGCGCTGCTCGGCCGCGTCATCGACGGCGCGGGGCGGCCGCTCGACGACAAGGGGCCGGTGCGCTGCACCGAGCACATGCCGCTGTTCGGCCGGCCGACCAATCCGATGACGCGCACCATCATCGATCGTCCGCTCGATGTCGGCGTACGCTCGATCAACGCGCTGTTCACGGCGGGCGAGGGATCGCGGCTCGGGCTGTTCGCCGGCAGCGGCGTCGGCAAGAGCGTGCTGCTCGGTATGATGGCGCGGTACACCGCCGCCGATATCGTGGTCGTCGGGCTGATCGGCGAGCGCGGTCGGGAAATCAAGGAATTCATCGAGCGCAATCTGGCGGCCGAGGCGCTGGCGAAGGCGGTGATCGTCGCGGTGCCGGCCGATCAGTCGGCGCTCGCCCGCGTACACGGCGCGTTGCGCGCCTCGACCATCGCCGAATATTTCCGCGATCAGGGATGCAAGGTTCTGCTGCTGATGGATTCGCTGACCCGCTTTGCCATCGCGGCGCGCGAGATCGCGCTCGCCGTCGGCGAGGTGCCGTCGAGTCGCGGCTATCCGCCCTCGGTTTTCGGGCGGCTCGCGTCGCTGGTCGAGCGCGCCGGAACCGGCGGCCCGCACGCGGGCAGCATCACCGCTTTCTATACCGTGCTGGTCGAGGGCGACGATCCCAACGATCCTGTGGCGGATGCCGCGCGCGCGATCTGCGACGGCCACATCGTGCTCGCGCGGCGCATCGCCGAACGCGGCCATTTCCCTGCGGTCGACGTCGGCGCATCGGTCAGCCGCGTCATGTTCTCGGTGGTCCAGCCGGCGCAATTCGCCGCCGCGCGCGAGTTCAGGGAGCTGCATGCGCGCTACGAGGAAAGCCGCGACATGATCGCGATCGGCGGCTATCGCCCTGGCCACGACGCCGTCCTCGACCGCGCGGTCGCGCTGCACCCGGCGTTCGAGCGCTTCCTCCAGCAGGAAATGACGCAGCGCGTCGAATTCGCACAAAGCATCGAAGATCTTTCTCGAACCCTTGGAAAGGCAGGAGGCACCTGATGGCATTGCATGCAATGGGCAAGTTGGCGGAACGGCAGGTCGAGGAGGCACAGCGGCGCTGGGCGCTGCTCGCCAAGGAATGCGCCGCCGCGCGCCACAAGCTCAATCTCCTTCGCCAATACGGAGACAATTATCGCGCGCAGCTCGAGGATGGCGGCCGCCGGGGCGTCGTCGCCTCGCAGGCGGCGTCGGTGGCGGCTTTCATCCGGCGGGTCACCGACGTGGTGGCGCGCGAGGAAGTCCAGGTCCGGCAGCTCGAAGGCGCCTGTGAGCGGGAATGGGCCGATCTGGTCGCTGCCCGCCGCAACAAGCGCATGATCGAGATTCTGATGGAGCGGCAGATGCTCCGCGAGGCCGAGGAGGCGTTGCGTCGCAGCCAGAGCGAAATCGACGACCTCATCGCCCGGGTCGGGTTTTTTGCCCAGGAATCCCGGGCATGAACGGCGGCATCAAGGATTCCGGTAGCGACCGGGCCGCATAATTCCTTGCGCCGTCCATCCGGTTCCGGCATGATTGTTTGCCAAAAGTAGGAAACTCGGCAATGGCAGCCAACCCGCGCGAAACCCGTAATTCGGCCGCGGCGCGCCGCGGTCCGCGCAAGCTGGTCCGCTGGCTGATACTGGTGGTCGCGGTGGCGGCGCTCGCCGGCGGCGGCTTCTTCGGCTGGCGGTACTGGGAGCACCGCAAGGCGGCGATCGCGGCCGAGCCGCCGAAGCCGATCTATGTCGTCATCAAGCCCTTCGTCGTCACCATGCTCGACGAAAACCAGACAGCGCGGTTCGTGCAGGTCGGCGTCGATCTCGAAGTCGCCAATGCCGAGGCGGAGCAGCGGGTCGAGCAGGCGCTTCCTGCGATCCAAGATGCGATCCGGCTCCGTATCCTGCAGAGCAAGCTCACCGAGGTGACGTCGCCCGCCGGTATCGAGCGCCTGCGCAAGGTGCTGATCGCCCAAGCGAACGCCACGGTTGACCGCCTCTTCGATCCGCCGGTCGCGGCGGATGCGGCCACGGCGCCGGCGGCCGATCATTCGTCCCAGGCGGCGGCTCAGGCGACCGGTGCGCCGAAGGACGCCGCAGCCGCAAGCGCGGCCGCAGCCGCGGCGCCGGCGTCGGACAACGCGGCGACTGCTGCGCCGGCGGCTGAAGCGGCGAACGCCGCTGCACCGGCCGCCGGTAATCAGACGGTCGATGCGCATGAGACCGGGACGCAGGCGACCGATACGCATGCGGCTGAGGCGCATGCGGCCGATGCGCAGGCGGCCGATACCCGTCCGAAGGCGGCGACTGCCGTCGCCACCCCGCCGCCGGCTCCGGTCGTTCCGCCTGCGGCCCCGCCGCCGGTGCGCAATCTCTATTTCACGGAGCTCGTCGTCGAATGACCGGCCTCGGCGGCCTGACCGCGGATCCCAGCCACGCTTCGGTTTTCACCGGCCTCACGCCCTTGCTGCTCGGCATGGGAGCGGTCGTGCTCGTGCTCGGCGGCCTGTGGTGGCTGCTGCGGCGGCGCTTCGGTCCGAGCGGCATGGCGAAGATCGATTGCTCGGTGGTCGGCGCGCTCGCGGTCGGCCCGCGCGAGCGGCTGGTAGTCGTGCGCGTCGAGGGCAAGCGGCTGCTGCTCGGAATCACCGGCAGCGCCATCGGCCTCCTGTGCGAGCTGCCGGCGACCGCGACGCCGCCGGCAATGCCGGCGCCCGCCGGATTCAGCGCAGCCCTGGCGCAAGCCCTCGACCGGTGGCGCGGCGCCAAATCGCTGAACGATATCCATGCGCCTTGAAAAAACCCTGCGCTGCGCCGGCTTGGTCGCGGCTCTGGCGGTGCTGCCCGTGGCAGCCCACGCCGCGCCAGCGGGCCTCGACGCGCTGATCGCGACGCCGGCCGGCCACGGCGCAGTGTCCTATACCGTGCCGGTCCAGATCCTGATGTTCATGACGGCGCTGGTGTTCCTGCCGGCGGTGCTGCTCGCCATGACGTCGTTCACGCGCATCATCATCGTGCTGGCGCTGCTGCGCCAGGCGCTGGGCCTCACCCAGACGCCGCCGAACCAGATTCTGATCGGCCTCGCCCTGTTCCTCACCATGTTCGTCATGGCGCCGGTGTTCAACCGCGTCAACGATGCGGCGCTGCAGCCGCTGCTGCAGAACAAGATCTCGGTCGAGGAGGCAGCGACGCGCGCCGAGCCGGCCCTCAAGTCCTTCATGCTCAAGCAGACGCGTTCCGACGACCTCGGCATGTTCGTCAAGCTCGCCGGCGGCCAGACCTACGCCAAGGCCGAGGACGTGCCGATGCGCCTGGTCGCGCCCGCCTTCCTGACCTCGGAGCTGCGGACGGCGTTCCAGATCGGCTTCCTCATCTTTCTGCCGTTCATGGTGATCGACATCGTCGTCGCCGCGGTCATGATGTCGCTCGGCATGATGCTGCTGTCGCCGGTGACGGTGTCGCTGCCGCTCAAGCTCATGGTTTTCGTGCTGGTCAACGGATGGATGCTGGTCATCGGCTCGCTGGCCCAGGGATTCTTCTCGTGAGCCTGACCGGCGACATGCTGGCCGACGCCGCGAGCCGCATGCTGATGCAGGCGGTGATCATCGTGTCACCGCTCTTCGCCGCCGTCCTGGTGGTCGGCCTCGCGGTCAGCCTGATCCAGGCCGGCACGCGCATGAACGACTTGACGCTCGGCTTCGTACCCCGTTTCGCCGCGATCCTGCTGATCGTCGCGTTGACCCTGCCGTGGATGGGAACGCGGTTGACCGCCTATCTGGTTGCCAGCGTGGCGCAAGCCGCCGATCGGCCCTGAGCGGCCATGCTCGCCTTCAGCGACGCCGACATCGCGCACTGGCTGGGCCTTCTGCTCTGGCCGCTGTTGCGCGGCCTGGCGCTGTTCGCGTTCGCGCCGGCGATCGGCTCCAGCGCAGTGCCGGCGCCGGTGAAGGTGGCGCTGGGCCTGGCGGTCGCAGCGATCATCGGCGGCGTCGCCGGGGCGATGGCGCCGCTCGACCTGTCGTGGCGAACGGCGGCACTGGTCGTCGAACAGATTCTCGTCGGCGCCGCGATCGGCTTCGCCATGCGGGTGACGCTGTCGGTGATGGCATTTGCCGGCGATCTCAGCGGCCTGCAGATGGGTTTCGGATTCGCCACCCTGCTCAATCCCCAGGTCGGCGTGCCGATGCCGGCGCTGGCGGATTTCTTCGATCTTCTCGGCACCGTCCTGTTCCTCGCGATCGGCGGCCATCTGCTGCTGATCGCGGCGCTGGTGAAGAGCTTCCAGATCGTCCCCGTTGCGGCGGTGGGCTCGATCGCGCCGGCCGGATGGGGCGCGCTGGCGGCGTCCGGCGCCGCGCTCTTCCAGCTCGGCGCCATCCTGGCGCTGCCGGTCGTGGCCGCGACACTGGCCATCAACATCGCGATGGCCGTCGTATCGCGGGTCGCTCCGCAGCTCAACATCATGTCGGTGGGCTTCGCCGTCTTCCTGTGGGTCGGTCTCGCCGCCTGTGCGCTGCTGATGCCGTTCCTCGTGCCGACCGTGGAGCATCTGGTGGAGGTGGGCCTGCGGCTGATCGCGGCGGTCCTACACGGCGGCTGATCCATGGCCGAGACCCAGGATACCGAAAACAAAACCGAAGAGCCGACCGGGCGACGGCTCAGCAAGGCACGCGAGGAGGGTTCGATCGCCCGCTCGCGCGAACTGCCGTCGGCGGTCATGCTGGCGGGCGGCGCCGCTTTTCTGCTGTGGGGAGGAACGGTCGGCGTTTCGGTGCTCGAGCGCATCGTCGCCACCGGCTTGCGGATCGACCCCGCCGTTGGCCGCGATCCCGAAAAGCTTTTGACCGGCGCTTGGCTCGTGGTGAAGCCGGCGCTCGAGTTCATCGTCGTCTTCGGCGGCGGCATCGCGGTTCTCGGCGCGGTCTCGGCGATGCTGATCGGCGGCCTCGTGTTCTCGTGGCGGCCGGTGATCCCGGACCTGACGCGGCTCGATCCGGTCCGGGGCCTGATGCGACTGTGGTCGCGCGACTCCGCAGTCGAAATCGTCAAGTCGCTGATCAAGCTTTTGGGCGTGGCGGCGGTCGCCTATTGGTGGCTGCGCGGCGCAATGCGCAGCTTCGTCGACCTGGCGCGGGCGGATTGGCCGGGCAGTCTGTGGCTGGCCGGCGGCCTGCTCGGCCGGCTGTTCCTCGTCACTTCGATCTCGCTGGCGATCGTCGTCCTGCTCGAGGTGCCGTACCGCCTGTGGAGTCACCGACGCGACCTGCGCATGAGCCGTCAGGAGCTGCGCGACGAGGCGCGCGAGATCGAGGGCAATCCCCAGACCAAGCAGCGCCTCAGGCAACTGCGCCGCAAGGCGGCGCGGGCGCGCATGATGACCCAGGTGCCGAAGGCGGACGTCGTGCTGACCAACCCGACGCATATTTCGGTGGCGCTGCGCTACGATCAGGGCGCGATGCGCGCGCCGCGGTTGGTTGCCAAAGGCGCTGGTCTGGTCGCGCTCCGCATCCGCGAGATCGCCGCCGCGCACCACGTGCCTATCGTCGAGGCGCCGCCGCTGGCGCGTTCGCTGCATCGCTACGTCGAAATCGAGGACGAGGTGCCGGTCGCGCTCTACCGCGCGGTCGCCGAGGTTCTGGCGTTCGTCTATCGGCTGCGCGCGGCGCGTGCCGCCGGCAAGCCGGAACCGGTGCCGCTCAGCGCCAATTTCGAGCCGCCGCCCGAGCTGCGGGTCTGAGCGGGTTCAGGCGCTGCCGAGCGAGCGGCGCGTCGCGGCGGCGCGCTCGCCGCCATTGGGGCCGTAGGAGCGATGCGGATCGAGGCGTTGCAAGGTGGCGAGCCCGGCGCGGAAATGCCGCAGCATCTCGGCGGCGATGATCGCGTTGCCGCGTCCCAGCCGGCGTATCTCGGCGATCAGCGCCGCCAACTCGGCATTGCGGCCGAGAGGACCCGGCGTCACCCCGGCGAGCTGCTCGGCCAGTGCTTCGGTCTCGGCGGTGGCGGCGACGATCGCCTCGACATCGCCGCCGAGCAGGGCTTCGCGTCCGCGCGTCAGCTTGCGCTTGGCGTCGCGGAGCATGCCGATCAGGCCGGAAGGGGAGAGGACCATGGCAGTCTCCGTCAAAGATGCATTAAAGATGCATTGTCGCTTCGCCGTCGGCGGTGACGGTCGCGTGGATAATCTTCTGGCTCGAGGGATTGCGGAGCGCGATGAGGTCGCCGGCGCGACCGTCCTGCTCCGCTACGGCGACGGTCTTCACCGTGATATCGCCGTCGCGGAGCGTAACCACGACGCGCTGGTCGCGGTGAATCAGGATCGGCATCTCGAGCTGGGCGGCAAGGATCGGGCTCGCCGCCGGCACACTGGTGCGCAGGAGCCGGCCGATCGCGCCGTCGAGGTCGACGACCGGGGCACTCGGCAGCGTCGTGATGTCGACCCGTGCCAGCGTCAGATCGCCCTCGGTGAGCGGCCGATCGGGCGGCAGCGCCGCCGCCGCCACCACGACACGCCGCCACTGGTGCAGGCGCACCGGAACGTAGATGGTCCAGGCCGGCGCCGGGCAGGAAACCTTGACCGTGAGGAAGCCGCCGATGAGCGGCGGCACCGCGGTCGCCAGGGCCGGGCACGCCGGGAGATGGATCGCCGGATCGATCGTACTGACATCGGCCTCGAGCGTGGTATCCGGCAGGCGCGGCGCCGCCGAGCGGACGGCGTCGGCCACCGCCGTGCGGATCGCCGCAGGGTCGGCGTAGCCGGCATCGGCGGCGTGGGCGGCCGGCGGCAGGACGAGGGCGGCGAGGGTCAGGGCGACGGCGCGGGAAACCATGCGCAAAATACCTCTTGCAATCCGAGCGGAGGGAAATTACCCTAAAAACGAAAATTCGGCAAGTTCTCGCTCCCCATCCGATCGGGCCCTTGCCGGAAGCCGAAACCGCCGCGGTCGCCGCCCCTCGACCCTCCCAGGGTGGCGCCGGCGGCGGCGGCGGTACAAAGGGGGAGCGAGCGGGGATGCAAGGCCCTTTTTCGACGGGTCTGGATTTTTTCCGGACGGTGCTCGACCTGCGCGGTTACCGGCAGCAAATCCTGTCGGCAGACATCGCCAACGGCAGCACGCCCGGCTTCAAGGCCGTCGATCTCGATTTTCAGGCGGCGCTGGCGGCGGCCGGCGCAGCGCCGGCGGCCGGCGACACCCAATCGGGACAGCCGGCCGCGCCGCGCTCACCCTTCCTTCTGGTCGACGACCCGCGCCAGTTCGGCGGCGACCCCGCGACGGGCGGCGCATCGAACGCGCAATCGCAGCTCGCGGCGGCGGAGAACCAAGTGAAGTATCAGACCGGCACGTCCGTGACGATCGACGGCAACAGCGTCGATCTCGATCTCGAGAAGCGCGAAGCCGCGATCAACGCGCTGCAATACGAAGCCGCCGCCACGTTCACCACCAGCCGCATCAACCTGTTGATGACGGCGATCCGCGGCTCGACCTCGAACGGCGGCAACGGCTAGAGGTGCGTCCGATGTCCCTTTTCTCGATCTTCACGATTTCCGGCTCCGGCATGTCGGCCGAGACCGAACGGCTTTCTGCCATCGCCAGCAACATCGCCAACGCCGATAGCGTCGCCAACTCGTCGGGCCAGCCGTACCGCGCGCGCGAGGTGGTGTTCGCGGCGACGCCGATCGCCGGCGGCAATGGCGGCGCCGGCAGCGACACGGAAGCGGGTACCGCCGCCATGTCGGGCGTGCGGGTCGCCGGCGTAGTCGAAAGCCAGCAGCCATTGCGCCGGATCTACGACCCGACCAGCCCTTACGCCGATACGAACGGCTATGTGCAGATGCCCAACGTCAACCCGGTCGACGAGATGGTGAACATGATTTCCGCGACACGGAATTATCAGGCCAATCTCGAGGCCTTCAACGTCGCCAAGTCGTTGGCGCTCAAAACTCTGACGATTTGAGAGTCGCGATCGTCGAACGATTTTCCGCTCAGGAGGACCACAAAATGTTCGGAAGCGCCATGCCGGTCAATGTCACGCAGCTTCCCGCGGGAACCCAGCTGCCATCGGCTTCGCCGCCCGTCAGCGGCAGCAACACGACGCTGACCGAAAACGACTTCTTTCGGTTGATGACGACGCAGCTCGAATCGCAGGATCCGCTCAATCCGATGAACAGCGACCAATACGCCGCCGAGCTCGCCTCGTTCTCGACCGCGAGCGGCGTCGAACAGCTGCGGAACACCGTCGCCGGCATCGGCCAGCAGATTTCGTCGGCCTCCGGGCTGCAGGCTTCAAGCCTGGTCGGCCACAACGTCGCGGTCAGCGGCAATCTCCTCGCCTATGGCGGTAGCGGCTCGGCACAAGGCGCCTTCAACCTGTCGTCGGCCGCGGCCAACGTCACCGTAACCGTCAAGGATGCGAACGGCGCACAGGTCGCGACCATCAATCTCGGACCGATGGCCGCCGGCCTGCGGAATTTCACCTGGAACGGAACCGAGACCGGCGGCGGCACCGCCGCGGCCGGCGCCTACACCTATCAGGTCAACGCCCTTGACACCAAGGGCAACGCCATCGCGGCCACGACCTTCTCGGTCGTGCCGGTGACCGGCGTCACTCTCGGCGGCCAGAACGGGCAGGGCGGCCCGACCGTCAGCCTCGCCGACGGCCTCGGATCGGTGACGCTCAACCAGATCTATCAGATCTACTGATTCCGCCGGCCCGATTTCCGCGCAACGTCGCCAGCCCAATTCACGGAGGACCCTGAACCATGTCGCTCAATACCGAATTGATGGGCATCAACGCCGCCCAAAACAGCATCGATACGATCGGCAACAATATCGCCAACATGAACACCGAGGGCTTCAAGGGCTCGACGATGGAGTTCGCCGACCTGATCGGTACGTCGCTCGAAGGTACATCGGGCAACACGCTGACTCCCGGCCAGGGCGTCGTGGCCTCCAACCTCTCGCAGCTCTTCACCGAAGGCACGATCACCCAGACCGGCAACCCCCTCGACCTGGCGATCAACGGGCAGGGCTTCTTCCAAATGCAGACCGACCGCGGCATCCTCTACACCCGTGCCGGCTCGTTCCAGGTCGACACCAACGGTTTCCTGGTCGACGCCGCGGGCGACAAGCTGATGGGATCCGTTACGCCCACCAGCGGCTCGTCGCTCGGCGCCATCGGCCCGCTGCAGATCAGCCGCTCGGCCCTGGGCGCGACAGCGACGACGACGCTCGGCCTCAACGTCAACCTGCCGACCACCGATGCGGCGATTTCCTCGGGAACCGCGTTCAACCCGTCGAGCGCGTCGACCTACGACGAAAGCACCGCAACCACGATCTACGACAGCATCGGCACCGGCTACACGCTCACCACCTATTTCACCCGTGTCAGCGGCAGCGGTACACCCGACAAGTGGCAGGTGCATTGGCAGCTCTCCGATCCGACGACGGGCGCCGCCATCGCTTCGGGTTCGGGTCCCCAGCTGACGTTCAATTCCGCCGGCACGTTGACCGGCGCGACCTCGGGCGCCGGCACCACCGTATCGGTGGCGACGCTGCCCGACGGCGCCTCCGCACTCAATGTCGCGTACAGCTTCACCGGTACCTCGCTGACGGCCCAGAGCTTCGGCGTCAATGCGATCACCAACAATGGCAATGCGCCCGGTACGTTTACCGGCCTGCAGATCGACTCCAACGGCCAGCTCATCGGCCAGTATTCGAACGGTTTGACGAAAACGTTCGGCACCATCGCTCTGGCCAATTTCGAGAATCCGCAGGGCCTGATTCCGATGACCGGCACCTTCTGGCAAGCGTCGCTCAATTCCGGTCCGGCGCTGCTCGGCGCGCCGAACACGCAGGGCCTCGGCACGCTGCAATCCGGCGCGCTCGAGGGCTCGAACGTCGACCTTTCGACCCAGTTGGTCAGCCTGATCGTTGCCCAGCAGGCCTTCCAGGCGAACGCGCAGGCGATCAGCTACGAGCAGCAGAATATCCAGCACCTGCTCAACATCCAGTAATCGCAGGTCCGTCGCGATGAGCGACCAGCTGATCTATCTGCTGATGACCGGCATGAACTCGGTTCAGGACCGGATGACCGCCTCGTCCAACAACCTGGCGAACGTCGGAACGACCGGATTCAAGGCCCAGCAGCCGGCGTTCGAGGCGGTGCCGTTCTACGGCCAGGGCCTGCCCGATCGGGCCGATGTCGTGGCGCAGGAAGAGCAGCCCAACTTCAAGTCCGGCCCGATCAACACCACGGGCCGGCCGCTCGACGTTGCGATCGACGGGCCGGGCTGGATCGGCGTTCAGGCGTCCGACGGCAGCACCGCCTACACGCGCGACGGCTCGCTCTACATCGCGCCGTCGGGCACGCTGATGACCGCCGGTGGCTTTCCGGTTCTCGATCAGAACGGCAATCCGATCGTCTTGCCGGCGCTGAGCCAGATCACCATCGGCTCCGACGGAACGATCTCGGGGGTACCGCAGGGCCAGCAGCCCGACGCGATCGTCGCCTACGCCCGCATCGATCTCGCCAACCCGCCGCCGCAGAACATGAAGCGGCGGCCGGACGGTCTGTTCCAGGACGGCAACGGCAATTTCAGCGTCGACGGCAACGTCACCCTGAAGGTCGGCGCGCTCGAGGGCAGCAACGTCAGCTCTGTCGGCGTCATGGTCGACATGATCAAGAACACCCGTATGTTCCAGATGCAGACTCAGATGCTGCACACGATCGCGACTCTGGGCACGGGAAACGAAAGCCCGCTCACGCTGCAATAGACGCGCACACCGCAACACCACGGATCAGAGGACAGCATGATTCAATCATTGGCGATCGTCCGCACCGGCCTCGAGGGCGAGCAGACGAAGATGGACGTGATCGCGAACAACCTCGCCAACCTCAACACCGCCGGCTTCAAGGCGATCCGTCCGATTTTCCAGGATCTGCTCTATCAGAATGCCACCCAGGCCGGTGGCTTCACGTCGCAGAACACCAACTATCCGTCGGGCCTGCAGACCGGCACCGGCGCCAACGTGGTCGCCACCGAGCCGATCCTGACGCAGGGCGGCCTGCAGCAGACCGGCAACGCGCTCGACCTCGCGGTCAACGGCAATGGCTATTTCCAGATCCTCCTGCCGTCGGGGACCATCGCCTATACCCGCGACGGCAGCTTTGCGCTCAATGCGCAGGGCCAGGTCGTGACCGCCAACGGCTACCAGCTCCAGCCGCCGATCACGATCCCGCCCGGCGCGCAGTCCATCACCATTGGCACCGACGGCACCGTGAGCGTGCAGCTCCAGGGCCAGTCGACGCCGACCCAGATCGGCCTCATCCAGCTCGTCAGCTTCATCAATCCGGCGGGCCTGCAGTCGATCGGCAACGACCTCGCGATCCAGACCCAGTCTTCGGGCTCGCCGACGCCCGGGAAGGGCGGCAGCAACGGCCTCGGCTCGATCGAGCAGGGCTATCTCGAATCCTCCAACGTGTCGGTCGTGAACGAGATGGTCGACATGATCGAGACCGAGCGCGCCTACGAGCTCAATACCCAGGCGGCGAAGAGCGTCAACGACATGCTCGGCTACCTGAACAACACCGTCGCGTGAGCGGACGATGAGGCGCGTATCGGCGCTGGTGACGCTGGCGGTGCTCGGCGCCGGCCTCGGCGGCTGCGAACAGCCGCCCGGCCATCTGCCGATGAAAACCCCGGCGCTCGGCGCGCTGCCGGGCGATCGAGGCGAGCAGCTTCCCGCCACCAACGGCGCAATCTACCAGACGACGCGAGAGGGCAACGGCGGCCTCGAGCTGTTCCAGGATCACCGCGCCTACCAGGTTGGCGACATCATCACCGTCAACATCGTCCAGACCGCCGCGGCCAGCAAGAACGTCAGCCAGAATCTCGGCCGCAGCGACAGCGTCAACAGCACGGTCGGAAACTTCTTCGGCTTCCCGCTAGCCTGGGGGCGCAGCCACGACAACGGCACCGCGGTGAACAAATTCAATCCGAATTTGTCCTACAACAGCGCCAACTCGCTCAAAGGCAGCGGCTCCACGGTGCAGAGCGACAGCTTCATCGCCACCGTCTCGGCGATGGTGCAGCGCATCCGCCCGAACGGCGACCTCGTCATCAAAGGAGAGGACGTCGTCCAGCTCGTCGGCGGCAAGGAGTTCATCCGCATCGCCGGCGTGGTGCGGCCGGAAGACATATCCGCCAACACCGTGTCCTCGACGCGGATGGCCGAGGGCTACATCGAATTCAGTGGCGACGGCGAAACCTATCTCGCGCCCAAGATGGGCTTCCTGCAGCGGCTTTTTCTGACGGTCAGCACGCTATGGCCCGATTTCTAGCCGTCCTCGCCGCCGCGTTCCTTCTGGTTCACGCGGGCATCGCCCGGGCCGAGCGCATCAAGGATCTCGCCACGGTCGAAGGCCAGCGCGGCAATCAGCTCATCGGTTACGGCCTGGTGGTCGGCCTCGCCGGCACCGGCGACCAGACGACGCAGATCCCCTACAGCGTGCAGGCGATCCGCAACATGATGGCGCATATGGGATTGACGCTCGATCCCAACGCCTTCCTGCAGCCGAACACGGTGGCAGCGGTGATGGTGACCGCGACGCTGCCGACCTTCATGGCGGTCGGCCAGACGCTCGACGTGACGGTGTCGGCGCTCGGCAACGCCCAGAGCCTGCGCGGCGGCGTCCTGCTGATGACCGAGTTGCGCGGCGCCGACGGCCAGGTCTACGCCATCGCGCAGGGCTCCGTGCTGGTCAGCGGCTTCAGCGCCAGCGGCCAGGCGGCGACGGCCACCGTCAACGTGCCGACCGTCGGCCACATTCCCGACGGCGCGACCATCGAGCGCGCCGTGCACGCCCAGTTTGCTTCGGCCCGCGACGGCACCATCCTGCTCAATCTCGACAAGGCGTCGTTCGGCAACGCGACGCGCGTGGTCGACGCTCTCAATCGTCGCTTCGGCACGGGCACCGCCGTCACCGTCGGCCCGGGCCAGGTGCAGGTACGCGGTCCGGTCGATGCGACGCGGCGCGTCCCCTTCCTGGCGAAGCTCCTCGACGTAGAGGTCACGCCGGATCGGCCTCCCGCCGAGGTCGTGGTCGACGCACAGAGCGGCACCGTGGTCATGGGGGCGGACGTGACGCTCAGCGAGGCCGCGGTCGCCTACGGCAATCTCTCGATCGCGATCGCCGAGACGCCGCAGGTCGCCCAGCCGCTGCCATTCAGCAAGACCGGCACGACGCAGGTGGTGCCGCGCACGCAGATCACCGCCGAGGAAAAGACCGCCAAGATCCTCGAGATCAAACCTGCGCCGAAGATTTCGGACATCGTCCGCAATCTCAACGCCATCGGCGCATCGTCGTCCGACCTGATCGCCATCCTGCAGGCGCTGCGCTCGGCCGGCGCGCTGCACGCGCACCTCAAGGTGCTGTGAGATGGACGCGACATTCGCTCAGAGTCTCGCCGCCGGCATCGATCCCACGTCGATTGGGGCGCTCAAGAGCCGTCCCAACGATCCGGCGGTGCGCCGCGCCGTCGCCAACCAGTTCGGCGCCATGCTGATGGAAAATCTGATGCGCAACGCCGACGGCAGTCCGCTGGTGACGGTGGACGGCGCCGGCGGCGACACGGTGGGCGCGCTCTTCACCAACGTGATGAGCCAGGTCGCGGCATCGAGCAACCAACTCGGATTCGCCGACCTGCTGCTCCGGTCGATGCCGCCGAGCGCCGGCGCCGCGTCGTCGCCCGCGGCCAGCGGCACCGCCCTCCCGTCGCGATCCACGGCGGCTCCGGCGGCTGCCGCCGTCGGCGCCGGCCTCCCGCTGCAACCATACTGGCAGGGCCGTCACGTCGTGGTCGCGCCGGGCACGCCCTTTGCGACTGCGCCGGTGGCGACGCCGCCGCACGCTTCCCTCGCCGCGCCGCAAGCGCCATCCGCCGTCCCGCCGGCGAGCGCCCCGCCAACCAGCGGGCCTTCGCCCTATGACAGACCGCCCGGCCCGGCCGCGCTGCTGCCGCCGTCGGGCGAAGGGACGGCCGCCAGGCGCCAGCAATTCGCCGCCACGGTCGCGCCCCTGCTGCAGAGCGCCGCGCAGAGCCTCGGCGTTTCGCCCAATGTGCTGCTCGCCCAGGCGGCGCTGGAAAGCGGGTGGGGCCGTTCGATGCCGGGCAACAATCTCTTCGGCGTCAAAACTGGTGCAGGCTGGAGCGGCGATACCGTCGCGGCTTACACGCACGAAGTTTCGGGCGCCGGCGCGACCGGACAGACGACGAGCTTCCGCGCCTATCCCAGCATGGCGGCGGCGGTCGCCGATTACGTCCGACTGATTGCGCACGATCCGCGCTACCGCGCCGCGCTCGGCGCCGGCGACGATCCGCTCGCCTACGGCAGGGCTCTGATGGCCGGCGGCTACGCCACCGATCCCGCCTATGCCGACAAGCTGGCGGCGGTCGCCGCCAGCCCGACGCTCACCGCGGCGATCGCCGGTGCGAACGGCGTGAGTGTCGCGGCGGCCTCGACCGGCGGCGGTGCGGCATGAGCGGCGATCCGATGATCGAACACGAGCGCCGCCTGATGCAGCGGGTGCTGCGACTGTTCCGGCTTGAACGCCGGCTCGGCCGCTGGCCGGTCGAATCGCTCTTCGGCCTGATCGCGCGGCGCGGCCGCTGCATCGACGAGCTGATGGCGATCGACGCCGAACGTCGCCGCCGCGGCGGCGGAGCCGACGCCGCGCTGCGCGACGCCGCACGCGCCCTGGCGCACGAAATCGACGCGACGCTGCCGCGGGCCGAGGCGCGGGCCGAGCGCCTGCGCGCCGACGTCAAAGTGCTGCGCGGCGAGGGCGCGAACTCGGGCATGAAGGGCTTTTCCAGCGGCCGTTTCCTGGGGCGAGGCTAGCGATGGGCGGCATCAATCAGGTTCTCGATACGGCGTTGAGCGGCCTGCTTGCGGCGCAGCAGGGCATGGCGACCGAGGCCAACAACACCTCGAACGTCAACACCCGCGGCTACGCCGTCGAAGGCCTCAATCAGATCGAAACGCTCGGCACCGGCGGGCCGCTCGGCGGCATCGGTACGGGCACCGACGTCGTCTCGATCCAGCGCAGCTTCGACCAGTACGTCTACCAGGAGATGGTGCAGGCGGATTCGACCAACCAGGCGGCGCAGGTGGTGCTGTCGGGCACGAGTTCGCTGTCGTCGGTGTTTCCGATCGCGTCCGGCGGTGTGGGCGGGCTCGGCCAGTTCATCGGCAGCCTGTTCGACGCCGCCAACACCGTCGCGCAGGACCCGGCAAACCTTGCCAACCGCGAAGCCTTCATGAGCAGCGCACAGCAGGTGGTCTCGCTCTTCCAGTCAGTCGGCTCCGAGCTCGCTTCCAACGTCGCAACCACCAACGGCCAGATCACCCAGTCGGTGGCGCAGATCAACAACCTCGCGACCCAGATCGCGCAGATCAATCAGGACATCCTGAGCCGGAGCGGGCCGTCGGATTCGGCGACCAACAGCTTGATCGACCAAGCGGACCAGCTCGTCCAGCAGCTCGGCGAGCAGGTCGGCATCACCATCTCCACCGGCGCCAGTGGCACCATGGATGTCTATCTCGCCAACGGCATGGCGCTCGTCAACGGCACGACCTCGTACAGCCTCTCGGCGACATCCGGCAATTTCAACGACGGCACGCTGGCGATCAAATACACCGCGAACGGCGAAGATCTGACCGGCCGGATTTCGGGCGGCCAGCTCGGCGGTCTGCTCAGCATGCGTTCGCAGTATACGAGCGCCAACGACAGCGTCGGCGGGCTCGCGGCGGCGCTCGCCTCCGCGATCAATGGCCAGCAGACTCTGGGTCTCGATCTCAACGGCAAGCTCGGTGGCGCGCTGTTCTCGGTGCCGGCGCCGGTCGTCTATGCGGGCGCGGCGAATACCGGCACGGCTACGGTATCGGCGACGATCGCCAATCCCAACGCGTTCACGCCGGCCGACTACGTTTTGACGCGGATCGCGGGCGGATTCCAGGCGGTCAACCTCTCGACCGGGCAGACGACGACCCTTGGCGCCGGACCGACGCTGTCGCTCGACGGCATGTCGATCACGGTCTCCGGCGCGGCGAATGTCGGCGATTCATTCGAGATCGAGCCGACCGTCAACGCCGCGACCGGGATCGCCCTCGCCACCACGGATCCGTCGGCGATCGCCGCCGCCGCGGCCTACGTCGCGACCGCGGGCACGATGACCAGCGGCGGCGTCAGCGACAGCAACGTCGGCAACGTGACCATGGAAGCGGGCGCGCCGACGAGCAGCGGCTCGCTGCCGGGCGGCACGGTCGTCGTTCCGTCGAGTTATTTCGGCCAGCAGCTGAGCGTCCAGTTCACCTCGTCGACCACCTTCAACGTGCTCGCGAGCGGCGGCGCGACGATCGCGTCCGGCACCTACAGCGGCTCCAACGGCGCCGAGCTCGCAATCGCCTATCCCACGCCGCCCGCGCCGGCCGGCGAGGTGACGACGTTCACGCTGTCACCCGGTACGCCCGCTGCCGGCGACAGCTTCGTCGTCACGCCGGGAGGCACGGGCAGCAACGGCAACATGACGGCGATGGCGGATCTGCGCGTCGCCCATCTGCTGTCCGGCCAGTCGCTCAACGACGCCTATACCAGGATGGTGACCGATATCGGCGACCGCGGCGCCGAAGCCCAGGCCGCCGGGCAGGCGGCCCAGGCGGTCTTCACGCGCGCCCAGAACAACGAGCAGTCGATCTCCGGCGTCAATCTCGACGAGGAGGCGGCAAACCTGGTCCAGCTGCAACAGGCCTATCAGGCCAATGCCCAGGTGATCGGCACGATCCAGTCGCTGATCTCGAGCCTGCTGACGGCGATGCACGGGTAAAGAGGGCGGACATGCGCATCAGCACGAGCCAATTCTTTCTCGGCACGCTGAACGACATGCTGGCGCAGGAGGCGACCGTCAGCAAGCTCAACCAGCAGATCGCCAGCGGCCAGTCGATCACCGACGCCACCGCCAACCCGAGCGCGGCGGCGGCAATTCTCGACACCAGCAACCAGATCGATCAGATTTCGAGCGACGTGCAGAACGCGCAGGCCGTGTCGGGCAACATGAACGAAACGCTCAGCGTGTTGAACCAGGTTGATACGCTCCTCAACCAGGTGCAATCGACCGCGCTGCAGGGCGCCACCGCGACGTCGAGCACGGCCGACCGCCAGGCGCTCGCGGCTTCCGTGCAGGGATCGCTGCAGGAGCTGATCCAGCTCGCCAACACCCAATTGGCCAACGGCCAATACATCTTCGCCGGATCGCAGGCGACGAACGCTCCGTTCCAGACGACGCCTGCGGGACAGGTCGTATTCAAGGGCGACGACGGCGTGAACAAGATCGAGATCGGTCCGTCGCTCTTCGTGCCGGTGGCGGTTTCGGGGCAGGCGGTGTTCATGCAGGTCCCGGACGGCAATGGCAGCTTCGCGGTAGCGGCTTCGGGCACCAACACGGGCACGGGCGTCGCTTCCCTCGGCGGCGTTCTCGACGCGTCGCTGGTCGCGGCCGAGCATCTCGCCAACACCCAGTTCGAGGTGTCGTTCTCGTCCGGCCCCACCGGCAGCCTCAATTACGCGGTCGTCAGCGGCACCGGCGCACCGGGGACGTCGGGCTTCGCCGCCAGCAGCGGCACAGTCGCCTCGGGCGCGTACAACAGCTCGAGCGCGGCTCTCAGCTTCGGCGGCATGGACATCACCTTCAGCGGCACGCCCGCGGCCGGCGACAATTTCATCGTCCGGACCAGCCAGACGACCAGCGCCTTCCAGGCGCTGCAGGACATCATCGCCGCGCTGCAGGCGCCGATCGAAGGCGCGAGCGGAACCCGCGGCCGCGCCAACCAGCTCATCCAGAATGCGTTAGCGACGCTTAACCAAGTCCACACCAACATCCTGTCGGCCGAGGCGTCGCTCGGCACGAGCCTCAGCGAGATTCGCGCGGTGCAGAACCAGGACAACGCCATCACCACCACGGACCAGGCCAATCTCGCTGGCATCCAGAGCGCCAGCCTGCCCGACATCATGACCCGCTTCAGCGAAGGCGTGACCGCACTGCAGGCGGCTCAAGCGGCGTTCGGCCGGATCAGCGGTTTGTCGCTCTTTAACTATATCTAGCCGGCTTCCGGCGCGCGACGTTTCAGCCGACCCGCAATTTTCTGATTTGCCAAAAAAAGCGAAATCGGTATATTTCGCCAGTCAACCGGTGGGAGCAGTGAGCAGGGCCGATGAACGCGATGGCTGCAGTCGCCGATCTCGAGGTCGGCCCCGATAGCAGGAGCGCCGCGGTATTGGAGCCGCGGCTCGACGACAGCGCGCCGCAGGAACGGCCCGCTGTTTTCGTCCTCGGCATGCACCGCAGCGGCACCTCGGCGGTGACGCGCGTGCTCAATTTGCTCGGTGTCGACTTGGGCACGCAGCTGATGCCGGCCTCGCGCGACAACGAACGCGGCTATTGGGAGCATGCGGAGATCGTGCAGGTGCACGACGAGCTGCTCGGCGCGCTGGACTCGAAGTGGGACGATTTGCGGCCTCTCCCGGAGGGCTGGCCGACGACGCCGGCGGCGACGGCAGCCGCGGCGAAGCTGCGCGCGATCATCGAGCGCGATTTCGGCGCGGCGGCGCTCTGGGGGCTCAAGGATCCGCGTCTCTGCCGCCTGTTGCCGCTGTGGCTGCCGCTGCTGCGCTCGATGCGGCAGACGCCGCATTTCATTCTGGTTCTGCGCCATCCGCGCGAGGTTGCGGCCTCGCTGGCCAAGCGCGACGGGAAGAGCGCTGGCGAAGCCGCCTTGCTGTGGCTTCGCCATGCGCTCGAGGCGGAGCGGGCGACGCGTGGCCTGCCGCGTACCGTCATTCATTACTCCGACCTCGTCGGCGATCCGCAGAACTGGACGGCGGAATTCCGGCGCGTCGCAGCCGAGTGCGGCCTCCAATGGCCGAACGACGCGGCCGCCATCGACCGACAGGTGCGCGAATTCCTGTCGCCGGAGTTGCGGCACCACCGCGTCGAGCCTGACGATGCGGCAGGCGATGACCATTTCAGCGCTTGGGTTCAGACCGTCTACGACGCGTTGCGCGCGCGCGGCTGCCTGACCGCCGAATGCGACCGCGTCGCGGCCGAAATCGAGCGCGCCGACGAGGTCTGGGGCCGGATCGCCGCAGGCATGGCCTCGGCCTACGTGGCCGAGACGACGGCGCTGCGCGACCAAACGGCCCGGCTCGAGCACGTCGCCGCCGAGCTGCGCGAAACCGTTTCGCGCAAGGATACGCAACTCCGCGAGCTGGAGGCCTCGGTCCGCAAATACGGCCGCGGTCCCTTGGCGACGCTGACTGCGGCCGAGGCCTACGCGAAATGGATGGAGGGCATGGCCAAGACGGCGGTCGGCCACGCCGATTGGGTGGCCGAACGCGTTGCCGAATGGCCGCACATGCCGCGCTTCGTTCTCGGATTGGCGGTGCCGCACGGTATCGAAGGCAATGTCGCGGCGACGGTGGCATCGCTCCAGGCGCAGGTTGCCGGCGACTGGCGGTTGATCGTCGTTGCCGAGAACCCGGCGCCATCCTCGCTTGCCGCGGATCGCCGCGTCCAGTGGCATCGGGCCGCGGGGCGCTTGATGGCGACGCTCAACGACCTGTTGCGGGAGGCATCGGCCGATTGGATCGGCCTCATCGATGCCGGCGACCGGCTCGCGCCGCACGCGCTGTTCTCGCTCGCGGACTCCGGCTTCCGCCATCCCGACTGGGCGGCGATCTATTCGGACGAGGACCGGATCAGCGCGACGGGCCAGCGTTCGAATCCGCAGTTCAAGCCCGACTTCAATCTCGACCTGTTGCGCAGCATGCCCTATGTCGGCGGGCTGCTGGTCGCCCGGCCGGCGGTGTTCGGCGCGCTCGGCGGCTTCGATCCCGATCGCGAGGGGCTCGAGGAATACGACTTGGCGCTGAAGCTCGCCGAGCGGCTGGGCGCCGCCGGCTTCGGCCACGTCGCCGACGTGCTTTATCACCGGCTGGTCGGCAGCGGGCGGACGCGTCGTCCGATCCAGGAAATCCTCGACGAAGGGCCGCGCGTCGTCGCCGCGCATTTCCGGCGGCTGGGCATCGAGGCCGCGGTCGAGCCCGGCGCCATGCCGACACAGTTCCGCGTTCGCTACCGCCATGCCGGACCCGAGCCACTGGTCTCGATCATCATCCCGACCCGTGACCGGCTGAATCTTCTTAAACCATGCGTCGAAAGCCTGCTCGCCAAGACGGCCTATGCCAACTACGAGATCATCATCATCGACAACGACAGCACGGCGCGCGATGCGCGGGAGTACCTCGACCTGATCGAAGCGCGCCGCGCCGAAATCGGCCTGCGGCTGCGCGTCATGCGCTATCCGGGTCCGTTCAATTTCTCGGCGATGAACAACCGCGCGGTGCGCGAAGAGGCGCGCGGCGAATACGTCTGCCTTCTCAACAACGACACCGTGACCATCGACCCCGATTGGCTGGGGGAAATGATGATGCATGCGCGGCGGCCCGAAGTGGGCGTCGTCGGCGCCAAGCTGTTCTTCCCCAACCGTACGATCCAGCACGCGGGCGTCGTCATGGGCGTCGGCTGGGGCGCGCCCGCCGACCATCCCTATATCGGCCAGCCCGCGAACGCGCCGGGCTATTGGGGCCGCCTGACCGTGGTGCAGGATTTTTCGGCGGTCACCGGCGCCTGCTTGCTGACGCGCCGCGCCCTCTACGAGCAGGTCGGCGGCCTCGATGCGGAGGCGCTGCACGACAACTACCAGGACATCGACTTTTGCCTGAAAGTGCGCCAGGCCGGGTATCTCGTCGTCTGGACGCCTTATGCCAAGCTGATCCACGAATCGGGCGTCAGCCGCCGCGACCGGGCGAAGAAGGAGCCGACCGCGGAGCACAAGGCCCGCTTCGCACGCGAGCGCGAGACGATGTATCGGCGCTGGATGCCGATGATCGCGTTCGATCCCGCCTACAACCGGAATCTGTCGTCGGTCGGCATGGGCTTCGACATCGAAGCCGACCGGCTGCGCTGCTGGGACCCGGATTTCCGGCCGCGGCCACGCGTCGTGGCGCATCCGGCGGATCGCGACGCCTGCGGCGAGTACCGCGTCATCGCACCGAGCCGCGTGCTGTTCGGCGCCGGCGTTCTGCACGTCGCCGAGACCATGCGTCTGATGATGCCGCCCGAATACGCGCGCATCGCGCCCGACACCATCGTGTTCCAGCGCCAGGTCGAAGATCACCAGGTCGAGAAGATCGAGGAGATCAAGCGGCTGAGCCCGGCATTCCGGGTCTTCGAGCTCGACGATCTTTTGACCAACCTGCCGCTCAAAAGCATTCATCGGCCGAATATTCCGCGCGACGTCGCCCAGCGCCTGCGCCGCGCCGTAAGCTTGTGCGACCGCATGGTCGTCAGCACGGAACCGCTGGCCAAGGCCTACGGTGGTCTCTGCGATCAAGTTGTCGTGCTGCCCAATCGGCTCGAGCGCGCCCGCTGGCAGGGTCTGCGGATGAAGCCCCGCGACGAAGGGCGCCCGCGCGTCGGCTGGGCCGGCGCCCTCGGCCACCTCGGTGATCTCGAGATGATCGCGAGCGTCGTCGAAGAAACCGCGAAGGAGGTCGACTGGGTCTTCTTCGGCATGTGTCCCGAACCGCTGCGGCGCCACGTCAAGGAGTTCCACGACTGGGTTCCGATCCCGGATTACCCGGCGAAGCTGGCGTCGCTCGATCTCGACCTGGGCATCGCGCCGCTCGAATTCAATCCGTTCAACGAGGCCAAGAGCAACCTGCGGCTGCTCGAATACGGCGTGCTCGCCGTTCCCGTGATCTGCACCGACATCCTGCCTTATCAGGGCGACCTGCCGGTGCGCCGCGTCAAGAACCGCCATCGCGACTGGGTCAAGGCGATCCGCGAGATGGCCGCTGATCGCGAAGCCTGCCGGCGCGAGGGCGAGGCGCTGCGCCAGGCGGTCCTCGCCGACTGGATGATCGACCAGCATCTCGATGACTGGCGAAAGGCGTGGCTGCGATGATGCGCGCCGTCCCGCAGGCGATTCCCGACGTTCTGCTGGTCACCGGCGAGCGTTTCCACGACGCGCGCGGCTGGTTTCGCGAAACCTACAACAGCCGCGCCTTTGCGGACGCGGGCATCGCGGTCTCGTTCGTCCAGGATAACGAATCCTGCTCGTGCCGCGTCGGCACCGTCCGCGGCCTCCACTACCAGCTGCCGCCATTCGGCCAGGCCAAGCTCGTTCGCGTCCTGCACGGCGCCGTCTTCGACGTCGCCGTCGATCTGCGCGTCGCCTCGCCGACCTTCGGCCGACACGTTGCTGTCCGCCTCGACGCCGGTCGCGATCAGGCGTTGTTCGTTCCGGTCGGCTTCGCGCACGGTTTCTGCACGCTGATCGAAGACACTATCGTCGCCTACAAGGTTTCGACGCTCTATGCGCCGCAGTACGAGCGCGGCATTCGCTGGAGCGATCCGGCGCTGGCGATCGACTGGCCGGTCACGGCGAAAGACGCGATTGTCTCGCCCAAGGACGAGGCATGGCCGGCATTCCGCGCCGTGCGGCGCGCGGATCTATTCGGCGATATCGCCGCCGCGGAATTCGCGTCGTGAGCCGTTCCGTCCTCGTCCTCGGCAAGGGCAGCCAACTGGCGCGCGAGCTGGCGGGCGCGGCGTGGCCGTGGGACATCCGGACGTTCTATGTCGGGCGCGAGATCGACATCGAGAATCAGGACCTGGTGATCGGGCTGGTCCGCAGCCTTCGTCCGGCGGTGATCGTCAATACCGCCGCCTATACGGCCGTCGACAAGGCGGAGGCCGAGCCCGACGAGGCGTTCGCCGCGAATTTCGAAGGCGTCGTCAATATCGGCAAGGCGGCGGGCATCGTCGGCGCCGCCGTCGTCCACGTTTCGACCGATTACGTCTTCGACGGCGAGTGCGACCGACCCTACACCGAGAGCGACGCCACCAATCCGCAGAGCGTCTACGGCCGCAGCAAGCAGGCGGGCGAGGCGGCGCTCGTCACCCTCGGCGTGCCGCATGTGATTCTGCGCACTTCGACGCTGTTCAGTCCGTTCGAGCGCGGCCTCGTCCACCGCGTGCTGGTCAGGCAACGCCTGCGCCACGACCTCGCCGGAATCTGCGACCGCGTCATCTGTCCAACCTCGGCGATCGACCTCGCGAACGCAATCGTCGCCATGGCCGACACATTGCCGCAGGTCGGCGCGGCGGCCTGCGGCATCTTCCACTTCGCCGGTCAGCCGGCGACGTCGGTTTACGAGTTCATCGCCGCCGTCGTCGAGCAGGCGGCCCATCTCGGCCTGGCGCCGCCTCAAAAAGTGCGCCGAACCGTCGCCGCCGAGTGGCCGGCGGCGGCGCCGCGTCCGCGCAACGGCGCGCTCGATTGCGCGAAGGTCGAACGCGTCTGGGGAATACGGCCGCGGCCCTGGCGCCGCGAGCTCGAGTTGTGTCTGAAGCGGATGGCCAAGCAGACGACGGAGGCCGCATGAGCGCCGCCGGCGCACGCGCAACCAAGGGCATCGTGCTCGCCGGCGGCAACGGCACACGGCTCTATCCGATGACCGTCGCGATGAGCAAGCAGCTCATTCCGGTCTACGACAAGCCGATGATCTATTATCCGATCTCGGTGCTGATGCTGGCGGGCATCCGCGAGATCCTGGTCATCACCACGCCGCGCGACGCCGATGCGTTCCGCGCCCTGCTGGGCGACGGCAGCCAATGGGGCCTCGCGCTCGACTACGCGGTGCAGCCGGCGCCGGAAGGCCTGCCGCAGGCGTTCCTCATCGCCGAGCCCTGGCTCGCCGGAGCGCGCGCCGCGTTGGTCCTCGGCGATAACCTGTTCTACGGCCACGGCCTGACCGAAATGCTGCGCCGCGCGACGCTGATGCCGAGCGGCGAGACGATCTTCTGTTACGAGGTCTCCGATCCCGAGCGCTACGGCGTGGCGACTCTGTCGCCGAGCGGCCATGTGACCGACGTCGTCGAGAAGCCGCTCGACCCGCGATCGCGCTGGGCGGTGACCGGCCTTTATTTCGTCGACGAGCGCGCCTGCGATATCGTTCGCACGCTCAGGAAATCGAAGCGCGGGGAATACGAGATCGTCGACCTGCATCGCGCCTATATGCGCGTGGGCGCGCTGCGCGCCGAGCGCCTCGGCCGCGGGTTCACCTGGTTCGACATGGGCACGCCCGAGGCGCTGCTCGAGGCGTCGCAGTTCGTGCAGGCGGTCGAGCGCCGGCAGGGGCAGAAGATCGCCTGCCTCGAAGAGATCGCCTATCGCCTCGGCCTGATCGACGCCCGCACCGTTGCCCGCCTCACCAAGGGGCTCAACGCCAGCTACGGACGCTATCTCGCCGGCCTCATCGGCGGCGTGAGTCCGATCCGTCACTCGGCATGATCGACGGGCGCCGCCGGCTCCGACCGTGCCGTCGCGCCGCAATTCGCGGATCATCGCGAAAAATTTTCCGGGTTTTGAAAAGGTTGTCGCGTGGTTGCGGCGCTCGGCTGCGGCGGCGCAACAGGAATCGGGACCTGCCGTCTATAGGGGTGTGGACGGCTGTACGCGCGGCCCGCACGGCGCGCGCGGCGGACGACCGGAAGTCAACCCCAACCCGGAGGCTCGCTCTCGCCAGGGCGCGCCGAGGAGGACACGATGATTGCAGGCGCGATCAATACCAACGTCGATGCATTGTATGCATTGAACTCGTTGACCAACACCACCAACAAGACCAACACCCTGGAGCAGGAGCTCTCTTCCGGTCTGGCCATCAACAGCCCGGCCGATAATCCTGCCGGTTACATCGCGGCGCAGGGCTTCACCACCCAGCTCGGCGGCGTGACCCAGGCGATCTCCAACGTCAACCAGGCGGTGGCCCTCGTGCAGACCGCCGACGGCGCGGTGCAGCAGCAGATCAACATCCTGCAGCAGCTCCGCACCATCGCCGACCAAGCGGCCAACGGCGCCAACACCACGGCCCAGCTGCAATCCCTGCAGCAGGTCGTGTCGCAGTTGCAGACCCAGGTCACCACGATTTCGCAGCAGGCCCAGTTCAACAACCAGAACCTGCTCGACGGCACCTTCCAGGGCGTCCAGTTCCAGGTCGGTCCGAACGACGGCCAGACGATCGCGATCTCGATCGGCAACACCGCCGCCGATCAGCTCGGCGTCTACCAGTCGCAGGCGGCGACCGGCGGAACCGACGTCTACAAGGTCAGCGGCAGCGCCAGCGGCGGCGTGGGCGACAACACCGGCAATTCCTATGCGATTTCGACGGCCGGTGCGTTCACGGCGGGCACGATCGGCGTGTCGGGTTCGGCCGGCGGCTCAAGCGTCACCGTGACGAAGTCCGAGGCGGCGAGCGATATCGCCACCGCGGTCAACAGCGTCCAGGCGAAGACCAACGTGAGCGCCACGGCCGACACCAGCGTGGCCTTCACCGTCACGTCGGGTTCGTTCTCGTTCACGCTCGGCGACGTCAACGCTTCGTCGAGCAACACGGTCAATATCTCGGCGACCGTAACCGGTACCGTCAACGCCAACAGCCTGGCGGGACTGGTGAACGCGATCAACCAGGAGACCGGCCAAACCGGCATCACCGCGACCGTCAACAGCAGCAACCAGCTGGTGCTGACGCAGGCGTCGGGCGACAACATCACGTTCGCGAGCTTCGCCGGCACCGGCACGTTGAAGGCCGGCGGCACCTCGCAGATCACGCTGTCTTCGGCGGGTACCACCGCCGCGACGGTGCAGGGCGTGGTGACGTTGCAGTCGGCGGACAGCTTCGCCATGAGCGCGGGGGCGTCCGACATCGGCCTCCAGACCAGCTCGACCCTGTCGAAGCTGTCTGCGGCCAGTGTTGATACGGTCAGCCACGCCAATGCGGCCCTGAACGTGATCGACTTTGCGATCCAGCAGCTGGAGAACGTCGGCGGTCAGCTCGGCGCCATCCAGCAGCGGTTGCAGGCCAGCGTCAATAACCTGCAGACCACGCAGGTGAACATGACGTCGGCGCTGTCGACCATTCAGGACGCGAACATACCGGCGGTCACGACCCAGCTGACGCAGGAGCAGATCCTGCAGCAGGCGGGTGTCGACGCGCTCGCGCAGTCCAGCCAGTTGCAGCAGAGCTTCCTCCGGTTGTTGCAGTAGGCTAGGGCTCGGGAGTCGAGGGAACCATCCCGGTTTTCCGTTGCCGGGGTGGTTTCCTCGCATCCGAGCATTTTGACGGACCGGAGGCGTATGGGCGGTTGCTGAGGAGGCAGCAATGACGGTCAGCAGCGTTTTGAGTTCGAGTCAGATCACGAGCCTGATCCAACAGGCCGAGGCTGCGTTCCAGCAGCCCGTCACGCTTATCCAGAACCAGGAAAAACCGATCCAGACCGAGATCTCGGCCCTCGGCCAGGTGCAGAACTCGCTGTCGAGCCTGCAATCGGCGCTCGCGCAGCTTGCCGATCTGTCGGCGACGCCGCCGCGCACCGTGACGTCGACGCCCAACGGCGTCGTTTCCGGCACCGCGACCGCGGGCGCAACGCCCGCCACCTATTCGCTCACCAACATCGTGCTCGCCCAGGCCGAGAACCTGATCTCGGGCCGGTTCACCAGCGAGAGCAGCTCGCTCGGCAGCGGCACGGTCTCGATTCAGGTCGGCAGCGGCTCGCCGGTCGTCGTCAGCATCCCGAGCGGCCAGGACACGCTCGCGGGCGTCGCGGCCGCTATCAACGCCGCCAATGCCGGCGTTTCCGCCGCCGTGGTGTTCGACGGCACCGGTTACGAGCTGACGCTCAGCGGCAACAACACCGGATCCGCCAACGCCTTCACCGTCACCGGCACCGGCGGCCTCACCGCACTGAGCTACGGCGGCTCCGGCAGCTCGATGACGCAAACCCAGGCGGCCAGCAACGCAAGCTTCACGCTCAACGGCATCGGCGTCACCAGCGGCTCGAATATCATCGACGGCGCCGTGCCGGGCGTCACCCTGACGCTGCAGGCGAGCGGCTCCGCCACCGTGACCGTCGGCACCGACACCTCGGGCCTGACTTCGGCGGCGGAGGCCGTGGTCAGCGCGCTCAACAGCGCGGTCACGACGATCGGTCAGTACGATTCCTATGATCCGACCAAGGGGGCCGGACCGCTGCTCGGCGACGTCGGCATCGAGACGCTGCGCCAGAACCTGCTGAGCGCGGTATCGGGGCCGGGAGGCGTCGGCCTGCCGGCGGATACGCCTTATACCTCGCTGAGCTCGATCGGGTTCTCGGTCACCGCCAGCGGCACGGTCACGCTCGATTCCAGCACATTCGCGAGCGCCGTGAGCACCAACTACGCCGCGGTGGCGGCACTCCTCGGCAGCGTCGGGACGGCGACCAGCTCGGACGTCACCGTCGCCGGCGTCGGTACGGCGCAGCCCGGCTCCTACGCCGTCAACATCACTTCGAACAGCGGCGGCACGGTCGTCGGCACGGTCAACGGCCAAGCCGCGAGCGGCACCGGTGGCGTGCTCTTCGTCAACGGCGCGGGCTCGGCGAACGGCCTGTCCCTCAACATCGCAGCGGGCGTAACCGGCTCGCTCGGCACCGTCAATATCAGCTCAGGCCTCTACAGCCAGCTGACCAGCATCCTCAACAGCGCGCTCGACCCCACGAACGGCACGGTGACCCAGGAAATCGCCAACCTCAACTCGACGCTGGCGGGCATGAACCAGCAGATCTCGTCGCTGCAGCAGCAGGCGCAGCAGCAGACGCTCCTGCTCACACAGCAATACAGCGCCGCCGAGGCGACGCTGCAGCAGCTGACGACGGTCAGCAGCTTCCTCACCCAGTATTTCAACACCGCCTCTTCAACCACGAGCTGATCCATGGCCACGAACCAGCTTCACGCCTATCGCAGCGTCGACTGCACCGGCGTCTCAGCCGAGCGCCTCATGATGGTCGCACTCGACGCCGTGCAATTCTTCCTGACCCGCGCCGAGACTGCGATCGAAGACGGCAACGGATCGGAGAAGGCGCGGGTTCTGGCGCGCGCCGGACGGGTGACCGAATTCATGCTTGGCCTCACAGGCGTGCAGCCGGGAGAGCTGAGCGGCCGGCTTGGCAAGCTCTACCGTTTCGTCCTAGAGGGCATCATGAAAGGCAACGCCAACGACGACAAGGAGGCGATCGCCTCGGCGCGCTACGTGATCGAGGATATCGGCAGGTTCTGGCGGATGCGCTTCCCGCACGCCGATCTGTCCGTGCAATGACCGGGCAATGGCGTTGCGGGTACGGAGCAACGGCGAGCGTTCCAGCAAGGAGTGGACAATGACAACCAATCCCATCAGCGGTGTGACGAACCCGATCGTCTCGGATGCGACCGCGCCGGGCGGGTCGGCCTCGGGCGGCGCCAAGCCCGGGAACGCGTCGTCGGCGCCCGCCGCGAATCCGGTCGACACCGGCGAGGTGTCGCATGCTCAAACCCTCCTCAACGCCATCAACGCCATGGTGCAGAACATCCCATCGGTCGACCAGCAGCGCGTCGACGAGATCCGCAACGCCATCGCGCAGGGTAAGCTCACGGTTAACGCGCAGAACATCGCCCAGCGCCTGATGGAGATCGAAGCCCAACTGGCGCCGCCGGCATCGTCCTGAACCGGCGGATGAAGGCGCGATGGACATCGCGCGGAAAAGTGCGAAATTCATGTTGCAAAAATCAGAAAAATCGCTAAATTCTGAGTTGGATTTCAAAGATCCTGGACTTATCGACCGCGGCATGAGCAAGCCCATGGCAGACCATCGCGATCCTCAAGTGACCGATCTCGCCGGCCGCCGAGCCCTGGCTGCGGCCGGCCGCAGCGTCGTCCGCGGCGAGGTCGTGTTCCCCAACAACATCGAGCGCTTGCGCAAGGCCAAGGGCCTGACGCAGGCCGAGCTCGGCCGCATGCTCAATCCGCCGATGGGCGTGTCCACCATCTCCAAGGTCGAATCCGGCGCGCGCAGGCTGACCAATCTGCAGGTCGAGGACATTGCGCGGGCGCTCGGCGTCCGGCCCGAGGAGATTCCCGTCGTTAAGGGCCGCGATGCGCCGGCCGATATCCGCGAATGGGGCCGCGTCCAGCGCGACACCGTGCGCTGGAGCGTCGAATCCGGCGCCGCAGCAATCGCCTATGTGCTGGCGGCGCTGCGCACCAAGCACCGCAAGACGCTGACCGAAGTGGCGCAGGCCATCGGCAAGACGATCTCGGTCTACCACCGGATCGAGATGGCGACCCGCCTGGCGACGGCCGAGGAACTCAAGGCGATCGCCGATTTCTACAAGATGTCGGAGCGCGCGCTGCACAAGCTGATCGAAGAGCGCGTCGCCATGCATCAGCAGCAATTGAAGAAGGGCGTGCCGCCGGAGGATCTGCTGCCGCGCCGGCCGCGCGCCCTGCTGTGGGACAACGAACGGTTCGCCGGCGTCGGCGTGCTCGAGCGCGAGGCGCTGCGCCGCTCGCTGCGCGTGGTTACGCCGCGCACAATCGAAACCCTGCCGGTCTACGGGGAGATGCGCGGGGCGCCGAGCCCGGAATTCGTCCTCGATCGCACTGTCGCCGCCGGCACGGTCCCGGTACCGGATTTCTGCGGCAGCGGCGAGGGCTGGTTTGCGGCCCGCATCTATTCGAACCGGATCGGGATCGCGCTGCGTCCGGGCTCGCTCGCCTATATCAATACGCGGCGCGTGCCGACTGTCGGCGACCTGGTCGTGTTCGTCCGCGCCGATCGGAAGCGGGCGGACTGCGCGGTCGTCGTCGGCGACGGTTTCAAGGAGACGCGTCTGCGCATGTACAATCCGGACGAAGACATCGCCATCGACGACCCTTCGATCGCGGAGATCTATCGGATCGCCGCCGCCGTCTATCCCTAGGGCCGCGATGCCGGCCGGATACGATCGTCAGAGATCGTCGTATCGTGCCATCTCGCGTTCGAGCCATTGCCGGATCGCGGCCAATCGCCGCTCGGCAAGGACGAGGTCCGAGAAATATCCGACGTCGAGAGCGAGGTCGGCAATCGCATCGAGGCAGTGATCGACATCGACGATTGGCGTGATCGCTCTGGGCTCGACTTCGGATTCGGATTCGCCTGGATAGTCGGAAATGAAAAGGTCACGTCTTGCGCAAAGCGCCGCAGGCTCAACCATCAATACTCCCCCGGTTCGACTATCGTCGTATTTCTTTCGGTGCATTCTGTACGCAGTCCGTTTCTATCTGGTAACTGCGTTGGCGATGCGCACGTCTGGCTCGCGCGCAGCGCCGCCGATTTGAATTCACGTGGCGTCTCGGCCCGCCGCCGCGTTTCGGTTTCGCTGCCGGTCGGCCGCCGGACCGAACGAGACACCCATCGAGAGGGCCTTGGTCCGCCTATACAAGCCCAGCGGGTCGTCGACGACATCACGCGTAGAATTCAATCCGCTTGGTCGCGCGCCAACCATCAAGCCGAATCGTGGCGCGCTGGTCAAGTATATAGGCTGACAATTTTGCGTAGATTCAATGGGATAGAGACGAAAAAAAGACGAAGTGGTTATCGGTCTGTCATATCGGATTAACGCGATCTTACTCGGTTAACGCGCGACTGCCATATCCTGCCGGAGGACGCAGCAGGATTAATCAAAACCGCCCGTCACGCGTGATGGTTGTGGCGCGTCAACCACACTGGCGTAGGAACCGACGTCATCGAGGGCGTCGATGTGCCGCAGCCACGCGCCGCGCCACTCGATCGCCTCGCCGGGGTGTTCGAACCGCATTGCGGTCAGGAAGTGCCGGATCGTTCCGCCGTCGTCGACCAGCGGCATGACCAGGCGATGACAGGCCAACGTCGCCGACCGGGACGTGTGGTAGTGGTTGACCGCCAGCACCGGGCGTCGGTTTTCACAGGCGGTGCGATAAACCGCCGTGATCCGGCGCAGCCGTTCGCCGTCGTACACCTCGTCGACGTACTTGCCGGTGAGATCGGCGCCGTAAGCGGCGACGATGCCGGTGCCGACCAACCGGTAGCGGATCCGCCCGCCGGCCGGGTCGCGTTCGGTCAGCTGAAGATAAGGCAGGAGCGCCGGCGCGATCTCGGTGGCGTCGATGTCGCGTCGTGCCGGCACCGGGCGTGCGCGGCGCTTGCGCTCCCAGTAGGCCAAGGCCCGGCCGAGAACGGGATCGCTGCCCAGGTTGTCGCGAATTTCGGAGCCCAAAGGATATTCTCCCTTCGTCGGCCGCTTCGATGTGAAGCCGAGCGACAGGATCAGGCAATACCCTCCGGTCAATTCACCCTCGTCCCGAATTCGTTAATGAGGCGTAAACCGGCTCGCGGCGGCGCCGGCTGCGCGTCGCGCCGCAATCCGGATGGGGCGCACACCTCCAGTTGGCATCGCCGCTCGCCGACGTCGGCGAGGGGACGTGCCGTCATGCGCGGCCCACGCGTCCGACCGGTGGTCGGTCCGGGTCCGGGAAAAGCCTTGTGCCGGGCATCGACGCCTTCAAGTCGTGGATGGCTGGGCCGGGCCCGGCCGTCACGAATCACGACGAAGACATGGTCCCGGTGAACCGCGAATTGCGCGCCGATGGCTTGGTCTGTTAAACAGAGGTCCCGCGGCCGGGTCGGTTTCTTTGCCCAACTTTCGATCGCAATCCTCGTCCTGCATTCGCGCATTGGCCGCGCGGCGGCGGCCCGTGCGCTGGCGCCGGGCGACGACGGGTTTGGCCGGGGCGATCCTGGCGCTGGTGCTCGCCGGGTGCGATCACACCGACTACTATCCGTCGACCGCTGCTTATTACCGGCCGTGGACCGGCCTCGTGCAGGTCGTGCGCCAGCCGCCGCCGGCCTACATCCAGCTCGGGGTCGTCGTTGCACACGGCGGTTCGGCCGCGACCGAGGAAAGCCTCGTCGAGCAGCTCAAGGAGCGCGCCGCCGGCGTCGGCGCCACCGCCATCGTGATCACGCAGGACAAGACCGTCAGCGGGCACGACGTGCTGGGCATGCCGCAATACTCCATGAGCGCGATCGCCATCCGCACGGTCCGCTGAGGCGCGACAGCCTCAGGCGGGATTGAGGACGGTGTCCGGCGTCCGGCGCTCGACGGCCTGACGGCCGCGCAGCATTGCGAAGGCGATGAAAATCGCGATGAGCGGCGGCGTCGCGAAGCCGATCGCAAAGACGGTCGGCGGATTGATGAGAGGGCTCGCCCAGAGCAGAATGGAGATCGCGATGTCGCCGGGACGGAATCCGTCGCCGTAGCTGCGCACGAAGAACAGGCCTGCCGCCGCGCCCAGCAGCAAGGCGTCGTAGTCGATGATGTGCGGCGCGGCCAGCGGCGTGGCGGCGAGCAGCACGGCGAGGCGCAGGTCGTCGGCCATCGGCCTGCGATAGCACCACCAGACGCAGCCGGCTGCGGCCAGAGCCGCCAGCGCCTGGACGAGATCGGCGAGCGGCGCCGGCGCGCCGAGCAGGCGCGCATAGGTGTAGACGCTTTGGCCGTTGATGCGGGCGATCGCCTGCCACGCGTCGTAGAGCGCGTTCGGCTCGACCATCAGCGCGAGCCAAGCGCGCCACGGCTCGAGCCCGAAGAGCGCGACGCTGACGGCCGCCATCGCCGCCGCAGAGGCCGCGGCCGCGAGCAGCGCCTTCCAGTGCCTCCCGGCAATCAGCGCCACCGGCACCATTAACCAGAGCTGCGGCTTGAAGGTGGCGATGCCGAGCAGCGCGCCGGCGAGGAGTGGCCGGCGGCGCAGCGTGCCGAATCCCGCGATCAGCAGCGCGCAGGTGAAAAAGGTGTTCTGGCCGAGGCAGACCGTCATGGCCGCCGCCGGGCAGAGCGCCAGCGACGCGGCGAAAATGACCCATTCGCGGCCGCTGCGGGCGAAGCAGCGCGCGGCGCCGAGCATCGCGGCGCATCCTGCCGCGAGGAAGAGCCCGCCGGCCGCGGCGAACGGCAGCAGTCCGAAGGGCAGCAGCGGCACCAGCGCGTGCGGCGGATAGAGCCAGGGATGGAGGGGCAGGGGATGGGCGAGCCAGCCCTCGAACCGCGCGTTGAGCAGCGCGGTCGAGCGCACGCCGTCGTAGAGCAGGTCGATACGGCCCTCGAAGTAGAGCCGTGCGGCGTTGAAGAAGACCATCCAACCTTCGCCGAAGACGCCGCGAAAGACCTGCAGATAGAGCGCCCAGCCGGCGGCGCTCAACACGCCGCACAGGAAGGCGACCGCCGCCAGGTTCCGCTCTTTCGACATCAACTAACGTCTCCGCCGCGGCGGCAGCGTGCCAGTCCCGTCTCTAGAAATGGTTAACGGAGAATTGCCGCCGGCAGGCGCGGGTCAGCTCAACAGGATCTGGATGTCGTCGCCGACGATCCGCACCTCGTAGGTCTTGAGGTCCTCGGTCACCGGCGGACACAGGGCCTTGCCCGTCTTGACGTCGAAGCGGCCGCCGTGCAGCGGGCATTCGATCACGTCGCCGTCGAGCCAGCCCTGACTCAGCAGCGCGAAGGCGTGCGTGCACAGATTGTCGGTGGCGTAGATGGTGCCGTCGAGATTGTAGAGCGCGAACTCGCGCTCGCCCAGCGTCACGCCGAGTACGTCGCCCGGATTGATCGCCGAGCGTTTCGCCACCGTCACCCAATTGTCGTCAGCCACCGTCAGTTCTCCCTGGCCAGATCCTGGAGTTTGACCTTGAGGTCGGCAAGCCGCGCCGGGTCGACGACGCGCTGGCGCGCGATCAGCTCGCGCGCCGGCCGCATGTCGCGGCCGTTGTTCATGGTCAGGGCCGC